>Ga0208644_1000263_pt1 | contig 40170 bp, 68 predicted proteins | sample VirMetDEL_Nov_18_FD_184517 | JGI IMG/M metagenome (GOLD analysis project Ga0208644, IMG submission 184517) | Aqueous microbial communities from the Delaware River and Bay under freshwater to marine salinity gradient to study organic matter... | ecosystem: Environmental > Aquatic > Marine >...
TCAAAGCGGATTTGGGAACGGAGCTTTAATTTTTGGCACTCGCTCTGTCACTACTGATACTGCTCCTACTGAGCGGATGCGTATAACAAACGCAGGTAACGTAGGGATTGGCACTAATTTACCTGACACGACTTTAACTGTTAAGGGTACATCAGACGGCGTTGTTAATTTGGACACCACTGATGCCCGTGGATCTTTTATCAGATTCAAAGAAAATGGAGTAAGTAAGTGTTTTGTGGGCTGCGCCGAAGGGCTAATTGGTGGTGATCAAGACGACCTGGGTTTAAGAACTGTAGATAACATTTTATTCGCTTCTGGCGGTTCCACTGAAGTTGCTAGGTTTGATGGCTCGGGACGCCTGTTAGTTGGCACGTCTAGTGCTAGCGGTGAACCAATCGCTGCGTTCCAGGGGAGATCTAATGATGCAACTGATTCAGGTATTGTTGCTATTACCCGAAGTGGTGCTAATCCAAGCGGTTCAATCGGGGAGCTTCGTTTTGCTACTGGCAGTGATCTAAATAAATACTATGCAATGATTATTGCAGCTTCTGATGGTAGCACTTCAGCATCCAGCCTGCCTGGAATGCTTCGTTTCCACACGACTGCGAATGGTGCGACAACGCCAACGGAGCGGATGCGCATCGACAGCTCCGGCAGGTTGTTAGTTGGCACGTCTAGTGCGCGTAGCAATTTTGATTCTCCCTGGGGCGCAAATACCCCGTCAATTCAATTTGAGAGCACAAATAACGGTGTAAATGGTTTGAGCATTGTTGCTAACGCAACTGGCGGATATCCTTCCCAGTTAATTCTTGCCGCCTCGACTGGATCATCTGCAGGCGCAACAACGCTTGTACAAAATGGCCAGCGTATCGGTCAAATTAGCTTCCAAGGCACTGACGGAACCAAGCCAGTTGCCGCTGCAGAAATCTATGTAGAGACAGATGCGGCACCCGGCGCTGACGACATGCCTGGGCGCCTAGTGTTCTCCACTACTCCCGACGGAGCGAGCAGCCCGACGGAGCGGATGAGGATTACGCAGGGCGGTGCTGCAAAAATGACCACGGATGGGACGTATTACGTCACCACTCAGGTTCACGAAATGAACCAACATGATAATAACTGGGTTACTTATTTTAGAAATAAAAACGCTAGCGCTCCTTATGGCATAACTGTCCGATACACGGCTGCATCACCAAACGGCACTTCTAGCCAATTTTTCATGGCGGAAGACTCGACAGGCACTCGCGCTGAGTTCCGTTCTAATGGTGGTCTTGCTAATTACAGCGCTAACAACGTCAACCTATCCGACCGCAACGCCAAGAAGGACATTACACCTGCTGCTGGCACTTGGGATTGTCTAAAAGAATGGGAGATCGTCAATTTCCGCTACAAGGATCAGACCGATGACGCCGACCTGAACATGGGCGTCATTGCCCAACAGGTTGCTGAGAGCTGCCCGGAAGTTGTTACCGTCTTCCAAGAGGCTCGGGAAGCCACCGAGACAGAACCGGCCCAAGAAGAGCGGATTGGCGTCAAAGATCAGCAGATGGTGTGGATGGCAATCAAGGCGCTGCAGGAAGCACAAACCCGCATTGAAACTTTGGAAGCTGAAGTAGCAGCTCTCAAAGGCGCGTAGTCCTACTCACTTCTATGTCCAGCGTACCTGTGCCTTACGCAGGTACTCAAGTCCGCTGGACAATTGTGATTTCGATCCCTAAATAACCTGATCTAAAATACTTGTATTGATACTTTAGAACTCAGTGGCATACATTGGTAATCCGCCAACAGTTGGTCAGTGGCGCAAGCTGGACGACATTTCTGGTAGTTTCAACGGCTCGACCACTACCTTTACGACGTCAGTTGGCGGTTCTAATGTAACGGCGGGTAGTGCTAATCAATTATTCGTATCTTTGGGTGGTGTAATTCAGCAACCTAATGTTGATTACAGTGTAACGACAAACAGCATCATCTTCACTACTGCGCCGACCAGTGGGTTAGATTTTTTTGCTGTGCTGGCAGGCGATGCGCTTAATACTGCTGTGCCCGCTGATGGTTCAATTACTACAGCTAAATTAGCTGGTAATTTGACTGTAGATCTCGATAGCGGAAGTGCGGCGGCGCCTAGTCTGACATTTGATTCTGATACAGGATTATACAGCCCTGGAGCAGACCAACTAGCCCTGAGCACTAATGGCTCTCAACGAGTTACTGTTGATGCGAATGGGCGGGTGTTGGTCGGTACTAATGCTTCTACAAGCGGTGGTGGTGGAGATTTACTTGAAGTTGCATCAAGTGTTGGCAACATTCTTATTACTTCAACCAACTCCACTCGGGTTGCAGACCAAGCTTGCGGACAATTACGTTTCTGGGGTCAAGCTGGTGCAAACGAAGAACTAGCAAGAATTGCAGCTATTGCGGACGGTACTCATGGATCTGGAGACAAACCAACCCGCCTTGTATTCTCTACAACTTCGGATGGGACGTCTTCTCCGACAGAGCGCCTCAGAATAACCTCGGCAGGGCTCGTAGGTATCGGAACCAGTTCAGTTGACCGACTTCTTCATGTAGAGCATCCGACTGAAAACATATTGGCAAGGTTTGAGAGTGGAGACCTTAATGCCGCTATTGAATTTGCGGACAATACCACTACAACAGCTCCTACTATCGGCGCGAATGGAGATAATCTGCGTCTAGGCACTGGCGGAACTTCCGCTATTGAGATTGACTCGTCACAGCGTGTAGGCATAGGAACCACTGTACCTATTGCGAAAACTCATATTCTCGTATCTGATGTCGCTGGGTACACCTCTCCCGCAGTTGACGGACTGGTTATTGAGCGCACTGGCAGTAATGTAGGCATTAACATCGCCTCTGATAACAACAGAAGCGGCTATTTAATCTTTGCGGACGGGGATGCTACAAGTCCTGCCTCAATTAGGTACGACCATTCTGGTGACACTATGTCGTTCACCGTTAATGGTAGTGAACGCGTCCGCATCGACTCATCCGGCAGGCTCTTAGTTGGTACGTCTAGTAACCACGGCACCGAGAGAGTATTGATCAATGGCAATTCGGCTAGTGCTGGTGATGGCAGTCTGACTATTCGCCGTGGATCAAATGCTGGCAATGGCGATGGTCTTGGTCTTATCAATTTTGCTGACACAAGGACATCAAGCCTGTACGCACAGATTCAAGCAATTGCGGACTCAACCCCTGGAACGAATGATTTTCCAGGCGCATTGGTGTTCTCCACCACGAGCGACGGGGCGAGTTCTCCGACGGAGCGGATGAGAATTGGTAGTGATGGTACGTCATATTTTCAAGCGCCTGGAAACGTAGTCGGAGCAATTACCTATACATCTGCGGGAACATCTCAACGCCTTTATTATGGTTCTCACAGTGGCTCGGGCATTAGCGGAACAATTTCTTTTACGGTTTGGACAAACGGCAACGTCGTTAACACCAACAACTCCTACGGCGCTATCTCCGACATCAAGCTGAAGGAGAACATCGTTGACGCCAGCTCCCAGTGGGACGACATCAAGGCGCTTCGCCCCGTCAACTACAACTTCAAGGAAGGCCAGACCCACACCCAACTTGGTCTCATTGCCCAAGAAGTTGAACTGGTCTCCCCCGGCCTTGTCACTGAATCCCCTGACCGCGACGAAGACGGCAACGACCTTGGCACCGTCACCAAATCGGTGAACTACTCGGTGCTCTACATGAAGGCAGTCAAAGCCCTCCAAGAAGCAATGGAGCGCATCGAGCAACTTGAAACAGAGATGGCCGCTGTTAAAGCCCAGCTTGCCTAATCCCCTTCACTAAATGGATAAGCAAACTCGCGATAACTGGCAAAAGATAAAAGAGCACTTAGAGGCTGCTAATAAAACTGATTGTCAGTACTACAAGCGAGCTGTGGCGATACTCAAGGGTGGTCCAGATCCAACGGAGCACCCTTCTTTTCCGCCTGCACAAATATAAAATTCTTAAGAGGATTTCAAGATGACAAACTGGTTGTGGCGATCTATTGTTGGAACTGCTGCAGCCATCGTACTTGTCTCAGCTGTTCAGTGGGGCGCTTGCCGTTTCTACGTTATCCCTAGCATGTGGCCTTGGTATGCAAAATATGTAGGCACTGCAGAGGGAGAACGTATTGATCCAGCACCTTTGGGCTGCACCGATGTTGACTCCCGAACCATTACAGTCATGATGGGCGTACTGACCACATTAATCAGTTTGTCTCGGAATGCAGAGTAATTCCGCTGTGTACAATACATTGAGATTGGAACACAGTCATGAAGACCGCTTCACCCGGCATAACTTTAATCAAGACATTCGAAGGGTTCAGTTCGAGTAGCTATCTTTGTCCTGCAGGAGTTTGGACCATTGGGTACGGACATACTGGTCCGGACGTAAAAGAAGGAATGAGGATTGTAGAAACAGAGGGACAAGCAATTTTGAAAAGAGACCTAGTAAAATTCGAAAAAATTGTAGAAGAAAACGTAGAAATTGAATTAAATCAAAATCAATTTGATGCTTTAGTCAGCTTTATTTTTAATGTCGGTGGCACTGCGTTCAAAGAATCTACATTACTGAAAAGGTTTAATAATAAGGAAAATCCCAATAGTGTTGCGGCAGAAGAATTACCGCGTTGGAATAAAGTTGATGGTCGAGTTTTAGAGGGTTTAAAGAGGCGTCGCAACGCTGAAGTTGATTTATTTACGCGCCCAGCACCAGTGTTGAAGGAGGGTCTTGTCGACATTACCTCTAAGCAGCTGACGTTTGTAAAGAAGTTTGTTAAACCGTCTTCTGAGCTTGCTGCCGATGAAAAAGCGAGGATGCATGCCAACCGGAAGATACCTAACTGCAGAATTCTTGATCGCAAGGACAAGCATACACTTGTTGAGCTCGGTTATGGAATGGGGCAATGGTGGCTGTTTGATGAACACTGGAAAGGTTTAATTACAGATACAACTGTAAAAGTGTACGCTACCGAAGGAGATTTACGTTATCTGCGCAATTTCCCGTACTTTTATCAACGCGACAACGGTCCTGAGGGTTGGCGGCAGTGTCAAACGAGTGCTATCGCCATGTGTCTGAAATACATTGACACTCCAGGTATTGAGGATGATCTCGACTATTTGAAGATTGTTAATAAATATGGCGACACCACTTACCAGCAGACGCACCTAGATTCACTTGCTGAGCTTGGCGTTTACGCTAAATTTACGAGATCAGCAAATGCAGATGACATCAAACAACAGATTGACAAGGGGCTTCCCGTTGTTGCCGGTGTTCTTCATCATGGAACTGTTTCTCGTCCTCTTGGCGGTGGGCACTACATTGTTATTACTGGATATAGTAAGGACTATTGGCTAGTACAAGATCCTTACGGCGAGATAGATCTCGTCAATGGAGGATGGTCTCGCCTTGGTCCCACATCAGGTAAAAACCAGAAATACAGCTTTAAGAATTTGAACCCACGCCTGTTCGTCAGCGGAGGTGCGGATGGCTGGTGTTGGCTGAATTTCAGGCTAAAAGAGAGTTGAGATCGTATAATTCGTGTAAAAGTTTCGACATGACACTAGAAGCAATCACTGATCTTGAGAACGGTCTGAAGGCTCAGCTTGAATCTTTAGCTCAGGATATTCGGTCTTCAGAGGCTGCTCTCATGAGTTTGAAGGAGGGTTACCTCAAGGTCCAAGGTGCATTGGAAATTATCGCAATCATCAAACAAAAATTCTCGACCGAGAATGAAGTCGATGCCGCAGTTCTGGCCGCACTAGAGTGATATGTTGAGCGAACTCACGCCAAAACGCTATCGCGCTCTCGAGTTGATCGCGGACTTTATTCGCGAACCGTCCCGTGAACTCCGTTTAAACGCGATCGTTTGCGACGTGAGCGATGAAGATCTACGCTGGGTAACGGACCGTTTACACCACTACATTTTAAAACTTCTTGAAGAAGTTGACTGGGATCCTGCAGAAGAGGATGCTATCGGTCTAACGGACTGATCGGAACGGAAGGTACTGCCCCTTCTCCTCTGCTTCCCAAAAGCAGTGTGATACTTTTCTACTACGCTCCGAGACGTAAATCGCGATGTACTTTCCTATGGCAGTTAGCGCATAGACACTGGCACTTGGCGATCTCGTCTAGTATAGCCTTCCTGCCACAGGATTTGTACATTTTTGAAACGTTGTACTCTTTAACACTTGGATCTTTATGATGCCAGTCCAATGCGACTGGGTCGTCTTCACCACAGATTTCACAAAATCTATCGTTAAGCAGATCGAGGTACCATTGACGACGAGACTCGCGTGATTTCTTATTAGACTTTTTTACAGCCTCGGAATACACCAAGCAGTGGCAAATCTTGTCGGCAATTTACCCTGACTAAATTTAAAAGCGGATGATCGGGATCGAACCGACGACAGTCTGCTTGGAAGGCAGGAGCTCTACCGCTGAGCTACATCCGCAATAGGGACGGTGGGACTCGAACCCACAAGGTCAAGGACCAGCGGATTTTAAGTCCGCTGCGCATACCAATTCCGCCACGTCCCCATCTGCCGCAGAATAGCAGAAATACAGGTGTGTGCACCATACATTTTTGTCATGGGTACATGACAAACCATGTTCCACTGCGAAAACGATTTACTCGTCAATCTCGTTGTCCTCACCCCCAAACTTGCCAGACGCAAGTTTCGTGAGCACATCTTCGAGGCCTGGGAGTGGCGCTGCGCTTATTGTGATAAACAGTTAAATAGCTGCACGGCGACTATCGATCACATTGTGCCAAAGCATAAGGGCGGTCAGAACGTGAGGTCAAATCTGGCGTGCGCTTGCGGACCCTGTAATAGGAACAAAGCCAGTCAAGCATTAACGGATTGGTTTACGCCAGGGCAGATATTCTTCTGCGAGAAAAGGCTTGATAAACTAAAAAGGTGGTTAGAGCAAAAACCACAGTCTATAAAACTTCCCTCTGCGGGCCACGCTGTACCGTATTTAGCAAATGATTTTTACATCGGATGGGTCGCGACCTAGTGCAGAAGAGTTTCTTCAAAGTAAGTTAAAACAGTACGATCTTCAGGAAGATATAATCGCTCGTTTGCAGCGAGATCGTATGCCGACGCTTTATCAGGAAGTGGCTGCTGGACAGGAACCACAAGACGCCCGTTCTAAAGCTGTTGCAGGAGTCTTAAAGATCTGATGGCTGACAGAGCTAAAGCTAAAAGATTGGCGAAAGAGCGGATGAAATGCAATAAGCCGCAGAGGGCACCTGCTGGCGATACGCACAAATTCGTCGTCAAATCGTGCCATGACAACGAAGAAAAAATTGTAAGATACGGACATCGCGATTACCAAGACTACACACAACATAAAGATCCGGAAAGAAGAAAAAATTTCCGATCACGTATGAACTGTGACGAGGCAATGGATAAGAACACACCTCGATATTGGGCTTGTAGCAAGCTTTGGTAAAAGTAAGAGTCGATTACATTAGGATATTAGAAGTACCAAAATAATCCAGATGGTGCTTCTGGTTTTAACGTTCAGCACTGTATTTAGTTGTATATACAGTCTCAGCACAGTTTTCTTGGAGCATAGTATCGACCATGCGTACGCCGACAGCAAACGCGTTTTTAGGAGACTTCCTAAAGGTACGTCCCTACCTATTAGCACCTGGAAGCTTTGAGGATGTGCCAGATGATCCATCCTTCACTGTTGATCAGCGTTACGCTCCCTTACAGGAACCTCCATACACAGAGGTGTTGCCGATTAATTCAGCGCTGTTAGGATAGCTGTAAGGTTCAGATCAACCATGGATGCAGTAGATCTTCCGGTGGACGTGGAATTTTCCATTCACGCCGCTGCTCTTGCGATTCAGAGCTTTGACCGCGACGAATTGGAAGAAGCATTCATTGAAGTGCTCCACCAAAAAGCCCAAGATCGACAAATGTTCTTAGGGATTTTAAAAGATCACGGCATTGATGCCGATATCAACTTCAACTATTCAACGCTCGGACAGATTTCGTAACTGCTATGGCCACCCGCACAATTAAAGGAACCCTAGATACCTTCCAGGTGAATGCTGGCTCCGAAGTTACTTATCTTGGTAACACCTCGGCCAACAGCACTGGAGGCATCAATGTCCGTGGCTTTAGGGTCAACCCTTCGAGCACTGGTGACATTATTGTAAAGCTCGACCGTAGCAGCGGCATCAACACGATTCAGATCTTCCAAGAAGACGATTTTGCCGCAGGAGCTGCCCCTTCTGGTTACAAAAAGTTTTCTAATATTGCCAAAGACGGTAAGAACAAAGGGGCCGTGGCCGTGACGGTTACGAATGCAGCAAAAGACTACGTTGTGCTCCTGACGCTGGACGGTTATTCTGAGGTCAGCTACAACGGTTCGGTTGAAGTCCCGTAAAGAATACGTTGAGGACTGGAGCGACTATCCGCTCCTTACTCAAAAAGGAATCGATTTAATTAAGTTGTATTCTGTACCTAGAGTCTGCCTGACTCCTGGGCGTTACGGCTCTTACCGTGACTACGGTGAGAGCATTTGGCGCATTGGATATGGTAGCAAGAATCTGGGTAAATATATAGTAAATCGCTCAGAAGTAGCTACACAGGAGCAAATAGATAAGCAGTTTGTCGAGGATTTAAAGGTCTTCTCTAACGCGATACGTGACTACGTATATGTTCCTTTAAACAATAATAAAAAAGCCGCCTTATTGAGCTTTGCGCACGATTTAGGCATCCAGTCTTTTAAGAATTGTAGGTTGCTGGAGCTTATCAATTCTTTGGCGTCAAAGACAGAAATCATTCGTGAATGGAGTCCGTATATCAACAAGATTTGGTTTTCTGGCGGCAGCAGAGTCGTCGACAGGCGTAGAACTGAGTTGAACTTATTTTATGCAGCCGACAAAGAGATACCCACACAGGTTAAGCATAATTGCCAAACTGAATACTGCCTACTAAACCTGGCTGAGACATTCAATGGTGCGCCCAATCAGATTAAGGCCGTTGAGTACTTAGAGTCTAAGCTTCTTGATTGGGATCCAGACGGCCGCTCTCTTCGTCATTTCCTACGTTTATGGAGCCAGAAACCAGCTGGTCTAGGATCAGCGCCGCGTCCTCTGAATATTGATTGAGTTTGTCGAGTGCTTCAATTAGTTGAAGCTCTGGCACATAATTTTTCAAGAATTCGTCGTATTCCATCTTATTTAGGATTGCGCGCAAGAGAGATTTTTAAAAGTACGAGATAACCAATTAGATCATTGACTACATCTTCGTCGTTAGCCAGCAGACCTGCACCTTTTTGGATTCGATTCAGTTTGTCATCAATACGCACCAGGATTTGCTCGGTGGCGTCCGCCTTGCTAAAAATTCGAGCAGGATTTAAGGCCGAGTCTCCGTATTTAAGGTTCTTATCAATAAGCAAATCTTTGATCTGATCGCAGATCATAGAAATGTGCATTTGAGTGTCGAGTGTCTGCATCATTATTAGGTTCTGTCACAATGGTAGTATGAATCCACAGCTCAGCCAAGACTACGATGTTGATGCCAGATACACAGCTGGCAGTGGCGCCATCGACAACACGGCTGCAAAACGCTTTTTAAGTGACTATATTGATCTAATGCGCGCCAATAAAAAGCCGAATATGGGTCCAGAACTGGCTTCTGAAGACCGCTTTATTATGAGTGGACCTGGCGACAGTAAATACAGCTTTAGAAACGATTTCAGGGCTATGTGACGACCTTTCCGATATGCGAGAAGATGTTTATGAAGCGATTAATCGCTTCATCGTTTAATGATGGAGGCGGTAAGTAAACAAAATACCCCCAATACATAGGAACTGGTAAACGATAAAAAGTACCGCCTTGAATTAAGTTGGCGCGATCTTTTGGAATACATATAGGGAGATCCCAGACATCCTGACATGTGCGCAACATTTCGGGATACGTTGTATAAAACAACGCCTGCGGTATGTTTCTGAGTTTCCACTCTTTATAAAGCCGCTTAAACCAGGCTGTCGCTGGCGCTTGCGAGTTCAGTCCTGCGCGCATACTCCAGCGCCAACTTCCCCTTGCTTTGTTGTAAGAACAACGCCCGTAAGTCGGTGGGAACAAATAGGTTGTACCCTTCCAAGATTCTTCAATGTTTAATCCATCCTCTTCAAGTGTGTAGATCTTTTTAGCTCTTAAGTATTCAGCATTTGCCTTATGAGTTGAGCAAGGATCAAGATCTATGTCACCTAGAAGAGCATCAATGTACGGTAAGTACTCAACGGGCGTAAGCCAATCATCCCTGATGTGATAAATACGGGATAGGCGTTTCTGTTTAAACCACCAATTACGTCCTTTCATATACGCATGAAAGCATCGTTGTGGTTGTCAAATTTATAGTGGACCAAAGACATCTGATCTTTGTCTTGAATAATAAATAAAGCAGCGTCATTTGGATCGATAGATTCCGCCAGTGCGATTGCTTTTTTCATCACTTCTGCCGGTCCTTCCATTTCGGCGTTGTTAAAATCTTTAAGCGCATTCATTAACGATTCGCTCGACAAATAGTACATCGAATCGTCAACATTTTCCGCATCTGGAGTATAGACAACCGCGCCAGGACCTTCAAGGTTGTACAGTTTCTGGAAGAAATCGCACATATCGACGCAAATGCGCTCCATTACGAGCTTCATCATCACCTGCTCTTCTTCGCTAGGCGAAGCGAATAGCATTTTCGAGAGCATTTTCTTGCGACGTTCCGACATTGGTTCTTTGCGAATAATTAAGTTTATCAACCAGGTTGTCCCTGGTCCAGTACGGTTTCAGGTTGTTTTTTGATGAGATGACCCAACCCTGATTTCTTAAGGGTTTCTAAAAGTTTCGGAAGCGGCTTATAGAGGACAACGGCCTTCTGCATATTGCCAATTTTTTTGATGAGTTTACCGTTTTCATCTCTAAGCTTGGTTAGCTCCTCCTGTCGGATCAGGTACTCAGCCACACACCGGTAACGACGTTTTTCAGCTAGGCCGATATCCGGATAACGATCACAGATCGTACTCGTTTTCATATCACTGAAGGCGAGTCTAATTTGATCCGCCAGAGAGAGTCCCATGATTATGTCGGTTGTGCTAGTTTCGTAACCGCACACCAGCTCCAGGTAGCGGCGTAAATCCTGGGTCTCGAAGCTACCTATCGGTGGAATGAAGACTTCCACTTGCTGAGCGAGGGATTCGACCAGTTTCTCTTTGTAGTTGTCGACTGTTACCTCATTAATATTCAAGTCGACAAAGCGGTAGCTCTGGTACGTGTTGAGCTTGTCCTCGCTAGGCTCGAATTCAGTAACCTCAAGGACATCTAACCACTCTTCAAATGTTCTGCTGCTCATCACTTTGTAGATTTTGCCGAAGTTTAGCCAATTTTTCGTGATTGTCCCACTGTCTTATGTGATCGAGTCTCAGGACAAGCTCACAGTATTCGCGTTCTTCCGTAAAATATTCCTCGACATTGGTAAGCTGCTGCCAGAAGTCACCGTAGATCTCCTTTAGGTGGGCTTTACATTTCGAGAGTGACCCACCGTAGTTTTCAGCTTCCCATAGCGCCCTGGCGAGTAGACGCTGCTGGTAGGTCATCAATTTGAATTTCAGACTCGAGGTAGACACTGAAGCTATAAACTCGCTAAACTCCTGAATAAACGGGTATTTTTGATCATGCGCCGGCCCATCACTTACGCTGAATTGTTGCTGCTCCTCATCCTGATTCCCGGCAGTGTCATTGGCGTTCAAAAACTGCACGGGTTTATCACAGATAGAATCAGTATAGAAGTTAAATGGAAGTAGTAAATTGGGCTCTCAAAAGCCACAAGAGGTAAAATACACATTACCTTCTCGCAAAGAGATCGAGAAGGCTGGACTGGGACCTAAGCAGTTTCGGTCTGTTATTCCTCCATCCGCTTTTGAGCGGATTGATAAGTATAGTCGTTTTTTAACAGATCGTCTTAATCAGGCTCGTGCTGAGCGCTACGCAATGGTCGGCACGCCTGCTGAGATCGGCGCCCGTGTCGCCGGCCGTGACGCTGCTACCCAGGCCGCTTATGCCAGCGCTCTTCCTGCAGGAGATCAATATAGCCCTGGTGCGTTCTTAGCAAATGCCCCTGCCGGTGGAGCTAGTGATCCTTACGCACAGATTCGGTCTCAAACTCAGAATCTTTATGCCCAAGCTTTAGCTGATGCTGCCACCAAACAAGCGGAAGCAGAGATTGAACCAGCGCCAATTCCTAGCATTGATCTTTTCGAAGGTTACGAAACGCCTCGTGTTACTGAATCTAAAGTAAAACCCTGGCGGCCTAAGCGAGATAGGGACGGTGCAGATGGTGCAGATGGTGCTGACGGCGCTGACGGTGCAGACGGCCGTAATGCTCGCCGCCGCCGTCGTCGTCGCCGTCGCCGTCGCCGGCAACGGGAACGGGAACGGGAACGAGAGGGACGGCAACGGCGTAACCGTGGACGGGGACAAACGTTCCTTGATTTACCAGTTCAAGGGCCGTTTGGTTAAGACGTGAACACGCCTTACGATCCGGTTGAACGTGCACAGGATCGGACGAATTGGGAGCTAGCTATGCAAATGGCTAATCATTGGCGCCGGATGATGGATGTTCCCGAGGTCAATTATCCTTATCCTGGCAGTCCTCGCGATCCGCTGAGCACGTTACCACCTGTGATTTCTGGTTGAGGTCCTCTGGTTGCGCCTCACCAACGTACTCGACTGGTAAGTGGAACGGATCAATAGCAGTGTCTTCAACCCATTCTTGATAAGCATCTGCAAGAACAGAGTACTCTTCGTACGGGACTAACATGAAAGCGCCGTTCTCGGTCTGAAGTTTATAAAACGCTTTATTATCCCCGATATCCGCCATGATTGCATCAAAATCACTTTCCAGTTCTTGGAGGGTGATGACTTTCATGGCTAGATTAAGGAGTACGGCCAGCTTAACAGGATAAATCTTTAAGTGCTATACGGCTCCAAAGTCAAATTCTGTCAGCACTGTCCCTGTTAATGCACCAAAATCTAGAGCTTCGTCGACTGACTCGTCAACAAACCGCCAATCGTTGATTGATACGCTAACCGAAATACTGTAAGTTGTCTCCAAATAGCGAATATCATTGGTGATTAGAAAAAGGTATTCTCCAGACTCCAGGCGACTCGTTGGGTAATCACCGCTGATATCGTCGCTATTTTCGTAATCGACTGCTGTCGTCGGGTAGACATACCCTAGATCGTTAATCGGCAGCTCTTCTCGCCGATTACCATCTTCAATTTTATAAATCGCGATAAGTGTATTTCTATTAGTGTTTTCTGTATACGCAAATTCGCTCAAATTCTGCGTAAATTGGATTGAGCGAGGGCGTAAAAGACGGATTTTATAAAAAGTAGTCTGTTTCCTGCTTAGACCACCATGTGTATTGTTTAGCGTGACCGTTCTAAATACAGCAGAGAAGTCGCCAAGATCAATAGGGTTATACAGGGAGTCACCAGGAGAACCGGGAAGTGGGTCAGAACCGAAATACGAAGTAGGTCCATATGCTGTAGGCCCAGTTCCCCCAGTTGGATATGACTCAACAGATCCTAAGTTAAAGAAACCAAGATTATTCGGAATCGTTGTTAAGAATCTTGCCATCTTGCATATTTAAACCTGTGTACAACCCGTTGGTTCTACCAGATTCTTGATACTTTTCTTCCATTATAATGGCTCGGTGTGGATAATAACCTTCGTCTTCAACAGTCTTAATCAATTCATAGCCTAAACGCTTCTCGAGGCAACGAAGTTCATCAGCTGCTTCTTCAACCGTATCGTAATATCCGGTGTAGTGGTTGTCAGATCCGATTTGCAAACAGCCAAAATACTGCCGCTCAGCCAGATGGTAATTCGTGGGGAGAACTTGGCTCCGCTTCTGCATTGGTTTCTCGGTAGTGCTGGAAGATGTTTCCATGATTGAGTTTTATTTCCCCAATTGTAAGAGATTCTGCATTGTCCGCGAACTCACGAATGTGTAAATGTCTTGGATTGCAGCAGAATTTTTCACACGAGGGTTTCGCGAAGACACGGTACTTACCTGTATACCCTCGACTCAACCAAAAAGCAACCCTTGATGCCGACTGCGTTTTACCAGTGTGGAAGGGGGACGGAAAATAGGCTGTCGATTCTGTATCGTTTTTACGAGTGGAGCCGTTCCAACGCCAGCATTCGTCTTCCCCTTTGATATCCACCTGCTCCCAGAAGCGTTTCACTTGCCAATACCACGCTACATCGAAATTCGTAACGTCTACCGAGCAGCGTCCGTTTTTAATCTCTTCCATGCAGTCCAAGCATTCTCCCATGAGGCCAAAATTTCCTTTATGGCCAGGAGAATCCCGTCTGTGCCATGGACATTCGATTTGATTCGCCACGTGAACCGCCAGGTTGTACTCGCGTGCCTCTTCAGGGTAGCGGGAAGCTAGACGTTTGCAAACTTCCGCGACGATAGCCCAGAGAATCTCGGCATCCACCTGCTCTTTAGTCTCAGTTATATTCTCATAAGTCTCACCCGCACAGATTCGCCGTGCCGTGTGGTAAGGCACTTTGTATTGACGAGATAGATCGAGGATTCTTTTCCCCTCCTGACGCCCATTCCTCAGAGCCTGGATCACTTCTGGCGATAAACCCTTCTTTTTCTTGTTTTCGCCTTCCAGGATGACTTCAGATCTAGTCCCCCAGTAGTAGTGAGAAGGATTTAAGCAGTAAGGAGATTTACAAATCGCCTTACGAATCGCAACGTGGGTCTCATCTGGCTGGAATTGACCAGACATACCCAGCAGCAGCGGCCTGGCATCGGAACCCTTAAAACGCAGCGTCAGTGGTTGGTTTGTACTGAATCCGCTGAAGGCGCGGTGCTTGGCCTTGTCCAGCCGCCAGCACCGGTCCCCGCCATAGAGGCGTAAACACACCTCAATACTCTTCGCGAGGGCAATTTGGTCCTCTGGACTCAGGTCGGAATCCCTGAAGAGCGTGGTCAGATCCATAGTGGGTTGAGCTCCTCATCGAGAATAGCGCCAGAACCGTCTCGTGTCAACGGTTTTCATATACAGCCAATAAAATAGGTGAAACCTCTCTTTTAATTATTTCTATGAGAGTTGTGGTTAGAAGATGGGTGTACATGGAATATACACCCAAAATCTATCCTCATTGCATTAGCTCCGATGTAGAACGGGGTAACAGCGTCAAGAAAAGGCGTTCATGAAACCTGTTCCAGCGCAGTTAATTACACGGGTTTTGCACGGAACTGCTCATTCCCCTTACTCACGACACACGAGTCTCATTATGAGCACGGCTTAATGCCGTAGAACTCCTCGTACTGTTGGGCATAGGTGAGTGCACAGTGGTAGGGCTCCGTGAAGCGGCACATCGAGCCTCCTGGTGTACAGACACGGTGGACTTGGTTACCGTGGCGGTCCTCACCAAGCTCAATGGTCGTACCATTCTCCAGGGTTTGAATAATTTGCATAACACTATTTAGTTCTACTATTATTGTAAGAAAGGCTTGCTCGGTAAAAGTGTCTGAATTTAAGCAAACAGGACCATTTTCGCGCCAGACTGCGGAGCGTATCGAAGCAGTCCCCGGACAATTTTGGGGCTTATTGCAAGATATAGGACGCAGGATTGGGCGTACAGGCCAATATCTAGGTAGTGAAAAAGCTGCTCAAGACTATACAAATTTATTAAGTGGCCGTGGCGTAGTAGCCGCTCCGACTGGACAACAGGGTTCAAAACAAGATATTTATGAGCAGCCGGGTGTCGGTTACTTTGATCGTGTTACCGGCAACTTCCTCGGAGCTGGTACGACAACTCCAATTGTCACAGGAATTGATGGCAGCGGCAAAGTAGATCGAAAAAAATCCGATCTTTACAAGCAGTACGCACAAACCCCAGAAGGTCAGTTTGAGCGCTACTTCAAGACACCGGAGATGACACCATATTTTGGTACCGCATTTCAAGGTAAAGGTGCGCCTACCTCGGCCCAAGCAATGATCGATCTGGCGTCGCAGGCTGCAGCACCAACCTCTGCACCGCTCGCGTCTTTCTATGCAGCTCAGAGCGCCACTGGTCGCGGTAGCATGGATGAGATCATCTCTGCGATGGGTTACAAGGGTACCCCGATGGAGCAGTGGGCTAAAGCCAATCCGATGTTGGCCTTCCGTGAATTCAACAAGAAGTTTCCTGCTGGCGCCCCGACACAAGGCCCCACTCCTGCGCTCCCAGGGCCTCCGATGGGCGAAGACGGTACTGCAGGTCAACGTGCGCTAGAGGCAGCGCAGTATCAGCTCTCTGATGATCAGCCAGCTTCAGTGGGCCAGCGAACTGCGAACTTCCTTGCAGGCGTCGGAAATCCTGTCACTCCGACCGAGGCACTGAATCAAGGTGCAGCAGTTGACGCCAACCGTGGTGCCGAATATCTGCGTGAAGCACAAAAGATGAAAACGCAGGGCTACCAGCAATTCTTACCAACCGCCCAACCTCTTTTCTAATACGATGGAATTCCCTTACACCACTGAAGTTGATTTTGAAGGCTTAGAAACACCTGGAGAAGCCTTCCTGTCTGGGTATCTTAGTAAATTTCCTCAAGGTCAGTTGTTATCTCAAGAAGGTTTTAATTTACTAAACCCGATGACTTGGTTTACTCGTAAAGCCCAGGCAGCTATTGAAGAGGCTGATAAGGGCGGAGAGAAAAAATACTCTACCGATTCACTTACGGGTAAACTATTAGAAAGGCGTCGCGCATTAGCTGAACTACAGAAATTGTACTAATTATGATGATCGACAACGCTTTCCCTGTTCAATTAGGTGGGAACAATAACACTGTTGGCTTCTTGCAGCAATACGTCAAAGGTATGCAAGGCTATAGCCAGCAGAGTACAGATCCACGTATTCCAACTTACGGAATCCAAGGAGGATATGCTCAAGAATTAGGTGGCCCTTTAATTGGCGAAACTTTAATTTCTGCCGATCCGTCCTTTGACTTGCGCCTACCAAAGACACCTGCGGGAAGAAGTTTTGAAGGTATACCGAATGCATCTCCGGAGATGCTTCGTAAACTGATGGAGCGTAAAATTAAAAACCCAGGTGGACAGGAAGATTTACCAGGCTTCGTCAAAGGTGTCTGATCATGCCAACGCAGCTCATCAAGAAATACATTGAGGAGTTCGCACGTTGGTTACGCAACCAAACAGATTACGACGATTTTCCGTACGGCACGGAGCCTATACCGGGAGATAAAACCTGGTGTAAGAAGTGTAAGAAGTGTGACGAGGGTCAGGACTAGTATTGGTCCTTTGATTCCGGCAGAATTGTCGGATGTGCACTGTACTTATTGTCAGAGACGCGGATAGCCAGACCCTTAATAAAGGGCTTACCACCTTTACTGAAAGTTCTTACACTATCGAGGTGAAGTTGGTTTTTACAGCAGTCCAAAAGTAGAGCGATAAAACGCTTTTGCCCCACTGGCTTAGAACCTGTATCTTCGCAATAGGAGGCGTAACTTGCGTACAGGTGATATTTACTGTTGCAGTAGCGTTCCTCAGCGTCCTTAGCGGCTGGAATTTTCTTACCGACTGCGGTTGTCGCCTTGTCGTCAAGGACGATTTCTGATTGCAGCCACTCAACCAGGTTATTGCTGTTGAGCAGGATTTCATTGCGCACGCGACGCAACGCCGGCACCATTTCGTAAGTGTCGAGCAGATATTGGCGCATCTCTTCCTCGCTCATGGCGAGAACCCAGTTCACCAAGCCGGGTAAATAATGCTTCCATAAGCCCTTTACAATACCCTGATCGAGCTTGATCATCTCCTTGGCTTCGGAGCTCTTGTCGTAGAGGGGGCGATTGAACTCAACAGTTAGACGGCGGCGGCTGAGGCCCGAGGTGTTATCTGTAGTCTGGATTGGCTCGTTGGCGACGACCATTACCATGCCGGTGTAGACAAAAGGCTCACCGACATTCTTGTTCTTCTCCTCAAAACGGAGGTTATCACCACCAGTCAAGGCTTTAAAGATCTGAGCAGACCCGCCATAACGCTCCGAATCATTAATTAGCGTCATACGCTTACCTTTGATTGAAGCGACCTCAAACCGACTTTGCTCTAATTGATTGAGCGTCGTGCTGGCATAGTTACCACTACCGACCATTGCGCAGCAAAGGTTGGCGAAGGTTGACTTACCACGACCCCCTGGCCCAATCACTTCGAGGAAACGTTGTAATTCTTGTCCCTGTGCGACTAAACACGCACGTAACCATGCTCGCAAGACTTGGACACGATCCTCATCTCCATACTGCGTCCTTTTCAGCCAATCAATGATCGGCCCTGGATCAGCACTAGGATCGTACTCAAAATCCAATCCCCAGGTCATGTGATTCTCTCGATCATGTTCGAGAAACTCACCAGTACTAATTTCTAGTACCCCATTTTTGAATGCGAGGCGGTCAGGATCATCGTCCCAGTGATCATTCAGTAAATAAGCTTTTGTTAGATTGGCTACGTCTGCTAACAAGTGAGAGGTAAATCCACCTGCAACCTGCACGCCACGTTCACGCAGGAAGAGATCTTGAATATCATATTTATACTCATTTTGATGCTTTTCTCTACGCCAAGTGCCGCGATCTCTCTGATAAAACATAAAAGTATCAAAGCGCGGATCGTATAACCAACCGATCTGTCTCATCATTACGGTTACAATTTCCGCTAATTCAGATGCTGGTGGCGTTTTTGGCTTACCTTTTTGACTTGCGCGGCTCTTAATTTCGAGCTGATCCTCTTCAGTTAACTCTCCCATCATTTCATTAAACACCTGCCCGAAGTCGAGTCCACCGAGCATTAGCGGACTATTTTCCTCACCCGCAAACAGCTCAGCGGCCTTATGAGCTAAGACTTCTGGCGACTCGACGACAAAACCGCCGAGATCGATAAACCCATCTTCTTTTGCTTTAGCACGTAGCGTTTGTAAACCACGTGCGCCTTCAGGGCTTGGACCCCCAGGCAGACGTTCAAATGAGCGCCACTTTTCTTCGCAGACTCCGTCTTGAAAATTCTCAGCGTGTGAAGACCACTCGACCCAGTCTCCCAGCAGGTCTTCCGAGATCTGGTGGAGTGACATTCCAACTGCAAGCCACTCTTCGTAATCAATGGCCCGCGTAATGTGCAGATGCTCTAAGTAAACACGAGCCTCGTGCTCTGCGGCCTCAATTTGAAACTTCGAGCCCTCTTCGTAAGTTAGATTTACTTGTTGTGTGACGACTCCGCTCTTAACAGGCTTACGATATTTGTTGGTCGGGAAAGCTTTACCGATTGCATCGTAGAGCCAATCCGGTAGCTCAGGAGGATTTTTAGCGTATTCAAAACCGCCATGAGGCGTGGTGAAATACCCGTCTGTTTCCGGGTGGGCGCCCATGATCGCACCCTGCCTGGAGCGGAACAGGATTTCAAACGACGGGATACCAATCTTGATTGTTGCCTTATCAGGTAGTAAAGATATTTTTGACTTCGGCACGCTGTACAGCATTCTCAGACGACCTTCCTTACCGGAAGAAATCGTCAGAGTCGGCGGGAACACGACGTCGAGTGCGCCACCAGCCAGCTCCTCGAGGGCGGGGATCGCATCGGGACCATCAATATCAACCCAAATCAGACCACCTTCGTTAGACCATTCACCAGTCAACAGGCCCACACCTGTGGCCCGGCCCTGATCCAGTTCTTGACGGATCTTCTCAATAGAGAACGGAGACTGAGTCCAGCCTGGGACGTACGCTCGTTTACCATTGAGCGGTGTCAGAGCCCAATCCGCAGGTAGTAAATCGAGATCGATTTGTCCCGGCTTGAGATGCTTACGGGGACGCTGTGGCTCTGGCGTGGCGGTCGTCACAATCGTGGTATAGCGAACATTTTAAGACGGCGAAACCAAGGTAGCGGCCTTTTTGAGGTCTGTACACCCTCGATCCTGTAGTCTTCCTGTCATTCCAACGTAGGGTGGATACATCTGCGTTTAATGCGTCTCACTCTGTTTCATTAGACTCGGCTTGCAGTCCAGGCAGAATTTCCGTGTAATACTTTTCGACTGCGTCCAGCCATTTTTCCTTGTACTTCTCAATAGTTCCGCCTTGTACAGCAAATACCTGAGAACGATCACGGGTGGCAACAAAAATCATCAATATTTCCGGGATGATTCCAACGGTGTGCTCCAGCCCCAGGGCATAGGCTCCCATCTGCATCATGCACTTTTGGTATTTCATGAAACCAGCACGACGCATGCCGTACTCGTTTTTCGGGCAATCAGGACCTGGCCATCTGGCGTAATAAGGTCCATTTGAGGTTTTTAGGTCGCCGAGCACAATTTTATTTTTGTACTCTGCCACGATGTCGGGAGCACCTGCCCACCCCCAATTTTCACCCTCTTTCACACCAGGGTGCCAGACGCGGCTAATTCCATCACCACCCATAGTCCATGGGAACGCGTCACCTGCAGGATTTTCGGCCCAGATTACACGTCCTAACTTATCTAGATTTTCTGGCAACCCGCTCCAGAACTGAGCGATTTCCTCATCGTCAATCACTGGATTTTTATTGATGCCGAGCAAGTACTCCTCCATTAGGGTGTGTACTTTTGTACCTCGAGCCGCTGCAGCTTCACGACCACCTGGATTTTTCTTTGCCCAACGTTCCAGTGCAGCCTTGTTACCGCCAGTAGCAGACAGGATTGTTGTTACTGAAGGTAGGGCACCATACGGCGTCTTGTAATGACGCGAGCCGTTAATTGTTAGTCGTGTATCTCCGTCTGATCGATACTCCACGAACTGCATATACGAAGCAGTTCGAGAGTACTCTGCATAAACTTTTCGCCTTAGTTCGTTTTGGCTAGGAACTTCTACGACTTTTTTATCCAGCACTAGGGGCACTAGGGGGAAGAAGCTTTCGGCAAGTTACCAAATTTCCCTGTGCCTGACCAGAATTTCATCGGTATGGCGGGATTACAATAAAGCCAAAACTGTGGATTACGCCAAGTGTATGCAGCCCCGAGCGTTGTAGGGAAGCATTGGATTTATGACCTACAGGGCGGGAATCGCGACCTGCTCAATGATGAAGACTTTGTAAAAGAAGCGCTCAGTGGGGCCGCAACCGCTGCGGATGCCACACTACTTAGTATCTCATCTAAAAAATTCGAGCCGCAAGGTGTGACAGCAGTAGCACTACTGGCGGAGTCGCACCTTTCCCTCCACAGTTGGCCTGAATACGGTTACGCTGCCATTGATGCTTTTACTTGTGGAGATCGCACGGATCCACAAAAAGCATGCGATTATTTACGGAAAGCATTTGAAGGGACACACGGCTCCATTCGGATTCTGAAGCGCGTGTGTCCAAATATCAGTCTCCTTCAACTTCAGGGTGTGGTTCCGTGAAGCAATTTTCGATATTTGCTGCGAATTGCATCGACTGATACTGGCCAACATGCTTTTGAATCCTGGCGTGAATATCGAATGCGGAGCGAACAGCATCTTCAGGGTCAATCATGACCTTTGAATTCGCCAATAAACCCGCAGTTATGATTGTGATCGCGAGTTCCTGCGGGTTCGTCGTGAATGCCCTAAGAGATCTTCCATTGTCTGTGAAGGACGATACGAGAAAGGAGAGTACTTCCAGGTTTCGGGCGGCGTTATCTTCAGTCATGGTTGATCTTCCTGTTCCGCAACTCTATACAGAGTGATTGTGTTTTTCTTAATGACGGGCGTGATAAGACCAGCTTCCTTCAGAGCCGAGATGCGACGTTGGATTGTCCTGTGATTACGCTCAAATTTTTTCACCACTTCCGTGATGGGAATTAAAACGAACTTTAGGCCTTCGTACTCGGTTGAAATCTCCAAAAGGTAATCGTGGATGTCCATGGCGAGGTCATCCATCAAGTCGGAGTGGGTGAAAGTTGGCCGTACCACGCTTACGCCTTAATTAATACAACGTTGATTCTACGGGTACCTCACTCTGGTACAGAACCCACTTCAGCAAGGTGCTGCTTATATTTTGAGACCCCGTTCTTAGCGGTCTGCAGATCCATGGTCCAACAATTTTCCCAATCGTGAGCTTGACTGGGAAAGCAGTAGAGCGTATGACCTGTATTGCCGTGTTTAAGGCTTTTGATCTCGAAATCTTCAAATAAAATGGGCTCCAAGATTTCCGACTTGGAGCCCTTGTATTTGATCTGCTTACGAACCTTCATCTCGAAGATGTAACTACTCGTCTAGCTTATCGGCCTTATCCTGAGACTTCAACCATTCCTGACGTTTAGCCTCCATCTCCTGTAAGTTTTTTAGACGCTGCCTATACAGGTTTCCGATCCAACTTAGTTCTTGTTCCTGCCGTTGAGCAGCTTCACGGATCAAGCTGTCCAAGTTTTCTTTATTCATCGACGTCCTCCTCGTCATCTACTTCGTCTTCTTGTGGATCGGCTTTAACGAGAAGAATGGAACCATCCTCCTGCTCAAGAAATTCGATGTCATCTCCCACTCCCCAGCCGAGCGCCTCCCAAAGCTCGTCCGGGAGGGTGAGAACACCGTTCTCATCAACATATAGAGTCCAGGACTGATCTTCATTGGGCTCGTTCATCTCGTTCACCAAAGTAGTTTTGAACTTCCTCTCGGAGCAGTGTTCGCATCTCAGCGAATACGTCATCCTTGTTGATGTAGGGGTCCAAAAAGAGGGCGCGGTCATCAATACCTTTCTCTTTTTTGTAAGCGCGATCGGCTGCGTAACTGATCTCATTGACAATGTCGTACAGCTCTTTGACAGTTGGGTAGTCAAGCTCCATGATCAGCGATTCATTTTGGAATTGTTCCAAAACAACACGCATCAAGTCAGCTGTGATCAGAGCCTCCCTGGAGAAGACACGTAAATAGTCACTAAAATCATCGTATGCAGCTTCAAGCATAATCAGCCTTTCCCTTGCCCGCGATATTTCTTCTGACCGCGAACCTTAAAAGATCCGCGCTTTCGCATGCCGTGGCCAATTGAAGTCCGTTTTTTGATGGCCTCTTTGTGCAAGGTCCCCATCAAGGATTTTCTACTAGCCATTTGAAATGTTGGCGGCGCATAGAGCATAGCCGGATTTCACCACTTGTCAACAGCCCTGCTCTTAAGCATGTCTTTGTATTTGGTGATACCAATCTAAAACTTAATCTCGTTAGACTGAACATTATCTTGGTAACTCATGTCTAATTTTGAGCTTATTGAGTTTCAGTTTGATCCGGACGATTTCTCCCTGTCCTTAGAAGACGAATTCCAGATCACACGACTTTCTGCAGAAATTGAAAAGACTGATTGCATCATGAGCGTTAAAGATGGCGCCAAAAAACTTTTACAATTGGCTGTCCATCGTCAAGCTGTCATTCGCAATTTAATACGCCGCCTGGCAGACCTGGAATCAGGAGCAATCCGAAAGCTTTACAGCGAATAAAAAGCCGCCCCCAAAGGAGCGGCCACCCACAACATCCAGAATTACCTTAACGGATCAGTCAAGGGTGATCTCACCGGTTTCCGCATCCCTTGCTCCGAACAACGCCTTGCTTCCGCGACCCCCATCAACAGGAGGCAGCGTGAAGTCCAGACCAGGTTTGATGGCGTGGTAACCAATTTCTTTCTCGCACTGCTTGAAGAAGTTGGCTGCATACACGGTGGGAGGGCAGGTCTCCCAGACGTTTTCAACGAAATCGATGTCCTCCGCTTCCTTCGGGAAGAAATCTTCCACGGTCTCAGCAGTCGGCACAACCCACTTTTCGGGGTAAGCAATCCAGCTCTTAGCCTTTTCACCGCCGTATAGTTGGGCGCCAAACGTAGGGGTGAAGATTGCTGCAGCAGCTTGCTTGGGGTCAAAACCTGCGGCGGACTTGAGACCCATGCGATCGGCGAATGCCGATTCGAGCTGCTCAATGAAAGTTGCGTACGCGTCGCAGAACAGGTTCGAGGCGCCACCGTGGATTGACAGGATCAATGGCTTCTTGTGCACAGCCACACCGTCCTTATCCACAAGGAACATCAGCATCAGACGACGACGCTTGTAAGGCGAGGGCTTACCAGGGTTGGCCGCCTCAAAATCGTCATAAAGGAACGAGTCCCTGGGGTAGATCCCGTCGATACCACCCTTTTCGGAGTTCTCGATGAAGGTGACGTCTTTCCGGAAACCACAGTGCAGGATCACCATGCGCGGCGTCTTGAAGAAGATGCCCTCGTTCTTGTCACCGTTGTTGTAGGTGTGGACGTACTCCTCTGCTTTGGGGAACATCTTCGGATCGCCAGACCAGCCAATCCGCGCTAGAGCTGTGTCCTTAAGAAACAGCCCACATTGGGACTTATCATTCAGGATCTGGGCGTTCACCAGCTCCCGCATTTCACCTTGATACTTCTCCGTGTTCAAATAACGGTCTAAAACAGACATTTCAGTCATTGCAATGGGTTTGCCCCCTAGGGGGCGCATTAAAAACAATAGCCCCCTTCCACCGAAATGAAAGGGGGCCTTTTTACCGATTAGCAGCGCTTATCAGATCAGAACGGAATTTCGTCTGTCTCTAGGGAGCAAGGGGCGAGATCCTGTTGCACCGGTAACTTGGGTACTGGTGCAGCGGCCTTTACGGTAGAGGGATCGCCTGCTTCTACCTCAGTCTTAGGTTGATTTTTACCGAAGACCGAGTACTGTGACGCCCGTACACGAACCTGATAGGTGCCGCGTTGGGAACCATCTTGAGAGGTCCAGGTGTTATAGCGCATGCTTCCGGTCAACGCCATCTGGCGACCGACATAAAGCAACGCCTCGAGGCGTTTGGCATCTTCGCTCCAGCTCTCAATTCGGAATCCCATCGAATCCTGCCAGGTATGCCCGAGCAGCTGCTGGCTGGGGGCTTTACACATAAGACTGAAAGCAAAAAGCTCTTCAATCTTTTTTTCCTGAATAAAACCGACACCACCTGCCAGATTTACCTGATTCAGGCTCAGGTCTTTAGAGACCACCTGCAGAGGCTGTGTTGGTACGACGTACATTTTGTAGTCATTACGGTTCGGATAAAGCCGACCGCAGACCAGAAGTTGACATCCTGGCGTAAACGCATCGAAGCTATCGCCTGCAGCCTTGTTGGGAATAACAAAAAGCGGAACAGCAGCATCTTTCTTTCCGCTCGGAGGGATGGTCAACTGCATAAAGCGAAGACCGCTATCGGTGAAAGTCTCACCGACGTAATTAGCTGAGGCGCTGATCAAATTCATGGTTCGTACGGGTCTAGTGTTTCGAGGAGGATGCCAGCCTCCGTGAGAAGGTTAGCTGCCAAAATCATGTTGTCTAGCCAACGGTCTGGAATAATGCTGTCAGCTGTAACATATACTTCTTTGATGCCGGCGTTGATCAGCACTGCAGCACAACGGCTACAAGGTTGGAAGGTGACATAAGCTGTCGCCCCTTCAGTACTGACACCATGCAGAGCGGCTGTTGTGACAGCATTAATCTCCGCGTGGACAGTCATCTCATATTTGTTCTCACGATCATTTAAGCGTTCGAATGAATCGCTAATGCCTCTAGGGAATCCGTTGTAGCCGGTACTAACAATACGGCGATCGCGCACCAAAACGCAGCCGACCTTGGTAGATGGATCCTTACTAAAACTAGCGATTTCTTCAGCCAGCTTCAGAAAACGTGAATGCCACAATAAAGTTTCGGGCTTCATCGTGTGAACGCAGCTTCAAGCCTGTCTAAAATCGTATCTTCAACGGCCACCTGGCGCGTCACCAAGACTTGGATGAGATCATTGAGATTGTCTGACATTTGCTGCAATTCCTCCATTGACATTCCATCCAAGGATTTTTTAATGTCACGGATGCGCTGGGGTTCCATGCGATTCAGGGATTCCCAAACAGTTTAGTTGGTTTCGGTAGAATGGCAAGTAGAAAAGAGTATTAAGTGTGACTAGGTATACCGGGTTTCAGGACACGCTGTTCTTTGAAAGCGGAGAACTTACTGCACCTGGGACCACCGCTGAAGTTGCTACTTATGAGAATAATTACTTCTCTACAAAAGATTATGTCTTGATTGCGACTGTAACTAATATCAACACTAGTGTCGTAGTTCGGCTTGACGGTAGTATAGATGGGACGAATTATGGTCCGTTGATCTCTAATACAATCACGCGAAACGGTACATATGTCTACAATATTACCGGAAGCCCCGTGAAGTATGTTCGCGGTAACTTCCTATCAGAACTAGGTGGAACTGACGCCGTAGTTCGCCTTAGCTTTTCTGCTCGTTAAAACAAATGGCAACTATTATTGCAGACGACGACAATCGTTACGAAGTTGTTGTCATTAAAAACGATGATCGGACGGTCGGAGGGTTAGTTACTAGCGGAACTGTAGAGGATACCTCACGCAGTGTCTTTGGCGAGCAAGGTATTGTCGAAATGAATCCCGTTGTTCAGGTAGATGGTTTATATGGAATAACAGATACTGATATTTTTCAGAGGAATTCATCTAGCACTGGCACGCAGTACGTGACGTCATCAGGTTTGATGACTGTTTCCAGCGGGGTGGGATCTGGAGCATTCTCAACATTAAGGACTCGGAGGGCTGTACGTTATCGCCCTGGTCAAGGCTCGCTTTGTCGTTTTACGGCAATGTTTCCTACTGGGCACACTCCTGGATATCAACAGGTAGCAGGTTTCTTAAATCAGAGTGATATTATCGGCGTTGGATACAACTTCCCAACTGCAAATACAGAATTTTCTGTCCTGCGTCGTTATAACGGTAAAGGAGAAGTTTATAAAATTGATGTCACCACTGGAGCAAGTGGCAATGAATCAATTCAGATTGTTCTTAACGGAGTAACGTTCACAGTTCCGGTCACCTCTGGAACAGCTGCCTTTAACGCTGCGCAGATCGGGAGTGCTACCTATACTCAGTGGGTTGTTGATTATGTCGGTACGACCGTTTATTTTCTCAGTGATGGTGTTCCTGGAAATTTAACCGGTGCGTTTTCTGTAACAAATCTCACGGGTGGCGGCACTTTTGCGGCTACAGGCACGACAGCACAGGATGGTGCAAATCCTACTGATACGTGGATCCCGCAAAGTAATTGGAATGTTGATCGCCTTGATGGAACTGGTCCTTCAGGGATGACTTTGAATCCAGCAAAGTTAAATGTTTTCCAAATCGATTTTCGTTGGCTCGGCGCTGGCATTCTTCGTTGGTCGATCGAGGATCATACTACGGGTAATTTGATCCCATTTCACATTGAGCATTACACAAATCGAAACACAGTTCCGTCTATCTCAAATCCCTCTATGCGTGTTGGGTACGGTGTAGCTAATGCAGTACCTGCAATCGGAACTGGGGTAGATGTGATTGTTAGTGGTGCATCGATTATGGGTGCTATTGAAGGCGTTATTCCTGCGATTTCCCGGAATACCGCTGTAGCTCATACGGCATCAGGTCTATCTCAAAACGACACTCACCATCTCTTGACGATTAAGAATGATCGAATTACCGCGAATGGCACAGTCAATCTTATTCAGCAGCGTGAAGTCTTGCTCAAAAGCATCTCTTTCGGGGTGACCGCGACCGCCGGCAACGTTGCAACAATTCAACTTATTAAAAATGCCAGAATCAATAATGGTGCACCGACTCCAAGCAACGTCAATTTCTTATTTAATACAGCGGATGGTGCATCTGTAGCGTTCAACACCGCAGAATACACGCCAAATACAGGTAAAGTTGTCACGGGATTTACTGCAGCTAGCAACAGCACACAGACTATTGATCTGACACCCTATCGAATCATCCTCACTCCGTTAGATGCTTTGAGCATCTTCTCGACTTGTGGCATTCAGCACTCTGTTACAGCCGTCGTGACCTTTGTGATCGAATAGAATTACAAATTAGCTATTCCTTACTGATAAACTTAAGAAAGGAAGGTGGTTACTGTGTCTTTATTTGATTTTTTCCAGAAAGCAGGTAGGAAAGCCGGAGAGATTTGGCGCCAAGCAGACCAGTATTCAGGAGGCTGGCTTCCTGGCGGGGGCGTTGCGTCGCCTTTGACTGGTTATATTCAAGGTAGGCCTGATTTGCGGAGACCAGAGCGGCGAACTCTCGAGGGAGACATTGCTAAATCCTTGGATTCAGCTGCAGCACTTGCGGCCTCGACTCGCCCTGCGGTCAAAGAAGCTGTTCAGAATTCGCCAGATTTTGTTCGCGGGTTGCTTTCTACGGGATTGAATCAACTTCCAGCATCTGTTAACCTATTCGGTAGATATTACACGGGCTTAGGCGATAAAGGATTAGAGTTCTCCAAACAGTATAAAGATAAGCTTTTCGGTATGGTTAAAGAAGAAGAGAAGTTACTGCCTTATTTATTACAGCAACAGAAAGGCCAGGAGACGCTGATGAAGGAAGAAGGTCCTGCTGGTTTACGTCTTACTCCTAAGCAATATAATGACTATCTTGCAGAGACTGTCTCTGATCTAAAACGGCTGCAAAAGGGAGATATCAGGTTTTCATCACGGGCTGGTCGTAAGGATGATATGGATTCTCTTGGAGGATATGGTACTTCTCTTGGCTCCGCTTGGTTTACTAAAACACCTGAAGGAGGTTACGAAACTGATGAGACATACGATTTTAATTATGCAGGTGCCGATAAGAAATATCCTGTTCCGCACGGCCCGTATTTTGGGGGCATGCAGCCTCCATCCCCCTCCGAAGGGATGTCTTATAGCGCCGCACAGACTATATTAGGAAGAAACCCTGAATTCTTGCACGGCAAGGGAGCAGGATCACCTGAATCGTTATTTGGTCGCGCAATTGTTTCCAAGATGGAATCAGACCCATTCAAATATAGTCTTCAGCTTAAACGTCCTTAATGAGTTTCCATCCAGTTCTTACCTTCGCGTGCCTCGCCTGTGAACGGGCATAGCAGCTTAAAGTATTCACCCGATTTTCTAAACGAATCGATTGACAGCCTCTTAAAGAGATCTAGGTGTTGAGGTTTGACTAGCGCCTGGATTTCGTCGTGCACATGCGCAACAAATGCGTAATCGATACTCCATTTGAGTCCCGCTGCATTCAGATCATCGTAGAGGATTGTCGTCGCCTTTTTTACTGATACTGCACCGGTAGATTGTAGTAACTGATTCAATGCTGAGTGGCGCGACCTTATTTGCAAATGGCGGCCATCAATGCCAATAAGGTACCCCTTCGTTGTTATTCTTTCATCGATCTTGTCTTTTAATTTCTTGATTGCAGGTAGGTTTTTGTAAAACGTATCGATTGTACGTTTACCGATTTCGTATTGATCTTGCTCAGCCGCTGAAATATCAATCACGCTGCCTACTTTCTTAGCTCCTGCACCGTAGAGGAGGGCGTATATCAGTCGTTTTGAAAGGTCTCTTGTTGCCTTCGGAATATCACCTTCTCCATCAAATATTCCAAATAGCTTGGCATTATAAGTGTGAATATCAAAACCATCTGTACTAACAAGGCGTGCATATTCTCCACCATCAAAGTGTGCTAACCACGCACCTAATGCCCTCAGTTCTAATCCAGAAGCATCAGTACCAACCAGAAGCCAATCATCAGGAGCATAAAAAAGAGCCCGGCACTCAGAACCAAAAGCGTGACCAACACTGGGGACTTGGGCCATATTTGGAGAACGATGTGAGCAACGTCCGCTAATACAGGCATTTGTGACAACTTGACCGTGGATTCGACCATCACCATATAAACGACAGTGCTTCAGCCACGCCTCTTTGCCATCGGAGAGTTGACCGAGCCTTTTGTTAAGCAGTTGATATTCTGCCAACAGTTTAGCTTCTGGATATTTCTCCCCAAGGATTTCCAAAACGTCGTCATCGACTTTTGGATTACCTTTTTCTGTCTCTTCGAACGTAACTTCCGGATAAAGTTGACGCAATCTGTCTGCAGTCTGCGGACGCGACGCCGGGTTAAATACGGTGACTTTTGGTTTGAGAGGACGACCTGTCTTAGCCGAGATTCGTTCCTCAACAATAGGCGGGAAAACTTCCTGGAGCTTATCATCGAGCTCAGCCCGTCGAGCTTTGAGCGTGTTAACCAGCGCAAAGGCCGCTCTTTCATTGAATGGGAAGCCGAACTCTTCTTGAAGAGCCATGATTTTAGCGAATTCATGTTCCAGTTCATGGCACCTTGAATCTAACTGTTGAGTCAAAAAATACTGGTGTAGCCTCAAGGATACAAGTGTATCTCCTTCGCAGTATTTCTGCATGGACTCACTCCATTCAGCCCATACATTCTCTTTGCCTGAGCCTTTTTTCTGCTCCTCTTTAAATTTAATCTTTGCGACACCTAATCGTTCACCCCAGGCCGCTAGCGAGTGCCGCCCTCGGTACCTTGTCTCGATGTGTGAGAAGCGCTGATCATCAACCGGCTCCAGCTCTGGCCACAAGACCCTACTGAGAATCAGTGTATCTACAACGTCACAATCCGATTTCAATTCAAAGCCAGGGTATACCTTTTTTAATGCCCTGAGATCAAAATTAATTAGGTTGTGCCCTACTACCTGATCAGCTTTTTTGATCAGATCCAGCGCTTGCTGGAGGGAGAGGTAGCCGTCCTGATCCGCGCAACTGTGCACCTCACCTGTCTCTACATCGCGTAAGACGATGCAGTGAACGCGATCCAGCTCATGGAGGAGTCCGTTTGTCTCGATGTCACAAATGAGACTCAACATGTAACTGAATTAGTAGAATTTTTTGTAGAGACGTGCAACATTAACAATTTCTAGATTAGAAATCAAGCCCTGATGCTTAAATCTTTCATAGATGTTTTTTGTCTCAGTCAAGTCCCAAAGACAGATAGATCTGTTAAGGTCTTGGGTGCTCTCGACATCGACGAGTGCTACACCATTTTTATCTTGATTTAAACACAAAACTTTGCTAAGGTCAGCCGAACACATTACGTAACCAGTTTGCATTTTTGTTTCCCCTCAACTTTCGCGTAAAGTCTTGTGATCAGGAATTGCACGCATCAGGAAGATGTCCAGCGCAATGTGCAGCAGCAGTGGGACCATGACCATGCTTTTCTCAGGCAGCCCACCAAACAAGGCCGCCAATTTGTCGCTGAGGTCCGTCCGGTGCAGCTCTTCGAATTCAAGCGCCAGCATCTGCGCCACACTCAGAATAAAATCCTCAGGCGAATCATCTTGATGCTTCAACTGCTCTAAGATGTCGTACAGCTCAGGATCATTCTGGAGTAAAAATAGTAGTTGTTCCACAATGACGTATCGAGTACGCCGCAAGTTTACAAGTACTACATTCGAGGTCGATGGCTACGTTTGCAAGCTCTTTTTTGATCCTATTTACGAGTATGCGGCTGGCTTTTGCCTCTGGAATGTAGGATTTGCTGTAGGGAAATCGAAGCGGCAGCTGAACGACTGGTATCGAAATCGCCGCAATAAGAGACGACGAAACCTACGCAACCACTTGACTGGTCCAGGCACCATGAAGGTCTGGACAACTGCTTTGAAACACTTGCTGAGGATGCGGTGGGAATGCCTCGAGCCAGGTGATGGAATGGTTTTGGATTGCACCTCTCGAGACCCTGAGCGGCAGTTCAAGGTTTACACCCGCTGGCTTAGAGCGCACAACGACTTTACTTATGATCCAATCCGGCTGGAGTTCTACTGGTTCCGTCCGCCATACCACTTCGATCCGCTTTGGGAGCTATTCGAAATCGTTGGCGTTGTTCCTGAGGAGCCCCACCTGGCGGTGACAGGGGAGCGCTACTACGAGTCCTTTAGGGTGCACCCTCTAAATTCTGATATTGAGTTATCCAGTCAGCAAATAGTTGATCTATTAGACCAGGCTCCATCCACATTGCCATCTCAGTAATGGCGTGACGCAGGTCAGCCCTTGATGCTTCGGTATTTTGCTCGAGTAGATCAACGAGGATTGCACACAGCCATTTATTTGGTTCTTTCGCAGGACTGAGAATCATTCCAGTTCAATTACGATTCGCCGCAGTCTACCGCGCCGATCTCTTTCCTCATAAACGGTAAACTCGCCATCACCCATCTCGGTGTCGACTTGAGTGTAGAGATTCCATGCCGGAAGACGGACTGAACCCGACTCAGACACACCGAGATGGCACGGATCAACAACAGCGATGGAACCGGAATCACTGGAGACACACCCTATTAATTTTGGTTTGGTAAGAGTAACCACAACACATTGAACCTGAGCACATGCATATTATTATAGCTGGGACCCGAAGAAGAGCAGCGTCAGGGTCGTTATACAGGGGAGGTGCGATTTCTGCTGCTTCTCGCACCTGGCAACTGAAGGGCTGTGCCACTGATCATGGTGCAGTCCCACCCCAAATATTTATACATTCTTAACACTTACTGTTGCGGTATAAACGACTACAATCTACTGTTTTTTCATACAGTTGAAAGTACGTGGTTTACACCATGACTCAACTTACCTATCGTGGCGTGCCTTATTTTAAAGAAGAGGAGGCACTGAAAAATCGTAATTGGTGGAACCTAGCTCACCGCGCCACGCTTTGGCTTCGTTATCGCGGCTTGGCTTACCGTCCAATCCAAGTTGGCGGCCTGCTGTAATTCTGGAAGGGGACCAGAGATTCCGAATTTACGGAGTTGAAAGAAGGGTCGGCCCTTCTTCTCTGGTCTTGCTTCATCGTTCCGTCGTCGCTTCCACCCGACGAGAAACTGTTTCAACTCATTGATGAGAATGAGTTAGTTCCAGTGGCCACTGGGGTCTGATCAGAACCAAGCAGATTATAAAGATAATCTTTTCAGATTGTCAACTCCTCACAGCCATCGAACCTTTCACGGCTGAGTCGCGCCATGATTTGATCACCAGATGCCGGGACAGAGTCGCGTCCCCGATGCACTAAAACCTCCCAGACCTCAGGAGAGGATCGAAAGATTTCGTGACAGTGTTCGAGAATCAAGCGCTCGCTGTCCTGGCCTGGGACATATTCGATTACCTGTTTACCGACGGAGATGGGTTCATCCTCATCTTCACGGAGATATTGTGCAACCCAGTAAGACGCAGTTCGTAGTTTTTTCTTAGCTGAGCCGAAGCCTTTCATTTGCGGTGGTGTGCGGATAAGATGGAAGCTCCACTGACTCTTCGTGGAGCTTTACCGGCGTCCAGGCGTCGTCAAGGCTAGTGCCTCGTGAAGCCTGGCTTAACCTGGTGAGAGTCTACCGCCGGTTCCACACGTGCGGAGGGACTCTTAGTGGTGTTTTGCTAGCACTTAGACGGGATCCGAACCCGCATCGCTTTACTTGCGTCAAAGCATTGCGTCCGATGCCGAGCAAGGAGCCGCCTTATCCGATTGGTTCGCACTGAGTGGTGGGGGGGAGACGTTGTCGGACGCCTCCAGAACCGTGGCCGCCCTCTAGGCTATCTGCCTAACGCGTGACCAGAAAGATAGGGCACTGACCTGGTGGTTACGCTTTCTGCAGCGGGAGGCGTCAGTTGTTTAAGTTCAAGCACGCACCATGCAGAACCCCTTTTTGACGGCCCCGTCACCCGAAGGTGTTTAACACGTAAACAGACTCATGGCCTGACAGAGGTGGGGGCTCTGGCCCCATCAGAACGAGAGGGGGAACTCAAATATTATACAGATTTCACTTTTTCCGGCAGTTTGTGTTCAGTCATTGAAGTTGATCGGACTAACGGGCTTCAAGCTCATCGGCAATAGCAATGAGTTGAGCGCGTATCTCATCACGCCCCCATGCCTCTTGATCGCAACCTTTTAGAGGTTCGTAGGGAACCACCTGATCCGCAGCAGCACGCAAAACAGCAGCGGCGGTCACTGCATCATCAATCTCTTTTTTCAAAGTTCCCAATCTTTTGTCAGACCACCCATTGCTTCCGTAATAATCGGAAACTGCTCACTAAAAACTTTCTTTGCCTGCTTGGCGATGAGCATGTGTTCCATCTGTGTGCCGTGCTTCTCGCGAAGTGCGATGTAAGTTAGCCAGGAGCGTAAAGTTCCGTTCATATACAACCTTGTTTTGGTTGATAACGGAAGAATAGACCTGGCGCATTCCTTTGCTACGCCGTTGCTTACCATCTCTTGATACAGATGTCCAAGATTTTCGTACAGCTCACTGATGCGACGGTAGTACGAACCGACAACCTCTGTGGGCAAATCGTCGATACTGTTCTGACGATTCTTATTATCTTGACGACGTAAGTGTGGAATTACGGCATCACCTAACTCACTAGTGTCTGAATAACGCTGGGAGAATTCTTGTATCGTGAATGAGCGGTGCCTGATGATCTGAGCGCTGATTGCACGTGTGGTGTTAATTTCTACGCACATGTTCGCCATTTCGAACGGACTTAGGTGTGCGTGATCAATCAGATAACGCAATAAACGCGGCGCTGTATCCATGTTGGTTTGGTTTTTAGGAGCTGATACCCTCGCCGTATAGACGATCATCTGCTCCGCATCTGGCGTAGACCAGACTAGTTTGACGCTCTGATCTTCAGTCATTTTTCAGTTTCGTTGGCAGGAAGCATACAGGTCAGGCAGGAAAGGATCTCCCGAATATCAGCTTCTTTTAAGAAATCAAAGCTGACGATGAGACCGCCGCTACCTAGCGATAAGCTGTATTCCTCTGTTGTACCGTCGTAGCTCCCGGTTGCTTGGATTCTTTCTTTTGTCATGCGACGTGTTTCCATTGCAGGTGGCGAACAATGCGGGAAATATAAGATGGACCTACACCATATTTTTCCGCGAGGTACTTGAGAGTTTTACCTTCGCGATGCAGTCGGCGCATCTCCAAAATATCACTTTCGGTAAAAATTGAAGAGCCGTGAGCACTGCCTCGAGCAACGTTACCCGGACGAGCTTTCCCTTTTGGTGGTCCTGGCTTAGCGATTTCATAGCTTTCAACGGTTCGGTACTTTGCACCGCAGTCGAGGCAGCGACAGTAACGTTTGGTGATTTTTTCAAAGTGATCAGTGCAGGTGACTCTGGTGTTTTTGCTGGAGCATTGACGACACCTCATTTTGTCGGACAGTTCAAGAAATAAGCGTAAGTACTTTTACCTTTCGGAGTATATTGAACCACATCGCAATCTTTATATTTAGATATAACCTCAAACTGCTCTTTTGTGCTTACAGGCTGCTTGTCCGCTGGATCGAACACAAAACTTACTAACAGTAAGAATGCACCCGATGCCATCAAAAACAGAACCACCACCGTGAAGAGCGGACTGTCTTGGTAATGATTCATTCTTCGCTGCCCATCGTCTCGTCTGCCATGGCCTCGAGACCCTTTTCAATTAATTTTGCACATGCTTGGAATATTGAAGCCTTTTTTAGCAGCTGCTCACTTTCTTTAACGAGTATTTCACTAAGGTCGCAGATAAATTCTTCGACCCTTTCTTCGTCGAGATATTCAAAGACTGCTCCTGTGAGGAGGCGTTTACAGTGCTCACGATTTGTCATTTCATTTTTTGACATGTCAACCTCCAATAGCAGAGCAGAATTCATTCCGAATTGTTTCCAATTCTGATTCATGGCAGATCCTCATTTGTGCGTGTTCAGAAGGTGATTTCATTCCGTCCCACAGAACGCGAACGAACTTGTTTTCAATCACTCGTCTTGTCCTAGTGACTGATTTTTTGGTGAAGAGATCAACGACAACGCCGTAACGTTGTTGTCGATATGCTGCGACTTTTTCGTTTACCTCAGGTGAGAGGTTCGGAATCGCTGTTGCTTTCGGTCGTTCCGCTACACGGTCGCCGATCTTGAACGTCTGAGGTTTCTTGGATGTCATCGAGTCGAGTGCAGTAATCTTCTAACATTTGAGAAAACTTCTCCTCAGTCAACGAATAAAGGTAGTTGTACTGAGGGTGAGTCTCCTCGTTCCATTCAAATGTGAGTAGACCGGACTCCTCGTCATAAGTAATGAGGAGTCCGTCTTCTTCTAGGAAATCCAACTGTTCAGACATAGGTCAGAAACAACTGGCCGAATTGTAATTCAGCCGTGTTGTTTTAACCAGCGTCCAACTGTTGACTTCCCAACCCCGAGGAAACCAGCGATCGACTGGTGCGAATGACCGGATTTTCGCATAAGCACGCAAGTTTTGACTTTTTCCGCAAGCAGTGCTTTTGGATCCTTTTCTTCGTCCAGGGGTAAAACGTATTGTCCAGGCATAGTGGACGTAGTTTTCCTGTACGAGCGGAGGCTCCCCAGCACGTGAATGTTCCGTGCTGTTGGGTATTTGTCGCGTGCTTGGTCCTGAGCCTCTAATCCGGTCTTTGCAGCCACAACGGCATCAATTGGATGCCCATCTCCAAATGAGATGCGGAGTGTAAATAGTTTTTCAGGCATCGGTCAAGTGCTTCCAGGATTGACCACGGACGATTTTATATGCGGTTGTGTAATGGATGTTATAAATTTTCGCAAATTCCATCAGAACTTTATGCTCCGATCCAAATTCGCTACGGTAAGACTTATCTTTAAATAGTTCGCGCATTTCAGTAACATCCTGTGCGGTTAGCTTTGCTTTGGGATGCTCTTCTCCTTTCAAAATCTGATTAAAGCTGCGAGGCTGCTTCCGCCCCTGGCGCTTGACCAAGACAGGCTGAATAGGAGACATGCGTTGCCGCATGTCCGGAGCAGTGATCATGATCTGCTCACCATTACGATTCGCGACAAGTGTCCAGATTCCTTGGTCGACGGTGACGCAGGGCTGGTCTGCCTCGGTGAAGTTGAGCAGTTGAACTGCTTGGAAGGCGATGTGGTTCACGGCTTGAGAACGTAGTGTGCGCCAGGGCTTGACCCGCTGGCTTGACCAGGTTAACCGGTTTTCGCTAGATTGCAAGTGATCGCTTTGAGCGATCTGTGGTGCATGGTTGGATCGTTCCGATTGTGCGTGTGTGCAGAAGGGGTCAGGGGGTGGTGCCCCTGGCCCTCTTCTATTGGAGTTCTGATTTCTGCGTGGTAAAAATAAGAAGAAGAAGTTCAAGAAGCAAGTGACTGATCAAGAGAAGCAAATTATTCAACAGAAAAATCTGATGTGGTCGATAGCTGTCGAATCAACAATTCAATCTCGAGAAGATCCACTTCTGGCATACGAACGTTTACTTAGAAAATACGAAGACAAGATAGACCACGAGCCCTCTGTGGCCTAGTATTTACGCAATAATTCTTACTGTTGGCTAGGTTAAAATAAGACATAAGGTATTTATTTTAGAGATTATTATGGGTGCCAGACCGGAAGGACCTATGGGCGGAGGCGCCGGCCGTCGAGGAGGTGGACGCGGTATGCGCCGAGGCGGAGGACGTGGTATGCGCGGCCGTGGACCAGCAGCTGGTGTAACCCCAGGAGGTTTTCCAGCCCCTGGAGCCACACAAGCACCCGAAGCTGCACCGGCACCCGAAGCACCAGGTCAAGCTCCTGCTGGCCGCAACCCTCTAACTCCAGAGCAACGTCAGGCTCGACGAGAGCGCCGCATCTCACGCCTTACGCAAAGAGCAGATGATTTTGCAGCACGGTCAGAACGCGCTAGCGCACGTGCCACCAAAACCGAAGAAAACATTGAAGCCAACAAAGGCCGCTATGGAACTTCTGGTCTGTACGGTGGATTCGGACCGGTTATTGGTGCAGGGCGCATCGACTTACAGCGTGAGCGAGCTGAGCGCCTTCGTGGCAAAGCCGATAAAATGCGTGCACGTGCTGAGCGTATTCGTTCCCGTTCGACGGCTCCTCAAACCGGAGAACCCACTCCACAGCCTGCGCCTGTGCCAGAGCCGGTTGCTGATCAAGTTAGCGGGCCAATCGATTATGCACCTAACAACGTTCCTGTTGTCCGGAGTAATGATGATGTTGTGGGGGCTCTGCCGACAAATTTCTCTAGTTATCCAGTAGGCGGTTCTGGAATTGAAAATGTATCCAATGCAGCGCCTGAGCGGAGCCGGCGTATTCGTAGAGCCCGCCAGGGCGGCGGCCGTGGGGCGCCAAACTTCGTAGGAGGACCTCCGGCTCATGGTGGCCGTCCGGCTCCTGGAGGCGGCGCAGGCAGAGGAATGGGTGGCATGCGTCGAGGAGGAGGCGGCCGTCGATTCCGTTGATTCTGTTTCGAGGCGATAGTTTAACTCGTCTTATCGCCTCGATTCGCACTTCGACTACGGATCCTTAAGTTGCTGGGGTGGCCATTGAGTGGGTTGCCGTCTCGGTGGTCGACGTCTTTACCGTCTCCTTTACGAGCTGATCCGTTCTTTTCCATGTAGCGCCGGGCTTTGACACGTGCTGCACGCCGCTTAATCTGCTCCGGTGTTCCGTGATATTCGTTATATTCTTTTTTGTAATCTCGTGACATTTAGTTTCCCTTTTTTGTGTGATTTTATTTGCAAGTGCTAACACAGCTTGCTGATCTACATTTAATATTATAAAATAAATCGCATTTAATCGTGACGTACTAAGTCTTTACGATATTCGTTAAAACCACGATAAAAACAGTCCGTGATGAATCTACCAAGATTCGTATTTGCTGAAATTAGGCCAGCATCACGTGCCGAATCCATGCATGCAGACGCCTCCAAGCGTTCCTCGTTTGTCATTTCGATACTGAAGAAATGACGGGTGGATTTATTGAGGTCCATGGTTTTATTTATAGCTGACAATATTCTACTCCTTCGCTATTGTCAGCCAGTATACAACAGACTTCTTAATTAAACCTTAACCGCGCTCCTTCTCGAACAAGATGAAGCGCTTGACCTCATTATCTTTCGCCTGGAGCATATCTCCAATCAGCTTCAGTTTCTTCTCAGCCGATAAAGCACGGTTACTCCAGAATACGAGATGACGGTTTGTCTTGTCTAGCTCGGTTTCTAATGCAGTTTGGAATAGAGCTGATGGACTGATATCTAATTCCGAATCTTGCCAACGTTCATACAATGCTTCAGGAACGCTAACACTTAGAACTCGTGCCATAACTAAAGAGTCGTGATACCCATAGGATACCACGACTCTCCAATGTTATTAAGTTTTTAGATTACAGGCGGTACCTTAATCGAGATCGCCTGTGTAGCAACAACCGGGTTCGGTTCACTTACCACCAAGTTATCACTTACAGCCCGGATTGCATTCGCGAATTCCTCGGCTGTATCGATGTCCGGAAAAGCTGGAGCGAACGTACCGATGTCCTCGTTGTGAACGAAAACTACGTACGACGTAACCGGTAATTTCATGAGATTGGTTGAGCGAAGGCAGCCTAGCAGGTTTTTCGGTTGCTACAACCTATACACAAGTCCTAAATGAGTCTAGGTGGGGAGGACGAAGGGACCGCTCTTGAAGTACAGATCGGGATTTTCCTGGATCGTTCGATCTGCTTCGTCACAGTCTGTGACTTTAATTACCTCACTGCGCCCGGTTGGGGTTTGGCATAGGACTGCCCAGGCTAAGCGCACTGGACCGGAGCTGGTTTTGTTGCTCGCTGTCATTGTCAGTATTTCCTGTCGCGTACTTCATTTTGCGAGACATAAATCTGCACCTGTACTAGGCGCTGCACAATAAAAAACCACTGCTACGACTGGGATCTGGCATCCCAAGGTAGCAGTGGCAGCAGATTTGAAAAGAGGAGAAAAGATTAAATCTTAATCTTTGGTGCTTAGTCCCAGATGTTGTTGTCGGAAAGCCAGTTGTCCTCAATCTTTAGATCATCGTGACGCGAGTCCTGTTGACTCAGTACGAACAAGCCGAACATTTGTTCTAGTCGGCTTGAGTTGTTGATCAATGACTGAGATGCTTGGTTCTCGAGCATGTTACGGATTTGATTCCGTGGGGTGAACATGGCCATGGTGGTGTGTGCGTAGGTCTTTGTGGAAGGGTCCACACCAGGAGCATAGCTCCGCATACGGACAGGTGTCAAGGCACTAAAAAACTTCTAATTTGGCGAAAATTAGAAGTTCGTTAGGAGTTAGTAGTGAAGGTGACTACTGTGCCAAGGGTCGTGCCGGAATCGAACCGACTTTCTAGGTGCGTTGTCCGCCTGTCCTTACCAATGGACTACCGACCCCCAGCTTTTAATAGTAGTGTTTG
>Ga0208644_1000264_pt1 | contig 40144 bp, 53 predicted proteins | sample VirMetDEL_Nov_18_FD_184517 | JGI IMG/M metagenome (GOLD analysis project Ga0208644, IMG submission 184517) | Aqueous microbial communities from the Delaware River and Bay under freshwater to marine salinity gradient to study organic matter... | ecosystem: Environmental > Aquatic > Marine >...
ACACAGGCGGACTTCCTGCGTTCCGGAGAAGACACTGCTGCGAATTACGATGTCAATCTGCAATCGTTGAATCAGGATTACCTGAAGAATGCGCTCAATCAGGCACTTGGATTCACCGGCACGATGTCAGGCACACAGGCGGGGTATTTGTCCGAATTGAACAATGCCGCGCTGGGCTATCAGGGTGATCGCCAGTCAAATTATATGGATTATTTGACGAATGCGGACAAAACAAATGCGGTTCTGTACGGCATGGCTCCGCAGATTTATGGCCAGAATGCCAGCAACTATTTAGCGCCGTACATGACCGGGCTGCAGATGGGTGACTTCCAGTATGGCCTGGGTGATCAACTCTCGGGATATCAACAAGCCCTGCTGAACAATGACATTGCGAAATACGAGTACGATAGAGACTTCTATACCAACAAGTTGAATCAAATAAATATGTGGCTGAATGGCATCGGTGGCATGGGCGGAACCACCACAACCACAGCGAATAACCCCGCCGGTAGTCCGTGGGTGAACGCGCTAGGTGGTGGTTTGATGGGCGCGGGGGCTATGACTGGCAGTTTAGGGTATGGGTTGGCTAATGCTGGGATTACATCAGGATCAATGTTGCCGTGGGGTGCTATGGCCGGGCCGGTAGGCTTTGGTTTGGGTGCTTTGCTTTCTTTCTTATGATAGGTGATTTATGTTCGGATTCGATCAAAATGGTTTGTTTGGCATAAACCCATTGAGTAATCAAATGGGATATGCGGGATTAGGGCTTATTGCTGCCAACAACGGCCAACCCGGCGCATTAGGCCGTGGCCTGATGGCGGGCAACCAGATGTGGACGCAGGCGCAGAACAATGCGCTTAACCAGCAATACCGCAAACTGCAAATGCAGGACACAAAAAGCCAGATGGACATGCGGGACAAGGAATGGGCGCGGGAAAAAGAAGATCGTGAGTACATGATGAAGGCGTATGAAAGCCTGGTGGAAAGATACCCGCAATACGCCGGGCTGCGGCCTGAATCAGCCATGCAAGCGCATGAGCAATCAATTATTGAGAGCATGAAACCGAATACAACTGACGATATTCGTGAATATCAATATGCTGTCCAGCAGGGTTATGAAGGGACATTTCGCGATTATATGCTGAGCAATAGAAAGGCAGGGGCTTCAAATATTACACAAACGACAGGCGGCACAGCACCATACAATGTCCCGTCAAATTATATGCTGGTAGATCCGCATGACTATACAAAAGGCATAACGCCCATTCCAGGTGGACCTAAAGACCCTGCAAGTGAAAGCCTGACGCCGGAACAGGCTGCGAAGACGGCAATGCTGGAAACAGCAAGGACATTCACGCCTGTTATCACTAATTTGATTTTTTCTGGTGGCGATGCGTTGACTGGCGAAATCAATCGCGGGGTGCTTTTTGAAAAAGCAATGTCGAATGTTGTGCCTGGGGCTTTAGTGCCAGAAGGCAGTCGGGTGGGCAATGCGATGGAATTCGGCATCCAGGCCATCACCAGGGGGGAAACAGGCGCGGCCATGCCACCGGAAGAAGTCAACAATACCCGCAAAAGATTTGAGCCTAGTTTTACAGATTCAGATCAGGTTATTAGGCAAAAAATAACAGCGTATAAGTTGTTTATGAACAATATGTCGCGTTATCTGGACCCTACGAATGCCAGGAAAGGGAATTGGAATGTTGATTATGAATTAGCCATGGCGGACGCGGCCAAATTAATCAATGACACAGGGGATGGATGGTCCATAAGGAAAAAATAATGGCAACGTATGAGATAACTTCCCCAGATGGGGCAATATACGAAATAACCGCACCTGATAATGCGTCAGAGGCGGAAATTCTGAATTATGCCAAGTCTTCGATGAACTCAAGAAAACCGCAAACAAGAGGATCATGGACTGACCCACTGATGCAGGGTTTGACGGGTGGATGGGCGGACGAGTTGGGCTATATGGGAACCAAGGCGGGCGCAACACTGGCGGGCGCAAACCCAACGCAAGCAAAAGCTATGGCGCAAGCAGAAATGCAGGGGCAACGTGATGATCTCAAGTCATTTCAATCCCGCAATCCATTAACATCTTTGGGTCTTGAGTTTTCTGGCGGGCTGGTTTCTGGTGCGCCTGCGGTCAAATTGGCAGGCACAGGGAAACGGGCTTTAGGTGTAGCCGGGCTTGAGAGTGGGCTGTTTGCAGCAGGCGCGGCTGATGAAAACAAACTGAATTGGGGGATGGGCGGTGCGGCAGCAGGGACAGGGATGGCATTGGCGCTTCCCACGCTGTTTGCGGCAGCACATGGTGGAGGAAGCTGGTTATATAATCACTTGGTTAAACCAATCTATGACCGCTATGCCAAGAACCCGACAACTGCCGGGGATAAGATCATTAAAGAAGGGTTCAGCAATGTTTCGCCGGACGACATCATTCGACGCAAGCAGGAACTTGGCGACATGGCAATGCCTGGAGAATTGGGCGATCAAAAAACGATTGGACTAACACAGAGGGCGGTGATTGAGTCGCCGGACTCATTGGCACAGGCCAGGACTGCAGTAGGGCAAAGGCGTGAAGGAATGTCGGCCCGTGTTAAAGAATCCGCCAGGGAGCTTTTTGGAGATCGCCCGTCCATTCTGGAAAGCCTTGATGAAATAACCGCAAGGCAAAGCGCATTGTCGAGTGACGCCTATAAAGAGGCTTATAAATACGACATCATTGGAAACCTAGATGATGAATTGTTAGAAATAATGAATCGCCCGGCTATCCGCAATCGGATGAAAAGTGTGTTGGAAAATCTTCGGAACGGAGGCAAGCCAATCCCTGAAATGGAAAAGATAGTCATGCAGGGCGATGACTTTATTTTTACAAAAGAAGCATTTCCAAACATGGAAGCCTTGGACCTAATGAAAAGGGAACTGGACCGACAAGTAAACACGGCTTTTCGCAACGGTGCTGTGGACGCCCACAGTATGAAGATTGCAAGAAACGCTCTGAGGGATAAGCTGGATAACATGAATCCCGCATATAAAGACGCCAGGGCAGTATTTGCCGGTGATGCCGAATTGGCAGACGCCATCCTTGAAGGCGAAAAGATTCTGACGAAAAAGGGCAGGGAAGTGCAGGAATATGTCAGGAAATTAAACCCATCACAGAAAGAAGCCTATTTGACAGGCGTGATGGAAGCCATCACGGAAAAAATGAATGCTGCGCGAAATGGCACATTGTCATCCTTCAATTTTCTGGAAACCGATAAAGTCAAAAATAAATTAAGGTTGTTATTCCCACCCACGCGGGATGGGGCCGATATGCTTGAAAACTTCTTTAGGGCGTTGCAAAAAGAAAGGGATCTAGCTTTCGGTGAAGGGCTGATTGTTGGTGGATCTCAAACAGCCATGAGGCAGCATGGCGGTGATTTGTTAAGGAGGCAGGCAGGGCGGTCCGGTGCGATGGACATTGCAACATCGCCGGTCAGGGGGGCATTTGGTGCAGCGGCATCGAAGGTTGATGATTTAATCAATTCGCTTCCGCAGCAGACATTGGATTATGTCGGCAAATTGCTGACAACTCCAGGGCAGGAGCGAGAAATTATACGCATACTGCAAACACAAGCTATCCCTGAAGAAACAATCTCCCAAATCTTGAGCAATTACATGAGAAACATGGGAGGCGTGGCCCCTGCTGCCGTGGGCAGTAGCACATCGCTGGCACAATGATCTTCTGGTACGCACTTTATTTATTACCGGCCACTGAGCCGGTTTTTTATTGGATTTAAGTCATGGCTCCACTTGTTGCGATTCTCGGCCCTGCTATCGGAACTATCATTGATCGCCTCATCCCAGATAAGCATGAGGCAGAAAAAGCAAAATTGGAGATGGAGGCGAGATTACTGGAAGCAGCGAATCAAGTCAACCTTGAACAGATCAAAACTAACCAGATAGAGGCAGGGCACAGAAGTATTTTTGTCGCAGGCTGGCGTCCTGCGATTGGGTGGACTGCGGCACTTGGTTTTGGATGGGCATTCATTGGTCAGCCGATTGCTGTGTGGATCATGGCTCTATCAGGGAGCGAAGTGCCGTTGCCTGAACTGGATGTTGCGCCATTGATGGAGATGACCTTCGCCATGTTGGGACTCGCGGGATTGCGTACCTGGGAAAAGAGCAGAGGGCTAACGCGATAATGATTAAAGAAGATTGGCACATCTCAAGGACGGTGAGTATCTCCCATATGTTAGCCACCATTGCTATGGCTGCTACATTGTTCAGTTGGGCAAGCGATGTTGATAAAAGAATCGCGGGCAATGCACAAGCGATTATCCATCACCGTGAACTGGTGGATCAACATGTAACAGCAATGAAGGCAGACATCACAGAGATCAAGCGCGGGATTGAACGACTGGATCACAAATTTGAAAAACTAATTGAGCGCACGAACGGAGTCAGATGATGGACATTTTGATGCTGGTGAATCTTTTTGTTTTCGCGGGACTGTTATTGTGCTGGCTGATTGGGTGTTTCAATGAATGAATTCCACTGCGGCATTGAGCTAGAAAACTTTCGCCCCGATGAGTTCATCTGCCCGTGTTGCGGGACAGAAAAAATGCACCAAGACACCCTGGAAAAACTGCAACGCCTGAGAACACTATACGGCCGCGCCATCAGGATCGTTGAGGGCGGCGGGTACAGGTGTCCTGTCTACCATTCAGGTGAGCATTCAGCACACCGGGAGGGCAGGGCGGTTGACTTGGGAATATACCTTGAGGATTATTACGCCGTCATTGGGCTGGCGCAGCTCCAAGGCTTCACCGGGATCGGCATCAAGAATCATGGTGGACGGTGGCAAATTCATTTGGATGATGCCGTCAATCTGCCAGGGATTCGGCCTCGGCCTTGGGTGTGGACGTATCCTTAAAACCTCTTTTCTAATTCTTTGGTTAATTCCTTAAGCATACTTATACTGGATGTCATTATCTCGTAATGCTGCAAATAACAATTCGGATCATCATCCTTCGTTAATGATGATTGTTTCTCGATCGCTTCGGTGGTGTTATCCATTATCCAAGATAGATACCAGATGAGATTTGTAATTTCTGATTCAGTCATTAGTTCTATTTTCCTCTAAGGTTTTTGGACACAGTTTTCTAAAAATGTGTGTCCTTCCCGGCTTGCCTCCTATTTCATGTCCCGCTTATAAAGAAAAAACCCAAGCCACAACAACGACTTGGGCTGAGAGCAAGCAGACTTTTAATCAATTGGTCGGGCGTTCGAATCGCCCACGACCCACCAATTAAAGGAATGTAGGTAAGGGACTACTTACATTCTGGGAATTTCCCAGGTTTGTCCCAGTCACTTGATTGGCCGCACTTTCCGGCCTGTCCGCAGATAATGTTTTTGGGTTACTGACCTTGATGAATGCCCAAGCTGCCGAGTGGCATCGCCGCCCTGGTCTTCCAATTCGCCAGCATGTGCGGCTCTCAAGTCTTTCAACTGGAACAAGTCATAAGGCTTGAGTTTCTGTCTAAGTCTCTGCCATGCGGAATCTATGCCTGATTCGCTTATCCCTTGGAAATACCCAGGCTGCAATCTTTTGATGACCTTTCGCAGCGAAGGCGTCCATTCAATCCTGACTTTCTTGGCCGTCTTGCCTTCCACTAGATGAATTCCATCCTGGCGGATATTCATGTCTGTCATGTTTAACGCATCCTCGCGCCTCAAGCCTGTCAAATAGATGAGCCACATCAAATGCCTCTCTCTTGAATTGGCCTGTCGCATGACCGACCACAATTCGCCTGGCGACACTTGCCTGTCCCTGGGTGTCTCTTTCACCCGGTACTGCAGGCCACGTAGCGGGTTGAATTCAACAAGCCCCCAGTGGACACACTTTGTCAAAACATGCCTCAAAAGGGCGATCTCTCTATTAGCCGACACGTTCCCGAAACGGTCCAGGTATTCGATGGCATGCGGTGCTTTGATCCTATCTACCGGGAAATGCCCGAAGATCTTGTCCAGCTTTGTAAGTTGCCTTGCCTGGACCTTGGAAGTCTTTTCGGCCTTGGTGAATAAAACCTCTTTTCTGTAGCGCCTGATTGCTTTGGACAAGGTGTTTAGGCTGATGCCTAATAGTTCCTCAGCCTTGTTGACGGCTTCCTGCTCATCTGGCCCCAGATTGATCCAGACCCATCTGTTTTCCTTTTTTACCCTCAGTCGGTAGTTTTTACCATGTCTATGAATCTTCACGATTACCCCCAGTTTGGTCTATAGGTTGCCTCGGACGGACTCCGAGACAGCGCAGATTCATGGACTACGGGCTTGCCGTCAAGCCGCACCCAGAATTTGATGCCCATTTTTTGCAAGGCTTCAATCTGTTTCCCAGGCCGCTTGTAGCCTGTTAAGTCGCTGATTTCCTTGGGCGAAAGGATCATTCAACCCATCTCCAGGTTTCGAATGTCACCACTTTCTCAATCGTTGTCTGACACACGCCAAACTTTTCTGCCAACTTCTGTGGCGACTGATGGCGCACGGCATCCATTGCAGCCTTGTATTCCTCATACAGGGCGCGGATGAGCCGCACATCATCGGGTGTTAGTTTTCTGTTTCTCGCTTTAATCTCAACCGCCGGTTACTTGGTCGTTAGGGCGCAAACCGTATTTCATCGAGGCGCGCCACCATTTCAAGCAATTCTGTGCGCAATGCGTCAACCATTGGCTTGTCGGCTTCATCCATCACCACGTCATCTGCGTTTATATGGCGGTGAAAAAAGATCATGTCCTCTACGCATTCCCTTACAGAGAACCTGAAGTTCATGTCCACGTCGCCGCCTTCCGCCCATTTTTGGATTGCCTCGTTCAGTTCATCATCATCGAAGTGACTGCCTGTCGATAGATACACGCCAAATGTATTCTCGCCAGCCTCAAAACTACTGTGCAGGCAAAGGTTGGTTCTGGTAATTTCCACATCAATCTCGCAAGGTGGATGATTAAAGGCTTTTAGCATCTCGTTGATTTGTTCAATTATTTTCATGGCTCACCTCGTATCAAGAATCGTGTAAAAAGTCGCTCCACCGGACGCCGGGAAGCATTGCGGTTTTTTCTGCGTGTTCATTGGCGGCGTCCGGTGGCCTCAGTCGTTAAGGTGCGGGCCTTACACCTTCACCATGCTATTAGCTGCATCAACTAATGCTGTAGCACATGCACCAGCCGCAGAAGTGCTTAGTGCTTTTAGGGCATCGTTCCAGCCAGCGCGGTATCCAGACATATATGGCTCCTTCGGCTCAGAAGGATTGCGAATGCCTTTCTTAGCCGCACTTTCTACGGTTTCAGGGCTAAACAGATTCAACGACAACGCATCAACGAGTATAGAAAACTCGTCGAAGCACTGGGCGCATTCGCTGCGTGGTAGCCCGTGTTTACATCGTTGTTCGCTCATCTTCAGGCGGTCAACCAGTAAATATTTGCCACATCCGCTCGCTGTGCTTTCGTTCTACTCATTTCAAAATTCCGTATAAGATGCTTGTCGTTAAGGTGCGGGCCTCACACCCGCTTGAAGGTTTCAGTTTTTGGTCCGCCACCCGGGGCCTCACCTCTAACCGCATGGGCGCTCAAAAAGGCACATCGTCATCTAAAAAGTCTCGGCTTTCCTCGACATGCTGCATTGCTTTATCTTTGTCTGGTTTCCATGTGTCCAATTCAACGTACCATTTACCCTCCCGACTTTCTTTGACGTTGAAATTAAGCCAGTCGTCGTCTTTACCTCTTAACCAGTTGCCCAAGTCTTTGCGTTTTATTGACAATTTTGCTTTCACGAAATCCGGCGCGTTTTCGTTTGGTTGCTGTGCAAATAGTCCTGCTGGAAATTCTTTTTCGCTCATGCTACTTCCTCTTGTGGTGTGTAATTTATTAAATTTCAAACATGTCAATTTGTTTCGATTTTATTGATCTTTTCAACATGAAGTAATATTCAGAATCTTGCCCAAAAAAACCAAGAGATTTCATAGAATGATCATTTCTTAATAGTGCCATTGCTATTGATTTATAGGATGGTGCGCGTAATGACTTTGAAAGTAGCTCAGGTATCTCATCAGGTATCCCATCCGAATAACATCTCTGTTCCCATGTGCTTATATAACTCTGTATTTTTGAAGTGATGGTATTCCCATGTTTGAATAGCTTGCTCTGCTTCTTTATTTGCCAATAATTGCTGCTCATCAGTTAAGTAACTCCAGGCTTTTCTAGTAATGTCTTCTGGGCAATTTAATGCTAAGGCGCAAGCTGCATGTCCAACCCATGCCTTTCTATTAATACTGTAATCAGTCAATGCGTTTTCACATGAATATATCCATTCATTAATAACGCGCTTCATATAACTACCATACAACTTATGATTACCAGTAAACTCTATTGCTTTCTCCAGCATTGAATTTCGGTCTGATACAGTCCCCCACATATTGTGTTTGATTTCTTCCCATATCTGATATTGATGGTAAATACGTTTAAGCTGCATCTTCGTTGAATTCCATTTCAGCATCCCATGAATCTGAAAAGTCCTGATTCTGGAATAAAGAAGATAATCCGGTAATTTGCTTCATCCGTAACAACTCATCTGGACTCATGCCTATATGCTTGCATATCCATCTGTCACCTTTCCCCATCTCAACAAGCTCAGAAACAATATTGCTCATTAGTTCAATATTGTGGCTACCCCTCGCCCTGTTGTGTCTGATAGTAGATGCCATTCTGTCTGACATCTCTTTATTGAGTACAACAACAGGCAGCATTCCTTTTTCCCTTTCTCTAATACGCTCAGAGTCGCGGAGAGTCTTGAATCTATGGAATCCATCAACTACAACATAGGTATCACTATCTGGGTTGTAAACAACTACTACAGGCTGGGTGTAACCGTCTTCCCAAATAGAGGTTTCAAGCAATTCCATTTCAGGAGGCGCAACACTGTTTGGGTTGTAGTCGTTGGCAGTGACCTTATCTATCGGCACTCGCCTTACATCATAGACAGGTGATTTATATTCAGATGGATATGACCCATCATCACCGTGTATCTCTTTGCCTTTTAACGGAGGGTTAAAAACACATAAAAGCGTAACCTCTTCAAAAGCCTGGAAGGTGTGTGGGTCATGCTGGTCTAGGATATAAGTTGTGTCTGGTTCAATAGTGAAAGACTCACCAGTTATTGTATTGACAAGTTCACCCTTGCCTGCGATGCAGTAACAACTTTCTATATGATTTTTGTAATGCCAAAATTGCTTTTCACCTACAGGGATGGTTGTTTTGTGTAGGCCATATCCAACATTATCTTCTTCTATCAAAATCCTGTTACTTATAAAGCCATTATTCGGACAGAAAACAATTCTTTCATTTGCTAATTCATTTGTTTTTATAACCTTCATGCTACGCTCCTATATTTTTCTTGTATTTCTTTTTGCCTGACAGCTTGTTCCCTGGTAGGAGCAAGCCCCAAATATTTACAAGTGTGGTCATTCTTGAGAATTGTTATTGCAAATCGCTTCCATGAAGTCACCATGCTGTTATGGCACTTCAGCATATCCAGGTGATCTGGTGGTCTTTTTATAATTACCCGTTGCAGTGAGTTGCCACCATGAGGGGTGACACCATTTAACTTAAAGGGGATTCGATTGCTTTCTAAATCACTGATGATTTCTTCTGGCAATCCGCGCCCTATCCTTCCCCAGTATTTGATTGACTGGATAAAACGCTGTCTAAAATTTTCACCAACTTCCTTTGGCAGGGTTTCTAACAAAAACTTAACAAATGATTTCCATGTATGACCATTGGGGAGATTGAATGAGTGATAGCTCAACTGTTTTCCGTATGTCGCTATAAAATTAGCACCAGCAACCCTGGCGCATAATCTGGCCCATACATCAGGATCAATGACGCGATAAAGAGATAGACTGCTTTTAGACTCACTCATAAATGGCGAAGCGACCCGCATTTTTCCTACTGGTACGCCAGCCCTATAGAAAATGTCGTATAGCTTGTTGTATTCAAAATCAAAACGATCGTTAGCTATCCATACATCATCTGTTTTCCAATCATAAATAGGGTATACGTTATAAGTGTGCAAAGTATTCTTTTTCGTCCAGGGTTTTCCAGAAAACATCACTTTATCTTCATTCATTATTGCCCTGAATCGATTTAGGCTTTCTGATGCCCTGATTCCTATAAGATTGGCGCAGCTTTTCCCTTGTGAGTACCATTCTGCGAAACCATCCCAAAAATCATCGTAGTGCATATTTTCAACAAAGAAATCGAATGGATGATTGGCGATATTTACAATGTAGTCATTGTCAGGCATTGGCCTAACCCATTTGTCTTTGTCTTCCTCTCCCCAACACTGCCAATCAACAGCGTATGAGGAGATCGTACAAGGCAAAGTTATAGGCAAACAACACCAATAAATATCGAATAAATCCCTATTGCTCTGCAATATAGAGTGCATGAAGTTCAAGGATTGAATGTAATTAGCTTCGTTGTCTAATATTTGAATGCCTATTTTTTTATCTATTTTGTTTTTACGCATATATTGGATGACAAGATTTATCATCAATCCTGAATCCTTACCTCCAGAAAATGAAAGATATATCCGTTCAAAATTATTGAAGATAAAATCTATGCGCTCCATTGCAGCGTCATAAACATTCTTATTTTTGTTATATACTCTTTTCATTCTAAAAAGGAATATCGTCATTTGGTTGATAATTCTTGGTCAACTGCCAGTATTTCAATAGGCAGAGAAATTTTTCATAATGACTGCCTTCATCGGCCCGTTCTTCCCAAACATGCCAGACAATTAAGCCAGGGTTGTTTCGGCTGACGAAAACATTTGCCATCCTGGCATTCGCCATTCCCAGTCCATGTGCGTATGCCGCAAGCTGCATAGCATGTTCGTCCCAAGCCATTTTCTTGCCCATGTCCTCGGGTCCGAAATCTTTGGTTTTGTAATCGATGACCCACCCACCGGGATGGTGTAAATCACACATTCCGCCATAACCATTGTGCGAAAAACTTTTTTCAGCTATCCAGCCGTCTTCAAATCCAGTGACTTCAAGCGTCCTTTCTTTAACTAGCTCGGCAATCTCACGCCATGTCCCGGCGGGTTCATCCTTCCAGACGGCTTCTATATCGGCATGAATGGCCGATCCGGTTTCCATCGCCTGCTTGGTTTGCTCAGTAGAATCCTGCTTTGCGCGTTTTTTATAATCGTCCAGGCTTTCGCCTTCGACCTTTGGCAGAGTCAAGGCCGACAAAAGTGCCTGCTCAACTAACCAGTTGGTCAGGGCAGGCTTTGCCGCCATGTTCAAGATTTCTGTCACGGATGGGAAAAGGTTTTCTTTCCTGGCATCACGCAAAGTGGTTGCTCTTTCGTTGCCGTTTTTCCCAACAATAAAATGCCGAGGGTTGCCTTCTGAATCGTACCAGTGGCCCATTAGTCCTCCTGTGTGATTGCAAGCAGATCAGAGATTTTGCGGTCGATTTCCATGACACGCGCTTGAGCGGCGGCATGGATTTCTTTTTTCAAATCTTTCAATGCTTGGATTTCGATATTGACAATTTCTTCGCGTGGCCTTTCAACAAAATCAACCTCTACATATTCAGTCATGCGAATAAAATCATCCTTGTTTTCGTAAAATTCCCGGCTCTCACCGATGGTGATGTAATCATGTTTCACGCTTCTGTATTGGGCTATCTTCACGCAGCTAACCTCTCTTTTGCTTGGTTTTTGTCATCTTCGTAAAGCGCATGTTGATCTTTGTTCAGCGACTTCCAGATCGCCGCGAGTTCCTCGATTGATTCCGCTGATTCGAATTTCTGTAGGATGCTTTTGACTTTGCGTGGCTTTTTAACTGGAGTAGGGTCTTCTGGCGAACCATAACGCGATTCGTCATCATCGCCAGATTCAAGGGCGAAAACCTTCAGCATGGCCATTTTTACGGCATAAGAAACAGCCTTGCCAGGTGCTTTATCGCCGTTATCGTCTGCATGTGATTCGATCTCTAAAACAAGCCTGTCCTCGGGCGCGTCTACATTGACGAAATCTACAGAATAGGTGGCTTCATAACGTATCTTTTCGCCACCCTTTTGAGTAACACCTGGGATGCTCTCAGATGACTTTAATGATGGATAGATCACTATCCCATGTTTGACTAACAGTGGATGCAGCATCCCAGCTACAGCGTCATGTGAAACAGCAGAATAGGTATTATTGCCCCAGCCTACGGTTGAATCTTTCTTGACATAACTGGTTTCAGCCATGACGGCATTGATTCTTTGAAATATGTTTTTCATCTTATTCCCCCCTCAACGCTTTTTCGCGCTGGATGATTAATTGGCTCAACAAAACCATGGCCCGCCTTTCGTCTAAGCTCAGGCTTTCAAGAAAGCGATCCTCGTATTCGTTCAACGCCCGGCGCAGGTATTCACAAGTCGCCTCGGGTGGCTCATCCACCCATCCAATCTGGGGAACATGCTTCATGGCCGATACCTCTTGAAGATTCGCGGAAGCAGGACATCTGACACCCAGCACCCGATGGCCAGGCAGGCCAGGAACGGCACTAGCAGTAAAAACAGCTCGATGAGTCCGAATGTGAATGTGTCCATGTTGCCCCCTGTGATTGATGAATAAAGTTTAATTCATCGAAACGTCAAAGGCAAGGTAAAAGTTTCGTTAATCGAAATATTTTTTGCATAAAAAATCCTTAGCGGAAATGCTAAGTGTCGAGTGCTTTAAGGATGGCGATCATTTTGAGTGCTTCCCGTTTTTGTTTCTCATCCAGATCGCGGACGGCATCAATCAATTCACGTTCCGTTTCGTCCGAAACGTAGTAATGGTCTTCGCTTGTCAGTTCTGCAACGGACATATTCAACATATCGGCAATCCCTTTAATATAGCCAATCTTCGCGTTCGTGCGCCCGTTCAACATCTGGCTCACGTTCGATTTGCCGATTCCTAGCTTCTTGCCAACCTGTTCAAGCGTGATGTGCCTCTCCCTTAAAAGCGTTTTAGCTTTGGTGTACCAGGGAATCACCTTGAAATTATAGCGTATCCGGCAATTTACAAAGTTTAACATAAATGGATGGTTCACTGGATGACCTACATATTTCGGTTGCATAGTCCGTTTCGATGGACTAAACTTCGTCTATGCTTAAGAATTACCTGAAAGAACACAAAATCAAGCAGATCACCATGGCGAAAGCCTTGGGAATCTCCAAAGGGCTGATGTCCTGTTACGTCAATGGCGTTTATCAAATCCCGCCATTAAGAGCCAAACAGATAGAGGCTCTGACGAAGGGCGAAATCACCCGCCAGATGTTACGACCAGACATTTTTTAGGGCGGCGACTGCCCGGTTTCCAACCCGAACCCCCTCGGGTGTCTCCAACCGAAAGTCGCAACAACCGGGATTGCCCCCTTCGGGGGGCATTTTTTAGGGAGGGAGGATGAACCAAGAGCAAATCGTTTTGACCGCCTTGAAGAAAGGTTCAATAACACAAAAAGACATGATCCGTGCTGGGGTATTCCGCCTGGCCGCCAGGGTCAAAGACCTGAGAGACAAAGGCCATCCTATTCAGACACACATCGAAACCGGGTTTAATCAGTACGGGCATAGCGTCCGATTTGCGAGGTATTACCTGAAGTAATGCTTATCCGAATGCGTAAACGTATTGGGATGGGTATTGCCATCAACCGCAGCTCTGCCGGTTTTATCAGAGCATTTTATAGGAGTAACCATCATGGTTAGTTCACTTTATCGCTTTAGCGAAGTAGAGGCTAAAACAGCCAAGCCCACCACGATATATAACATCATTGAGAACCTATTAAGGGCTAATGATGATGCCTGTTATATCGACATGGAGAGGTATCTCAGGGGTTCAGCCAATACCGGGTCATCACAGTTCGACCATGCACATGCTGTTCGTATTCTTATGGATCACGATAAGCAGTATGGTGGTCGTCTGCACATCGCAATGCAGGAGACTAACTTATCAGAGCGTGAGGTATGGGATCGGTTAAACCGTATCTTGGTTAAAGCTGGGTTTAAGTTTCATAACGGCAAGATGGTTGGTCTTCTTATTGAAGACCAGCGTGATGACGTTACTGAAGAAGCTGCGTAAGTGAATACGGTGCGCCTCTTAATCGGGGCGTACCGTCTTAATGGAGAAACGAGATGAGTAGTCTAAAGAAAATAGAAAATGGTGGCGTTACAGAGGTGGGGTTAGTTATCCCCGACAACATCACTCCCGAACAACATCACCAACTTGGTGTTTCATTGGTAGAAACAAAAGAGCGATTTGATAAAGGCTATCAATGGGCAATGGGTGATTGGTACAACACCATCCCTCATGGGGACAAGCAGAAAGAGGTGGAGTCGTTAGGACTGAACTATAAGGTAGTCAAGAATTGGGGGGCTGTGGCGAGTTATTTTGCAATGTCACTCCGGAGTGACAACCTAAGTTTCACTCACCACCTGTTGTTAGCCCACGATGGCCGCATCAACAAAACGCAAGCCAAGTCATTACTGAATCAAGCCGAGCAAAACAAGTGGTCTAAGCGCGATCTACAGGTAGAAGTAGATAAATTGCTAGGTGTATATGAGGAACCTGTCGAAGTCGATTCTGGCGATGCTATTGAGAGATTTGTTACTGATTCATTACCAAACATCCCCACCAAGTATAAAAAGCAGGTTGAGAGGGTGGTCAAGTCTGCCGCTGTAAAGCTGGCTAATGACTTTGAGAATCAAGTTAAAAAGCAAGTAGAAGTCAAGGTCAAAGAACAGCGTAAGCAGCTTGAAGACCTAAAGCAAAAAGCACAGACCGAGTTTGATAATGCAGTTAAGCTCAAATCAGGCGTGAAGGCTTATATGACGGATAAGGAATTCAAGCTCATCCGTTCCTTATTGCATCCTGATAAGCATGATGGTGATACGCGCTACAAGAAAGCGTTTGACATCTTCAATCGTCTTGCTGAAACCACGGCTGATTTAAGGATCGTTAGTTAATAATGAGCAATAAAGCACTTAATTGGGCTTTTGCTCAAAATATTAAGTCTGGCCCTAAGTTTGTATTGGTGGCACTTGCTGACAAAGCCTATAAGGATGGCAAGTGTTACCAGTGCATCAAAACCCTCCAGCAATTAACCGGGATTGCCAGTAACAGGACAGTTGTTGACCACCTGTTTTACTTGGAGGAAAAGGGCTTAATTAAGCGCGAAATTCACGGCAACGGGAAGGGTGGAAGAGAGCAAACTTGCTTCATTTTAGCCTTACCCCAAAGTGCAGAATCTACACTTTCAGACGAAGACCCCAAAGTGCAGATTTTGCAACCCCAAAGTGCAGATTTTTCACCCCAAAGTGCAGAATCTACACACAAACCCCAATACCCCAATATCCCCAATAAAGAAAAAATAAATAAAAAAGAAAAATTCATCCCACCACCAGGAATCTCCCAAGAAGCGGCAGACGAATTTATCCAGCACCGCAAGAACCTGAAAAAACCACTCACGCAAAACGCATTCAATCGCGCCATGTTGCAAGCCCTGAAAGCCAGTGCCGAGATCGGCATCACACCGGACGAAGCAATCCACGAAACGATTGACGCAGGCTGGCAGGGTGTTAAGGCCGAATGGCTGAAAAACCGACTGAGGAAAACCAATGCAGAAAATAAATCCACAACAAGCACTGGCGGAATTGCACTCGACAACATCTGGAAAGACGCCGCCGGATATGAAGCGAACCCGCTACATCTTCACGAAATTATCGGCCATGTATGGGAACACTTGGACGAGCCAGCTGAAGGACGGGAGGTTATCGAAGCTGATGCTGGCGGAATGGACGGACTCCCTGAGTGGGTACACTGATGCCCAGATTGAGAGGGGCTTGCGACAGCTTGACGGTGAATTCCCACCCAGTTTGCCCAGTTTCAAAAAACTTTGCCTAACCGATGATTCGTGGATCGCACACAAAATATTCCCGAAGGCTTTACCCAGGCCGAAAGCGGATAAAAAAATTGTTATCGCAGAAATCAAAAAAATGAGGAGGAAACTTGAGAGCGCCGGATTGGACAGAACGCGAAGTCATCATGCTGACGTTCGAATATGACAGATTGGTGGACACAGGTGAAATGTCCTGCACAGCATTCGACAAGATGATGGCCGAACGGTTGGGACGCACGCCAAACGCGATTTTTAATAAAAGAAAGTGCTGCGGGCTGCGGAAAGAATGCAAACAACCAATCGTGGAGGATGACATTGTGAGCAGCAACGCCGAATTGTGTCCATTGTGCAAGATTGTTCTAACAAAAACCTGGAGGGTCGCGGGTGAAATGCTATTGGAAGCAAGAGAAAGATTACAGTTGGGTAGATGAGAAGACTGTGAAAGTGAAATCGAAAGAAGCAAGAAAGATTGTCGCCAAGCACCTTGCAGAGAACGATCCGGGCTTGCTTGAGTTGCTCAAGATTACAAAAAAAATCTTCGGCCCTGCTGAAGAGATAGAAATAACACCATCAAAGGAACTTCTGGATGAGCTCCAAAATCACCGAAAGATTCAAGCCGAAACCGCGATCCGCAAGGCCAGAAAAGCCTTGTGATTTGTGCGCTCACTCATTTCTGAACGGGCCACGGTGCAAGTTTGATCTCAGCCATTACCCGAACGCAGGCGTGAAATGCAAATTGTTTGAGCATTGGGAACAAAGAAATGATTGATGAGAAACACGCAGAGAAGGCCTTGCATTACCTGGCAGAAACGGACGAAGCCTATGCCGAAGCCAAAACAAAGGCCAAAGGGCTGGAGTACAGATTGAAAACCGCCAAGGCTGCCGCATTCTTGGAGGCAGATGGAACAGTGGCGGAGCGGGAAGCCCTGGCGCTGAACGATTTAGGCTATAGAGAGATGCTGGACGAATTCGAATCCGCGATGCTGGACATGGAAATATACCAGGCGAAACGAAAACGCGCAGAGTTGACGATTGAATTTTGGCGCAGCCTAAACGCCAACAGGCGGCAGGGATGATTGGCGCATAACGCCAAGGTAAGCGGCGGCGCAGCCGTCCGATTGAGCGCCATGTTAGGCGTCTGGAGGTTAATATGATAATTGATGTGGAGTTTTTGGCTGGATGAAGCTGAAGGCGGCTGATGTCTGGTTTTCACGGGCGATCCGCATTAGGAGTAATTGGGCCTGCGAGTGCTGCGGGAAGCAGTATTTGCCGAACGCACAAGGGCTGCACTGTTCTCACCACTTCTCACGCAGAAACAGGGCGACAAGGTGGGCAACTGATAATGCAAGCGCACACTGTTTCTCGTGCCACCAGAAACTCGGCGGCAACCCGGTAGAGTTCGCCCGATGGATCAGAGCGAAGTTGGGTGACGGTGCGCTGGAGAATCTTGAAGAAAAGAAAAATTCCATCGTGAAGATTTCCAAGCAGGAGGAAAAAGAAATCGCCGCACACTATCGGAAGGAATTCAACCGAATTCAGAAACTCAGGGATGAGGGCGTCACTGGATGGATTAAGGTGGAATCCTGGCAATGATTCGAAAAGTCCATTTAGCCCTGAATGCGTGGGCGGAATTTAAGTTGTTCGCAGACGAAAGAAATCTCAGTTGCGAAATCGGATATAAGCCGTTTGTCAGTGAAGGTAAGCTGGCAAAGGGTGAGCTGCCTGGAAGTGGGACAAGGGCAAAAAGATCAGGCAAGTCTATTGTGCCGGTCAGTTTAATTTGCAACCCGGCCATGAGTTTTGTTGACAGGTTGGTTCAGGAATTACCGAAGGACCAGCAACAGGTCATCGTGGCGAAATACCTCTCATCAGGGCGGGACGGCGAAAGGGTGTCGCGATTCTGCAGACTCATGGGTGTAAAGCAGCGGACGTTTTACGACAGGCTGCATAAAGCGCATGAATTCCTGAAATCCAGAGGCGTTTCCGGTTCGTACTAAAAAAGATTTAAGTTTGTACTAGACTTTTCTGCAAAAACTGCTAAAGTCAAGTGTATGAGGCGCATTGTCTCTGCGATTTTTGCATATTTCCTTCTGCCCCGGTTTCGGGGCATTTTTATTTTGAGGCGCACCCATGGCAGCACGAAACCGGCCAGGATTAAGCGAAAACACAAGGCAGCGGATCAAGACCACTATGATTGTCGAACGCCTTGCAAAACATATAGTTGGCGAGTTGGAGCTATCCAGCACCCAAATCCGTGCGGCTGAGATTCTGTTAAACAAGACATTGCCTAATCTTTCTGCGGCTCAAGTCGATTCCACAGTCAAACTGGAGACAAGCCTTGCAGGACTTATCACCGGAATCGGTAACGAAATCGGCGCAGCAACGGATTCTAACCTGGCGGGACAGTCCGGCGACCTTCGCCACTGAAACACTCGGCATCACGCTTGCAGACTGGCAGGCTGAAACCCTAGAGGCACTCAACACCCACGACAGACTCGCCATTCGATCTGGGCATGGTGTGGGCAAAAGTACGCTGATGTCTGTGGTGATTCTCTGGTGGTTATGCACAAGATACCCGGCAAAGGTCGCCTGTACAGCGCCGACAGCGCATCAGTTGCAGGATGTCTTGTGGGCCGAATTGGGACTATGGCATCGAAAATTGCCTGACTTCCTGCGAGAGCAATTCCGGCTCACGTCTGAAAGATTCTCGATGGTTGGCCACGAAGAAACGTCTTTTGCCGTGGCGCGATCAAGCAATCCTGACAAGCCTGAAACCTTCCAGGGATTTCATTCAGAGAACATGCTGTTTTTGTGTGATGAGGCGTCAGGCATTGAAGACATCATCTTCGAAGTCGGGTCTGGTGCGATGTCCACACCTGGCGCAAAGACGGTGATGGTGGGCAACCCTAACCGGCCATCGGGGTATTTTTATGAAGCCTTCACCAAACAAAGAAAGCACTGGTGGACAAAGAAAGTCTCTTGCCTGGATGTCGAAGGCACACCGTATGCAAGCGCAAGCTATCCAAGAGAGATGGCTGAGAAGTATGGCCTGGATTCCAACGTCTACCGGGTCCGGGTCTTAGGCGAATTCCCAACGGAAGAAGATGACGTCCTGATTCCATTGTCACTGGTTGAGGCTGCACATGATCGGGATGTTGCACAGGTTGAGATTCGCCCTGTATGGGGATTAGATGTGGCGAGGTTTGGCAATTGCCGGACTGCTCTGGCCAAGCGCAGAGGGAATGTCCTGCTTGAGCCGATCAAGTCCTGGAGAAAGCGCGATCTCATGGAGGTATCTGGCCTGGTCCTGGCTGAATATGAAGACACGCCCTCAGACGAACGCCCGGTTGAGATTCTGATTGACAGCGTGGGACTGGGCGCGGGCGTGGTAGACAGGTGTAGAGAGCTAGGGTTGCCCGTAAGAGGGATTAATGTGGGCGAGACACCTTCAGGCAGGCAACGATTCAACCGTCTTAGGGATGAATTGTGGTGGAAAACGAGAGAATGGTTTGAAGCACGAGATTGCAAAATCCCGAATGATGAAACCCTGATCGGGCAACTCACCACACTAAAATACAAATTCTCGTCCACGGCCAAGATCGTGGTCGAGAGAAAAGAAGACTTGCAATCCCGCGGCGTTGAATCGCCAGACGAAGCGGACAGTTTTGTTTTAACCATGGCCGGATTGGACGTAAGAGGAATTCCCGAAAGATATGAAAGAAAACCCAAACGCAGACAATCAGCCTGGACGAGATAATGGAAGTTAAAACAGAGAAGACGCCCGATGACTTTGTAGAAAAAGTCCAGGAGCGTTGGAAGCAAAGCAAAGCACACTCATCTCAATGGCGCCAGGAAGCCCGTGCTGACTATGAGTTTGTCGCTGGAAAGCAGTGGACAGATGACGAACTGGGAGAACTTGAGGACGCCTTGAGGCCTGCTATTGTCTTCAATCGAATCGGTCCTGTCATTGACAGCGTGTGTGGTCATCAGGTCAACAATCGCCAGGATATCCGCTTCACGCCTCGCCAGTTGGGTGATGTGCAAGTGAGTGAAATCCTCACAGGCGCAGCCGCATGGGTGGATGATGAATGCGACGCCGAGGACGAAATCTCAGACAGTTTCTGGGACTTAGTCATCTCGGGCATGGGTTGGACGGAAACCCGAATATCGTATGACAGCGATCCTGACGGCAAGATTCATTCAGCCGAGCGCATTTCACCGCTAGAAGTCTGGTGGGATTCATCATCTCGCAAGCGCAACCTGTCGGATGCCCAGTATGTTTTCAGAGGCAGATGGATACCACGCAAAGAAGCAGAAGCCCGCTGGCCCAAGATGAAAGAGCTGGAACCGTCCGAGGGCGATTTCTGGGAAGGTGACGATCGTTTAGATACGCATGATGCACAGGAAGCCTGGAAATACGAATCGGGTGAGAGTGAATGGAACAACCCGAAAAAAGATGAGGTCTTCGTCCTGCAGTATCAGTGGTGTGAACGGAAGCCGATGTACCGCGTACTCGATCCGATGACTGGTGAACTGGTTGAACTGGACGAGAAAAAATACAACAAGATCAAAGATGCAATCGACGATCTGCAGACGGTTAAACAGGTTAAGAAATACTATTACCAGGCGTTTCTGTGTGGGTCGTCTGTGCTGGAGAAAGGCGATTGCCCTTGTCCGCACAGCTTTACCCTGCTGTGCATGACGGGCAAGCGGGACATGAACGACAACACCTATTATGGCTTAGTTCGTGGGATGAGAGATCCGCAACGCTGGGCAAACAAATTCTTTGCCGAGATTCAGGATATCCTTGTAAGCAACCGCACGGGTGGTGCATTTGTCGAAGAATCCGCGTTAGCCAACCCACGCCAGGCGGAAGAAAAGTGGAATCAACCGAATCCACTCATCACTGTCAGGGATGGTGCGTTAGGTCGAGGTGCGATACAGGAGAGGAATCCCATTGCCTACCCGGCAGGGCTGGACAGGCTGATGAACTTCGCTGTCAGTGCGATTCGTGATGTCTCAGGCGTCAACCTTGAATTAATGGGCCTGGTGGACAGGCAACAAGCCGGTGTTCTGGAAGCCCAAAGAAAGCAGGCAGGCATGACGATCCTTTCGTCTTTCTTCGATGCGTTAAGGCGTTACCAGAAAGAGCGTGGCCGGGTGCTGCTTTACTTCATTCAGACGTACATCTCCGACGGAAGATTAATCAAGATCATCGGCGGCGATGGGACAGAACAATACATCCCATTGATGCGCGATCAGCAGGCCACCAAATACGACATTATCGTGGATCAATCACCCACATCCACAAGCCAGAAAGAAGAAACCTTTGCTGTCCTGCAACAGCTTTTGCCCGCGCTGATGAAAATGGGTGCGCCTATTCCGCCGGATGTGCTTGATTACATGCCCTTGCCGTCTTCGCTTGTCAGCAAGTGGAAGGAAATGATGGTCGGATCGCAGCAAGATCCACAAGCTCAAGCTGAAGCACAAAAGATGATGGCGGACGTTGAACAGAAGAAATCCCAGGCCGCTTTGAATTACGCCAGGGCGCAGTCAGAAGGCGGCAAAAACCAGGTCGCACAATTCAGGAATCAGATTGACGGCATGAAGACATCGCAAGACGCGAAGAAATTAGAAATTGAAGAAAGACGGGTTGCTAACCAAGAGGCAGAGACAGTTAGCAAGATGATTGAACGAGCAACACTGTGAGGCACAGATGAACGAGGCAATTTTAGAGGAAACAGCTGAAGAACGTGATTTTTTTGAGACTGGAGGGCAACAAGATGAAGTGCAAGACACCCAAGAAGCCACAGCCGCCGAAGAAAGGCCGGTAGAAGCCAAAGAGGAAACCAAGGAAGAAAACACCATCCCGCATGCGCGATTCCATGCAGAAATGCAGGAACGACAGCGTTACCAGGCAGAGGCGGAAGCACTCAGGCGTCAGAATGAAGAACTGATGTCCTTGAAAGAACAGCTTAACGAATTACGCCAAGGCAAGGCTCAGGAAGAAGACAGCCAAAGTTTCGATAATGACCCGCTGGGTTACATGAAGAACAAGATTGACGGCATGGAGCAGATGACAGCGCAACAACAAGCGCAATACCAGCAGGCCATGCAGCAACAGCAAGCGATTGCCAATCTGAATAACTGGGCTGGCACACAGGTTAATGAATTTGCCACAAAGCACGAAGACTATGGCGATGCGTTGAATTTTGTCATGGAAAAACGCGCCGAGCAGTTGAGGTTTTTCAATGAACAGATGGGCGTGAACACACCCATCGAGCAGATCCTGCAACAAGAGAGCTTCAATCTCATCGCCCAGGCCGCGCAAATGGGTAAAAACCCGGCGGAAATCGTTTACAACATGGCCAAGTCACAGGGGTATAAGAAGCCCGAGACTGAAGCCAAGTCCAAACTCGACACAATCAACAAAGGGCAGGCGGCATCTCAGTCTTTGGCAGGCACTACCTCGAACCCTGATGTAAAACCGAATGTGTCAGACATTTCCGGCATGTCAGATGAAGAATTTGATGCTTACTGGGCCAGGTATGAAAAGGAAGCTAGGGCGCATTGAAGACTTCCCTGTCAAAGACTATGCAGAACGTGTCAAGTATTTGAGGGATGCCTGGACAGAACGGCAAGGCTTTTTCACTTTGGGCGCAGCCGCCTATCTGGACAGGGACTATCGGGAACTGGCGCATCAGGTCAACCCGGTCATCTGGCACTACTTTCCAGACTTGTTACAGGACATCAAGACATACTTTGACGGGGAATATGACTTAACCATCGGGTTGCCGGGCTTTCACATCTTTGACAAACAAAGCAATGGCCTGGTGGGTAGTATTCATGTAGACACGCCCTGGGCGAAAATCTGGGGCCGGGCCGATGATGTGTTTTCCTTCACTTTACCTTTAGAACTGCCGTCCTTTGGCGGTGGCTTAAACTGGTGGGATGAAGGCATGCACTTCATGGACTACGAGATTGGCAAGCTATACATCCATGATGGCGCAACCTATCATCAGATCGCGTCTTTAGGTGATATGGCTGAAGACGAATATAGAATTACACTACAGGGCCACGGTGCAACCGTGGGTAATCGCAAATACCTGTACTTCTAGCCCGAAGTAAAAGGGCTGTGGTTGGTTCACCTAAAACTAATCGAGCGAGATTCAAAATTGCTGTGGCCCTCATGTGCCGGGCCTTAAACTCACATGCCCTCACAGCCGAGCGAGGCTATAAATTGCTGGTCCGTGCGAGGACTCAAACCGCTGTGCCTGGTCAGGCTCACGACCAATAAATCACGACCTTAATTTTTGGAGTTAAAAAAATGGCTACAACTTCGTATGGAGTAAATGCCAATGAGGCCGTCAAACTTTGGTCGCGCAAACTCATGCGCGAGGCGCTCAAGCAAACCTGGGCATCGAAATTCATGGGCAAGGATTCAAACTCTTTGTGCCAGGTACAAGATGACACCCAGAAAGGGCCAGGCGACAGAATCCGTACCATCCTGCGTATGCAGTTGGCGGGCACGGGTATACAAGGTGACGGAACCCTCGAAGGCAATGAAGAACAACTTGTCACACACACCGACAATCTGCTGATTGACCAACTTCGCCACGCTGTAAGAAGCGGCGGCAAGATGACCGAGCAGCGCATTCCTTTTTCTGTGCGTGAAGAAGCACGGATGGGTCTGCAGGATTGGTGGGCGGACAGGTTTGATTCCTGGTTCATGAACCAAATTTCAGGCAACAGCGCACAAACCGACACCCGTTACACAGGGAACAATGCGGCCACTGCACCGACTGCAAGCAATGTAATTTTTGCGAACGGTCATGCGGTTGAAAGCACCCTGACGGCAACGGCCAGTGCAATCTTCAGCCTGTCACTGATTGACGAAGCGGCGCTTAAAGCCCGCACCCTGTCGCCCATTATCCGTCCGATTAACACGGAAGCCGGGCAGCATTACGTCATGTTTATCACGCCAGAACAGCATTACGATCTCAGACGGGACACGAACACGCTGCAATGGGGTGACATCCAGAAGGCGGCAATGCAGGGCGGTCAAATCAGCAAGAACCCAATCTTCACCGGAGCCTTGGGCATGTACAACGGTGTAATTCTGCATGAAGCCTTCAGGCTTCCCAGGATATCAACCGGCGGTGCATCCACCACAGGACGTGCGGTGTTGTGCGGGGCGCAGGCGGCAATGTTTGCCTTTGGTCGAGGATTCTCGAAAGACCGGATGGACTGGAATGAGGAGATGTTCGACTACGGCAATCAACTGGGTGTGTCAGCCGGGTGTATCGCGGGCTTGAAAAAGACTGTTTACAACTCGAATGACTTTGCAACTGTAACAGTCTCGGCGGCGCATTCTGCTGCGGCTGAATCTGCGAACGGGAGGTAATTGAAATGGCTGCACATTTTATTAACTCTGACGTTACTGCAGTTGGCAACACCATGCCGCAAGTGCATGCGGGCCTGAATTACTTTCAGACCACATACAAGCTGCAAGAGACTGCAACCGCTTCCATGTCCATCGCCATGTGCGCCCTGCCGGGCGGTGCGCGAATTGTTGACGCCACGTTAGGCATCGACAACAACGCATTCGACACCACTGGCGGCGGCAATGTCGCGGTAATCACCACCACTGGCGGTAACAGCAACGGAGCCATCATCCAGTCTGCATCTGGATCACTTGAGATCAGCACCTACAATCCGGTTTATGCACAAATTGGATATAGGCACACGTCATCAAGTATCGTGCAGATTGCGCTGACGAACTTCGTTGATACTGGTACTGCAACGACCATCTTCTCACTGGCGATCACCTATGATTGCCAGAAAGAGGGCGATGGCTAACCCATAGGGGGGCTTCGGCCCCCCGACTAATTTCTGAGGCACAGAATGATTGTTGGAGAAGAACTTAAAAGACTGAACGCTTTGCAGCAGACAGCATCCACGGCGGACGAACTCAAGTATCTCATTGATGAATATTCCGCATTGTTGAACACCGTTCCTGAAGACCCTGTGATTACATTTCTTCTAGCGACGGCAAACATGCAGTATGGCTACAACGGTGTGGCGATTGCGCTATTTAAGCGTGTCTTGTATTACCACCCGGATTTTCATGAATGCTGGAATAATTTGGGCAGCAGTTGGAAGGCCGAGCATGAGAACGACAAGGCGCTGGAGTGTTTCTTAAAAGCCGTACAGTATGCGGACGAAAAAGATCACAAAGTCCTGTCTGACTACTTCAACAATTTAACCACGTTATATATCAATACAGGCGATCCCAAACCGGGGCTGCCTTATGCCGAAAAAGCGGTTGAGCTAAACCCTGATTCACCCAAAGCTCACTGGAACATGGGCCTGGTCTTATTGGAAATGGAACAATGGGACCGAGGCTTTCAAGAGATGGACGCCGGTTTGTTGAGCGGTGATCGCCCGTTACGATTCTTTGCCCAAGACCCTGAAAAGATTCCCTGGTGGGAAGGCCAGGAGGACGGCAAGATTATCGTCTACGGTGAGCAGGGCATGGGCGATGAGATTCTTTTCGCGTCATGTATGAATGACCTCATTGATGAAGTCGGCAAAGACAGGGTGATATATGAATGTCACCCAAGAATGGAGAATTTATTTAAGAGGTCTTTCGATGTCGAGGTTGTCCCGACAAGAAAGAAGATGGAAATCACCTGGCCCATGGATCGGGATGACATCGGGTACAAAATAGCCATCGGGTCATTGATGCACCGTTACCGCATGAACGGCGATTTTCCGAAGACAGCTTATTTAACGCCTGACAGCGAGATGGTGGAAGACTATCAGAACATGCTGCAGGAATGGGGCAAGGGTCCGTTTATAGGCATTGGATACGCAGGTGGTAACAAGCGCACATCCTCGCATGAGAGAAGTTATAAATTAAAAGAACTTCTACCCATACTGGAACAGGACGCAACTTTTATATCCTTGCAGTACACCAAGGGCGCAAAAGAAAAGTGGGATCGGTTCTATGACGACACCGGAATTCGTGTCCATCACTGGGACGACGTGGTGCGTGGCTTTGACTATGACGAAAGCGTGGCCCTGATGGCGGCACTGGACCTGGTAATCGTGCCGAACACCACAGCCGTGCATGTCTGCGGCGCAATTGGCCAGGACTGCTGGACATTCACACCCAAAGCGAAAGCCTGGCGGTATTCAGACCGGGATGAGATGGCCTTTTATGGGCGCTGGGTACGTCAGTATCACGAGAGTGATGACCAGATCGAGCGCATGGCTGACGACTTGGCGGAATTTCTCGACACCCGGGCGGCAGCATGAATGTAGCCATCATAGGACACGGACCCTCCATGCTGGGCGGATTCCTGGGTAAAGAGATCGACGAGCATGACAAGGTGATCCGTCTGAAACGCTGTCAGGATACCCTGAAATATCCTGGCCACTATGGCCGAAAGGTCTCGGCGGTCTGCGGGTCTTTGACGATTGGCGCACACCTTAAAAACATCCCGGCAGATGGATATTGGGTTTTTGCGGATTCGCGCCATAAGGATCAGGACATCAATCTTGAGGCCTACAAAGAACACTTCTCACCCAAGCCGGTCATCATTGATCGGAAATTGTGTGACGAGTGGAACGAACGCTATCGGGACTTGCGGACAGAGCGTGAATTCCCTGACACGGTGGAACTGAAGAAGTCATCCACCGACAAGCTGGGCGAGGATCACCTATCCGCAGGCTTGCATGCTGTTTTGTATGCCGCGAAACACTTAAAGCCTGAAAGGATTGACTTGTTCGGATTTGATAACGTGTTCACCAGAGATTACGGCTGGTCGATCACACGCGGACCTGAGTGGGACAAGTACCCACCACACAGGTGGGATATTGAGAAAGACTTGTTGAACGACATTGAGCAGGAGTTTGATACCGAGATCCACTTTGTTTTTCCATGATGAGGCACATTATGAATAAATTTTTAACGTCCTTTTCACAGGACGGCTATGAGCTGTACGGGCGGCGATTCCTGAAAAGTTTCGTCAAGTATTGGGATTTTCCGATTGTTGTCTACTATGAACAAGAACCGGACTTTGAACACCCAAACGTCACCTATAAGAATCTGTTTGACGTTCCAGGGTGTAAGGAATTCCTAACCGCAACCGGGTCAACCTTTCCCATCTTCAGAGGGACGGTGGACGATCAACGGAACTATCGGTTTGACGTGCATACCTTTGCACGAAAGATGTTTGCACAGGTAGACGCCGCGACTGAACACCAGGGCAACCTGTGGTGGATAGACGCAGACACTGAAATAAAGAAAGCACTTCCAGAAGCCTGGCTGGATGACGGGCTGAAAGAAGTGTTTATGGCATATATGGGTCGGCCTGGCTGGCATAGCTGTGCCTCACTTGTTGGCTGGGACACGACCCACCCTTATGCAGAAGCCTTTTTTAACGCTTATTTGAATTTACATCTGACCGGACAAATCTTCGCACTGCCTGAATGGCATGATTCATTCGTTCTCGATGTCTTGCGGACTGAAAGCCAGTTACCGTCACGCAATCTGGCAGCAGACATTGAAATGAGCGATGGCCCGGTGAATGTTTTTGACCTGGTGATGGACGGCAAAGCGGTGCATTTCAAAGGTAACAAAAAATACCGGATGGCCTCATGATAGGGCCGTATAAGCACATTGTATTGCCGAAGTCAGATACGCATTTCAAACCTTTTGTTAAAAAGGGCAAGTACCAGCTGGCTTTGTTTGGCAAAGGCGTTGAAAAAACGAAACGCTTCGGCACAGCGGTAGACGTGGGCGCTCATGTGGGTTTCTGGTCATGTGCCATGGCGGATAAATTTGACAAGGTAATCGCGTTCGAGCCGGTTAAGGATAACTACGACTGCCTGGTGAAGAACGTGCCAGACAACGTGAAAACCTACAATTATGCTTTGGGTGAGAAGTCGAAGCGGATTGGTTTGTACAACCCGGCTCCTGACAATTCCGGCGCCTGGGAACACAAGGATGGCGATGAGTATTCGGTGCATTCACTGGATTCTTTGGAATTCGTAGAGAAGATTGATCTGATTAAGATTGACGTGCAGGGCATGGAAATGGCTGTACTAGAAGGCGCAAAGAACAAAATCAAGCAGAGTCATCCTGTGATTATCACAGAGATTCCGAAAGGCGAAGCGCAGCGTTCTGATGAAGTGCAATTTATTTTATTTGAACTGGGCTACGACAACGTGCAGATTATTGGCAACAAAACCGCAATCGGGTGGTGGTGATGATTTCTGCAGAATACAGAGCCTTAAATACTCAGTTGCACATGGAACGCAAGGACTACGGACGCTCAGGGCGAAAGTGGGCAGTCACCGTGGCGGATTTGGTCAAAGAGTCTGGCGCACAGTCTGTGCTGGACTACGGCTGTGGTAAGTCTACATTTAAGAACGCTTTCAGCCAACTTTCTGACATACCGGTATCAGAGTATGACCCTTGCATTCCAGGCAAGGAAAAATTGCCCGATCCCGTGGATGTGGTGGTGTGTACTGATGTGATGGAACATATTGAGCCGGAATTCTTGGATGAGGTTTTATCGCATATTCATTCATTGGGCAAATTGTTTGTCATGACCGTGGCAACAAGGGAAGCAAAGCGCAAACTACCAGACGGCAGAAACACACATTTGATTGTTCGGGGTGTTGACTGGTGGCGTGAAAAACTGTCCGAACATTTCACGATACTCGGAATTCAGATGGACCCGACTGAAAACGGTGAATTTTTAACCATCATGGCGAGGCACACATGAAAAAACTAGAAATATATATCGGCTACGATCCGGTTGAATCGGTGGCATGGCACACATTGACGCATTCGATTCTAAGTCGAAGCTCGATCCCGGTGTCCTTTACGCCGGTTAATATTCGCAACCTGAAGAAAATCTTCAATCGTAAACGCGACCCAAAACAAAGCAACGAGTTTTCTTTTTCACGCTTTTTAGTGCCTTACCTGAACAACTATCAAGGTTTCGCGCTGTTCATGGACTGCGACATGATGCTGAGATGTGACATTGCGGAGATTCTTGAACAGGCAGAACTGGACCCAGGGAAGGCCGTTTATGTGGTGCAGCATTCCTATAAACCCAGCGATAACATCAAGTATCTGGATACCGTTCAATACCCGTATCCGCGTAAAAACTGGTCGTCCGTGGTCTTGTGGGATTGCTCGCACCCTTCTAATCAAGCCGTCACGCCGGAATGGGTGGAGACTGCATCAGGGCTTGATTTACATAGATTCACCTGGCTGAAGGACGAGGAAATCGGCGAACTTGATGTCAGATGGAACTGGCTGGTGGGTGAATACGCCTCTCCACCGGAGGACGTGAAAAATGTTCACTGGACAATCGGCGGGCCGTATTTCCGTGAATACGCACACGTCGACTTTGCAGACGAATGGTTTACTGAAAAATCCCTGATGAACCATTGCATGCAGAGAAGCGAGGTTAAAAGTGCGTAGGCGTGGCGGGACGCCTGAAGTCAGGGAAGTGAAGCCGGTTAAGCCGGTTTTTTTATGTCCTGTCTGTAAAAACGAATTCCGTACTGAGGTTGGCTTAAAGAGACATAGGACACGCATGCGTCATGAGTGATTTGGGTACGATGGAAAACCGCATTGCAGATGAATTAAACCGGACGGACATGACTTCACATGCCCGCACGGCAATCCTGACAGCGGTGAAACACTTTGAAGGGGAAAGATTCTGGTTTTCAGAAGAACGCGCCACGGCTTCGACTGTCGCCTCACAGGAATGGTATGACCTACCAACGGACTTTCGCGGGATTGATTCCATCACGGTGACGATCAACAACAATGCCTATCCATTGATTGAAAGAACCTACAATGAACTGGAAGACTGGAACATATCATCGTCAACCTATACCGGGTATCCCACAGACTTTGCCATCTACAACGATCAGCTTAGGCTGTATCCGATACCGAACGGCGCCTATACCCTGACGATCTCTTACATCAAGAACCTGTCATCTCTGGCGACAGCGACAGATACGAATGCCTGGATGGTGGAAGCGGAGGAACTGATACGCTCAAGGGCGGAAAGCGATGTCTGCATGCGGGTTATTCGAGACTTTGAGCGGGCGCAGGGTTTCAAGCTGTTGGAACAGGAAGCACTCAAAAGGTTGTTGAGAGAGTCGAATCGTAGGACATCTACTGGATTCACCCGCAGGCGATGAAACATTTTCGGATTTATTACACCGATCATCTTACCCATGATGACGATGTACAATCCGCGCCTTCTTATGGGGTTTTAGCTATCCTGCAGCGCAGGACCAGTGACGGCAGATGGTATATATCAAGTAATGCGCCCTATTACGCTTACAACGGCAGGGAGTGGTTACATTTTTATCAGAATGACATGGTGGATCACCTAGTCCATCAGATACCCATCTCCAAATTGATTGTTGGCAGAATGACGGACAAAGGTGAGTTTAATCGTGTCTATGAACAAGCTAAAAAAGACAAAGACACAATGGATTAACACCCGCACCGAATGGGTATGGGATGGTGAAAAATATGTAGAAATACTCAACGAGGGATATGAGTATTCCGGCCCTGTTGCCAGGGCTACCGATCCGCCCGTCATGCACGTCACCAACTGGCAGTTCCAGTCAGAGGGTGCTGAAAGCACATCGGGTAATTTGATCGGAACAGTCAATGTGAATCCCACGTTGGCACTGGATACAACCTATTTCATTCGCTGGGGTTTGGAGGAAACTTCAGGAAACGCCAGCAAGAACACCACGGCGCAACTGCGTTATCGTGTGGATGGCGGGGCTTGGACAGATGTTAATTCAACATCGTCCTATGTCAGATCAACCACAACAGGCTCTGTTACTGACGGGGCTGATACCAGCCAGTTAATCACCAGTTTTACTCACGATTCAACCAATGAGGCTTTCGATAGTGGCGATGGGGTTGCTGGGGGTGCTAATGCTGACTTCACCACTAATGGTGCAGAGTTTGTTTATTCAATTCAGTTTCGTTCAGCAGAGTATGCCGGTGAAACGATTGAATTACACATCAACCAGGAAGATGACACAGATTTTGATTCGTACAATCAGTCTGATCCGAGTCTGACATTTCCGGTTGTAGCGACAGCCACTCCGAGCCAGGGGCTGCACAACATTGTAGGGCAGACGCCCTCAATCACCTTCACGTTGAGGGTTGATCCGCAACAGGGCTTATGGACTTCCGAAGGGCAGACGCCCGCGATTGATTTCGGTGAAATCATCGTCAACCTGGAACCGTCACAGGGACTGTGGAACTGGGTAAGTCAAACCCTTGAGTGGGCGGCAATCCGTGAACTCAGCCCGTCACAGGGGTTGCTGAACCAGGTCAGCCAATCCGTGTCGGTGGATTCATGGAGTGAAATCAAACCCACGCAAGGTTTGTTAAATCTGGTCAGTCAGGCTGTCACGCTTGACGCCTGGAATGAAGTCAAACCCACACAGGGTTTGTTAAATCAAATCAGTCAGACGCCCTCGATTGGGATCGCGGTGAATTTGCAGCCTGCACAGGGGCTGCACAAATTCATCAGCCAGTCCGTGACTGTTACCCGTGATGTCAATCTGCAGCCTGTTGCGGGTTACTGGGTGGTTAAAAATTACGTGCAGGATGCGTCCACGCCGCAGATTTCCCAATGGTGGGATTCTGACTACGGCCAGTGGGACAATGATGACGAACCCTGGGACTGGTACATTGCGCGTCCGTCTGCCGGTTTGCATTCGATCAGCAGTTATATTGTCACTGTTACGATAGAGCAGAAAGTCCTGCCCTCGACGGGATTTCATAGCCAACAGGCGCAGACACCCACTGTTAGCACGGTGGTCAATGTCCTGCCCACCCAAGGGCTGCAGAATCTGTTGGGCCAAACTGTCACGGTTGATTCGTGGAACGAGGTCAAGCCCACGCAGGGACTGCTGAACCTGGTCGGCCAAAGTCCAACCGTTGCCGGGGTGGGCACTTCGGCCACGGTGACACCCACCCAAGGGCTGCATAATTTAATCGCTCAAACCCAGACGGTTGATTCATGGCACGAGGTCAAGCCTTCTGACGGGCTGCACTCGACCACGGGCCAGACGCCCACGGTGGTGACGATCTTCACCCTTGCGCCAGACACCGGAAAGCTGAACCTGGTCGGCCAGACGCCGGAGGCAACATGGGTGGCAGACATCTTCCCGTCTGCCGGATTAATCAAACTCATCGCTCAAACCCAGACGGTTGATTCATGGTATGAGCGCAAGCCCACGCAGGGGCTGTGGAACTGGTCTGCACAGACGCCCGCATCTGAGTTGATTATTAACCTTCAACCCACACAAGGGTTGTTGAAGCATGTCAGTCAGACGCCGACTGTGGATTCATGGAACGAAGTCAAGCCACAGGCCGGGCTGCACAATTTAATTGGCCAGACACCCACGGCCCTGCCGGTGGGCTTCTCGCAACTGGAACCCAGCGCGGGACTTCTGAAAACATCGGGCCAAATGCCCACCGTGGAACGGGAATGGGAAACCTTTCCCAGCAGAGGGTTGTGGAAGACTCGGGGTTCTGCGGCTTCACAGACATTTGAATTTGCGGTCCTGCCGACCCACGGGAGGATCACATTCACAGGCTACACCATGATTGTTACAACTGGCCCATGGAAGCCTATACAGGATGAAATCAGCGTTTGGACGCCGGTTTCTGATGCGTCATCTACCTGGTCAACCGTGGCCAGTTCAGCAACAACTTGGACTTCAATTTAGGAGATTTAACATGGCAGCGGGTAAATTTTTCACCTACACAACCGCAATCAAATACATACTGCAGGGCAACATCGACCTTGACGGCGATACCATTGTCGCCTATCCCTTGCATTCAGGTTATACACCGTCGACTGCATCGCACTCTGCTCTAGGGCAGATCACGAATTTTCAGTCCACTGCGTCATCCACTATTGTGAATTCGATTGCCTTGAGCAGTTTGAATGTCACCGGTTCTGGCGCAGTGGCCGTCAAATTTGATGCTGCTGATATTGCCGGGTTCTCATCGGATGGCGACACCTTCCAATGTAAATATGTGGCACTGGTCGCACAGTCCGCATCTGCAGGCGGGGTGGATAATCTGCTTATCGGTTTCTTTGACACCGACACGGCTGCTTCGACAGGCGTTGAGGCAACACAGGTGAATGTCACCTGGGCGGCAGGCGGCATCTTCAAAGTAGACGGCAATCAATAGGTGACATAGATGGGTCTTGAAACTGGAACATACATATCGGACTTGAATTCCGCGAATCCGTTAGGCACTGATCTGAAGTCTGCCGGTGACGATCATTTAAGGCTCATCAAGTCCACCATTCTTGCCACGTTTCCTAATATCACAGGTGCTGTGACCTCGACGCATACCGAATTGAACTATGTGGATGTCACGACATTAGGCACGGTTCAAGCCAGTAAAGCGGTCACTGCCGATGGTAGTGGGAATATCAACCTTGGTACTGGTAATTTAACCAATGGTGGCACTGCTGCTTTTGGCGCATTGACTTGTACGGCCCTCACCTCTACGGGTATTGACGATAATGCCTCAAGCACTGCCCTTACCATTGACTCCAGCCAGAACGCATCGTTCACAGGTAACGTCACCCTTGGAGATGCCAGCACTGACACTGTAACGGTGAATGGGTATATTGGGGTGGGGGGTTCTGGTGGTTCATCTACGGGTATTTGGGTTAGAAATTCTGCACTTACTGGAACAACTCAGCGAGGCATATTAAATTATCCAGTAGGTTCATCTGCTGCAACATCGGCTATTAATGGATTTGAAGCCGTTGTCTCTACTGCCGCTGCTTCCTTTACTGTCTCAAACGTATCAGCGTATTACGCTGATAATGCTACCAAAGGAGCAGGCTCCACCATCACCAACCAGCACGGCCTCTACATCGCCGACCAAACCCAAGGCACTAACAACTACGGAATCACTTCCGCAGTTACCTCTGGTGCGAACAAGTGGAACATCTATGCGAGCGGGACGGCGAGTAATTATTTTGCTGGGAATGTCGGGATAGGTACGAATTCGCCACAGATACAAGCATGGAGAACTGGCGCGACTGCTACAGTTCTCGGTTCGGTTGCTGGAAATTTAGAGGTTGCATCTTCTCGCGGGGATGCTGATGGGGTGGCTGTTGGCGCGATTGAATTCGCATGGACGACCAATGACACAAACCACAAACACCTTGCAATTATCGAGGCACAAACGTCAGGGGCTACCGCAGGACAACGTGGCGGGGCGCTAAAGTTCCTAACCAAAGCAAACGGCACCGCTGCACCCACAGAACGTATGCGCATCGACTCCAGCGGTAACGTTTACGGCACAACCGGCACAACCGGAATGACCGATGGTTTCTTCTTTATGCCAGCAGCAGCAGGCGCACCATCAGGTACACCAACAGTCACCACTGCCACACTAGCCGCGTTCTATTACGACACCACCAATAAGAAATTCTACGTTTATAACCATGTAGCTAACGCATGGGAAGGAGTGACTTTAAGCTAATGCTTATCCTGCTCATCATCTTCATCGCCCTGCAACTCGCAGACGGCTATACCACATACCGCATTCTCAGTGCGGGTGGGCGTGAACTGAATCCAGTGGTGGATTGGGCGATCCTGCAGACGGACATTGTAACGGGCATTAGCGCAAGCAAGATGGTAGCCGTTGCAGGAGGTGGTGTTTTGTATTTCTTGCAGCAAGAGACTTTGCTGTTTCTACTGATCGCGGTGTATGCCGTGGTTGTTTTGAAAAACCTTAAACAAATGAGGCATAAAAATGAATCCTGACATTGCTAGAGTTATGGCGGCCTTTCTTTCTCGCGTTGATCTGAAAGGCAGTGAAGTCCCGGCCTATAACGCTTGCTTAAATGAATTGTCGCAGCACATCCCGCAAGATGAGTCGCCCGTAGAAGTTGAAACAGCAGAGGTTAAAGAAGAAGCCGCATGATATACAGTGTGCCGAATGCCGGAAGCCTCGGCATTATCAAGGACATTGAAAGCCAGGAACTGCCACCGGAAGCCTGGACGGATGGCGTCAATGTCCGGTTCGATGATGGCAAGGTCTACAAGGTGGACGGCTATTCGTCCATTTTCACGCCGTCCGTATCTGATGCGAATTGGATCACGCCTGTGCAGACCAAGACCGATATCTATTGGGCCTATTGCGGGACGGATGATATTTATGTCTATCGTCCGAGCGCAGACACACACCACAAAATTACCCGTGCAGCCGGTGTCTACACAGGCACGGCAGCCGCCCGCTGGAATGGTGGCGTGTTGGGCACGGTGGGTATTTTCAACAACGGCACGGATGTGCCGCAGTCATGGAACCCGGCATTGCATGGGACGTTGTTAGTCAATCTCCCAAACTGGCCGTCAGGCGTGACTGCAAAAGTCATACGGCCTTACAAAAATTTCCTGGTCGGGCTGGACATCACAAAATCAGGCTCAACCTACCCGCAGATGGTGAAGTGGTCTAATCCTGCCGAAGCGGGCGCAGTGCCTACCACCTGGGACCAAACAGATACATCTCAGAATGCCGGTGAAGTTATCCTGGCCGATACCGGCGGTTTTCTGGTGGACTGTTTACCCATGCGGGACGTAAACATTGTTTACAAGGATTCCGAAGTCTACGGGATGCAATTCATCGGCGGGCAGTTGGTATTCAGGTTTAATCAAATCCTCAAAACTTCCGGCCTGATCGCCCAAGGTTGTGCAAAAGAATTCAAAGGCCAGCACTTTGTCATCGCAAATGACGACATTATTTTATTCAATGGCAATGATGCCGAGTCCATCATTGACCGCCGCCTGGCTAGAACAGTATTCGCTGAAATTGATTCAACCAACTATGCAAACTGCTTTGTCGTGCCGAATTATTCGCAGATGGAAATGTGGTTTTGTTACCCGCAGGGCGGGGATACCTATGCCACCAAAGCGGCGATCTGGAACTGGCGTGAAAACACCTGGGGCTTCCGCGATCTTCCCACCACGCCATATATTTCGTTTGGCGTCTATGGCGCAGGGACACTGAACAACTGGGACACGGACAGCAATGCCTGGGACACGGATAACACATTCTGGGGGTCACAAAACTACAACCCGACAATCTCTGAACTGATTGGCATTGCCACAGGCAACGGCTACAAGATGAATGACACCCATCAAGCCGCAGGCACAGACATCACCTCCTGGGTGGAACGGACCAACCTTCCGCTGGGCGGGCATCAGGGCAAGGTCATGGTGACAGCTGTATATCCAAGGGTGGAACTGGGCGCATCCTCCACCTTGTCCGTCTATGTCGGTGAACACAATGCCATTGAAGACCCTGTAACCTGGAGTGGGCCTTTTACCTTCACGCCTGGGACAGACTATAAGGTTGATTGTCGGGTAACAGGCAGGTACATCGCCATCAAATTTGAATTTCCTGGCGACAATTCTGGCAACCTGTCAGGCTATGAAATCGAGTATGAACTGGCGGGACTTCGATGAGGTTTTATCCTGAACCTCCTCCACACCTCGACACGGAGGAAGGCCGGATTCTGGCTGAATATCTGTACCGGCAGTTGTTGCAGATATCCGGTGAACAGACGCAGGATTTGGATAAATCGGGCATGGTCCCTCCAAGGTACGTTGACGGGATGCTCAGGTATGCGGACGGGACCGGCTGGGACCCTGGCAACGGGGAGGGACTTTATGCCTTTTTCAAGAACAGATGGAACTATGTGACTACCACACCCACAGATGGCGTGTGGGAAGACCTGCTGGCTGATTTGTCTGGCGCACAACCAGGCGTGTCTTCGCCCGCTGACTGGGAGGTTTTCAGGGATGGCATTGTCATGCCGACCTTCAGCGACACCATAGAAGAAGATGTTTATGTAAATTTTCATATACCGCATCATCTTTTAATCAGTGCCGAGTCAAAATTGCATGTTCACGTTCACTGGTCGCCGGGCAACAACACCGACACAGGAGTGGTGAGATGGGGTCTGGAATATACCTATGCCAAAGGACATGGACAGGAAGCCTTTCCAGCCACGCAGACGGCCTACATCAACCAGGCCGGGCCAGGTGTAGCCTACCAGCACATGATCGCTGAGATGTCCTACGAGGACGCCATACCCTCGACTGACCTGGAGACTGATTCGATTATTTCAATTCGCGTCTTTCGCGACGTGGGATCGAGTGAGGACACCTTTTCGGGTGATGCCTACGGGTTTCAGTGTGACATCCATTATTTGAAAAACGGCAAGTCAGGCACGAAGAACAAAGCGCCCGATTTTGACAATCATTCATTCCTGCGTCCGACCACGGGTGTGGTCAATTTTATCGGGCAAGCGCCCACAGTCTTATAACTCTCGTCTAGGAAATAACATGAATCTTCAAGACTACCTTTCGATGCTCAATCCAAACATCAAAGCTAAACTGCAAAGCGGTATGTTGCAGAATGGCGCAAATCCATTGATGCCACAACAAACTCAAAACCCATTGCAAAATCGTCCTATGACTGCCATGGGGCGAGGTATTGGCGGACAACTGCCGCAGATTCCTGGCATGGGGATGAACGCTCGACCAGCCATGAATGGAACAATGCCAACAATGCCGACAATGGCACAAGGCTCACCACCCGCCATGACGGGAACAATGCCGACAATGGCACAGGGTACGCCACCTGCCATCCCAAGGCCGCCAATGACCGGCGGCATGCCTCCGTACAAACCGCCTGCACAACAACAGGCTCAAGCTGGGGCAGCGTCGCCATCATACACCGCCAAACAAATACAAGGCATGTATAGCGCGGGTTTGGGTGATACAGATACACAAGGCATAAAAAATAGGCCGCCGGCAGGATTTAACCAATGGGTTAACGCTGGCATGTCGGAAGATGTACCCTCAGTGTACAAATTTATCAATGGCAATTATCAGTTAGTGCCAGATTTTAGCAAGTGGCTTTGACGCATTTTCACGGTGTGCCTGCTGAAGACGTGATAAAAGTCGCGCCGTTGATCCTCCCTTTGCTGAAAAAGCCCATCGAGAGAATGAAGATGGGCAGGTACTACCGTCCAGAAGATGTGATTGAAAAATGCCTCACTCGCCATTGGCAGTGTTGGGTCGCCTGGTCAGATGAAGGGATTGACGCGGTGTTCATCACCTACATCGAGGTTTTTCCGACAGGGCACAAAACTTTAACCATCTTTCTGATTGGTGGGAATAAAATCAAGGAATGGTACGTCCCGGCCTGGACGCAATTCAAAGCCTTTGCCAAGGAACACGATTGCCAGGAAATCATCGGCATGGGACGAAAAGGCTGGGTCAAAACACTAAACAACTATGTCGATGAGCATGACATTGAAGACAGGTATTCTTTTGCGGTGAACTTATGAAAATTACCACCTATGCAGTTTATGACTTCGCCACAGGGGAACTGTTGGAGGAAGAATCTTACGACTATTTTGGGCCTGTTTCTGAGGCCAAAAAGGGCGGGGGTGGGTCTTCCACCCAGACCATCCAAAAAGCGGACCCGTGGGCGGGCGTACAGGATGATCTGAATGCCTTTTATGCGAAAGTAAACGAATGGGGTTATGGCGCACCGACTGCTCAATGGGCTTTCACCTTGCCGCAGGATGGCTGGTATCCGAAAGATCCTATTGTCAACTACCAGAATCAACACTGGTTATCTGGCACGGGTTTATACACCGATTCGTTGAACAACATCGCACAGATGCAGGCCGCGCAAATCTCACCGTTTCAGAATCTGACCGATCTGTATGCGGCAACTTTGTCGAATCCGTACCGGTCCGGTATGCCCACAGACATGGCGAGCGCCTATTCAACGCCCTGGTCGAATTTGAATTATGGCGATTATCTGGGCGATGCGGCCCTAAGCGCCGGTTATTATCAGCCGCAATTATCGAATAATCTCAGCCAAAGCTCATGGAATGACATAGGCAATTATTTGGGGCAAGGCATGGCCCTGACAGGCGGGCTGTGGAGTGGTCCTCAAGCCGGGTTATACGGTGGGGATCGTTATGGCGCACAAGTCCTGCAGAATGCACAAAGTCTGTGGGGCGGTCCACAGGGCAGTTTTGACGCCGGGAACCAATATGCCGCAAATGCCTTGAATGCAGCGGGTGCAATGTGGAGTGGTCCGAGCAATGACTGGTCTTCGATTTATGCCGGAACGCCAAATTACGTCAATGCCGCATCTTATCTAAATCAAGCGAATTCACTCTTACCCGATTATCGAAACCTTGAAAGCACAATTAATTTTGAAGACGCGAACCCTTACCTGGAACAACAAATCTCGGACATGCGCGACAACGCCCAGAAAGAACTGGCGCGGCAACAACTTCAAAACCAGGACATTGCCCAACAAGCCGGACAGCTAGGATCAAGTCGGGATGTGATGCAGGAAATGCTGTTAAACGTGGATTCCTCGAAAGCTATGAATCAGGCTGAAACGTCCATGCGCGCTCAAGCCTGGGATGCGATGTTACGTGAACAGACAGCGCGGGGCCAGATTGAGGCTCAAAATCAAGCTAATATTCTGGGTTACTTGGGGCAAGGCTATCAGGGCGCGTTAGGTTATGGGCAGGGCATGGCCGGGACGCAAGCGGATTTACAGGCGGCAATGGCACAGGCGGCAATGGGCTATTCACAGGGGCTGCAAGGGCTGGGCAGTCAATATGCCGCATCGGCCTTGGGTGATGCACTTGGCTTCCAGGGCACAATGGCAGGGCTGGGCAGTGAATACGGACTCACTCAAAACCAACTGATGCAGGATTATGCTAAGTCCGCATTAGGCACAAGCGCGGATCAACAACGAGCCTTCGCGCAACTTGGTACACAACTCGGGATGAACAGCGATCAGTTGCGCCAAGCCTATGCTTCAGGCGCATTGGGCGACATCCTGGGGTATCAGGGCCAGATGACAGGCACACAGGCGGACTTCCTGCGTTCCGGAGAAGACACTGCTGCGAATTACGATGTCAATCTGCAATCGTTGAATCAGGATTACCTGAAGAATGCGCTCAATCAGGCACTTGGATTCACCGGCACGATGACGGGCACACAGGCGGGGTATTTGTCCG
>Ga0208644_1000265_pt1 | contig 40128 bp, 59 predicted proteins | sample VirMetDEL_Nov_18_FD_184517 | JGI IMG/M metagenome (GOLD analysis project Ga0208644, IMG submission 184517) | Aqueous microbial communities from the Delaware River and Bay under freshwater to marine salinity gradient to study organic matter... | ecosystem: Environmental > Aquatic > Marine >...
TATTTGTATTAAGGATAATACTCTAGGAGAGCCTTCAGCAAAATACTCTTCACCAATGTCATATCCCATATCTTCTGATTCGTAAGTACTATTATAATAAATATCACTTTTATTATACAAAACTTCATTCCTTTCTAAAGATCTAGTTAGGTAATAAACAGCTGAACAATCCTCTCCAACATCTACTAAGAAATTACTTCTTTCATATGCATGAAGTAAAAATTTAATAAACTCAAAAGTAAAATTTATTATTTCTTCTGTAGATGCACCAATGTATTCTCCATCTTCTAAAGAATTATATAACTCTTCTAACCCACCTATTGCTATAAATTGACAATTTTGCAGTGCTGCTACTTTAATAGTCAAATTAACTGCACCTTTATAAGTTACTCTTTCATCATCTTCAACTGTAATTGATCGACTCTTTACAATTTTTAATAATGATTCCTGATCGTTGTTCTCTACGATTTTTGTTACTTCTTCAAGATTTTTTATTTCAAAATAATGAAGAGCAAGAGGAATGTCTAATTGTTCAAAAGAAAACTCTGCAGTAAGATTTAATCTAGAAATTGTTACTAATCTATTAGGATTTCCATTTTCATCAGATTCTAATATTTTAGTAAATAATACTTTGTCTTCGTGTAATCTCATGTTTATTATTTTCTTATTTTAATTAATTTTTTAATATTATTGTTTTTCTGATTGTACCATCTCTGAATACTTCAATTTGTATTTTGCCTTCTGCATTAGGACGTCCTAATAAATCGTATCTAATTTTATATATTACTTCATTATTTATTACTAAATTATTAGTACTTAATACTTTCCATTTGGCTCCATGCGGACAAAGTAACGCAACTATGTTGTCTTCGCTCCATCTAATCTCTACAATACGTCCAAAACTTTCTTTAATACCTGGATTATTAGAAGTAAATGTAATAGTCCAATCTGGCAAAGTATCTACTACTAACCCAGAACAATTATACCATTTAACATTACTTAATGAATCCCATATTAAAACTTGAGACATTGCATTATTTTCTACTGCTGGTTTCCATAGTGATGGATGTGATTCAAAATAAAATACAATTTTACTTGTATCTAATTTTATATAATCTGGACAAGTTGTTTCTAATTTTTGTGCATTAACTCCTAGAGTTACTAAACAAGTTAGCATAACTACTAACGTTTTTATAATATTTCTAATATTCATCAAAATTCATTTTAGACATAAATTTTCTTTCAAGACTAGTCCATCTATAAGGTTCTCTCCATCTACCTCTTGCGTAGATATATCTAGCTTTCTTCCAACTACTGTCTCCTATAAGATAGCAATGTTTCATATGATGAATACATGCTATTAGGAGATTTTCTCTAGTCATTGGGCCTAAACCCAATTTCTTTTGGTATGCCCTATATGTTACAGTTAGCATTTGACAATCTCCATATGAGTTTTCACCTTTAACAAAAAGAGGCGGCATTATAAATGTGGAATCATTGGGATTTCTCCAATCACTCTCATTCTTACCAATATCATATACAAATTGTCTAGGAACTCCTAATTCATCAGCATAATACTTAACTTTTTCAAATATCCATCCTTGTGGTAGTTGATAACCAGTATCTAATTCTACATTTGAAAGTGAGTGTGTTTTTTTACCCTCTTTAGAAGGAGAAGAGCATCCTACTAAGACTAAATTTAATCCTAGTAGGAAACTTAATTTTAAAATTTTCATAATTAAAGTGTGTTAGTGTACTTTACAATTATGTCAGATTTACAATGACCTGACTCTGTAATCATACATTGATACTTAGATAGTACAATTTTATATAGCTTTTGCTTTCTCCAAGCATCTACATATACTGTTGTAGTATCTTCAGAACCTCCTATTATCCAATTATAAGATAATAGATATCTTTTAGAATCTCCATTAATAGTTATATATAACCAAAGTTCTCCTAAATCAAATGATACTTCTGTGTCACAGTCAAAATACTCACCACAGTAATTATCAGTAGTGTATAAACTGTCATCTGCACAACATATTTGAATAGCATTATAACAAAAAGTATCTGAGACTTGAGCATTTCCACTGAGGAATGCTAGACTCATTATTAATAGTGTAAAAAGTTTTTTCATATTATTTTATTAAATGTTTTTTAGATTCTTTTATGTTAGTAATAGATACAAAAAAGAATATCATAGGTATCAAACAAATACCTATACTTTTCTCATCTATTTTTTCAGCATACAAAAATACAAGAATAATTGTAATTAAGGAAATAAATCCCATTAAAATTGTAAACCCTAAAGTTTTTCTGTAATCTCGTTTCTTTTCAAGTTTTGTTACAGCTTCTGTAGCCATTAACTTTGTTTTTTCTTCTAAACTCATTATTTAGTGTGTTTTTAATTAAATTGTTTTATAGTACACCCACCAGGGGTCGAACCTGGAACCTACTGCTTAGAAGGCAGTTGCTCTATCCAGTTGAGCTATGAGTGCATGCCGGGACGGCTTTTTGAATGGAAGCTCTCCCACGAAACCATTTTAGTTAGCTATTTTTTTTATTAAAGTTTGGATCAAACTTAACAATATCTTTGTTTTCTAAATGATCTTTGAGATAGTTTTTAACTCTTTTTCTAAAAGATGTCAGACTAATTATGTCTGATTCATTTTCTACAACAAAAGGCTCTTCGCTTCTTTCTTTTCTTGAATAGATAACGTTTTCTACTTTTTTAGGTATTGTAGGAAAATCTGGTTTAGAACAATTCCATGCATAATAATGCCATGATTTGATTTCTTGAATAGTGATAATTTTAGACATTTTTAAAATTTTAAATTTAAGGATATATTTATTTAAATAAAAATATTGTTGTACACCAAAGTGTAATTGTTTGAATATAGATATTTGATAAACTTAATATAAGGAGTAATACTTAAGTCATTCATAAGCATAAAAGCATCTTGTTTCAAAGCTTTCTCTAATTCCTTTGCTTTTGGAAACAAATTTTGTTCTAATAGAACATAAGCTCTATCTATTACTTTAGATACAGAAGTATCTTTAGCGTGTTGTTCTGCTAAAAATAATGCATTATGCTCTTCGTCTTGTTTAGCTATCTTAAGAATTAAAGATTCAAAATCTTCTACATTCTTTATATGAGGACAGCAATATTTATTTAGAACTAAATCATTTTTAAAAAAACTAGCTGCTAATTTTTCTAATTGAATAGGAGCTATATATACTTGGTTTATATCTCCTTCTTTTTTAAATATACAATTTACACTCATTAGTTTAAATTAGCTTGTGATTCACTAATAAGGAAAGCATTTAAAGTAGTGCTATCCATATTTCTTTTTTTTATAACATAGCACAATTTAGAAGAATCTGTTTCGATAAATTCATACTCATCACATTCTTCATTTTTAGCTAATATATAATTAGGTATTGCTCCTTTTATCTGCCTAACACCAGATTTAATAGTTTTACCATTTTCTCTTAAATGAAGAATAGACACTCCATTTTTTACTTCAGATATTATTATTATTCTCATATCATTTGTTTTTTGAATACTTTATAAATAATTGATAATAGTAACAGTAATAAAAGAAGTTTAGAAATTATAAAATCTTCTGTGACTGTACTAAAAAGGAGAAGGGGAAATCTTTCCCCCACTCCATCAACTTAAATTTACCACTAAACATGAAACTCATATTTGTGGTATATTTTATATAACTTTAAAATATGTATCTTATAGATTCTAAGTTAAAATATCTAGAATAAATTTCTTTAAACTGTTCAAGCCATTGTTGTTTATACTTAAGTGGATATCTCATGACTCCACTTGCGTTTTTCACTTCTGAACTATATTTCATAAGTTCTTTTGCTTCATCAGATGATCTATTCATTTGAAATTTATGATTAGTAAGTGCAATAACTTCACACTTATTTTCACCTGCATGTTTTAATACATAATAGAACAGTTCATCATACTCTTCTTTCCATCCTGGATAGAATATAAGAGGACTATAATTAACATGAACTTCCCAGCCTAACTCTTTGAGCCGATTAATATCTTCTATTCGGCTCATAATCTTCTGCATTTTAGGTTCTAAAATATCAGAATACTTTTGAGGCATCAAACTGACTCTTACTCTAGGTTTTTTATTAAAGTGATTTACATCAAGTTTTAATAAAGATGGATATTTAGTAGCCATTGTGCTATTTAATTTTGGATGATCATCATAGCGTTTAAGATAATCTATCAATGGTTCTGCTAAATGTCTCTGCATTAATACTAAGTCTGTATTACACGCTATATCTACCATAGTGTATATAGGGTCTTGTTGATCTGGTTGTTTATGATATGTTTTTTCCCATTCCACTACAGATTGGAATATATCATCAACATTAGTATTTACAAAAACACGTTTTCCGTTATACCTTGACATATAGCAATAAGTATTTACGCAGCCACCAAAACAACCATATATTAGGTTTGGAGCTATGCAATTAGCACTATTGTCATTAGGCTTAGTAACGAGAGTTTGAGTTATTTGTTTTTTAAGAGTAGTGCTTTCCATAAACTTTTCTATTTTTTGTCTTGAGGTAAAAACTCAACAATATGTTTGAGTTGTTCTTCTCTAGTAATAACTTCTACTGTCAATTTAGCTTTTTTAAACTCAGTAAAGTCTCTTCTAAGTTTAACAATTTCTTGTTGTTCTTTAGTAGTAGCCAAAGTCTTAGAATGTGTAACTCTGAACTTATGCCATTCCATAACTAAATAGATATCCTCTTCATATTCAATGAGAGGTATTTCATCATCAATTATATCATGCATTTGTCCAACGGGTGTTAAGTTTAAATTGAGAGATGTTTTAATGGGTTGACCATTCTTTCCTTGAAACCACAAAGTAAATAAATGCGGTCCTTCTATTTTATAAGCTAATAATTTAACCCACATAATGTTTTAATTGATTAATAAATTTAAAAAAAGGGGGAGTTTGAGTTCTGTTGTACAAATATGTGTAACTCCCCCAGAAAAATACTACTTATGACTAAAATTATGTAGTTTCCCAACTAGGTAACGTCTTATATAGCATAAGGTAATTCACAGTGAACACATTCAAGATAACGTGGTTCACAAAGATGATTATCTATGCCAATTTTTAATTTTTCAAGATTAGGATCAATAAAATATTCTTCAGCTATTTCTGTACCATAATGTGTTATTAATAGGTACAATGCTAAAGACAATTTAAATGGTAACCCCTCAAATGGTCCTGACTGAAAGGGAATAATTTCCACATCTTTTTCAGGGTGTAATAAAGTAAATGTTAATACTTCTATTAAAGTTTCTTTTGAATATATTAAATGTTTCATGTTAAATAAATTTAAGTTAAAAAAAAAGAGGAGCTATGTGCTCCCCTTCGATTATTAAGTATAGTAAGTATTTTAATTAAAGTACTTGATGATGTATTGTTGCCACTTATCATTATCATAACCCCAAATGCTACTACTATCTTTATCATAAGTGTAATACAAATACTGTTCACTTATCCACCTTTCCTCTATCCTTTCAAGTATGTGCTGCTTTGTTGTCTTCTTGCTTTGCTCTACAACAATAGTTTCTTTGACTTTTAAAGGTCTGCTGTATTCTCCTTCGTTTATGTAATTTATTCCTGCCATGTTATTTGATTTTACGTCCTAAAATATCATAACCACTTAACAACTTCTCTCGTTCATTCAACTTTTCTTGTTGGTTATAGACTTTAAATAAATAGCTATAATCTACTGTACCATCAAAATCTACTTGCTTAATGCGATAGATGTTATTGTAGATTAGTGGATATGTGTCCAAGTATTCATAGCTGCTTACTGCATTTGTTGTCCCGTTACCTTGTACAGTCGCGATTGTCACAAATGTATTGGCGATGAACTTCTGCACCTCAAAGTGGCTATTGTTTAGCTCCATTGCAGTTGACCATTCAATTAGAATACTATCTCTCTGCATTGTTGCTGTGTGAGAGATGAATTCAACTGGTAGTGCTACGTCATCATTGCAAGAAGTCCCTACATTAGCATTGTTGTATCTGTATTTGATAGTTGTTACGCTATCACTACAAGATAAGGTTGACTTCTCCGTGAATATTGTATCACCTACAATTGAGTCAACAGATAAATTGTACCAGCTTCCAGTACCGCTTATTTCTAATTCTACTTCATCAACATTACCTGAGTTTGGTAAAGTTGTGAATACAAATTTAAATTGATCTGAAGTACATTGTACATCTGCTGGACATTGTGCGTCTGCGAATCCCCACAGACAAATTGCGATTAATGTTGTTTTAATTTTCATTATTTTAGACTTTTTTATTTAAGCCTAAAATATAGTTAAAAAGTTTGTAATATACAAGTATTTACTTTCTTTTTTTTAGTAAAATTAACTCTGTCATAGCTACAAGAGCAGAAGTAATTGATACTATAGAAAGAAAGAATCCCATGATCATTCCTGATGTAAATCTCATGTTTCGTTGATATTGAGATAATAAATCTGAATTTGAGTAGTCAATACTAGATTCAAAAGATAAGAATGCTAGTAATAAACATAGAATACTTAAAAGTAAGGATATAACTATGATATCCTTACTTTGTTTTTTAATTTCTTGATTAATCATATTTTTTTGTGTTTAAATTTAAGTTGTTAGTTCTTCTAATAACATCAGTATTAATACCTGCTTTTGCTAAAAGTATTTTACTTAAAACTAATGTATTTATGTTGTCTTCTCTCACTGAATCTATTTCAAATTTATTAACATAGATTTTTCTGTATAGTAAGAGAAATGATTTTTTGTTAGATTTTTTCCAATTATTTTCAATTTTATTTGATTGGTTATAAATCTCTGCATCTTGTATAGAGATAATTGGATTAGGCATAGTCTCATCAAATATAAGTACTATAACTAAATCACCGCCTAATGATTTAAATACTTGTATGGTCTGTGATTTGTCATTTGCTATAATACCAGCAAAATGTCCAGGTTTAAGTTCTTGAATTGTCATGTTATATAAATTTAAGTTGTTAGTTCTTATTCTCCATCGAAGGACACAGCAGTTATAAACTCTGATAAGATAAAAAAGAGTAGTACAGCATTATACTGACACAAGGTACTGTTAACACTGTACTATTCTATCTAAAAGATCGTTTAAGGTCACATGGACACTATGAGACACTCTACACTAAGGTATTTGAGCTACTATGTTAATTCATAGTCTAATCTTTATGGTAACTAGTACACTAAATTAGTCTCGGATTTTTTACTTTGTTTTACTGGTTATATATTTTATATTCATATAACCTTCTTTAATTCGAGTATAATCTATTGGTCATATACTCTTTATTCATATTATATCAACCTAAGTTATTACTTAACGCTGTTGGGCTTAATGACCTATAAGATAATAAAAGGGAGAGTTGCCCCTCCCTATATCTTATCCCTTTTTCAAGGGTTTATACTCGCCCAAACGAGTTTATCTAAAACTGTAGAAATCTACATCAATCACTTTACCATCCAAGGTAGTGTATGTTGTTTTTGCAGGCAACTTATTGTAAGCTACCATAAAAGCTTCATAATCACCATCCTTTTGGAACTGGTCATATGCATCTTGCACTGCATTCATTCGCTTTTTAGAAAGCTTAGCAAGTGCATTTAGTCTGCGAATGCACCTTACTTCATCTGAATGAAATTCATTCACGAATTTAAGATTTTTTCGCATCTGACCTTTTTGATCTTCTACCAATTGCGCTTTCTGTTCTTTAAGAACTTCTTTAAGAGCGTCATTCTTTGCTGACTTGATTTGGTTCTCAATATCCTTGATACGAGATTCCAATGATTTTTTGTTTGACATAATATGATATAATTGTATGTTTGTACTGACTAAATTAATAGTTTCGTTTGAGCCTGGTCACAGTACCTGTTTATAGTCTTCTCAACTGACTGTTAAATGGAAAAGGGAACAAGGTAAAAAAGAGTAGTACTAATTATGGTAATGTTCCTACTCTTTGTTCAAAAATTACGTCTTCTTTAGAAGAATAATGCTCTCTCTTTTAATTGCAAAAGCCACTTTTGGCTATATAAAATATTAATAGCAGAAAGCACTTATGCTCTATGAGAGAGAAAAAGGGAGTTATGAAACTCCCTCTGCATCAGCTAATACTTTAGCTTGTGCATCTCCTTTAGCATCATCCTGAATTGCCATTACTTTGGCATTCTGGTCTAATACTTCGATGGATTCACCTTTCTTAGCCCCTAATCCTTGGATTCTCCAAGTCCAAGCTGGGATATTCTGCGCAGCTTTCTCTGGGTCTGGATTAGGTATAATCTTACCATCCTTCTTCATAACTACCTGTGTTCTTTCATAGGCTTGACAGGCTTCGCCTCTTGCTAAAACATCGCCAACTTTGGCTCTGTCTGGTACAGGTCCCCATCCCATATGCATTGTACTAGCCAATGATATGTCTTCATCGTTACCTTCCTCGAAGGTTTTCTGAAACTGGACCCACTTTTGTCCTGGGACAATTCCGTCAGTAATTCTGACAATACTAATTATTTCCATAATATTTAAAAATTATTTACCACGGGGGGGTTTCCCCGCAGCTTTAAGTAGGGGGGCTGTTTAATTGGCTCCTCCACAAATCCGTCTTCTCTCCAATATTTTTTATAAAATGGAATGGGGGGGGGATAGTTTTTTTTTCACACATTTTAGTTTTATATTGAACTTTGAAAAAATTTTTTATATATTTTTTTTAGACCTAATTTTTAATTTTATGCTTTTGTTTTGCTACTAGCCTAAAGTTTAGTATATTTGTATATAGAATTGGAGAACTAGATATAAAAAATTATGAAACAATACAAGATAGATTACAAGAAGGTAAAGACAATTAAAGATGTTAAAGCAATATTAGAATTATTTGACTTTACATTAACTGAGACACCTGAATCAGATTTTTCAAAATTAAAACACTTTTTAGAAGAAATTAAAAATGGATAATTACAAAAGAGTAAAACTAGAGGATCACCCTGAATACTTAGATTTTGTAATACAGATTCTAACTGTTACAGAAGAAAGGTTAAAACAGGAAGGTTATAAAGGAGAAAAATTAGAAATTAAACTCCAAGAAGAGAAAAAGAAACTAGGACTATGATAACTTCTTTAGATGATATACTGAATCCAAAGTCTTGTCCTCATAAGAGGATATTATTTGGTAGATGTCAGGATTGTAAAAAAGATGTTAAAGAGTCATATGAGGAAATAATTAATAAAATGAAGAAAAACCCATGGGATACGGAAGAAAAATAAAAAGAAAGATGTTAAAGAGGAAGTATGAAGAATTAGATGCTTCCAAATTATCAGATGAAGAGATAGCAAAACTAATAAAAAAGTTGAATACCTTGAGAGAGATCGAAATTGAGGAAGCTATTGATAGTAGGTTAAAACATAAAGTAGTTAAAGATGTCAAACAAGAATAGAGATAAAGGGCATAGACTAGAGAGATGGTGGGCTAGAGTTTTTAGAGAAGACTTAGGCTTTAAGTTCTGTAAGACATCACGACAAGCTTCTAGGTTATTAGATGACTGTGGAGTAGATTTAGATGGAATCCCTTTTAATATGCAGATTAAGAATGGATATAGAAGAGGTATTAATTATACAAGGTTATTTGAAGATATTGATAGCAAGCTGGCAGAAAACTTTATGAAGCAAGACCCCAGACATGTGTTTCCATCAGTAGTAGCCCATAAAAGAGGTAGAAAACAATCAGAACATCATATTATAATGAAAGCTGAGGATTGGGTTAAATTAGTTGAAATGGCATTTAAAAATAAATAATGAGTACTAGACAAGAAAATATCACAAAAAGAGTTCCTAAAGGAGAAATTAAATATAAAAGGCCTCTATCAGAGGAGCAGAAATTGCATAAGACTAATATGTGGAATAAGACTATTAGTCTTATAACTGGTGTAGCTGGTTCCTCTAAATCTTTTCTTGCATGTAATATAGCTCTTGATAAGTTTAATAAAAGAGAGGTTAATAGAATTTCGTTCTGTAGACCTACAGTAGCTACAGAGGATATAGGTCATCTCCCTGGAACTCTTGAGGAAAAATACTTTCAATGGTGTCTACCCTTAATTGATAATATGTATAAAATGATGGGTAAGGAAAAGATTGATAAGATGATTAAAGAAGGTGATATTATCTTCAGACCTTTACAGTTTGTTGCTGGTGTTACATTTGATAATGAGGTGGCAATTATGGATGAGTGTCAGAATGCTACATATGATCAGACTATGAGATTTCTTACTAGGATAGGTAATAATTGTAATGTAATCTTAACTGGAGATAATGCTCAGATAGATTTAAAGAAGAAGACTGACTCAGGGTTTAGTAAGCTTGTTAAGGCTATTGAACTCATTGATGATGCGTATCATGCACATATGCAAGGTAATTATAGAAACCCTGTTGTAAAAGAAGTCTTGAAGTATTATAAATAAGAATAATTAAAAGTTTTTTTAATCTTTACTTGTATTTGTCAAATTTTTTTACTATACTTGTATTGTACTCTCAGAAACTTAGAGTTCAGCCACGAGGGCGAAAGTAGATAGTGGCTTAGACGTTGGATTAGTATTCCTAAATAAGGAAAAGGTTTTCTCCAATAAGTACAAAAGGTTTGATAACGAGGATAGAGTGCGTAGACTAGATAAGACATAAGTAAAGGTCTCTTGAATTAACAAGTGTTTATTAGTCCGAGGTTAACTGCACTGCTCTACTCCGAAGGTAAAAACTGAAAGGTTAAAAGAATTAACTAAAAATCCTAAGGGAGAAAGTATGCAAAATTTTGAAGTAGTATCAGATATATTTACTTATCTATTACAAGATGAAGAGATAGATATAAATTATGTAAGGAAACTATATTACGATTCAAAAGTAGTTTTAATGGATGAAGATATAGTTACACAACTTATGTATGAACCGACTTCAAATATTGCATATATGATGATACTAGATAAAGGAACACGACAATTAATAGTAATAGAAAGATAATGAAACCAGGAGGATGTGGATGCGGAAAGCGTCAATAAACTAGAATAAGGTATTAAAGATTAACCTCTACCTAATAAGACCTAAAAAGTCTTTATAAAGCTCACTGTAAAAGGTGGGCTTTTTTATTATAAAAGAAAAATTTATAACTTTTACTTGCTTTGTATTACAATTTGTTGTATATTTGTAAGTATGAAAAAGGTGCTTAATACGATAATACTTTTAATGTTATCATTAATTACCTTTGGACAAGCTGAGGTAACCAGTTTTAATGTTGGCACACAGGTGTCTGTAGAAGGACTTTATGGGGGCTTAGGTGTCGCCAAGGAAATGACTATAAATAGAAGGTTTAGTTTTAAACCAAATGTTTATTATTTTTACCATTTTGGAAAGGCTAGGCAGACGTTCCAACATACTCATTGGAGAGTAGGTGTTATTAATTTAACACATAGGTATAGAAACTTCTATCCTGCATTTACAATGGGAACATTGCTACCTGCAAAAAAGAAAACTGTATATAAAGGATGGGGATATGAACCCTTCTACTCTTTAAGCGTGGAATACCGAGTTGACAGAGTGTCCTACTATACATTTATAGACTGGTATAGAGTAACTCCAGCTATGGTTAAGTTTGGAATAAATTTAAAGATAGGGGAAACAGAAGAACTATAAGTGAAAAACAAAATGAAGACTGTTAAGGTCTCATATAACATTGGGACCCACGACTTAGAAACGAAGATAAAGCAAGTAAGAAAGTTCTTAGATAAAGAACTAGACGTTAAAGTAGAACTTATGCTAAGAGGTAGAGAAAATTACCTATACAGAGATTGTGAAGATAAGTTAAAAGAAATGTTTAGTGAGTTTAAGATTATTAATTCTTGGAATAGGGGAAACAAGTATTATTTACTATTAAGATAGAAAACAATGGCGAAGTATAGAGTAAGAATACCATGTGAAATTACAGACGAAGGTTATTTCACAAGGAGACCACAAAGAAAGAGAATGAGTACATCTTATTATGAGGTGTATGTAGAACAACCTCTTGATTTAACAGATGAAGAGATTATGACAATATTCCATAAGATGTCTATAATTGGCGGAATGGGAAATTTAAGGGTTACGAAAATAGGAGAGGAAAATGATAGCGAAGAGAAAAAAGACACTGAACCTAAAGGAGTTTTATAAGGAGTATGTAGGACACATTTCTAATACACTTCCTTCACATAAGAAAATTACTTCTATGGAGTTGGAAGTGTTAACAGAGTTCTGGATGCTAGAAGGAGCTTTAGCAGAAGTAGGTAGATTCTCCACACCAGCGAAGAGGTATATAAGAGAAGAAGTATTTAACTTCAAAACTTATTCGGGCTTGGAGAATTATTTAACTAAACTACTCAAGAAAGGGTACATAGTTAATGTAGATGGTAAAAAGGATATTGCTCCTTTTATTAACCTACCTAAAGATAAGATTGCAAATAGCGGAATATTCTCGTTAGTATATGAATACGAAATAGTATGATTAAGAGAGTAGCAGAAGAATTAGGTTGGACTAAAGAAGAGACAGAGAAGTTTTATATCTACTTGTTTAAGTTAATAAGAGAAGAGACCTCTGACCCTACTTTGCCTACTGTTCATTTGCAAGACTTTGGAAAGTTTTATAGTGCGAAGATAAAAATTGATAAAACTATCCAGGCTTTGATAAGGAAAGTTAGGAAAGGTCAAAATGTAGAAGAAAACAAGGAGAAGATTAAATCCTTATGGGAAGCCAGAAAAGGTAAAGATTATAAAAGAATATAATGGAAACAATTGAAGATTTTTTAGTAGAACTTAAGAGTATAGAAGTATCTGCCCATATATGGAGACTAAATACTTCTAATGCTGCGGAGATAGCTGCTATAAGTGAGTTTTATTCGCAACTGCATTTTTATTTGCAAGAGTTGATTGAATTAGCAATCAGTGATGCTGGCTGGAAAGAACATGGATTAACTTTTACATCTTTTAAGTATATAGACCTTGATACGTTAGATATTAAGAAGGTTGTAGAAGATGTCAGAGGTTTCTTACAAAATAAGGTAAGGACACCAAATGGACCGTTCTTACCAGAGATTGATAAGACATTAGTGAATATTATAAAGACACTTAGTAAGTTTAACTATAAAATGATGTTAGAGTAATGAAGTGGAGTGATATTACGATAAAAAATATAAAGGCATTCCTAGAAGGCAACTCTAGGATGCTGGGACGTAAGTTTGGTCTAGTAGACGAGCACATCCAAGAACAAGTAGCTTTTAGAGCTGAGATTTGTAAAGATACTTGCCTAGCTATTGGTAAGTGTGAAGTATGTGGATGTGGTGTACCTGGTAAACTATACGTTAAGAAAAGTTGTAACGAAGGTAAAAAGTTTCCAGACTTAATGGAAAAAGAAGAGTGGGAGCAATATAAATTAGATAATAGTATAGAACTATGATAGATATTACAACATTATTGCCCATGATGCCTCCAGTAGAGATCCTAGAGTCAGACGAGTATGAATTAGTAATAAAGGACAATATGGGAGTAATGCATTACTGGACGGCAGAGGGCTATGATGGTTGTAGTTTTGAAATTAACAATTTAGATATAAATTAAATTATGACAATTGAAGAAGGATTGCCTATTAAAAGGCTTAGAGGAGATAAAATTTTAGTTAGGAGATACGAATATCCTACAAAAACAGATAGTGGGTTGATACTTCCTACATCATTCACCAAACAAAGTGAGGATGTGAATCAAGTACATGATTTACCAAAGTATCAAAATAGCGGAGAAGTTATTGCTATAGGGGACGGTGTAGAAGAAGGTGTTTATGAACTAGGAGATGTTGTACATTTCCAACCTAACTACTACCAGATGGCTATCTTTGATAAGTCTGATTTGGCTTTGATTATGGATAAATCACCCTATGTCAATAATGCAGAAGTATTAATTGATGCTACAAATGGGGTTGACTGGATTTCAAAAAGTTAAGAAGCTGATATTAGATAAAGATTTTTACAAACGCAGGGGGCATGCTGTATTAGCATGTCTTTCTGTGTTATGGTTAACTATTGCTTATATTGCTGGGGTTCCTGTGAACCTTAGCATTTATGCTGATATGGTACTTATGGCTGGCTTGCTAGTTATATTACCGAGGTTAACATTAAGTGGTATTGAATCTAGTAATAAACTTGCTAGAAATATATTTGGATATATTTTCCTTCTTATCATAGTCTTCGTAGCTCTGGGAGATAGTTATGGTCTTTTAGGGCTACCTGGAGACTCTAAGGCGGAGTTCTTTACTATATTGAGTCATATATGTATGGTTCTATTTGGAGCTTCTAAGATTGAAGTATCTAGAAATGCAATTGAGGCTGTTAAAGATTCTTTTAATTGGAAAAGGGGACAGTCTATGGGGGCAGCTGGTGTAGCAACTGGTGCTTTAAATGAGCTTGACCTCGGTGTAATACAAACACCTACAGAAGATGGTAAGAAAGTACCTACACCAAAAAAGAAGGAACCTCCAAGACCAAAGCAGTTAACAAAAAATTTCTCTATAGATGAGTTTGCATCTAGAGATGGAGTACCAGTACCTAACCAGTACTATAATAATGTTCTTTTACTTGCTAAGAACTTGCAGGTATTGAGAGACCGCTTGGGTAGAAATATTACTATCTCAAGTGGATATAGAAGTCCAGCCCATAATGCTAAAGTAGGTGGAGCTAGAAATTCTAAACACAAGTTAGGACAAGCTGCTGATATACAAGTACAAGGAGTGCGGCCTATACAAGTTTATAAAATAATACAAGAACTAATTGCTCAAGGCAAAATGATGGAAGGTGGAATGGGTATATATAAGAATTTTGTCCATTACGATGTAAGAGGAACTAAAACTAGATGGGATGGTAGATAAAATAGGAGATATAGTATTTAAAGTTGGGATGGGTATAGGAGTAATTATATTCTCAATAGCTGCATTAAAATATGTTAATAGACCAGTACCAACACAAGAACCAATAACAATAACAATAAAAGAATATGACAAAAATGAAGTTCAAGTCAAATCTTATATGGATTCTGTTCATAGCCTTACTTATGATCAGCAACTCAGTATTCTCGAAGAACTTGCCAGAGAACATGTTGCCAGATACAACCTTGACACAGGATACAATAGAAGTGGACGGGAGGCTATCCTTCTTCCACGTTAATGATACGCAAGTAAGTAGGATTGACTGGATCATCCCTTGTATAGATTGCTTTAAAAGATTGGAAGCTGTACGAGCAGATAAAGAAGAGTGTGAAGCAGATAATGCTACATTAACAGCACAAACTCTAGAATTATTTGCAGACAATAAAGAATATAGAGAACAAAACGATAAATTGAAGAAAAATAGACCTTTGTTAATAATAACTGGAGTTATTGCTGGGTTTGTAACAAACTTATTTATTAAATGATATTTGATTTAAAAAATAACGAACCAACTATAACAATTGAAGGTGTACACATACCTGAATTCAGAGCTATATGGGAAGCTGATAATACAGAAGATAAATCTGTAGCATCTCAAGTCCTCTCATACGTGTACCATATTGCAGATCATTCTTCTGTATATGCTAAGCAGTCTCCTTCTGAAAGAAAGAGATTAGTTAAGGAGGCATACCTAAAGGATGAATTGTCAGATGAGATGGAGGAGTTAATGGCTGAAGCTATTGCTATGTATAAGAAATTACAAACTACTCCTTCTATGAGATTACTGATGTCTGCACGAAATGCTTGTGAGAAGTTATCTGAGTATTTTGATACAATTGATTTTGCTATGTTAGATGATAGAGGTAAACCTGTATACTCAGCAAGGGATTTATCTACTAACCTAGAGAAGATCGGTAAGATTGTTATTTCTCTAAATGAATTAGAGACTATAGTAGCTAAGGAAAAAGCCAAAGCTAAACAAATTAGGAAGGACGCTAAACCATCAGCAATATTATAATGAAATACGATCCTACTATTGCGACAATAATTGAAGATGAGAAAGCACGTATACCTGAAGAAGTGCATAATAAAGTAACTAGATTATCTTTGATTAACCCTGTAGAAAATCTTGGATTTGACTATTTATTTTTTAAAGATGCATCTGTATTCAGACCCGCAGCTACAGAATTCGAGAAGAATGAGGCTAAAGGTATGCCAATGTATACAACAGCAATAGAGGGAACTTCACAATATCTTAACTATTGGAATAAACAAAAAGACAGGTGTATCAATGGTTACGAGGTAGGTGGAGTAAGGATAACTGGAGAACACTATTTTTACCTAAATTTCTGTAGAATTGAAAAGAGGGTAAAGAGGGCAGATGGGACTGAAACTAAAAGGTTAGGATTTCCTGACTTCTTAGCAATGGACTATTATTGGTTCCTTACGTTAGAAAGAGCTGAGAACCCAGCTAAGTATGGTTTAGACCCTATGGAAAAGAAGGGTGTTATCATGGCTAAAGCTAGACGGAAAGGTTGGTCCTTTAAGAATGCTGCAGGAGCAGCTTGGATTTATACTTTCTTTAAGAAGTCTAGGGTTGTAATTGCGTCTGAGCTGGAGGATAAAGCTAAGAACACATTTAAGATGTTCAAGACAATGTGTAACTTCTTGAATGAGTTCACTGAGTTTAGAACTCCTAGATTAAAGGACACAGCAACTGAGGTTAAGTCTGGGTGGTCTGAAAAGATAGATGGACAGAATATTGAGAAAGGATACTTATCAGAGGTAATGATTATTACTCTCAAAGATAATCCAGATAAGTCAGCAGGTCTTTCGTGTACAAGGTTTATATTTGAAGAGGCTGGTTTGATTAACAACCTAAAGAAGGCGTATCGCTTCGCTGAACCTACATTACGAGATGGTAAGATATGGATTGGTATTCCTATTATCTTTGGTACGGGTGGTGATATGGAAGGTTCTACACAAGACTTCTCTGAGATGTTTTTAGAACCAGATAAGTATGGACTAGCAGGATTCCCTAACCAATATGAGTTACATCAGATGGAAGGTAACTGCGGATATTTTGTAGATGATATGTGGTATAGACCAGGATGTTCTTATGTGGATAAGGATGGTAAGTTACATACATCTATAGATGAGAATGGCAATGCTAATAGATGGGTAGCTGAGTTAGACCTTGATGAGGAGAGAGCTAAATCTGTAGGTGGTTCTAAAGCAGATTATGATGTATTGATTACTCAAAAATGTAAGACTCCTTCGGAAGCATTCTTGAGACCACAAGGTAATGTATTCCCAGTAGCAGAATTAAAGGCCATTCACTTGAGATTAATGAATAATAATCTCTATAAAAAGGTAGGTACAGCAGGTGAATTAGAATTTTCATCAGACCCACAAAGACCAGTTAGGTTTAAACCAATGGGTAATAAGATACCTGTATGGCATTATCCATTTAAACAGGGTTCCCCTTCAGAAGGAGCAGTAATTATATATGAAGCTCCGCCTCAAGAGGACATACCACAAGCGTTGTATAAGATAGGTTATGACCCTGTAAAATTTGATATAGTTAATGGAAAATCCGTATTTAAATCTTTAGCTTCTATTATAGTATATAAAAGTTTTCAGAGATTTGAGTATGGATATGATGAGATTGTTGCAGAGTATACGGGTAGATACGAAGACACTGATAAGATAAATGAAATAGCACTTAAACTTTCTATGTATTACGGCAATGCTAAGATAATGCATGAGAATGAGATTGGTAAAGACGTAATGTCTTATTTCAAGAGGAAAGGGAAAGTACACTTATTAGAACATCAACCTGATGCTGCTATGGGTAAGGTGATTAGAAACTCTAAAGTAGTAAGACCTTACGGTTCACCTATGAACGACAGAATGAAAGCTGCCTGTGAGAAATGGGCTCTTAACTGGATGTGGACTGAGAGGGGAACTAATGAAGAGGGTAAGATAATCTACAATATGGATTTGATACCTTCTATTGGTTTAGTGGAAGAGTTAATGGCATATAACAGGGACGGCAACTTTGACCGTGTTATGGCATTCTTCCAATTAATGCTGGTAATAGAGGAATACAAAGAAGAAGAAGTGAAATTAGATAACTCATCTCATGTAGCAACACAACTATTAGATAGATATGAAAGATAATAAAAAAGGAACAGTATATCGTGAGAGGGTAACAAACTCTCAAAAGACTAAGCAATGGCACATTGCTAAAGCAAAAGAAATTAGCTCAGATTCTAATTTTGACTACCATTATAATAAAGATGCAGTTAACTACGATCTTATTAATGGTATTCTAAATCAAGAAGATTTTGAGTATGTAACAAAGCCTTATGGTGTAGCCCCTAAAGCATATATACCAGAGGAGATGCAGAACTTCCCTATACTTGTAAATAACTTTAAGTATCTAGAGGGAGAACTTATCAAGAGACCTAGGAATACTAGAGTAACTGCTGTAAATGCTGAGGCAATTTCAGAGTTTTCTAAAAAGAAAGCTGAATTGGTATCACAGTTTGTAATCAATGAGATTAAGAAGGCTAGGATGGCTGAACAGCAGACTGAAGGTATGTCGGAGGAGCAGCTTGCACAACTAGAACAAGAGATTATGTCTCCAAAGGAAATCCAAGCTTATATGTCTAAGGATTACAGAGACAGCTACGAAGTATTAGGAAAAGAGATTCTTTCTTATCTAGAACAAAAGCTTAATATAAGTAATGTAGAAAGACTAGCATGGAAACATGGTTTAGCATCTGGTAAAGAAATTTATTATGTTGGTATAGAGAGAAAACAGCCTATCATTAGAGCTATTAATCCTTTAAGATTTGATTGTGATTTAGATTCTGACCTTACATTTATACATGATGCGTCTTGGGCTAGAACTATAGACTATATGTCCCCGTCTAGAGTAATATCACTTTTTCCTGATCTTACTAATGCAGAAGTAGAGAGAATATATGCTAAAGGAACTACTGGTGGAGGAGCAAGAAGAAGAATTGATAATAAATGGGAAATTGAGGATGATATTGATAACTGGGAAGACTTTGATAATTGGGATAACTATGTACAAAATGACAAAGTAAAGGTTACTCATTATGTATGGAGAACTGAGAAGAAAGTAGGTTTCTTAACATTTATAGATGAGAATGGTATGGAACAAGTAGTTCAAGTACCAGAAGGATATTCTCTTAATAAAGATAGAGGTGATATAAAAATTAATTGGCAGTGGTTCCCAGAAGTAAGACAAGTTACAGAAATAGATGATGATATTTATACTGAGTGGGGAGTTGTAGAAGATACTCCTCAGGATCCAGATGATCCATTCTATTGCCCACTACCTTATACTGGTGTACTACATAATAACTTGAACTCTAAGGTAACAGGTATTATAGACCTAATGAAGCCTTACCAATATTTCTATAACATTGTTTATAGAATGATTCAAAAAGACTTAGCATCTGATAAAGGTAGAAAGCTATTGGCCAATATAAATCAGATTCCTACTTCTATGGGAATTGACCTAGACAAATGGCAACACTACTTAGAAGTAGATGATATTATCTGGATTAATCCTAATGAAGAAGGTAACAGAGGTAATACGGATCTTACATCATGGAGAAATGTTGATATGACTGCAGCACAGTCTATTGACAAGAAAGTACAATTGCTTGAGTATATAGAGCGTCAGTGTTCTAAAGTAATTGGTATGAATGATGCTAGACTAGGACAACAAGGTGGTAGAGAGTTGGTAGGTACTACTCAACAACAGATTCTTCAATCTAACTATGCTACAGAGCCTTGGTTTGCTACACATGAAATGGGTACAAAAGCAGCATTAGAGTTATTATTGAATACTGCTAAATATTGTTACCACAAATATCCTAAGCAACACCTAGCATATACTTTGTCAGATATGTCTAGAAGAATTATTGAACTAGATGTAGATAAGTTGTTCTTTGCACATTTCTCTGTATATTTATCTTCAGGTTCTGATGATATGAGAATGTATGAAGAGTTAAAGCAAATAGCTCATGCAGCTGTACAAACACAGTCTGCTACATTATCATCAATTGCTAAGATGATTAGAGGTAATGCTTCACCAGGAGAGTTAGTAGATATGCTAGAAAAGGGTGAAGAACAAATGCAAGCTATACAGCAACAAAATGCAGAGGCAGAACAGAATGCACAAGCAGAACTTCAAAAAGCACAAATGCAGATTGAGCAACTTAAGCTTGAATTAGAGAAGTATAAGATTGATATGGACAATGCTACTAAGGTAGAAGTTGCTAAGATTAATTCATTTAAGTTTCAAAATGAACAAGACTCAAATAATAACAATATACCAGATCAACTAGAAATTGCTAAGTTTGAGGCTAATACTCAGATGAAGACAAAAGAATTAGAAATGAAGGCGGAAGAAACTAAAGCTAAGATGGAATTAGAACGTGAGAAGTTAAGAATGAAAGACAAAGAAATAAATTCACGAGAGAAACTAGCTATGCAGAAACAAAAGCCTCAAAAATAACAAATAGCTATAGATTTAGAAAAAACTCAACAAAAAAATTTGCAAAAGTAAAAAATAAAAATTATAATTATGGAAAATAGTGGAGATAACATTAGTTTTGAAGACGTACTAGGTACAGAGAATTCTGGATGGGAATTGTTAGATGACACAGGTGCAATGGGATTTGCACCACCTACATCAGAATCAGCAGAGGAATCAGCAGAAGGAGAAAAAAGCACAGAAGGAGAAGAAACTGAATCAGTTTCCTTTGAATCCAGCTTTGATGAAACTTCTACCGAAGATACTTCTGAAGAACCAGAAGTAGAAGAAAGTGATAGTGATGGTGATAATCTATTTAGTTATATTGGTGAAACTCTTAATGAACGAGGAATAATTTCTCTAGGAGAGGATGATAAGCTAGAAAGCGAAGAAGACATATATAACAAGGTAGAGGAAAGTATCAACAATGGTATTGAAAGTTGGAAACAAGGATTAGGAGAAGAGTCTCTTAGGTATATTGATTTTATTGAGAAAGGTGGTAATCCACAAGATTACATCCAAGTAAACTCAATACCAGATTACTCTAATACTAACCTAGAAAGTGACGACGCTAAGAAAGAAGTAATTTCAGCCTTTTATAAAGAAAAAGGATTCTCAGACTCTAAGATTAAAACTCTTATTGAAAGTTCAGAGGATATGGAAGAACTTCAAAAGGATGCTGAAGAAGCGCAGTCTTATTTTAGTGAAAAGAAAGAGAAAGAAAAAGAAGCTCTTTTACAAGCACAAGCTGCTCAACAAGAAGAAAGACTACGCCAGCAAGAACAGTTTACTACAGATGTACAAGATTACATTAAGAATTCTGAGGATATTAGAAACTTCCCTCTGAAATCTAAGAAACAAAAAGATGAGATTATGTCTTATATTTTTGATAAAAATGTAAACTATAAACAAGACGATGGTAGTGTTGTGAAAGTGTCTGGTTACATGGCAGACAAAATCAAGAGAAGTCAGGATCAATCATCAAAACTAGAAGATATTGTTTTTGATGCTCTAATCATGAAATATGGTTCAGCACCAATAGAAAAAAATACAATTACCAAACGCAATAAGCGTTTTGAGGAATTGGCGAAGAACCACAAAAGTAAAAGTGGTGCTTCAAAACTTTCAAGTTCGGGCGGTAAAGGGAATAAGCCTAGAACTAGCTCTAAAACAGTTTCCTTCGATGATTGGAAGGAGCTGTAAAACTTTTTAAATTTTAAACAAAGAATAAAAAATGCAAGCAAATTTAACAACTAAGTTCCGTACTAGACCTTGGCATGCTAATGATACAGAAATGAATCACTTGGCTAAAGCTGGTCTTGTTACGAGAGAAAAACTGTCCCGAAAGCTTGAACGACAATTTATTTCTAGGAACAATCAGTACAATCCTATGCAAGCATATGGTGCGGCTAATCCTAAAAATATCAAGAAAATGACTCAAGATGTCGTTGAGTGGGAACTTATGGGAGCATCTGACCGTCCACTAGTAGTGGTTAAGGACAAGACTCCTGCAGACGTAAGAAAAGGTATTGGTAAATCTCTTTTTGAGATTACTCTTGACACTAACTGGTGGAAAGTAGGAGACGTAATTGCTCCAGCTAACAAGAAGTATCTATTGAGAGTTCAAGTAGCTCCTTACAAAGATGGTAAAGGTTACACTTATGGTGTAGTATTCCTTGAAGACGATCAGTCTCTTTACCTACCAAATGACTACCTAGCAGTAGGTTCAAGATTTGCGAAGCTTTACTCTACTTATGGAGAAGGTTCTGACAGTGCAGGTTCTGTACACTTTGCTATGCCTTTCTCTCTTAGAACTCAAACTTCAGTAATTAAGAAAGAATACAAAATTACAGGTGATGCTCACTTGAAAGGTGTTCTTGAAATTGCTTTGATGGATGAGACTGGGAAAGTACATGACTCAAAGTGGATTAACTACGCAGATGCAGAATTTAAAGCACAATTCGCAAGAGAAAAAGAAATGTTGATGTGGTACGGACGTGAGTCTAATACAACTATGGACACTACTGGACGTCCAGTGAGAACTGGTGCTGGTATTGAGCAGTTGATGGAATCAGGTCACTTGCACTACTACAACAAGCTAACTTCAAAACTTATCCAAGAATACTTGATGGATATCTTCTACAACCGTGTAGGATTTAACTCTCGTCACGTAATGGCTTATACTGGTGAGTACGGTGCTTTGGCACTTCACGCTGCCTTGGATAATGATGCGAACAAATTCCTTACAATGGATACTAGTATCATCAATGATGCTGCTGGATCAGAGTTCAATGCTAACGCTAAAGAATTTGGACGTCAATTCGTGAGATATAGAGGGCCTAACGGTATCATCTTTGATATTGCTTACAACCCTTGTTATGATGATACTTCTAAGCAGTGGTTGCTTGACCCAGTGACAGGTAAACCTGCTGAATCACAGAAGTTCACCTTCTTTGACTTGTCAGACAAGTCTGGTGCTGGTAACCTATACCTTCTTGAAGGTCACAAAAAATCAGGTTATGTATCAGGTCTTACTACTCCTTACGGTGTAAATACTGGCGAGATGATGAGTAACTCTGAAGATGCTTATACTATGGTTGAGTATGAAGAGTGCGGTGTACAGATTGTAGACGTATCTAGATGTGGACAAATGAGATTGTCTGTATCAGCTTAATAAATTTTAGAGTTGAGGGGAGTCTAACTCCCCTTACACTCTTTTTAGAAACATTTAATTGAAGACAAATGAAAGATAATAACGAAATTTTAGTTATGCCCGTGGTAAGAAAGAAGCCGTGGGTAAATGCAGATAAGTACAACAAAAATAAGATTATGGGAGCAAACACAACTTTGCAACCATACTTAGGAAAAGGTGGGTTCCAAACTGGACTAGAAGGTGATCCAGAACTTCAAAAAGAATTAGAAGAAAGTTTGGGGTTAGTAGAAGGAGCACTAAAACCTGTATTGTCCAATGATTATTGGCATAACGAAGTGAATATTAAATTAGAGGATGGACCTAATACATTTAATAAGAATCTTCCTAAAGATAGACTAGCTATCATGATTCTTAAAAACCATCCTAAAGTAGCTAACTCAGAGGCTGAAATTACGCCTGATAGTGATTTCTACATTGTAGATGTAATTCAAGAACAAGCTAAAAAGGCAACTACTGCAGAAAAGAAAGCAGAAGCTTACGCAATTTTCACAGGATTCTCTATACAAGAAAAGAGACAGTTCCTTAAACTATATGGTAAAGGTGGTGCAGATATGTCAGAGAATGATGTATTCGCAGAACTTGGAGCAGAACTTGAAAACAATGTAGATGAATTCTTATTAAAAGCTAAATATTCAAAAGAAAAAATTAATATGAGAGCGTTTATATTTGACTTAGTTCAATATAACATTCTCAGACTAAGAGGTGGAAGCTACTTTGATTCAGATGAAGACAAAGGTAATATCGAAGTATTAACAAACTACTTGTTAGCACCAGATAAACAAGATATCTACTTCAATTATAAAGAAAGATTAGAACACGCTAAAAGAGGTAATTAATGAATGTCGAGGAAATGCACATTGACTTCAAAAGGAAGCTCAATAAAATAGATTCAGAAAAATATCGAAATCTACGTCCTCAAGAAATAGACCTCTACTTAAATGAAGCGCAAGAAGTTTTAATAAAGCAAAAGCTTATTCAATTTGAAACTTCTCAGAAACTAATAGATGACTTAAGAATGCTATTAGTTAAGCATGAGCAAGACCCTGCTCAACCTTTGACTAATCCAACTATAGATGGTAATGTCTACATATTTGACTTAACAGATTTGGGTACTATAGCAGGAGGATTTACTCCTAACCAGTTTAAATACCTATATCACATGAGGTCAACTGTAGATGGTACTAAATCTCCTTGTGGAGTACGAGAGTTAACAACTAGAGTAACACAAACAGATGATTTATCAGAGGCTTTGGGTAGCAAGTTTTACTCACCTTCTTATGAGTGGAAAGAGGTTCCAATTGTTTTCTCAGAAAACTATGTGTATGTATACTCAGACGGGACATTTACACTAGACAATCTAAAAGTAGATTATCTCAAGAGACCTGCTAGAATAGCTAATCCAAATGCTGTTAAGGACTCCTTAGGAAACATTGTAGGATATAATCACCCAGATGGTACTCCAGCAGTTCAACAAGACTGCGAAATACAATCATCATTCTTCCCTAGAGAATTAGTGGATGAAGCTGTACGTATATGTATGATAGATTTGGGAGATTCAAGATTTCAATTATCAAATTTTAAAACACAAATTAATAAATAACAATAAATTATGAATACACGAGTAAACAGAGTATTCTCAGGTTTGGACGAAACTGCTAGCATTTTGGCTGCAGGAACCACCTTGTACAACACAACTACTGGGGCTATCAATTTATCTGATAGAGAGCTTGGTCTTTTTGACTCAGCTACCCTAACTTCCCTTAATCCAGCAACTGCTTTGACTGCACAGTCAGGTACTGTTTTCTTTGCAATGGGTTATGATTCTAATGGGAATGGAACTGTTGACCAAGTTGTTAAATCACTTCCAATTGAGACATCTCGTATCACAAAAATTTCAAAGCAGGCTTACGTATGTCCTAAGCCTGAGATCAAAAGAATTACTTGGACTAGTACTGACTGCGAAACAGAGTACTGTCTTAAATTCAACTTTAACTCCGTAGCTCTTTCACAAGACCTAGGGTTCAACGCACTTTACAAAACTTTCAGTGTAACAACTGATTGCTGTGAAGATGGTTGTGACACTTGTGGTGGAGGAGACTGCTCAGCATTAGCAACTTCTGTAGCTTCTGAAATCAACGCAGATACTGACGGATTTGTTACAGCAACTGTACAAGCTAACAACACATTGGCATTCTCTAATGAGGATATTTCAGTATTTGATGCTCCAACAGCAGACTTTATGACTGTTACAGCTGGTGCTTCAACATTCTCAGCTCTTATCCCTGATTTGTCTGCTGACGATGCTGCTGCTGCAACTTCTTTAGAAACTGCTATTCAAGCTGTTTTAGATGGCAACAACTTAGGAGGAACTGCTACTGTAACTAGAAATGGTGCTGGTGATTACTCACTTGCTATCACTTCTAACTATGTTGCAAGTATTGACTTCTTCGATGCGTCTGTTTCAACAACTGTTGCAGCATTTAGCACTACCGCTACTGCAGTAACTGATGGTTGCCCATCTATCTTCTTTGAAGCTAACTTTGACGCAATTGCAGACTTCTGCCACTTGCCAGTTAACTTGAGAGAGCCTAATGGTGTAACTTTCGATATCTACGGTGACTGTGCATTTGATTGCAACTTGACAGTAACTGACGTTCAAGATCTTGTTTATGAAGCAGGTGAAGGCGTTGGAGTTAAAGATATGGAAGAAGAAGCTTCAGGTTACGGACAAGACAACGTATATAGATATACTAGTCTTATTAAACCTGACCCAACTAGAACTCTATTGACAGATGTATCTAAAAACTACGCAGTATATGTAGTTGAACACCAAGACTTGCATGAAGGTGCTCCATCAGGACACTTCTTTAGAAGCACTTGGCAGACAATCTTTGCTGTACCTACTGGAACTGTAAGCTGTGCACTTAGCTCAGTAGCAGATTCAACTCTAGAAGGTGAAGTAGATACACTTCTTGGAGTGTAATAGATTAAGATTTTTATCTTCAATTGTTTTCGTAATAGGTAGGGGGATTGGCGTAAGCCCTTCCCCTTTATCTATTTCATTCTAAAAGAAATTAAATGGCAGAAAAATTAGATAGGTTCAGAAGAATGTCTGGAGGTCCTAATCCCAATAAAAGGATTACGGTCTTGGAGAAAGCTATGGAAGAAACTCTACTTGATGTAGAGACATTAGAAACTGCTGTTGGGGCTCCCCTAATAGTAGAAGAAGGAGGTAATTATAGTGGGGGAGTAGATACTGGCATCATGTTTAATGATGGGAGTACGTTTGCGACAAGTTCTAATCTTACTTATAACAACGAATTGATTGTCAATTCAAATGGTGTATCTGGTAGTGGTGGAGGTCGTGAACGTGTTGTAACGTTTAAAGGAACTTTGCCTGAGATACTAATTTTAGATACAACATATAGAGGATTTGCTTATTCGCTTTATAACAATCAAGTCTATTTTAGACATACAAATACATCTGGTGCTTATGTAAATAACGTTGGACAAATTCAACTCTCAAGTGGGAAGTGGACAATAGGTGATGGCACAAATTCTACTGGTCAATTAGATGTAAATGTTCAATTATCTTCTATTATAGGGCAGAGAATAAACCTTGCCAACGGACAAACTGCCGACGCTTTCCAAATCAACTCTTATGGGAACACTGGAGGTGATTTGCTCTACATTACATCAAGTGGAAAATTCGTAAACGCTGATATAATTCGGACAAGTTACGATGGGACTACAACCACTCCAGCAATTCAGATTGGTGACAGTGAAGTAGGGTTAAATGGACTTGGTTATGATTCAGCTAACGGCATAAGAATTATTACTGGAGGCGTTCAATCACAAATCTTAAATAAGAGCCAAATTAGGTTCAAATATTGGGAAGGGGGTGGGTCACCTGCTGTTAGTATTTATGCAACAGACGCTGTTGGAACTACAAATGGTAGAGGATCTAGTTTAGTGTTATCAGGTGGACGAAGTAGCGGAAATGCTAATGGGGGGGATATTATATTCAAGTCATCTTTATCAGGCGTATCAGGCACATCTCTAAATAGTCTTGTTGAAGTTGCGAGAATAACAAATTCAGGCAACGTAGGCATAGGAACAACAAGCCCCAACTACAAACTAGAAAGTCATGGTGATGCTTACTTTACAGACTTTTCGCCAAACCTTTATGTTTGGGATAAAACAGGGGGTGCAGGACTTTCAAAGATTATTTTGGGAGGAAATATTGGTGGTGGAAGAGATATAGATATGTCTGCAACGTACGGGAACACTATGACGTACGCAGTAACTAAACTACGAGGTACAGCAGCAGAAGAAACAATGCTGCATTTGCAAGCTAGTTACGCAGACACAACAAGTGGTATGATGGGGTTATTTGAAAGCAACCCCCAAGCACGATTCCATACCACTTTATCAAGCGACTTAGTAGGACACAGACTTGATTTAAGCAACGGACAAACAGAAAACGCAGTTGAAGTTTATAATTATACGGGTGACATAATAAACTATGCGGATTATAGAGGGCATGGTTATTTTGGTGGAGAAGCAAGTTACGCAAGTAACATAGAAAGACAACTTCAAGTAGTTCGCCCTGCTTCTGTAGGTAATGCCAATCAAGCTGAGACTATATTTTTGGGAATAGGTCAAGGTAATCAATACTCAACAGGTTATGGTGTTATAGGTTTAGTAAACGGTTTAGGTACTGCCTTCCAACTATTTGAAATAAGAGCACACGCATCTACTCCGTCAATAAGAGCAATAGTTGATTTTGGAATCCAAAACAACAAGCCGATAACATCTAGCTCAACAGATGTTGGAGCAAGTGTTGGGCTACTAAATTTTGATAGTTCAAACAGATTGGATGTTGGACCGAGATATTCAAGAGGTTATTCTACACGTTTTTGGATAGGAGATAATACAGTTGATTACACTTGGAATGTCCATGATGGTTCAGTTGAATTAATGCGCCTAACAGGTGGTGGGAACTTAGGCATAGGAACTTCTAGTATAGATTCTAGTGCTATTCTTGAATTACAAAGCACAAGTAAAGGTTTTGCTCCACCTGTAATGACAGGAGCGCAAGTAGAAGCTATACCTTCCCCTAAAGAGTCTCTAATGGTATATGCAACAGACGCAGGTAGTGGAGATATTACAGGCAAAGGTTGGTGGGGATATAACGGAACAAATTGGATACAATTAGGTTAATAAAGATAAAAATGAAATATACAAATTATAAAAATAATAAAAATAATCCTTTGTCTCTACTAAAAACAAAGGTTAATGAATTAGATAAAGATAGTATTATAGATACTAATTATCAATCGCTTCGTAGTGCTGTTAATAGTGAAACATTAAAACCAGGGAGATTTTATAAAATTACAGATTATAGAACTTCTCATATTATTCCTAATACAACAGACCTTAATGATTCTTTTCCAGGTAGGAAAGCACAAGCTTACATTAGTTTTGAAGATGAATTTGCCTTAGCTGGAGGAACTACTGTTGATCTTGAAATAGATGGAGTATCTGTAGCTAGTTTTGAACTAGGAACTGGAGATCCTACTGATGATTATTATGCTGGATTACCTGGTTTAGTAGATGTAATAAATTCTGCTGGTATAGGTTACACTGCTAGTGTAGTAAATACTGGTGAAGGTGGAGGTGGAACATTCAATGAATTTACATTGAAAGCTGACAACCTTGGTTCAGAATATGAAGGGGTTGCAGAACTAGTATGGTCTTCCACAATTAGCACAAAAAGTGCTCCTATTGTAGGAGCTGATCCTATTACTATACCAGTTGAACCTATTATTGTAGAGGCAGTAACTAGTAACGAACTAGGTCCTATAGCGTACTCTACATTACACCCTAAAGATATTATCTTTTATGATATAGATAGTTCTAGATGGGGATCCTTAGAAGCTCCTACATCAAAAGGATTTATTTATAGAAGAATTGATACAGAAAAAAATATAGATATTTGTTTTGATTTTAGAGGATGTGTATTTAGAAGATGGGCAGTAGATTTCAGTTCTTTTAACTCGTTATCAAAAGCTTACTCACTATGGACTACTGAAGATATAGTGTTAGGTAAAGATGATGATTCTTCTAATCTGTACTCTACATACACTTGGACTCCTATCTCAGCAACTAACTATCAAGATTTTTTTATTATAGGAGATTATGAAAACTCTAATGATGTATTTATTAGGGAAGTGCGTACAGCAGGTAATGTTATTCCTAATTTAGTGTTCAAAAAAACAGTAAAGGATACAGAAATAAAATCTGCAGACCATGCTACTATAGAAGGTACAGTAGAAGGTTGGAGAGTTGGTGGATTAGACAAAGTTATTCATTGTTATACTACTAACTCCAATCAAGGTACAGCACCTACAGACAAGAACTATTTTCATATGTCTGATACTGGACAACTAGGATATTTTGCAGGTGTGTTCCTTATGTCTATGGAAATTAATAAAGCTAGAGATGGTGCAATAGTAGGGTCTCCATTTGTATACTCTAGAAATAATTACAATCTAGCTTCAATGGTTTGTAAACTACAAGATGTTTATGAATTTGATGCGGTACACCTAGCATGCGCAGGTGGGTCTGCTGGTGGAGGTGGGGAAGCTGCTTTTAACAAAGTTAATGTGTATGGAGCAGTTATTATAAATATATCTTCAGCCTCTTGGTTTGGTAGACGAAGTAGTAAAGTATGGTTAAATGGAATTAACAGCTTAGAGATAGCTGGAACATGGCCTCCACCTTGTTACAAATTAGACTATTCCGCTTTAGGAAACTCAGGAAATCAATACCTTATGGTAGACCTCGAAAAAGGATACTCTAACGTAGAGGCAGATGTAGCTGCTGTAAGTGCTATATCTCTAAACTTCACAACACTTAGTGATTCTACTCCTGTAGCAGGAGTTTGGAATATGACTGGTTCAGGCACAGTTCAGATTAATACTATCAATATAAATAGAGGAACACTTACCAATCTTAGTGAAAACCCTTTCTTTAAAATCTATTTAGTACCACAAGCAGGATTAACACTTTCTATACCTACAAACAATGTAAATTATGGATTCCTTAATTCAGTAACTGCAACAGCAGATGGTTCTTTAGGTGAAAAAATATTACTAGAAAAAATACCATTCTCAAGAAGATGGAGAGCAACTAAAGTTTAACACAAAAAAAAATGAAAAATCTTATACAACAAGTTAGAAAAAATACTAAGGAATTATGTTTACTTTCTAAGCCTACAGAAGTTACATATTCTGAACTTATAGAACTGATTTCTACAAGTAGCCTTGAAGAAGGAAACTTATATAAAATAACTAATTATCAAACAGTTCACATTATACCAAACACTTCTACGCTAAATATAGATAGCAAAACAATTCCAGTAGAACCTTTAATTGTAATGGCTATTACAAGTAATGAATTAGCTGCAGAAGCCCTTTCAACTCTTCATCCCCAAGACATTGTTTACTATGATGTAGACAGCTCAAGGTGGGGTGCTTTAGAGTCTCCATTTTCTAAAGGTTTTATCTTTCGTAGAATTGATACAACAAAAAATATTGACATTGCTCAGGATTTTAGAGGTGTAGTAGTTAGAAGATGGGCTTGTGATTTTAGTGCCTACAATGGTAAAGCATCTGCTTATTCTTTATGGGATACTACTGTACAAACAGGTATTAAAGGTACAGCTTCTACATATCCTTGGCTAGATAAGATGGAATTTACAGCTATTTCGGCTGATGATTACCAAGACTATTTTATGTTACAAGACTATGATAATAGTATTAATGTAAAGATAGGAAGCTATAGAGATTCTACTAACATCATAAACGCTACATTTTTTGGACAAGTAGTTGATACTACTATAGAGCATTTAAACAAGAGTACTCTACCTAAAGTAGACGGAGGATTGACAGCAGGGTATGTAACTGATGTCCTTATGACTCCAATAAGTTACCAAGATTCTTCAGATCAGTATATTTGGGGAATGGCTTCTTATGTAGAAGAACTTTTAATTAACTTTATAGTAGGTAGTTTTAGAATTGAGAGAGGGCATGTTATAATTAATGAATGCTCTTTCTACTATACTACAACTACTACTACTAAAAAAGTTATAATTCTTCATGAAGGAGGAGAGTGTACAGGATGTCACATTCAATTTGATAGTAGTGGGGGTACAGGTGACTTAACTTATGTAGATTTTAAAAATGTTAGATATCTTAAAGTACTTTCTTTAGATGCAGATAAAGGTGGAACAGATGTAAGAACAGCTAATATTATTAGAGACTTAACAAAAGATTCATTCTGGGCTCCTTATACGGTTGAATGGGATTTTACAGGAAGTCCTCAACATATTCAATACTTAGGCCACAGTGGAATTTCTAATCTAGAGACTACTTTAGCAGCTTCTACAAATATTACTTTTAATCAATATGGACAAGAAAGTTATGCTGGTATTATAAATCTTACTGGGTCAGGAACAGTTTCTATAGGAACCATTAGGCTTAATCATTATAGAACTTTTTTGAGAGTTAAGTTAATACCTCAATCAGGTCTTATTATAGAAATTCCTCAAAATGATGTAGAGAATGGGTTTGTTAATCAAACTACCATTACTGCGGATGGAACAGCTGGTGAATATCTATGGATAGAGCGTATGCCTAATGACCAATGGAGAGCATATAACTAATAACAATTAAAAAATGAATTACAGAAATTTAAATTATGAAGATCCTAATGACATTAAGAAGGCTATATTAAACCTTTCTTGTTGTACAAGTAGTGGTAGTGGTCTAGAATTAGGTGCAGAATTAACAGGTGGAGACCCTAATGCTGTACTACATTTAGATGGTTCTAGTCAGTTAGCTACTGAGCCTACTTTCACTTATGAAGTAGGTGATAATTTTACCATATCAGATATTGCTAATGGTCTTATAATCCGTGAGTGGTCTATTGCTAATACTTATACAGAAATTGCAACAAATAGTGGTTCATTATTTGTATCAAATGGTTTGATACACCGTTACAACTATTTAAATGGCATTACCTTTAGTCAAGGTAATAGTTCAACAGGTGTTATTTCTCAAAGTTCAGGCACATCTACTACAAATGTATTTGGATGGGGCTTAACGTCTGGGAGTGATGTAGATGCTAAAACACATTTTAAGTCTACTGCTGTAACTGACATTGTAAATATTGTTGAAGGTATGCCTGGTCAGACAGCTAACCTACAGGAATGGAGAGTTAATAGTTCAACAGGTGCTTATATAGATTCAAATTACCAATTTTACACGACAGAAGGCGTTAGAATACAAAGTAACGGTTCTGGTGGATCTATATATTTGGGTTGTGGATATGGTGGAGGAAAACACATTGGATTATCAAGAGGAGCCCGATTGGGGTGGAGTCAGTTTGGTGATAATTCTCAATCATCAATAACTTACATTGAAGCAAATGACAGCACGGGTGTAATGGATTTTGGTGCAAGTGGTGGTTTTAGATTTAACAACTACATACAAACAAGTGGTTATATTTTTAACGGAACTTTGTTGATGAATACTAACCGTATTTACAACAGTTCTACTTCTAACGGTACTTTGCAATTTGGGTCAAATACAATTGATGTGGTTGACGCAACACTTTCTGTAACAAATGATGATGTTGCAGATATCACAATGATTGTTGACGCAATTACAGGTACAACTGCCAACCTCCAAGAGTGGCAGGTCAATGGAACAACTGTTGCTTCGGTCACAAGTTTCGGAAAAGGCAATTTTGACCGCATAGCGTGTTCAGCTGTTCAATCTACATTTATAAATACTCAGAGTAACAGCAACACAGTTATTAAGTTAACCAACGGGTCGTCAGATGCTTTGTTTTATGGTGGTATTAAACCAGCTACACTAACTGATGCATCAGCCCCTAATAATTCAATTTATTACAGTTCAACTGCTGGAAAACTTGTGTATAAAGATTCAGGTGGAACGGTAAATAACTTATATTAATAAAAAATAAAATGATAACACAATTAACAAGTAAAAAAGAAGTAATGGTGGATACCTTTGATAAATTGGTAGTTACACCTAAAGTAGGAGTAAATAGTTATAACAAGGTTATAGGACAGTATATTATTACTGGAGAATATTTCTACGAAGAAACAGATGAAAATGACGTAGTAACTAAATCACGTATTAGGTCATTCACTAAGGTAATGTCTGATGAGGAAGTTGATTCTACATTTACAGCACTTAACATTAGCTACCCAGAAGATTCTACTGAGTCAGAAAGAGACGTAATTAAAATTACTGCTGGTCTTAAAGCTATCTTAGGACAAGAAAAAAGATGGGACCTAGAGATTACTGATTGGGAATAATGATTATAGGAGTATCTATATTAGCCCTAATGATTGAACTTCTATTTGAAACTAATAGAGGTGATAGGCATGGTGTAAAAAGTAGTATCATATTAGGAGCTACTATTATAACTATGTTTTTAATATCATTAGGGTTTTATGATACTTTATTAGGTGGAGTAACATATTTAGGATTAAGATTTGGCATATTTGATTATGCTTTTTCCTACATTAAATATAACCATATATGGTACTTAGGAACATCTACAGTATGGTGGGACCAATGGATGAAAAAAATAAATCCTAACATTCTCTTGGTTTTTAGAATTATAAGTATTATATTTGCAATAGCGATAGAATTATATTTAATAGGAAAATTATGAAAAAGACAATTTATTATTTAGTATTACTAGCTCTATGGTTAGTAGAACTTTTAATTTTTGGACCACTAGTTGAAGACAACTTAGTAGCTGGTTTAGGACTTTTGGGGGGAATGGTTGCAACCCTTTTTATTTGGAACCAAATTTATAAACAATTAAAATTTTAAGATTATGAAAGAATTAACGATTGAGGAAGCTTTTAAAGTAGTTATTAGTGTAACTGCTAACCCAGGTTTAAGATTAAACAGAACTGAATTTCAATTAGTAGATAAAGCACTAATTAAGATTAAAGATTCTTTGGGTATTAAAGATGAAGATTTACAAGAAGAAATAACGAATGAAGAAGATACTGATAAACCTGCTACTAGTACTAATAGCTAAACTACTCATACTTGTATGCGGTTCAATAGCTTTAGTCTACTTCCATATTAAAATGTTAATATGGTTATTTAGATTTGGTTGGTCTAAAACTAGAGATTACCTGGTAGAATACTACTGGCTAATGGCTCTAAGTATTGACCAAACTGGTGGCGTGATATGTAAAGATTGGTTTAATGACTGGATGCTTAAAGATTCTAAAGTCTATAAGTATGGTCATCCAGACCAAACAGTTAGTCATGTAACTGGCGTAAACAATGAGAAGAATAACTTAAGATTAATAGGCAGAGTACTTGCTAAGATTCTTAACTTTATAGATAAGAATCATGTAGAAAAGGCTGCTGTAAACGAACAATATACAAATAAATATAATTAAATTATGAAGTGGTTAGACTACTTAAATAGAACTTCTAATGGACTTTGGAAGTATATTAAAGACTTACTAAGTAGAATGAATACTAGAGAGTGTTACACACCTCTAAAGAATTATACTACTGACGAAATGAATGCATTACCTGACCCACAAGTAGGATGGCTTATTTTCAATACTACTGAAAACGAACCATACGTATACGTTGCTACTACTGGTTGGGTTGCAGTGAATAACTAATGAAATATGCCAATACTATCTACAGCTGATTTTATACAGAAACTTAACGATATACTCTTTGTAGACCCAGAGACGGGAAATTACGTAAGAGATCCATATCATGTTAAGGACTATTTAACAGCTAGATTGTTAATGCAACAGATAGTTGAGTACTCTAGTAGTACTAATAATTTTCTAGCATTAACAGACACTCCCTCTTCATATTCTGGAGAGGGAGGGAAGATGGTAGTAGTAAATGGCGGAGAGACAGGATTAGTCTTTGTAGATGTACCAGGACCTTCTGTCATAACTAATCTAATATCAGGTAATAGGATTGCCACTCACAATGATGGTGATGGTTTAATTGTAGACATTGACGAAACTATTACTAATATTACTGACAACTTAGATGGTACTTTTACCTATACTAAGGAAGATGGTAGTACAGTAGATATAGATTTAAGTCCCTATTGGGGCGGAGGAGGTGTAACTCAAGAATTTTATCTAACTGCAGACAGTGGTGGAACACATACAGTTAACACAGATGGAACTGAAACAGTTAGAATAATAGGAGGTACAGATATAAATACAACAGCATCAACAGGTGCTGGTACAACTACATTAACTATTAGCCATGCTAATACATCATCTTTATCATTTACTACTAACCTAATACCTACAAATCATGTAATAACAGATTTAAGGGTAGATAACCAAGGACATTTAACTACATTAAATACCTCGGCTTTAACAGATGATGATAGTATATCAGTTATAACTAATACTATAGCTGGTAATAGAATAGCTACTCATGATGATGGAAATGGGACACTAGTTGATATAGACGAAACTATTACAGGATTAGCCTTATCAACTAATGATTTAATCTATACAAAAGAAGATGGTAGTACAGACACTATAGACTTAAGTGGTTACATAGATGATACTACTTATAGTTTATCAGTACCTGCAGCTACTACTTTAATTAGATTATTAGGGTCAGATGCTAGTACTAGTGATATTACATTAACTGGTTCAGGAGCAACTACTGTTAGTAGAATAAGTGCAACAGAGTTACAAATATCTAGTACAGATACAGATACTACTTATACTGGTAGTAATGGAGTGACTCTAGTAGGTACAGACTTCCAACATGACAATACTTCTAGTCAACCTTCTGTAAATAACTCAGGAAGAACTTATATACAGGATATTACTCTAGATAGTTTTGGTCATGTTACAGGACTAACATCTGCTACAGAAACTGTTGTAGACACTAATGATATTGATTATGTTAGTAATGTTACTTTAGTTGGCACTAACTTAACCTTTACAGGTGTAGGAAATGCCTTTAACAGTGCAGTAAATTTATCTAGTTTTCTAGATGATACAAATACTACCTCTGTTATAACTAACTTAATTGCAGGTAACAGAATTGCAACGCATAATGATGGTGATTCTACTACAGTTGATATTGATGAATCTATAACTACTATAACTGATAACACAGATGGTACTTGGACTTACACTAAAGAAGGTGGGACAACTGACACAATAGATATTACAACTTATGTTGCATCACAATTACCTGATAACCTACAACTACAAAATACTTTAATTGTAGCTAAAAATGGTAATGATACTACAGGTACTAGAAATGATTGGGAACTACCTTATCTAACTATTGCAGCAGCTATTAGTGATGCATCAAATGGTGATACTATTATAGTAATGCCAGGGACTTATAATGAAGACTTAGTCATACTTAAACAGATAGACTTTAACTTTATAGGAAACTGTGAAGTATATTCTGTACAAATGTCTGCTTCTTGTACTATGAGAAACCTAAAGAAAATAAATCATACTGCATCTTCAGGAGCAGGTAAAGCTTTAAGTTTTTTTTCAGTGCCTTCTGGCCAAGCTTATATAGAAGTAGAAGAAATATTTTGCGACAAAATAAACTCAGGAATATACATTAATAACTCAAACCCAGCAGCCAAGGTAGTAGTTGATACTCAACAAGTGACACAAACTCCAACAGCTGGAACTAGTTCTATTTTAATAGATATAGACCAAGGTCAAAACATTACTATAAATGTAAGTAAGTCAATTACTTATGGTGGAATACTAATGACAATGACTGGAGATTCTCGTGCTATATTCAACTGTCCTCAAGCTGTTTGGGATGGTTCAGGAAACGGGTGGGGAATAATGTTAGATAATAATGCATTCCAAAATACCACAGGATGGGATGATAGATCTGGTTCAGGAAGACTCTTATCTAATGTTAATATTATAGGAAAAGAACTTTTACTTTCAGTTGTAGGTAATTTTGATGTTACTCATGAAGGTAATATAATAAGTAATGAAACTACTCCTACACAAGCAATTATACAAATAGCTGGAGATGATGATGGAGTTAATCTCCATGTTCCTGTTGTAGTTATTAGGGATGCTAGAGTTAGGGGATATGATAATAGAGCTACTGGGAAATTGGTAAGTTTAGGTGGAGCTTCCTACGGAGGAACAGAAAATTGCGCCCTTAAGCTAAGATTTGAAGACTGTTTTTTAGACCTTGATAGCAATGCTGCAGGAACTACAGTTATAGAATTAGTTGACAATTCAATAGCAGGTACAACTCCTACTGATTTCTACGTAGGGTTAAAAGATTGTTTCGTTAGAGGCGGAGACACTATGACTTTTGCAACAGTTACCTCATGGACTCCTACTATAGCAATTTTAGGAAACGGTTGCTCATCAACTGCTGCAACTGATGCTTCTTTTGCAGAACAATTCCTAACTATAAACTCAGGATTTACGTTTGGTACAAACGCAGAGAGCTTCTCTCCTGCTTTACCTAACCAATAATAGCATTATAAAAGGAAAAGAGAATAATAACTAATACAATGGAAAAGAAATTAATAGAATTAAATTTAAGAATACTTAAATCAGGTTCAGTTAGAGTAATTGAAATAAATGATTACTTGGATTTATTAATTCAATTAGAAGCGCAATTAATTGAAGAAGAAGAAAAGGACATACAAGATGAAAATTTCAACGCAGATAACGCCTAAAGAACTTTTAGAGTTAATAGATTCTACTAGAGAAAAGAGTGTCTTACCTCCAGAGTCTAGAGCTAATTGGCGCAGGCTGGATGACAGTATTCATTGCTCTATTAATAAAGCAGAGGTACATTTAAGAGTTGATAAAGGTAAGTTAAAAATAGTATACGCTAGTGATAATATTAAAAACATCACGGGTTACACACCAAAAGAATTATTTGGTACTGATATACTTGAATATAGAGCTAATCCTTTAGATTTAAATATTATGAAAGAGATGATTCACCAACTAAACGCTGGGGAAACTGTTGTTAAAACTAATACTATAGTACATAAAGATGGAACAGAAGTCAAAGTAAGGGGAATTATTTACAAAGATTTAGATAAGTATGTAGAAATTGTTTGGAGAGTTGGTGTAGAATTTGATTTAGGATAATGGATAAAATAGATTGGGAAGTTTTAGGGAGTGTAGTTGGAATACTTGGTCTTTTGGGCAAAGGTATACACTGGTCATGGTCCAGATTTCAATATTATGAAAAAAAAATTAACCAATTAGAAGATAAATTAAAAGAATGCGAAGTGTCTAGTGCGAAAAAGGATGCTGCGTTAGAGTTTACATCTAGGTACATTAAAGATAAATTTATAGATGGGTTAGATAATTTTATAGATAATGAGACAAAGTAATGTAAATAATCATCTAAGAGATTCTTATGAGTTTGTTATTAAACTTATAGATTACACTCCAATGCCTTGTACTATGTGGGATTTAGAAGTTGGTAGATTTATCTATACTAATAAACCCTTTTTAGATATCCTTGGTTATACTTTACCAGAACTTAGGGCTCTCACCTTTATAGATATTATTCACCCAGATGATGTAGAAATTTCTATGAAAATATTTAGAGATAATATAGCTAATAAAAGAAACATGGATGAACCTTTTTATAATAGATATATTACTAAGGACGGAGAAGTAGTTTGGTTATACTGGAGTAAAGCTATTAATGATTATGATAAGGATTTTGGAATAGGCCATGTAACTAAAGTGGAAGAAAAAAATGTACCTTTAGGGGTATTAGCACAAATAAAAAAATAATATGTTAACATTTACAATAAATAACGATGGGACTTTAATCACCATTACAGGTTTATTTACCTCTGATGGTTCAGCTTTTGCAGATGTAGATCAAGGTAATGGCGAAATGATTATTGCAGCAGAAGCTAAAGTATATAAAGGATGTGATGTTTGTAGTAACTGTGCAGATGAAGACTATTTAAATGAGTTTTCAGTATCTGTATTAACTACTGCAGATAATTATACATCTAATGCTTCTGGAGAATTAATACTAAATTCTACTACTTTTTTACAGACTAGTGGTTCTACTTATGCGGAATTAACTGACACAGTTTACCATATAGATTTATATTTAACTTTATCAGATGATGACGAAAACACTATAGAACAAAAGTATAGTCTTTGTACATTTGTAGATAATGATCTTAAGTGTAGAATAATTAAATCCATCTTAGCAGATAATGAGAATGATGATTTAGTAAATATTTATAATGCTTTGCTAAATGCATCAGAGTGTGATAACTGTTGCAAAGTATGTGAGCTACATGCTTACTTAACAGAAGTATTAGACAATATAGATAACTGTTCAACATGTTAACAACAACTGAAATAAATAATGCAATTGATACTTTTAAGCTAGCCAATGTGTTAGCTACAACTCTTTATATCCAATCTAAACATTTTGGATATGAAGACTCTATTAAGTGTCATAAAGATGCATTGAATAAATTTAACAACTTTGTATTTATACTTGAACATTATGATGGATGTACTTGTGTAAATATTGATGAAATTATATGTGAAATACAAAATATATCAATAAATTATATGGAAAATTGTAGTAATAAACTCTCTAGAGAAGAGACTTTAAATTTAATTAACTTGAG
>Ga0208644_1000266_pt1 | contig 40062 bp, 57 predicted proteins | sample VirMetDEL_Nov_18_FD_184517 | JGI IMG/M metagenome (GOLD analysis project Ga0208644, IMG submission 184517) | Aqueous microbial communities from the Delaware River and Bay under freshwater to marine salinity gradient to study organic matter... | ecosystem: Environmental > Aquatic > Marine >...
CTCACCCGCGATTCTTAATTAAAGCAATCACATCTCTTTACTTCAGGGACTCCCTGACTGATTGGCGACACTACTATCCATGTGGTGTCGTCACATCTTTTGCACATTACCTTTTCAGGCTTTAAACTTTTACTCATGAAATATTTTTTCCTTGCCATGTCCTGAATATCGCTTGGCAATGGAGCGAATTTAAAACTTGATAGGCAGTTATCGACTATAGACTTCCAATCCACAGGCTCGATATATCGAACGTATTTTGCAATGAGTTTGATTCTTTCATCGCCATAAGCCGTGGGCCATTGTTCTCGTAGTCTATCAATTTGTTGTCTGAAGCTTCTATCATCCATTGTTGAATATTCCTTTTAAAAGTTTATCGTAATCAGGTTTAGAGGAGTCATAGTTTTGGTCGTCACGCTCAGGATTAATCCAATCGCGCCACCCACTCACAAAAGTTTTAAAATATTTAATATACTTAGCATCTTTATCTTTCAACGAGGAAACATAATTAGTCATGGCCTTATCAAAATCGTCGAATTCCGAAACTTTCACACTAAGACAAAAATTCCTGAAGGCTACTTGCTTATCTCTCTTTAGGGGATACCTAGACCATAGATCATTGAACTTATCTACGAAGGCAGACTTATCCCCTTTTGCCTTTGGAGTACCTCTTGCTTTTGGTTTTGATGCGATAGTCTCTAGGGCTATAGCTATTCGTTCTAATATCTTTATTGCTTCCTCATTCATAGGAGCAATGTAAACAAATGAATCAGCTAGGTCAATAACTTTATTTAAAAAAAAGGAGTAAAACGAAAGAATGAAAATAAAAAAGATCACCTAGGCTTTTGGCCGCTTCGCTCTCACCTTCGGTGAGGATTATTGATTACTTTTTCTTTTAAAATTATATTAGTTAATGTAATGTGTTTTACACATGAAGCACAACCAGTGAGAAAAGTGAGGTACTCACTAGCACGAAAAAACTAGCTTAAAAAGTTAGGTGCTTAAAAAAAATAAAAACCTCAATAATTTCTTATTGTGCGAAGCGTACACCAAAAGGGGAGAGCAATGGAAGATAAGCCTAGACCAACAATAGAAGAGTTAAAAAGTAAGATAATAAGGGAAGTAGGTTGGTATTATGCGACATTCAGAAAGCCTTTAAGACACGCGCACTTAAACAGCCAAGTCCAAGGCGTATTCAGGAGATGTCCTGCTCAAGACTTATTTGAGGTATGCCTAGACCTTAGAAGCGAGGGATTACTTGTGGTATTAGCAAACCAAAAGAATCAGAAATTCTATTTACCTGCGAACCATGCAGAGATAAAAAAAATCACTGGAGACAGCAAAAATAATGTTGACGAGGGCTACAAAGAGATTTAAACATAGCAAATCAACTCATGTGGCTCGCAGCGTGTTTTTCCAGTTTTCCAATCCGATGCCATGTGAGGGGAAAAAACTATTTGGGAGCAATCAAGGCAAGCAACTTTCTCGGTGACTCACAAAGTCCTTGGTTGCTCTCAAATAAAGTATATGAGGATAGCATGGCAAAAGTTAAAGATTATTACTTTAGACAAGAAGACAATTTCATAATGCACTATGGCTTTAGGCCATCGTTGTGTCAGCTTCAGCAATACGTTGACGCATGGGATGACAAGCCGAAAGTTTGTGGTGATTGCAAAAAAGTTTTTGGTCCTGAATTGCAGGAAATTTGCGAAGAGTGCGAAGAAAATATTTGTACTACTTGTTGGACCATTGGACATTCACATTATGGAAAGGATAGGCATTGTGACTAAACCATTAGCGTTTTATTTCATGCCTGATGATGTTGCCGCCATTGTTTATTCTTTAGGATTGGTTGAAAGGTTCTTAGAAAGAAGCAATGGCAGCGATGAGACAAGGAAAATAGTAGAAGACGTTCGTAATAAAATCGACGTTCAGTTGAAAATTTACAAAGAATCATCATCTTATAGCTAAGAGCAGGAGAGATAGTGTCAGATATTAAAGAAAGTAAGTCACATTTTGTATTAGATAAGGACGACCCAAAATCAAAGAAGAAGGCGACCTTTGAAAGACATAACGAAGATATTTCACAGGACCGACCCAAGAGAGCCAATGGCTTCCTAATGAACGCAGGGGAGTTATATGAAGAATCACCTTGGAGCTACGTTGGATCGGCAGCAGTTCATTTCTACCGTCACAATATGGGTAGGAGCGATTATCAGTTTGCAGTTCAAGTCCTATTAGGAGATGTGCCAGAGCCTTACGCTTTGCATGGATGGAAGGAATTGCAAGCACAACTTATGCTGTCATTTGGCAAAAAACCACCAAAGGAGTTAGAATAATGCCTCAACAAGTTAAATTCGTAAAATTACCAGTAGATGTTTACAACCACGTTGTATCTAAGCTATTGCCTCTTGAGACTATTGGATCAGGAGTGAGAAGACTTTTGAAACTGAAGACACCGAAAGGAATTAAATATGAAGGAAATAGAGCAAATTCAGGCAGGAGAGTTCAGAGGGCTATCCGAAGAGGTTCCAAATAAGGTTTACCACGCCGCACCAGGCGTGAGTAAAACGTCATTGGATCAACTAAACAAATCACCTGCTCACTACAGGCATTGGTTGACTAATGGCGTAGCGTCTACCCCTAGTATGCTCTTTGGGAGTCTATGCCATGCCGCTGTTTTGGAGCCAAAAGTGTTCCAAGATAGCTATGTGGCAGCTCCTAAAGGCATACGTCGCGGAACAAAAGCATGGGCAGCGTTTGCCGAGGAAAACCAAGGTAAGGAGATTATAAAGCCAGAAGATATGGAGCTAGTAAGCGAAATATCTAAGGCAGTATGGTCAAATCGAATGGCTCAGAAGATGCTATCAGATAGCAGATTTGAAGTGTCAGCGTTTACCGACCTTGAAACAGATACAGGTAAGTCTGTATTCGTGAAGTGCCGTCCAGACGTTATCACTCCAAATGGATACTTGATTGATCTAAAGTTTGTTACTGATAACTCAAAAGATGCTTTTGCTGCGAGTGCAGCTAGGTATAGGTATGACGTTCAGGCAGCTTTTTATTCTGATATTATTAGGAATCTAGGCCAAGAAGTTAAAGGTTTTGTTTTCGCAGCAGTAGAGAAGACAGCACCATATACTACTAACTTTTTCGTATGGGATAATGACTCGATAGAGAGAGGAAGACAGCGTTACATGAGTAACCTTAATCTTTACCTTTCTTGTAAATTTGAAAATAAGTGGGAGGCTAAAGATGTTGGTATTGAAACAATCAGCCTTCCTGCTTGGAATACAGTGGAGGATTAATTGAATTATTTAGAATTAAGTCAAAGCAAATGGCAGGAAGTAAAGGCCAAGTTATCCGCTTACATCAAGAGTGGTATGCTACCCAAGGCAGTTAACACTCCTGAGAAGGCTATGCTGATAGCGGCTAAAGGTGCAGAGCTTGGATTGTCGCCAGTATATTCTTTGACTCATATTAACGTCATTCAGGGGAAACCTACCATTTCATCAGAGCTGATGCTTTCGTTGGCTCTGAAGAGATGCCCAGATATGGAGATTATATATGAGCAACACAATACGGAAGGATGCAAGATTAAGGCTCGTCGATCTAAAGACTCCAAATTGTCGGAGTTTAGCTTCACAATCGAAGATGCTAAAAGAGCAGGTCTATCGTCAAAAGATAACTGGAGAAACTATCCCCAAGATATGTGCAGAAACAGAGCGATTAGCCAAATGTGCAGAGCATTGTTCCCAGATGCTATTGCAGGATGCAGCTACACTCCTGAAGAACTTGAAGGAAGTAGCGACAAAGCTCAAATTAGAGAAATAGAGCAAGACTTTGAAGCAGTAGAAGTTAAGCAAAGTGTTATCGAAGAAAAATTGCAGGAGTCATTAGACGCTGCAAATATTGTAGAATAGGAAGGTATAATGAAAGACATTAACAAAATGATTTTAGTGGGAAAGATTGCCGCAGAACCAGAGTATCTAACAAGCAAGGGAGGGAAAGCCTATGCGAAGTTTAAAATCAAAGTGTCGTCTGTCACTGGCCGAGACAATTCAGGAAAGCTTAAATTTGAAACAGTCTGGCTTAATAGCGTCTGTTTTGGAAAAACGGCAGAATTCATGCAAAAAATGGAAGTCCAAGAGAAAGACAGGGTTTACCTTGAGGGCAGGTTTTCAGTATCGGCTTATGATGGAAACGATGGGAAAAAGAGATATTGGCAGCAGGTTATTTGCGACGAGGTTGTGCCATTAAAAGAGAAAAAAGAAGAAGTTTTAGATTCTCCTGAAGGCTTTAGTGATGACTTCGCCCAATCAGAAGACGATCTCCCATTCTAAGGATCTTTGCTATTGGTGTGCTAAGTACACTCAGACCATGAGTGACGATACCAAGATTCCTTGGTGTCAAGCTTGTGCGGCAAAATGGAAGAAGGAATATCCAGATGGCGATAAGCATAGCATCGAGGAAGGCTAAGGGCAGAAAAGCAGCCATAGAGTCAAGAGATGTGCTTTTAAAGTACGATAAGGAACTTGAACTAGGCGATGCTGTTGTTACCTCTAGCGGAGACAATGGCCCAGATATAAAGCTTTCGCCAAGAGCAGAGAAAAGCTACCCACTAGCTATAGAGGTTAAGTTTCAAGAAACACTCTCACCTATGAAGTGGTACAAGCAAGCGCAGGATCACCTCTATTGGTACAAGGATGACAAGTGGAGGATACCAGTGGTCGCGTTTCGTAAGTCCAGAACAAAGATGATGGCCTTACTTGGATGGGATGACTTCATACATCTTTTAAGAAGAGAACATAAACATAAGAAATATGACAAATGTAATTGTCAGAAGGAACCAGAAAAAAAATGGAACTCGCAAGAATCTCTTACCTCTCAGGAACTCCAAGAGAACAATGGATCAAATCAGCCAAGCTCAGAGTGGGAGAGCCATATAATAGATCAACTACTGAAGGAAAAAGCACAGTCTACGGACACTTAGGGGAGATAATCTTTGCCCACCATTATCCAGATTGGAAGTACCTACCTACCTATGATTATGACTTCCAGAAGGATTGCCAGACTGTTGACGTTAAAACAAACTCTTCAAACTACCCACCAAGGCATGACCATGACTTTTGTCTCTCATACACAAAACCATTGAAAGCAGACTTCTATTATTTCATTTCAGTATTAAGAGATTTTAGTGCCTATTGGCTTATTGGATGCTCAACTCTTGAGGAAGTTCTCTCGTCTGAGATGGTCAAGAAGGGATCTCCAATGCCTCAAGGTGGAACTTGGAAGGCCGATGGGTACAAGGTCTTATGCAAGCACATGAGGCCAATCCTGCACTCAAAAATAACTAACAACGAAGGATTAAAGGAGTAGATATGAATAACAAAGGCGAAGTGACATTATTTTTAGGCTTTATGATATTTGTTTTTGGGGCAATCGTTGGCTCTGTTGCAGAGATTGAGGAACAAAATAAAGTTCAAAGCAAAAAGAAAGTGTGCCACTATCATGTCAATGCAAGACACGAATACCGATGCACAAGATACACAAGAAAAAGATAAGGATGAAGGGTTAATTCCAGACGCTAACAGGACCATGTGCGATCACGTTAGATTGTGCGATGACTGTAAAGGTAAATTCTGGACCATTCATGAGTCCAAGTGCATGGCCTGTAGAGACACTATTTAAAGCCTTTAACTATCTCAAGAACAACCATTACTGCAAAACCAGCAATTCCACCTGCTACGCTGGCCTTAGTCTTAAATACTAATAGTTCTTTTTCCAGTCCTATTAGCTTTTCCATAATGCTATCTAACTTAACATCAAGATTCTCCACGTTTCTATCGTTTCTCTTTAATTCAGCCAAAACGTGCTTACTCCACTCATTCCAATCACTCATATCTAATATCCTTTTTTGGTGGAAAATTAGAGCAAGTAACATTGTGACACCCCAGTTTTTCCTTGATGGCTTTCTGATAACCATAAATAAAGGTAGATATTGAGTCATTAAGAGGCTTCAGCCCATCTACATCAGACAAATTATAGCCATCAGGCTTATTAGCCACACCAAACATACCAATCATTTTATCATTAAAAATCAATGGCATACCTAGATATGCGTTTAAAGGAGGATGTCCGTTAGGAATACCTGCTGAGTATTTATGATTTGACGGATCGTTAGTCATTACGATCTCGCTAGTAGCCAAAGTTCGCCCAAACAGAGAATTTAAGTTATAAAACTCTAAGCCTTTAGGGGCATTGTCAGAATAAAATTTTCTAGTCTCATCATTCCAAGCAATATTAGTTATTGCGAAGGTTTTTAAATATGGATTGCCGTCAGAATCATGACGCACCTCTCCAATAAACCCATATTCAGATTTGGTGTGTTTAAGCAATATTTCTAAAAATAAATCAAAAGCTTTTGTGTAAGATTGTTCTTTTACAAAAACCAATTGAGCCTTGAGAATAGACTCGATTAGATAATCTTTTGCAATTAAAGATTCTGTTAGCTTAGAGAGCTTATTGAGGCTAGATTCAATCTTTACCTCTTCCTAAAGCACATGACTCAAACAGTAGTTCAGCATCATCAGGAGGTAAGCAGACATACTTATCACTTTGATCTATGCCTTGTTCCCAAGTAATATCTGGATCAAGAGTATTAGCGCAATAGAGCATATTACCCATACCGTCTATAGTACAAACTATAACGTGAAGGTCTTTATCGCACCCCATTGATAAGCTTATGGGCAAGAGTAGCAAGCTTAACTGTAGCGTTTTTCTTATCTGTTGGAGTCTTTGCCTGATTGAGTTCACCAAAAGCCTCTGTAACCTCTAACAAGAATTTATTGGGATCTTCTTTTAGCTGCTCTCTTAGATAGGTAAAAATCTCTCTGGCGAGCTTAATTACCTCTCCAAGAGTTCCAATTGCAGCAAAAAGGCCACCCATTAGTCTAAGAGCTTGATTTTGTCCTTAGTAACAAGCCTAAGAACAACACCAAGTCCTGCCCACAAAGAGGCAACCATGCCAACATTAGCGGCAATATACTCTTGTGCAGGTGGATAAAAAGCAGCCAAGGCAACCAAAAGGTTTAGCCAAATTGTCTTACTTAAATAAGGTTTTTTAGTTTCTCCGTCCATATAGACCTCCTAAATGTCATTTTAATACACCAATAAATACTTTATTCGTCAAAGGGATTTCCAACAAATCCTTGGTTTAAAGATTCTAGTTCCCACCTACTTGAGCCACCCTCCATCTCAGGAGGCGCAGGAGTATCCCTCCACACCTGCCTAGCTCCTGCCGCAGCAGGTCTACCGAGGTTCAAAGCACCCATTCCTAATGCCCTGTCAGCCCAAATATCTACCGCCTCTTTCCAGTTTGATTTTGCATCAGGAGTAAAGTTTTCACCCCAACTATAAAGACGCTCTTTTGATTTAAGGATCGTGTCAAAGTCACTCTTACCCTTGAATAGTGAAGAAAAACTGTCAGCTAATGTAGTGGGAAGAACCCTGTTTCTAGCAAACAATGTAATATAAAGAGCTTTTAGCTTGTTTGTCTTGTAGCTAGGTCCATCGACCAGATTCGTAGGAGAGATACTCTCCTGAGTCTTTCCTAAATACTTCAGCCTGTTCAGTTCATCCTTTGTAAAGGTCATAGCCTTTTGTTTCGGACTGAGAGAATTAATTCTGTTGAGAACCTCATTGGGATTCCAAGCACTCTCTAGTGGCCCTTTCTTATACATAGAGTCCTGCATTAACTTATCAATCCAAGCACCCTTAATTTCCTTAAATGTTTTACTATTCTTTGGAAATAGGGACTGAAAAGCCTCTAAATAGTGAGTCTGACCAGGCTTAAATAGCTCCTTAGAAACCAATGAGGAGTTTATCCTATTGTCACCAAGCATTTTAGATACAACCCTAATTTGGTCAATGTTGTTTGTGAAATCCTCAAACCTCTTATAAACATCACCCTTCTTGTAACTATCAGAAAGGTTTGCATCCATGATTTCTTTTGAATCAAGGCTCAAAGAATCTCTAAGGGAACTAAACATTCCCTTAGACTGACCTTTTGATTTTAGGATTTTCTCAGCTAGAGCAGAGTCTTTAATATCCACAGGAAGACCTGCTGTATCCCTTACTTGCTCATAAAGGTTTTTTAATTGCTGTGGGTTTAACCCTTGGGTATCCAATAGACCGTTGTACTTATCAACAAGCCCTTGAATAACTTGTTTTCCTTCCTTCTCAGTAAGACCGAAAGGAGCAATAAGGTTTGCTTGATCTCCCTCAAAATAAGCTTCCTGCCTCTTTACTGTCTTATAAGAACCATCAGCTTGTTTTACCTTCTCAGTAACAGTTTTAAGCCTAGGCTTCCAAATAGGGGCAAGCTTTCCATTCTTTTGTCTATAAACAAGAGCAGACGAACCTGCATCATCACCAAGTCCCAAAACTTCTTCCATTTTAGACATTAAATTTTTAGGAATAAACTTCTCATCAGGCTTTTCTTTAGCCAGAGCAGTCCAAAGTTCTCCAATACCATTCTTGATATTTTCAAACTTCATATCAATAAGTCCTGTATTTTTCTCGGATATATTCAGCCAAACTTCTTCGTCACTTCTTACGCCTTTTCTAGCTTTCTCCATCTGTTTAGGAGTCATAGGCTTAAACTGACCTTTTTTACCCCTTACTGGAGCAATCCTTAACTTTTCAGATAAATCCTGAAGACTGTCTTGAACAAATTTTACTCTCTTAACGTCATCAATCGCACTATCAGCACTATTAATAAATCCCTGAACAAAACCAGTAAGCTTGTTAAAGCCACCCTTAATACCTGATCCAGCTCCTCCAACGGCTCCGCTAGTGACTGCTCCCATTGCCATGTCAGAGGCTAAGTCAGTCTCAACTCCCACCCCCTTAGCTGCCATAGAACTAGCACCACTCGTAAGCGCACCTTCCGCACCTCCTGCCAACAAGCCTCTTCCAGCCATTGACAAAAGACCTTTACCTGCTTGAACAAAACCACTTGCTAGTCCAGAGGTCGCCATTCCCATGGCTGTCTCAAGGAGAGGTCTGATGTTATCTGTTATTACATCATGGAACATCTCAAACTGATCTGAGTCTACAGGAGAGAAAGGTTGGTCCTTACTTCTTCTCCATAAAACTTCACCGTTAGCATTAACGGACACGTTCTCTTCACCTAAAGTCTTCTTCAGAACGTCTACAGCATCTTTGCCACCAGAAGAAAAACCATACTGAAGTCTTGCAAAGTTTTCTCTAATAGTGTCACTAAGTGACTCAGATAAAGCACCTAAGCTTGGACCATCTAAATCTACTTTTTGCTCAGGTAGCTGATCCCACTCTTCAACAAACTGAGCGACATCAAGATCGTCTAACGCTTCTTTTTCTTCTTCGTCCTTTAAAGCACCCACTTCTTGCTCACTTGGAGCTGCTCCTTGTGGCATTGGGGTAGGCTCTGAAGGAGCAGCCGCTTGAACCGCCTCTTGAGGTAAATCATCTTGAGGAATATCTTCGCTAGTAACCCCCCCAGTAGTAGGCATACCCTGTTGAGCATTGCCGCCTGTATCATCTACCAAGTTTTCTAAATCAAATTGATTAAGAAACTCCAAATCATCATCAGCTACAGGGGCATCTAAACTTGATGGTTGTGCATTTGATAGTCTGCCTAAATCTGCTGATGGATTTGCCATTTTACTTTCCCTGACCCTTCTTCTTAGCTAAGTAATCATTAATTCTTCTCTTAGCCTCATCGTAACTAATGCCCTTTTTATCGGCAAAAGCTTTAATCATTTCTTTTTTACTTCTGCTCTTTGGAGCCGCACTCTTTTTAGCCTCAGCTTTAGAAGCTTTCTTACCGACAGACTTTTGATCAGAAGGTTTTTTAACCCCAGAGCCTTCTCTTTCTTTGGCTCTTTTTACGGCTCGCTTTATTTCTCTTTCTTTCCATTTCTCATAGCCTTGCATACGTTTTTCATCAAGCAAACTTCTGAACCTAATATCGTCTAATCCCATCTGCTCAAGAGAGCGAATCTGAGTGCCGTATTTCCTAAAAAACACATCGTACAGAATCTCGTCGTTTATTTGAGCAATTTTTTCGTAAGCCTCAAGCTGACCTGGGGTTAAGACTTCTTTTCGCATCAGGCTCTTAACAGCCTTCATGGCTTCTTCTAATGTACTTCTAGGTATAAGAAAATCTTCCTCACCAACCCTCATAACTGAAGCTCTAAATTCTGTAAGCTGCTGACCAGTTCTAGGGATAGCGGCCTCTAATACAGCTCTCTCACTGTCTCCAATTTCTCCTTTTTCTCTGGCCTTTCTTATTGCCGCGCCAAGCCTTTTAGTCAAAGCAATGGCTTGAGTAAAGTTTTGGTTATCCTTATACCAGTTGTTGATGTCTTTCCTTACAAATTTGAATTGATCATCTAATTGATCTCTTTTACGCTTGTCTTTAGCTAATGTCTCTTTGTTTTTAGCCTTAATTCTAGAACTATTAACACGGCTCCACGCATTAAGTTTTGCTATATACTCATTTGAGTCTCTATTAAGCCCTGCTTTCTCTGCTTCAGCAATGAGCCTATCAGCTTGAAGTTCAGCAGATTGGCTACCTTTTTCTAGGGTTAAATCCCATTCGTGTTCTCTATCAAGTTGATTTTCGGCGCTTTCTTGAGAGAGTTCCTCTGCTTGCCTTAGATTTCGTCCCTTTTCCTCTATGACCGTTCTTTCTGTGGTTTTCTCTTGCTTCATAGACTCTCTGCCTGTCTTCTGACTCTCCACCATCTCAGCTTGTGCAAAGGCTGCTTTAGCTTTTTCTTCGGCCACGTTCTCTGCGTTCATTTGCTTGATAAGAGCATCCAAGGCATCACTAGAAATAAGACCATTTTTAATTAAAGTATCATAAGCCCTAGCCCTCGTAGCCTTGTTTGAACTTGCGGTTAATTGACGTAATCTACCAATAGCTGTTCTCATGGCTGTAGTGTCTAACTCGTCAATTCCTAGATCGCCAAAACTCATACCAACGGACTCGGCCAGCCTTTGTATTTGATTCTTATAAAGCTTACCTTCCGATTTGTTGGGAGTAGAGATGTACATATGCAGTCCCTTTGTTAATTTTTCCATACGAGTATTGTAAATTTCTTCTCTAATTTTCTCGTTGGCGGCTTTTGCTTTTTTAAGTTGCTCTCTCTTTTGGTCAAGACCAACAAGCCTTTCGGTTAGGCCCATGCCAGCGTCAACTGCCCCAGGATCTTCTGGGTTGGTTTGCTTTATAATGTTACTCATATCAGTTAATTGACTCATAAAATCTCCTATACATTAAATCTAATATTAACCTGCTCCAAATAAAGAACCACCGGCAGCCGAGGTTTTGCCAAACAGCTTACCAGCTCCTCTTCCAGTTTGAGCAATGTTTTGGGCCTTTAAAATCTCCATAGTTTCTTCATCGCCCTCAAGTTTTGCTGAAGCCATCTCGTACTGACTCATTCCTTTAATACCAAAATCTGGCCGCATACTTGTAAATGCGTTAAGCTGTCTCCCTGATAAGACATTTCTAGCTTCAAACTCAGTACCAACACCCTTTTGAGCTACACCAAACAAACCTTGAGTCTGAGACTTAATTTGCTGTCTCTGAGATGCGGCTGTAGCACCTGTTTGTCTTAAACTTGTCATTGCTCCAAACTGAGCATCCATCATTGCATTAGCTTGCTGAGTCTCAAAATTCATCAAAGCTTGCGCCCCTGCTGTGCTAGTCCTCCAAGAAGAACCAAGCCTTCTTTGCATATTGGCCTCAAATTTCTGCTCTGCCAACTCTTGCTTCCTTTTAAGAGGATCTAATATAGGAGCCATCTTACCCTTCATGATTTCATGCTGCTGTTTTGCTGATTCCATGATTACAGGATCAATCTCAGAGAGCAATTTCTCCTCTTGTTGAATTTGATTAGCTAACTGCTGTTCAGCTTGAACTCTTTGGTTATACATAGCCTCTACAGCCGCAAGCTCCTGATCTGTCGGCGCAGCCATCCTAACGGCTTCTGCTTGTTGCTGTTCTTCTCGCCTAATTCTTTCTTCTTCTCGCTGTCTTTGGGCGACCATGTAGCGATCAATAGCTTCTCGCTGCTTTCTTTGCTGCCTACCTGCGGCTCTAGCTACCTTGTCGCCTTGAACCGCACCGACTCCAAGACCTACGGCATCTCCAATAATGCCCCCTGCTACTCCACCTATAGCTGCTGCTGTTTGGCCCATTTTATACCTCCAATGAAATAGTTCTACCCAACTGCTTAAACCCAAGCCTTAAAGCAGGACTGATAATAGTCGATGACTCCGGCGTCGCAAAAATAAAAGTAAAGCCAAGTTTTTTAGCTAAACCAACAAGATGCTTACCCATCGTGTGCATACAGTCCATCCTAATCTCTTTGCTTTCAATGCCCCTTCTCAAAATAGCGTACTCAAGAATAGCCAAAGGTGTATTTGTCCTAAGCAAAAACATAGCTCCAGATGCTCCACCAAGAGTGTGACATATAACACCATCTTCAGGGTAAAACTTTTTATCAATCGGCTTCATGTCTCTATCAATATACCAAGACCTAATAAGATCATAATGCTTTGACTCTTCGTATTTCTCTAGCCTCATGAGTAATCCACCTTTACGTTAGCAACAATGGTGCCTGGGTATATCTGAGTACCTTTCACGTTAATCGCATCACCAGCAGCAAGAATTCTTATAGAATGAAGACCTGCTTTTAGTACACCTCTCCAAGTCAAAACAAACTGCCTGTTTCCTGGGTCTGATACTGCAACAGTAGTATAATAAGGAAGCAGAGAAACTACAGTAGATGCAGCATCCAAGTCGTCTGTTGGGTTATTACCAACAGCTCCATCTATAGACATAACAATTCCACAGTTCATTGGAACCGCACTTGGTCGCCACTTACCATAAAGGTCAATATCTACTGTTCCAATGCCATCAGTGTAAAACCAAATAATGTCGTCTTCAGATATACTAAGATCTTGCCAAACAGCGGCGGTTGTAGAGCCAATGGCGGTATTAACTTGACCAAGATGGTGCAAACTTGAATGAGGAGGTAGTCTATTAACCCTATTGTCGTTAACGATGTTTGATACAGGATTATTTTGAATAATAGTATCAATAGAGTCATTTGTAATGCTTTCAAACATAACGCAATCATCTAAATTTGAATCGTTGCTATTTTGAAGTACAGGTTCCACTTCCTCGTCGATAGAGTATTTGAAATACTCCCATTGAGAAATACTGGTGTGATCAGCTGTAGAAACATTGAAGTCACCAAAATTTATAACATCGCTAATGGCTGTAGCGGCAACCAATTTCAATCTTAAAGATAATACTCCATCTACATATAGAAAGGCCCATCCAGAACCGTTATATGGCTTTATAACTAGCCTATAAACGTGCCATTCAAAAACGTCCATGTTTAATCTGTTTGCTACCGCAGAACTACTTACGCTATTGTCGTACATAGTTAGGCCAAGCCTATCGTATGCAACAGACACCATATTTCCCCCAGTTGCTTCAGCAATGAAAACCGACAAAGGGGAATCATCATGTTCAACTCCTGAAGCATAATTAATCTCGTCAGCTTTCATTTTCCATTCAAGCGTTGCTCCAGTTACACTGAAGTCACTAAGACTAGGTGATGCTTGGAAAAAAGCTTTATCATCTGTTACTGATCCAGTTTTTGTATCAATTGTGAGAACACCACCACTAACAGAACAAGCAGTAGCAACATCTCCCTGTGCTGTCCAAGGAGACACAGCCTCATCACTTGGTAGAACACTCATTGCGCTAAATTTATCCCAAGTAGGATCATTTCTTTTTGCGCCGAGGAACCAATAACCGCCCTTGCCAGAGTTGATAGAATAGCTTTGCCCTGTAAGCTGAGTTCCTTCGTCTGCGTTGTCTAACTTCAGTAAAAGCCTATCTGTAGTAGAACCTAAGATTTCGTTAATGGAATACTTTAAAATTACGTTCTTAAAGCTAGAGCTTGCTGAGATTGTGGTGCTACCAGTAATAGTTGTTTCTGTTTTTGTAGTCTCTGTTGCAGCCTCTTTTCTTGTAAGAGTTGCCTCTAACTTCCCTGTGTTTGTGACATCAAGCTGAATACCAAGAAGAGGGTTATAAGCAATACACTCGTTTGCGGTAAGATTTCTAAAGTGACATGAAAACGTGCCAACATCAGGTCTTGTCGAATTAGAATTAACAGCAAATACACTGTCAGAATTAGGGAAAGAAGTTGTTCCGTTAGGTGAAAACGAAGCAGCACCAAACTTTTTGTTAGTAGTATCAAATGGGCTGTCTAAAGAAACAGTTGATACATCGTTAAACTGGGCAACAGGATGCGCCCCCCTGTTGTAGATGTCAGAGTTTGTAGCTTTATCAAAAGGGAAATACCAAAGAAGACTAGACTTGGCATAGTTAAGACCTTTCAGGCTTAACTCTGGTTCTTCATACCAATATGTTTCTCCAATGATAGCACTTAACTGATGCCTAATTCTCTCAATCTCTCCAGCCAGAGATGTAGATAAGCTAGATCCATTTTGTGGATCAGTTTGAATTTGGCTCTCAGCCAGGCTAGTGGAGTAGTCATCAATCTGTGATGGAATAAGGTTATTAAGAATGTTGTCAAACTCGTCGTTAAGGTCGGAAGCCCTAATTACTTCTAAAGTAGCCCAAGTTTTATTTCTACTAAATAGTGCTGGCATAATTACTCCGATATATTACTTATCTGCACCGTTGATAAATTTCTAGAAATTATGTAACCTGTTCCTGACGCTGTGTTCAACGCATAATTAATAGAACCTTTGTGAATACCCCTGTTAAATGTTGAAGACTCATAAAGACTTAAAGGTTTAAATAGAAAATCCGTCCCAAAATTCCACTTACCAGCCGATTTAAAGTTTGAGTTTCCAACAGTCAAATCGCTTCCTACATAGTGACCAAAGTCGTCATATATAATATAGCCATCACCTGTGTTCCCATCTCCTGTCATTAAGATTTGAGCGTAAATATTTGTCCTTGATATTCCATCAGAATAAAAAAGAGTATTTCCAGTTTGCAAATCTGTGTATTTATCTGTGTCTCCAATGCCAGTGAGTGCGTCGAAGTCTATAAAAATAGCTTGTGACGTATCATTTGAAATATTTATGGGCTTGTCTGAACTTAATACGCTACTTATTGGATTTGATTTTATGCTAGATATAAATACTGAATCTTCAACAACATCGTTAAGTATTGCAATGTCATCAAGTTCACCCTGAGTGGCCTCTGTTACTGGAGCTAGTGCGCCATTGTTGTAGTATCTTACATACTCAACATCAATGTCACAGGTATGATTAACATTAGAGTTGTCGTGATCTCCAAAAGAGATGTAGCTTGTAATATGAGTCCCAGCCTTGCCCACAACCTCACCCATGGCAATACCATCAACGTATAGTCTTATGGCAGTCGTTGGACTACCTAATGCAGTTATTCTATAAACGTGCCAATCTTTTGTGTTTATACGCTTATAAAGCTGCTCAATGCCTGTGCTTTCAGTTGAACCTGACAAGTAAATTGAATCATGCAAAATTCCAAACAAATAAGACCTGTTAGATGCAGAACTTTCGGATTTTAATTGAAAAATAGGCTTACTAACATCGCCCTGGGAGTTAGCATTTAGTTTTGCTTTAATCTCAACAGTATGACCATTGATTACATCTAGTCCTGTATTTATTTGATAATAAATTCTACTGTTCGGAGCAGAAGAGGTGTCGGTAACTAGATTCAATACTCCATTAGTAACAGATGTATCTGTATCTGAACCCACCTTAGTCCATCCATCAGCATCAGGAAGTCCGAACGCAGTATAAACCTTAGCCCAAGTTGGATTATTAATCTTACAGCCAGCAAACCACTTAGAGTTCGCTACCATGTTTATATCTAAATCAGATCCGCTGTAAGCTGTGGCCTCGGAAACTCCATCAATATAAACCTGAAGCTGATCCGTTGCGGAGCCACCTGCTTCGTTAGCAGACCAGTTAAAAAACAAATGGTTAAATCCTGATGTGTTTCCACTTCTCACAGTAGAGCCAGTGATTGTCTCTGAGTTCTTAGCTGAAACTGAGGCGGCAGTATGCTTTTGAGCTGAAAGCTTAATATAGCCAGAACCATCAAGTACGCACTCAATACCGTTAGCAGGATTACAGAAAAGACCTGAATCAACTCCAGAGTTTCTAAAGTGCAGCGAAGCACTACCCTTAGATGGCCTTGGATTTGGAGTGTTAATAGCCAGTACGTTGCCTGAAGCCATGCTGTAAGAGTATTTATCGAACTTTACATTAGTAGATCCAATGTCTACGTTTGCTCCATCAATAGAGAAAGATGCTCCACTTTGGTCAGTTACATCGGAGTAGAAAACACCAGCAATGGGTATTGCTCCTCTGCGAATTGAGTCAGAGTACACCTCGTCTAATGATCCACCTGCAAACGGAAGATATGCGCTTACAGCTATATTGCTTGTAGCAAGGCTACGAGGAGGAGTCTCATACCACTGAGAATTACCTGTGATCTCTTTCAGAACAAATCTAATACGCTCAATTTCACCTGCCAAAGAAGTAGCAAGAGACTCTGTGCCAACTTCCCCAGGATCAGAAGTAGCTCTCATTTCAGTTAAATCAAGAGAATGGTCATCAATCTGAGCAGGTAAAAGATTGTTAAGAATATTATCAAACTCAGCATTTAGGTCAGATGAGCGAATAACCTCAAGGTTTGCCCATGTTTTTACTCTATTAAAAATAGCTCCTGCCATTATCTCACCGCCTGTTGACCGCTAAACTTAAAGAAAACCGACATACGAACAATCTTAAAGTTCTGCAAGTATCCGCTGTTATAGCACTTAAAGTGAATCCTCTTACCAAGTCCATGCAAAGGTAATCTTACAGGAAAAGGAACCACTCCGTCCAATCGACCAAAAGTCTCCTCGTCAGTCTTAATTTCGTCTAAAACATCCTTTCGACCTGATAAGTCAAACTTTAGAGTCTCGGAAAATCTGCTATCTATATATACGTCTACGTTAAGATCCCACTTACCAGTGGGAATGTAAGTTATCTCTAAGAACTCGTACTTCTTATTCAGTTCTGCCTTAACTATGTCACCCTCACCAAAGTCCATGTGGGGTGTTTCAAACCTTCCCTCGTATCCAGCTCCATTTATCTCTCTATCAACTCTGTCTAAGTCGTAGATAAATCCGTCATCAGAACCATAAACAGGAACTTGTACGCCTAACTCGTTCGTTCTTAAAGATAAAATATTTGGCTGATCTTTTTCTAACCAGCTCACTTTTGGTCTTCTTGGGTCAGAAACGTCAAAAATCTGAATCCTGTCGTTCTTTTTCCCCTCTTTTGACTGGTATGTGAAGTAGACTTGTTTCTTATCTGGATAGTAAATACCTGATCGTTTAGAGTTAGCCGATCTCGTAGTAGTGTTTCGCATATAGTCCTCAACCCTGAGTTGAGTGAGAATGTCAGCACTAATAATATCTCCAAAAGACTCAGCAGCGACAGCAGAAGTAATACCACCAGTCGAGGAGGCAATAAGCATATCGTCAATAACACTGACAGCAGAGTGCTTCGAGGCTGCACCGAAATTTGAGATAAGTTTCTTACTGGTAGAGAGTGTTGGGTCGTTAGCATCGTCGATAAAATATAAGCCTGGGTCTTTAAGGATGAACGCCCTGCCCTTGTAAACGAACGCATCATTAATTCCCTTTCCCTCACCTGGCCCTACTTGGTTAATAGCAATCTTAGCAAGAGTCTGAAAGTCCTCATGGTCCTCTGGATTTGATCCATAGAGTGTACTTGCGAAGTTCTTATTACCGTATGCCCACAAAGTATTAAGATAAACGAACCCACCAGCAGGTTGGTCAGATCCACTCCAGTCAGAAGCACCCTTAGCAATGTCTGCTCTTTGATTTGGAGTAGCACTTGAAATGACCTGCACAGGATCATTACCAGTAAAAATAAAAAGCTTTCTTATGTTTTTAGAATAGCTAGAGTCAGCTTCGCCTCCGCTATAAACAATCCCTGCCTCGTTACCTGCCTGAACAAACTTTACTGTATCAGTAATGGTAAGGTTAGTAGGAGATGAACCTGTAGCAGCAACAACTGACACGTTGTTCTGATCTGTAAAAGAATGAACTACACCATCTCTCGTAACAGCAACAAGCCTCTTGTCGCCATCAGAAGGCTCCCACTCGAAAAGACCAACAATGCCTGAGCCAAGACTAGATAGATTCCATTTCTTTGAACCTGGGGCCTTTTCAATAAAGCTATCCTTCAACTGAACATTAACAGCTTTTGTTAAAGCACCATTGTCCAAATTGGTTTGGGGGTCATCACTATTCAGACCTGCCATACCCATTGGAATTACTGAAATGTTACCGCTATAGCTCATCTATAAATTTGATTAATCGTCCTTGGCCGCATCTGCTCAAGACGAGGAATCAATCTCCCCTTATCCTTACCTGTGTTGCTTCTCTGCTTTCGCAAATCTTCTCTCATAGCAAGCATCTTAGTTGATACAGCACTAAACATATTAGCTGCTCTACCATCTTCCTTGTCTGCCATTAAATAATAAGCAGCACCGTATTCTAAGATTGGTCTATGCTCTCTAGGGATAAGAGGAATATCACTGTCAGAATCTATAAGGTCAGTAGGAACTGCAATGTAATCAGCTTCTACTCTAACCCTTGTGTCGTCTACATATCCGTTAAACTCTACGAAAAGATTCCTGTTGGCATCATAACCAGTGAAAAACCTAGTAGGAACGGTAGATACAATGTCCTTCAAGGGATAGTCTCTACGAAAAGAAGTAGCATCTAAGCCATAAACCTTACCATCACCATCATGAGGCAGCTTAGAGTCCTGATAAACCCTAAAAGGCTCAACAAGTCTAAGAACATCTGATCCTAAATCGTATCGAATCTTAACAGCTGTATATGTCAGTGAGGCGTTAGTCTCGCCTGTGAACTCGCCATCAAGAGTGATCGCGTCTGTACCCCCAGTATGCGCTGAGATTCGATATTTATCTGCATGACTATCAATTATAAAAAGATAATCAGCCAATGAAGTTGCAACAGTAGCACCAAGAGTGCCTGAAGTAGAACCCTTGGTTAGAGAAACTGATCCTGTGAATTTCTCTGTTAAAGTTAAAATCTTAGGGGTTGGAGACAAGGCCCAAGGCCATAGCTCACCTAAATCTACATCAAACTCATTACTACCTGAAAGAATGGCAAAGTAGACTTGGTTCATGTACTTGAGTGCTAATGCGTGGAATGGAGATGATCCGTCTGTGACCTCACCTGCGCGCTGCAAAGCACCCTTTAGAAGATCAGCAGTAGAATTAAAGTTAGCCATCAACCCCCCTTATACGTTCGTGTATGCCACCGTCGCAGTATTACTAGAACTAATCGTAGAGAAATAAGGAACAATGCTTTCCCCAAACTCTAAAATCAAAGGCTTGTCTTGATCGAACTCAATAGACAACGAACCATTATCTACTACGTTTCGCTTGTAAGATAACCACCTACCAACAAAAAGATCATCAATAGCAACAGCACCTGCTGGCCCAGTTGTGGAAGTTACCTTGATCGTAAATAGATTGGTAAATCCACCTGCATCGTCACCTGACACCCAGTCAATAGGAGGATCAAAGACTACTCCTCCCCAGCCAGTAGAAGAATAATCAGGAACGCTAATAGTGCTAAGAGCTGTAAAGCTAGATCCATTCCAATACTCGTAACTAAAACTACCGCCAGTGTTGGAAGTAGAAACATTAATTCCAATAAACCCATATCTATGAGCATACTGCACCATGAAACCATCGTCATTAGTGCCAGTAAAAATATCTACCGCAGTACCAGAAGTTAACTCTGATGTTTTATCTACGAAGTCAGGGTCTTCAGAAGCGTCAATTTGACCAAAATAAAGATAGCTGTTTGCGATCCCATTCTTTTGCATCAGACCAACATCGCAGGATGCACCTGAGTTGTTTGTTGCCTGTGCATACCAAATCATAAGTTGAAGACCAGAGGCAGGAGCAACCAAGTCTGTGCTTGAGGCTACTCCATAGCCGCTGTATTTAACTTCACTTAGATTCGGTCTTAACGACATCCTTCTTTACCTCTTGAGCCTTTGGTAACTTATGTGAGGTGTACCCTGGAGGGGGATCACATGGAGCACCACTTGGCTTATACCACTTACCGCTTCCAACTGGACGCTCGTATCGAGTGCCACTTTTTTTACAGTAACTAGCTCTGTAGAAATTCGTTGCAATAATATTGCCGTTTTTATCTCTAATGTGGGTCCTTAAATCGAATTTATGCTTAGGTGCAGTCTCTTTGATGAATTTTTCAATATCGTCCATTTTATATTCCTGTAGGGTTGCGCACCCCAAAACGACACCAGATTACTCTACCCCTAGAGTGAAGTAGGGGGCCGAAGCCCCCCCAAATTAAATTATGCAGAAGCAGTAAGTTCAGTATTGTTTCCAGCTTCTTCTGGTGCTTCAACGCACTCTAAAGAAGGGAATCCCTGACCAGCAGGTGATCCAACACCAACAGTGTGAGAAACCTCAACACTGTCACCTACAGCTAGAGCAACATCTACATCAAGATAGATAGATGCACCAACAGCAGTTCCATCAGGAATGGTAAGAGTACCAATTACTGACTCATCAGTATCAGATAAAGGTGTAGGCCGCTTAGTGAAAACTACAGTAGGAGCAGTAGTATCACCATTAACAGCTTCACTCACTACAGTGAACTTTAGCCTCTTGATTCTGCAAGACTTTACACAAAGAAGCTCTCCGTGGTCAGCAGATGCAGCACCAATATCCATCTCCAACATCACACCAGCATCGGTAGTTCCAACTGGAATGATAGGGAGGAGAAAAGATCCAATATTTTCAGAATAACTCATCGTTTTATCTCCTTTTCTTTATAATTATGCAGCTTCTGAAGATCCAAAATGGATAACCTTAGCTTCACCAGCGTTAGCTGTATCCCAGATCAATCCAAACTGAAGAACTCCGTACCAAGCAACACCACGATCACGACCGTAGTCTTGAGGAATCTTAGCTCTTAGTTCAGGATCTTGAGCAACAGCCATAGCTACTGCATCAGCTCCGAAGAACACGGCTTCACCAAGAGATACTTCTGCGCCATCAGAAGCGTCCCTAGAGTTAGATAAAGCACTAAAGTTGTTCACTTCAATGAATCTGATGTTCTCAATACGTCCAATTTCAGAATTGAACTTATTGGAAGGATCAGTGTATCTGTGCCAATCTTCCCAAGCAGAATCACCCATAAGTCCACGCTTAGATCGAGTAGCAATCAAACAGATGTAATCATCTCCCTCGTAAGGAGGAATCTGATAGTCTCCGTACATTGCGTCCCTAATGACTTCAACGTGGTCAACTCTCATGTTGTGAGTGGCTGCACCCATGTTTCCAGCAGGGTCAATGGTTAATGCGGTTGCACTGGTTGTGTAAGCTTTAAGAAGTGTACTCTTAAAGGCTGCAGCAGCAGTGTTATCCATAACCAACTTCATCTGGTCCTTTAGAGCGCGCTGAATAGCGTTCTCTACGTTGAACTCAGAAAGATCGTCACTAAGGCTGGTGAAAGGTACGGAACGTCCGAACTCTTCAACTGTGATAGCAACAGTGGTCAAAGTTAGAGTGTCTTCAGGAATCTTCTGGTTCTCAGTAAGCTTTCCATCAGTAGGAACCGTTAGGTTACTAACTCTGGTGATTGTGATGCTCTCGCCCTTACCACGGCCAAATCCTGGCTCTGGTCGAACGAATTGCATAAATTTAGTCTCAGCAATAGCTGCATGACGCAGATCACTAGACATTGCATGGCTTTTATATACGCCAGAAGGCGCATCGTATGTCCAAGTATGACTCATTTTTTTCTACCCCCCTTTAGGTTCTTTTTTTGAGTGCCTTAACCTGATCTATGAAACTCATGGCAGGTTGTTCTGGCGTTTTAGGCTGCGATTGTGTCTGACTTGACCCCAAAGAAGTCGCTTGACCACTTTGAAGCTCGGTTCTAGCCACAGAAGCATCCTTAACACCACCCATTATACCACGCGCTTCATCTACCAGAAGTTTTTTTGCTTCAGCAACCTTCCCTTGACCATATAAGGACTCAAGATGCTGCCTTTTATCTTTTACCAGTAAATCCACTAATCTTTTATGTTTTTTTAGATCAGGGTTTTCACCGTAAAATTCACCCCAAAACTTTGACTCCTCATCTCTACGGCTAAACTCAGTGGTTAGCTCGTTTCTGACATCGGATCTTAGCTTCTGAATGAACTGTTTGGGATTGCTAAACATGAGGTCTTCATAATCTACTTCAGGCTCATGTTGTTGATATTGCTGGTATTGTTGAGCAGGTTGGGCAGGTTGACTCCATTGTTGTTGTGGAGCTTGTTGCTGCTGATATTGCTGATAAACCTCTTGAGGAGACTGCTCTCCAGCATCAGGACTATTAAATGGCTCTGCCCCTGCTTCTGGTTGTACTCCATCCAAGGGGCCACCTTGCATTGCATCTGTATCACTCATATCACTCTCCTTGATTTATTGATTGATGATTTAAGCCTATTCTCTATATCTTCTAAAGAACATAAAATTGACACGCTTCCAAGATACACTTTTGCGTCAATCTCGCCATCCCTAAATGCCTGTTTTAACTTGGAAATAGCGTTATCTCTTTCTTGCTCCATGAATGGAGTAAAGGCATCTAAGGCGATTTGAGCCATTCTGCCATTATTCATAGTCTCTACGTCTTTTTCTTTCATACTATCCTAGTGGATTTGTCTGCGCCCTAGACACATCTCCCCTTACTACACCAAGTTCCGCTTCTGGCTTAGCGGCATCTGGAACCTGACTTTGGGCATCTGGAACAGCATTAAGAGCAGAGGCCAACCCACTGATTTGCTCATTTTGCTGATCTTGAGCTGCCCTGTCTTGATCGTCATTGGAAATCTTATCTTCATCAATATCCAGACTATTTACAATCTCCCCAAGAAGCTTGGTAAACGAGTATTTACGCTGAAACTCCTGCATCAACAAAGGAGAGGAAGCAATAGTCTGCAATAGACCTGTAACCTTCCTGAAGTCCTGAACCTTGTTCAAAATACTAGAAAGACCAAACACCCTGAATTTATTGCCTTTAGCTGTGGCTACAAAACGCTCTTGTGGACTTAACTGCTCGATTTGTTTAGCTAAATCCTCACCAAGCATGGCGATAACCTCATCATCATCTAGGTCGTCCATATTCTGAGCAATTACCATCCAAGCCCTCTCAAGAAACTGAGACATATATCTAGCCTCAATTTGCTTAACAATACCTTGGAACATACCAGTTAATGATTGGTTCTGAGCCACAATCTCTGTGGCCTTTACGTTACGCTCAGGTAAAACACCCATTCTAAGATCGTTGGTTAATGATGACTGCTGAAACTCCTTCTCAGTCATAGCAAACACGCTTACAGCCTCCTGAGAGGTATTTGCGGTATCAACCCTCTCAAGAACCTTGGCCCCAGGAGGACAAGAGGTATTAACAACAAGTGTGTCTCCTGGCGTAATTCCGTTGTTAACCTGAGATGGATCATCAAGCCAACTCTCTCTAAGCTGCTTAATACCAAAGGTACTCATCATTCCAGAGTCGATAATAAGATTGTAAATCTCATTTAACGCCAAGTTGTGCGACGTAGGTGCATCCATAATCGCCTTATGCCAAACGCTATGAGGGACGCGAAGAATAGGAGCGCATACAAACGGAGACTTGCCATGCCAGAAAGGATTCCTTCTTGGTTTAGAAATAACAACACTGTCATTAGCAATAGCGCAAACAGCGTTTTTCATAATAACTTCACCAGTATCAGGGTCTAAAATATCTCCCCAATACTCCAAAATCTCTACTCTTCTACGGAAAAGCTCAGGAGAAAGCGCATCTTGACCTGTCTCCTCTTTCCTCTTCCTTCTCTGCTCTTGGTCCACATTTGAACCCAAGCTCTGAATCGCCTCTAAATCATAGTCTTTAGGATTAGCCTTAGCCAATTCAACAAGCTTATGATGATCCATTTCAATACGCTGAACTTCATATAAGCCCTCACCAGTTGGATCAGGGAAAAAGTCTTCAGGACGAATCAAATCTAGCTTTAACTCCCAAACGTCCTTTTCGGCTCTAATAACCTTATCACCACCAAAATCATCTGATTCTAGCTCATAATCATTTTGAGTCTTAATTTGCCCATGAACCTTACAGATCATCAAAGAGGCTAATGCACCTGTCTTAATAGAGTCAGAGACAAAATCTACGATGTTATTCTTTTCTAACTGCCTACTAAGGAGCTTTTGAATAACAACAGCGTCAATAATTTCACCATCAATCTTTTTACCTGCTGCTGGCTTAACTTCAAACCACTTACCTACATCAATAAGGCCCTGAGCTAAGAAGCTAGTTAACTGCTCAACAGCCATAGACTGCTTTGCTAGAAACTCCTTAGATTGTCCTGCCTTCTTGTGAGAGTAATCACCCCTTTGATGGTAGACGTTGTAATTAACTCGGTTCTGACGCATACGGAACTCACGCTCGTCCTCTGCCTCATCCCTCGCCCTAGTAACTGATCTGATAATCTTAGAATCTAAATCCATAACTAATTATAACGCCCCCCATTCATAAATCCATAACGCAAATTCGGTATGGGGGTCTTCCTCTTCCTTTGGCTCATTCTCACCCTAGAACACAGGTATTGTAAAGCATCATGAACGTGAGAGTGTTCATCCTTGATTGGCCTAAGCTTAGATGGCTCAATCTCACCTGCTTTATCTGCATACCTATATCCACCCTCAAAACCCTTAATTAACATAGGACATTCAGCGTCATCTATCACTAAACAAGCTGTTGGATCATGGTCTATTTTTAGGAATCTAGTAAGGAAATACTCAACAGACTGCCTACGCTCCTCCCAAGCCAATGCCCCAGGAATGGGCCTTAACCCCTTGGAGTCCATAATCTTTGCGCAAGTGCCTTCATCCGTATCCTTACGGAACTCACCAGATGGGTCAATGAAATCCATAAACCCACGCCTACCCCAGTTGAGATAACGCAAACTACAGTCGTCAAGTACAAGGTCAGTAAACCTGTCAGCTCCCATGTTGATCTGAACATATTCCTTAAATATAACAAGTTTGTTCTCCTGTAACTGACCAACAACACAAGCAGGTGTCAAACCAAAGTCCCATCCCCTTAATAAAGGAAGACCAGCTTGAGGCATTAACCTTGTCTTAGAAGTATGAATCGCCTTAGTGAAATCTGGATAAACAGGAAAACCTGCCCAAGACTCCCACGACAGCTCATACTCCTGCATATACTGCGCCCTAGGCATACTAGACTTAATATGTCTCTTAAACTCTTCAGAACGCTTATTAGGATCAGCTCTGTAATGTAGCTGAAATACAGTAAATTCATTCTTGGGGTTTTTCCAGACCTCTACCCCTTCCATGGGATAAATCTTTTTGAACTTGCTGTCTGTCTTTACGACATCTCCCTCACCCTTATCGAGTTGGTCAAATACAAGTCTCTTAAAAAAGCCTGGGGCTGGAGAAGAAATAGCAGTAAACCTACCGCCACCCTCTAGTGTAGGAATACTAGCGGAATAAGCTTCTTCAGCTTGCTCCCAGAACGCCATCTCGTCAGCCATGATTCCTGATAGCGTAAACTGTCTAAGCTGATCGGCTCCTTGAGGAAACCCTTGAAGCTTAGAGTTTATTTCTGGAAACTCCAATAATCCGAACTTTCTTTTCTTTCTTGGTAATAATTCTCTAGGAATAATCTCAGGGTCAAGATTGTCATAAACAAACTCAGCCCTGTTAATGAGATCGTCAGAACCTTCTTCTTTTTTAGATACAAACGCATTATGCCTTCCAACATTAAACATCGTATCCCAAAGGTAAAGAATAATATTAATCCAAGACATTTTCATACGTCTGGACTTAGGTACTGCCAACTTTTCCTTAGCTACCCACACCTTGCAATAAGCCTGAATAAATTCAAGCTCCCAAGGAAATTTCTTGATCGGATTCTCTTTGTCTACCTGATCTTGAGTGTAAACCGCTTTTAGAAACTCAATAGGATCTTTACGAATCCTTTTGAACTTCTCCAGCATCTCCTGATTGCTCATCAGCTTCTTTTTCCTCTGGTAATGCAGATTCAATTAGCTTTACACAAGCTGCTAGTTTTTGGTGGTCAGCAAGTGACAAAGGTAGTTTTACCAACTGTCCTGCTACTACACCTAATGCTTCTCTTGACTTCATTTTGCTCTCCTATCGTTTTGGTTAAAAACCACAAGTAACATAAAAAATCATACTTAGTCGTTGTTATCCTTCAGGATTCTGTGGTTCAGCGGCATCCTCTTTCCCTTCCTTCTTAGGAAGCCATACCTTGATGGCTTCTTCTAAAGCTTTCGCTTCCTGTAAAAGAGCAGCGCGACGCGCTACTGCTTGTTGAACGAGTAACTCAAGAGACTGTTGTTTTTCCATTTTTACTCCTTATTGATCTATATATTTAACCCATATTTATATCAACACTATCGCCAGTACCAAGACACACCGATGCGATCACAGGCAGGGTCATCTTTAGTGAATTGCTTTTTAGATAAAATACTAACCTGATAAATACCCTTTTTGGCGCAATCAAGGCAAGGCTTTCCGAACATACTTTTAGTATTTTTAGAGATAGACAGTCTTCCACTAGCTCCAACTGACTTAACTGATTCTTTAATGGGAGCAAAAGTAGACTTAAAAGAAACCTGAGCCTCATTACACTCATAGTCAGTAACGTCATTCCATAGAACTGAAACACTCTCAGCCTCATCCTTTAACTCAAAGCATAACTTCTTTGACTCGCCTTCTTTTAGCTCAATCTCAATCCTCTTGCCGTTTCTAAGGTTTGCACTTGGCTCAGTGATATAGGCATCACACTGGACGACTAGAGTAGGTTCAGGGGTAGGCTCTGGCTTTGGCTGCTCAGAAGGCTCACAAGAAGCTAGACCTAACATTGAAACTGCAATTAATAGTTTTTTCATATTTTTACTCCTTATCTTTTTGTTTTTTAGCCCAAGAAACGAACCTTACCACTGCGGCGGTTAACTTAGGTTGAAGCTGGCCACCGAAATTCATGATACGTTCCTCGCCGTCAGTAATTGGAATATCGACCTCTTTAAGAAGCTCCATGTTTGAATTATAGATGCTCATCCCAGCTTCGACACCCTCGGCATTTGTAACTCTAATCTTTGCGGTTCCGACATAGCCAGTATTTTCTTGAACCCACTGAAGAGCAAGACAAAGTGACTTGCCTACAAAAAAAAGAGGCACGTTCCGCATTCCACCAGGAGCTTTCGCCGTTCCAACTATGTTGGGCTTACCCTTTAGGCGCATGTGGTCAACAATATCGTTTTCAAAATCAACCGCCTGAATATCACTAAGCTTAATTGTTGGTAGGTCTTTAAATAAAGGGACTAGCTTTCTAACTGCATCCTGCGCCATCTTTTCAAGAATTAAGCCGGGATTCCCTTTGTATGCTGTATTTTTACTAACTCCGAACGGACCCACAATATGCTGTTTATTCCCTGGGCCATTAAACGTCCACTTGAAAACAACACCGTCCTTGCTGAAGTCGTACTCAATCACCATGGCCCAATTGTGACGAGCCTCTAGCCACAGCATATAATGCCAAGGGTATGCCTGTAGCTCGGAGAACTTTTTATTTACCAAGTCAGCTTTATCAATCTTTGCGCTGGCGTACTTTTTGCCTGGCTTGCGGTTAAGAAACCCAAAAAAACGATTCTTTAAATCTAAGCCTATGATGTCGTCGTCGCTTAAAGCCATTATGCCTCTACCCTTTTACATATTGCCGTCAAAGTTCCATTACCACCGCTCCACTGAGCTGTCACATCAATCTCTTGCCCTATTTCAAAATTAACTGCGGACGTGGAAGCCTGATCCATGACAAAATCAGGAATGTCGTTATTTACATCTCTTTTGGACTTCATACTAAGAAAAACATGAGCTGACGATGTTGTTAACGGCGCTATAACGACCTCCAATTTAAAAGCCCCTGCGGAAGTGTCTGGAACATGCTCTGGAGTTGTTTCCAAAATAGTGGTCCATGAATCCGCTGTTCCAACGTGCTTGTTTCTAACCTTTACTCTAAATCTAACTTTTCTACCAGTACTTGTACTTGCGAACAATGTCCCCCATACAACAAGCATCCAAGGACGAAAACCGACTGTCACTGCGGTTGATGCTATGCCTGAATCTGTTTCACTAAATCTATTGGTTAACAGTGAACCTGGCTCGATATAAGGATAAGTGCTAAATATGCTTGTCTCGGTGGTTGTCGCACTTGGTCCTTGGGAGTCAATCTCAACGTAATCCTCTATTATATACGCTTTTCCGGCCTCATCTCCGTTATCGGCGCTTGTGGGGAGACACTTGCTTGGGACATTAGCAACGGTCGTGCCTTGGTCACTCCACTCAAAACCAGCACCGCTTAACGTAGAGTCAAGATTGACATCAATTGTGTAATTATTTGCTGACACTATCTTGAGAACCCTAAAAGGCTTATGGCTGTCTGGGAAAACAAGGTCGCCTGGACTTAATTCATTCCCTCCGCTTGTTGTAATGCTGTTCCCACCAGACGAACCGCTTATAGTGTTTGCACTAACGCTGCGTTTTTGGCGCATCGACCTAAGCCGTAAAGCTGTGTCAAAGTATTGAGTAACTAACTCGCCATGGTATCCGACATCTTGATTAACAGTACCATCGTTGCCTGTTCCGATATGATTCCCACCATTAACCTCCCACACCTGTGCGAAACCACCCCATTGGTCATCGTGGCGATATATTGTAGCGCCGGAAGTGCTTCCAATACCCAGAGTTAAAGTCATTGCGGTGGCGCTGGCTATATCTGCGACCACACTTTGTTTGGATGAGCTGGTAGGGTCATTGATAGCAATAGTGTCGCCTATGCTAAACTCATTTAAAAAATTGGTGCCTGTTCCTGTTACGGTAGTACCAGAAGTACTGACGGTGCCTGTTTTTGCGGTGTAGTTTGTTTGGTCAAAACGACCGCCTGATTTTTGCAAATAATATGTAACATAAGTATCTTCGTCCGAGCCTATACTATAGTTTCTCTTTCCCCATGCGTGAGCATTGACCCCCGCTTTCGATAAAAAAGAAAAGTAATTAAAGCCGTCTACCGTGGCGTCCTCATTAACGGCAAAGGCCATGATAGTGCCAGTGGTCAGGTTGGGTGCAGAAACAATAACCCCAAAATCCTCCTCGGTCGCAGTCTCAATAGTTATAGCCGTACCTGGGCCACGGTTCACTATTCCGACAAGCGACGTTTGAATCCCAAAGTTGTTCAAAGATAGCGGCGCATGGCCCCCAATCTCGAAGCCAAAAATCGCAGGGGCATTGGTTATGCCTTCATCAAAAAACCACCCTGTTTCAATAGAAACTGGTCCCTCAATTTGACCGTCTGAATTAATTGTAAACGACCCTTTATTTGCATTAGTAACCTCATTAAGCCAATGCGAACCTGCCACCCTAGACGATGTGCTATTATTTGCGGTGCCTGACCATGAGTGTCCAGACCCTAAAGATCCGTCACAATATGGTGAGGGTCTATAGGTGTTAGCATCAGTCTCTTCAATTTGAACGTCGTCAACGTAAAAGGTCGCTGATTGAGATCCCTGGGTTAAAACATCAAGTCTTAGCTGAGTACTAACATTCCCATTTACTACGACTCTAATCCACTCATTGGCCAAAAGATGAATTGGCCCAGTTTCATCAGATATAATGGCGCTGGAGCCTGATCTAAGAACAAATTTTACAATCTCCGTACCAGTTGTACCCTTTAAATATGCCGAAGCAGTGTAATGAGTTGTAGATCCAACACCAGTGTCGGTATATCTTGCCCCCTGGTTATCCGCAGATGTAACAGTAACCTCTAAGCTGGCAGAGCCTGTCCGACTCTGCGATGTGACTCTTGTTATCGAAGCAGAGCCACCAACAGCCGCCCAATCAGTGGTATCAGTTTCAAAGCTCGGATTTTTGCAGATGTTAGTTGTGGCTGGTGCAATTTGAAACGCAATGTTGTGGTCGCTAACCGATGGTGGGCTGATGGATGTTCCGTCTGCGTTAACCGCTAAGTATTGATTGGCCGAACCATTGTCTGCGATTGAAAATAGAGTTTCACCTATCGGTGTGGAGGCGTCTTCAATTCTTATGCCGCCTGACGTAGAATCTAAAACAATCTCCGCCGTAGATGCAGTGGAGAGATCGTAAGTAGCCTGAAGGTCTTCTCCACCTCCACCACCACCGCCAGGAGTGGCCCACGTCCCATCGCCACGCCAAAAAGTCGAAGACGATGCGCCAGTTCCACTATTTAGTTTATTTACAGGTAGGTTCCCTGTGACGTTAGTGCCAGATAGATTAACCGCATTGGCAGTTATCTCCTGACCGGAAAGTGATAGATAATTTTCACCAGCTAGGGTGACATCAATAGACTTCTGGGCATAGTTGTCAGCATGAATCGTTCCAACGCCACTCTGGGTCCAATCCAGGTGCTCGTTCGCCACATAGTCGCTCAAGTTGTCATGAAGAATGCCAGTTGGTTGGTTAACGAAATTGACTACCTGACTAGAGTCAATCGTCATTGCCTTGGTTAGTGTGTTGCTACCGTCCGGGGTTGTGAAAAACTCCATTTTGCCTGGAGAAGATGTTGAGCTGATTGTCCCACTATCGTCAACGGCCATACCTATGAATGCAAATAGGTCATAGTGGCTACCAGTCCACCCCCCCGCAGCTAGGTCGAAAAGATTCTGGCCATTGATAACCACCCCGTGAGTGTTTGTATCAGAGTTTGACCGCGATCCAACAATGGCTGAGGGAATTGTGGTTGAGTGTCGGTGAATATGCAGTTGGGCGGGGGAGGAGCCTCCGATATCGTTGATCTTAACCCTTGAGTTGTATGTAACCCCATTAATGTTAATTCCGCTGCTTTCGAGCCCGTAATCACCGAACTGACCGTCCCCTGTGGTGTAAAAGTTTTGGGTCGCTGCGGTCCAGTCAATGTGCTCATTTGCTACAAAGTTAAAGAGGGAATCGTGGTCCACCTTGGAAACATCAAATTTCAATTGTAGGTCTTCGTCTGACCCATCGTTAAGAGTGGATAACTCCAATACGGTCGAACTATTCGTGCCGTGAGCTACGACGACTGCGTCTTCTAGGTACTTCGCCACAGTGTCGTTTGATGAAACCTTAACAAGAATATCCGTGTTGGAGACGGTGGTGTCTAAGTCAAAGTTCCCTGTGAATGGGTTAAACTTGTATCCCATCAGGTAACGTCAATCGCATTCAAACGATCGCTCCCATCGTACCCATCAAACTTACCAGTAAAAGGATTGAAAACATACTTAATAGACATTAAGTGGTCCTCTCTACGGTTGAGATCGTAGCCTTAGAATCATCAGTATAAGTTATTACAATAACTCGAACAATAGTTCCACCTGATCCACCGCTTCTAAAAGTCCATGTGTCAGTGGTAGAAGCTTGGGTCTGTGCGACAAAATCATAGTTAGCACTACCTAGAAGGCCACCAAGAGCCTTTAGAGTCGATTCTGATGCGTAACCGCCATCTGTTTTTACTTCCATTGCTTCTCTCTAAGCTTTTTCATAGACTTGGAAATCCTCTCCCTCATTTCCTTCAGATCGTATCTATTTCCACCATGAAGGGGTGGAGGAATCTTACTTCGACCTGCGCCCTTATTAAAGTCCGTCTTAATTACGTCTTTTTGCTTTGGCTTGGCAACAGGTGTCTTCCAATTAAATCTTTTCACTAATCCTCCAAAAACTTATCAATTTCGTCAGGATCTCCGATCTCCTTATACTCTACATCGACAATATCTTTAGGTTCATCATCTTTTTTAATTGCGTCAAGAAGATCCCTGATAAGCGATCCTCCAACCTCCACGTTCTGAGTAGCTTTGCCTGTAGCCCTGTCCATAAAGTCTTGAGCAGCGTTTAGCCTTACAGCGGCCCTTACGTTCTCATCCTCCATAATCTTCTCAGCAGTCTCAAATGCCTTTGGAAACACCGATCTATAGACTCTTTTAGGTTCCCAAGAGAATATTTCGTTCCTAAGCTTCTTAACGTGTTCTTGTACGTCTTCTCTGGCTAACAGATTAGATACTGTTGCAGCAGAACAACCCAATCTTTCCGCTATCTTAGACTGTGAAAGCCCTGTAGCGGATAAAGAACAGATAACTTCCTGCTTTGCTGTTAAGGATTTTTCTTCTTCACTCATAACTTGCCCCTTAATGATAACAGTCTTATCTAGTATAATTCAATTTGTCATGGGAGAATCAGACAAGGCACTTGCTAGAAGGATTTGCTCTAGATGCTGCGTTGCGCTTATGTACCCTCATCCAGAGTTCCACGGATGGAAAAAGTGCCGCTTATGCGGATTTTGCTGTAAGGAGAACTAATGGCCTTAACTAAAAACGTATCTTACGCTGCCGACACTGGACTTACCTATACCTCTACTGAAGTGGAATTTAGTGGGGGGGTCGCAAAATTGACACCATATCAGGCAGTTTCTCCTGAAGTATGGGGAGCAACCCTTCGTGTGGCTAAAGATTACAGCTATGGGCCATCTTTTACTGTATCAGAGGTAGGAAGCCCTGTTATTACAGGCAATAAATTAGACGTAACTGGTGGAAACGACATACTTAGGATTGAAGGCGCAGGAATCCTTCCCCATTTAGTTGGAACGGTTAGAATCAAATTTACTCCAAATGGAGCCGCAACTTTTGCTCCAATTTTTTCATTTAAAGACATAGATGGTGGAAATAATAACGGAATGTATCTTGAATATAACTCAGGAACTACATTCAAGTTTGTTACGTTTAATAGCTCAGGATCAGCAACTATTAATAGTACTTATAATTACGCCTTATCGAATGGTACAGAGTATCAGCTTGAGCTTTGCTACGACTTTACAGCAGGAAGCACACAGCTTTTTGTCGATGGATTACAGGTCTTTACAGACGCAACCACAGTTACAAGGACAGACACAGTAGACAGATGCTCTATTGGTGGAGATGCCACATATTCAAATGCTTATTACAGAGATTTAGAGGTATATAACACAAAACAGCACTCAGCGGCTCACGCTGGAGAAATTCCCTATGCTGCAACAAAAAGCAAATACATTACAAGTGGATCTCTGATTATTGATACTGCGGCTCAGTCTGGTGTCGGTGAAATCAACACACTTTCCTCTGTTACTAGCGAGGTAGATGGGACCATCAAGTACCTATTCGACGTTAATGGGCAGAAAAAGTATTGGGATGGAGCAGCTTGGTCTAATAGTGACGGAACCTTTGCTCAGGCTAATACACTGGCTGAAGTTAATACAAATGGAGCTGAACTTCTAAGTGTTGGATCAGACGTAAAAGTTGGGGCTGTTCTTAACTCTACTGATGGTCACACAGGGACTCCAACAATAACAAGCAACTCCCTAAACTACGATTTTAGCCCTTCGGCACCTGCGTCCATAGATGAGTGTGCTGTATATGTATTTATTAAAGATATTCTGGGTGATGACGTATCTATAACTGATGCAAAACTTTACGCTACAAACAAAAAGTCGTTCAAGCATGGGGAATCAGTAATTCTTCCATTCTCAAAGAGCGTTCCATTCATATCTGACGCTTCAGCTACGATTAGCGTAATTGAAACCACTACCCCAGGCGAAGAGATTCACTTCTCAGTGGTATATAGACAAGGTACAGCACTAAAACAGGTTAATTTTAAGCCTGTTATTGTACCAAATCAGTCAACAGCATCACTAACTGCTATCACCGAGCCTGAAGAAGCAGATTTCGGCTAATATTTCTTTTTAAGCTTAGACAAAGACCCAGGGTTCTTACGGACTTTGGCCCTTTTTTGAAGTAGAGGCTTCTTACCTTTCTTAACAACTGAAGTGCTTTTAGGCGGCGAGATTTTTTTCTTTTTAGCTTTAGATGTGACCTTTTTACTCTTTGCCATTTTTGGCCTCTTGGTGTTACTTCTTAGAAATAATCTTCTAAGAAAGGAAATTATCATGTCTATTAAGATAGAAATTTTCATAACTCACGATACTGACACAAATTGCGAAAAATTAGTCGAAAAAATGTGGGAGCAGCGCAAGATGAGGTCAACTAGGCCCAATGAATATTCTGTATTCTGCGTAAGTTGCGGAAGAGAAAAGAAAATCAAAGAAGTAGGGCCTCTTATGGCTCAAAAACAAGCTGAATCAAAGGTTGAACCAAAGGTTGAACCAGAGGAAGACTAAGCCATACCTGTAGCGTAAGCCTTAGCTCCCATCTTGGCTAATTCTTTCATTTCCTTCTTTTTCTTCTTTTTGTCGTCATCTGTTGCTTGGCCTGACTCTTGTCTGTCTTGCCTTTCCATTTTTGCAAGAGGAAGCTCAATGCTCTCAACAATATCCATTGTTCCTGATAGGTTGTGGCCTTTTTTCAGGTACTTTTCCTGTCTAAAGTGCTTCAAATAGCCGTACTCAGATCCACTTAATTTCGGTAATTTTGGTTTCATATCTATCCCCCACAAAAACTTATAACATAAATATTTTATCACGAATCAATCAAAATTTAACTCTTCTACCTCTTCGTCTATTATCTTGTTTGTCCTTATCCTAATGATTTCAGCTATAGCCATGTCCTCTGCCTCAGATATGCCATAGTTCATATCGTTGACGTACCTATCAACTAATAGGTTGAAATACTCATTCTCATGGCAGGATAAGCCGTACTTTGTCCTTATCACTGGATTCGTCCTTTGACCCCTTAACTAACTCATGGTGAACTGGAATGAAGCGGGGTCCGTAGTCATCCCAGACACCCCAGCCGTCCGTCCACTTGGTGTACGTCTGCTGCGAATATCTCATTGGTACGGCTTGTCTATCGGCTACGAACCCTGCGTTTAACTCATTAATGATTTTATCTTTATAGTTAAAAGAAACATGACCACCCCTATGAGTATGCGCACACGCAGTATTCTGAAGATTGTACACAGCATGATCGCCAAGTTTATGCCGATAACCATGAAGGAAGACTATCCCTCTGTAGTGATATTCTTGACGCGAATTATGAATTGTCTGAACATTATCAAATGTGTAGAGAAGCCTTAGCTGGTTGTCTAGCAGCAGCTCTAACGATGGCTCCTGCTCCAATAATCGCTTTTTGGGGCGATCACAGTGGTTTCCCTTCAGTTGTACTTTTTTTGATTTGGGGTCTATTTTGTGTAGGATTCTCCAAATTTCTTCTGCTTGTTCTCTTCCCCAAATAAGCTCCTCTGCTGGAGTACAAACATTGTGACTACGAGCAAACTTAGACGAACTATAAAAGTCAAGTAAGTCACCTAATTGAATAATGAGATCCCAAGGACCATGATTGTCTGCGTAGTCAAAGAACTTTGACAATGTTTTTGGATTCGCCCAAGGACAGTGACAATCCCCCAGAAGAAGAATCTTCATACATAAGATGATACATGGAAATTTGGCTAGGGATAGGGGAATCGAACCCCTGCTACCTCGGTCGTTGACACAAGGTACTCTACCACTAAGCTAATCCCCAGAAGATGGTGATATTTAACGCAAAAAGGGGAATCAGTCTAGTCCATAAGACCAATTCCCCTCGCGCTAATTAACAATCGTTGGAGAGCGTTAATTAAACCTTTTTAGGCTTTTTTTGTTTTGTGGCGGCTGTGGGTAACCGTTTTGCATCATGAAGATCCTTAATCTTGGTTTTCTTAACCTTTGTTGGACCTTTTTTCATTGGGTAACTTTTTCCTTTTGGCATTAGCTGAATACCGCCTTTCCGTTAACGATTTTCTTAGTCTTAACGTGCTTTTTTGCTAATGATTCTGGTGCATCACTAACAGGCTTCTTAGAGGGTCTGACAGTACCCATAGATTGCTTAACAACGATAGGCTCACCAGAACCACTCATGTTAGCTTTCATCTTACCGCAGTAGGGAATTCCATGTTTTTTGTGCATATTATTTCCTCTTCTTTCTTTTTCTTTTCACGTTTGAATAGATAGGTATTTCATCTCCAGACTTCATTGCTTTTACCTTTTTGGCAAATGCGGCTTCAGCAGCCTTTTCTTTCTTCTTAGCTGCGGTAGCTTTAGCCTTAGCTTTCTTTTTGCCCTTTGGAGAATAAATAACATCGTAGTGTTCTACATATTTTCTTTCCTTTGGCTTATATGCCTTTGGGGTCTTCTTTGTTATTTTCATAATTACTTTACCCCTTTCAGGTCTGTTTGAATCTTTCGCGGCCTCCCAGGTTTCCCCTTAGGCTTATCCACGATATGCCAATTAGCAACACTTATATCATAACCGATTACTTTGCCATTATCCAAAAATCCAATGCTTTCCATGCCAGGAGACACACCAACCATCATGTACCACTCACCCCAACGCCAGTGAGGTTGTCTGTACTTGTTTTTGCCATACTTGGCCCAAAGTTCCTTTAATGTTTTAAGGTTTCTGTTGGAGCTGACTGGATCAAATTTGGGTCTACTACGTTTTGGAAACATTCAAAGCAAAAAGCATGGAGCAATTCGTTGTTCTCATCAACAAATAAAACCTTCCAATCCATTAAATAGTCATTACATTGGTCGCAGCGCACAAGATCGCCCTGTTTGTTGTCTGACTCTTTTTGTGCGTTTTTTGAATCGCTCATAAGAGATACAATAACCTCATGAGAGTCCCTAAATCACACTTTATTGGAAAAAAGATATTGTTGAGTTGTTCGCTATGGGATTACCCAGTTGAGGGTATCATTATAGAGCTGTTAAAGGAGCCAATTGGGTATCCGACCGAAGTGCTTTTGTATGGTTTTCAAATAGAGTCAGGAGAGGTCTTTTGGATACCTGTGGGTGACGCCATGATTAGAGTCCTAGACAACAAGCCAAAGCTAAGAATAGCCCCTGTTGTAGAGCTTAGACCTAAGACTAAGGCTAGGACTAGGGTAAAGACTAAAGGTAAGACTAAGGCAAAGACTAGGACTAAGACGAGAGCTAGGACTAAGACTAAGACTAGAGCCAAAAAATAGCCCATTTTCTAACGCAAACCTGAAAAACGACGTAAAGGCCCCTACAATCAATTTTCACAGAAAACCTATACCTGCGCCTAGGTACACCCCCCAAAATGGATTCTACCCACCAAAGAATGCTTTCTAGGCTATGCGCGCTCGACTCTCACAACCGAATTTCCCCATATGGGGACAGAACACAGTCTAGCATAACTTCTAAAACTAATATATTACTTATAAATATATATATAGATCAGTATAGTAATATATTGACTAACTGAGTCGGAACTCAAAATCGCATAGTCGGCTGAGAGAGGGAATAGAAATTGATCAAGGGGTGTGCAGCCATAGCTAGGGGGTCCCCCTTAGCACTGTTAATAATATATTAACTAACTGTGTATGCCCCTAGACTCACAGTGTTATTTTGTGGGGGGGATATTGTTCTAAATAAATTATTAATACCCTCCCCTGTTATATATAATACTATTAATAATACATAACACTATGAATAGTTATACTGTAACAGATAGTATACTGATTCAATCGGTTAACGCTAGTTTAACCTGATACTATATTCAGTAATCCCAAGTATATTATTCCAGTGATAAGCACTTGTATAAATCGGTCAATAATAATCATCGTCCCACTCCTCAATGGGCTTTAGACGCTGCCCAAAACAGTTAATAAAAGCAGCGCAATATGGACAGTGAAGCTCGCTGCGCCCCTTTGTGTGGGCCGTGATATTACCCTCGCAACAACTACAAATAATCTCCATTACTCACTCTCTTTTATCAGCTCATGTTTCCTGTTTACTTGACCTAATAGTCTTACTTTGTTTGTCATGCGCCCTAAGTAAACAATGGCCCTAAGCTTGTCAATCTTTTATTTTAAACTTTTTTATCTTTTTTTTAGCCTAGCACTTTGCTCTAATATTTACCCTACTATTTCAGTAAGGCTCTACGCTCCCTCATGGTGTCACTTTGCCAATTACTTGACTAATGTAGTCCTATGCCTTGAGCCTAGAAAAACCCTATTAGTTAACTTATGGCTTATAATAAGTCAACTAAAAAAATAGGCCTTTTAAAGCGTTTTCATTAGTTGACTAGGGTCTAGGTATAGGTTGACTCCTATAAACTCAATAGCGGCGATTTTCGGCTATTCCCTACAGTGATTATGCGTAAGTTTGATGAAGTTTTATTAATAATTAAAAAAAATGATTTTAGTATAAAAAAAAGTCTTGACGCATCAATTGACGCGGTATATTAATGCACCAAGTTATCTAACGCATAATGTTAGACGCATAGGAGATAGCAATGGTCACACTAAACACTCAGAGCGGTAAAAAATTGGTAATCAGGGAACAATATGACGATCTTTTTACTTTCCTAAAGATTGTTAGGGATTTAAGCCTAGGCACTATTGCCTTACTAATTCCCTTTGTTTTATTTGCTCTAAGCCTAATTAAGTAAACAACCACTTGACAGGACACTAGCAAGAAGGGATAAGAGCGTTATGCTAAATTTATACTTTGAAAGCTTGGCCTTATGGTTAGGCTTAGGAGCATTTCTAACAATTGGCGGCCTACTATGAGGTGGGACCTTACGCACCTAAGAGAGTCAATCTTGATTATATTAGTCGCTTTATGCGTCTTGATCTATTCATGGGTGACCTTCGAAAAGGGATTTTTATGATATTCGAGCATGGGGATAAAACAACGTGTTGCGACGTTTGTTGGAGAGATTCCACCATTACGCCTATAGCTATACTAGAGGGTGAGAACCTTTGTCGTATCTGTGTATTTCTCCAGTTTGAGGAATTCATAGGCAGAGAACCCCAAAAGGATTAATTTTTTAGTTTTTTTTAGTTTATTTTAAACTTTTTTTAGCTTATCAATTGCGCTTATTATAAACATAATCCGAGAAAGGGATAAATTATGGCGCACGAAATTGAAAGCATGATGTTTGTTGGGGATACCCCATGGCATGGACTAGGGACACGATTTGTTGAACCGCCAAGTCTTGATGAGGCAATGGTAGCATCAGGGCTTGACTGGGAGGTTACCACGAATCCTGTTTTCGACCATTGGAGAGATGAAATACCTGATAAGTACTCCATAACAAGGAAGGTCAAGGTTGAGGGTGGAATTTTAGGAGAAGAAAAGCTTGTTCACCTTGGGATTGTAGGTGGAAGATATGAGCCACTGCAAAACGTTGACGCGTTTCGATGGTTCGAACCCTTCATCAATGAGGGACTAGCAAGTATCGAGACCGCAGCAAGTCTAAGGCATGGTCAACGCGTTTTTGTTTTAGCTAAGATTAACGGCGCGCCGGATATAATTGGCGGTGATGATGAGGTATCAAGATATATTTTGTTATCAAATAGTCACGACGGCAAGCAAAGTGTCAGGGCAGGATTCACTCCTATTAGAGTAGTTTGCTCAAACACACTAGCGTGGGCCATTAGAGACAAGTCAAGCTCACTGATTCGCGTTAATCATAGCAAGTCAGTATATGACAACCTAGAGGCTCTACGCGAGACAATGAACCTAGCGAGTCAACAATTTGAGGCTAATGCGGAGCAATTCCGATGGTTAGCTTCTATACCGATCACCTCTGGGGACCTAAAGGAATACATCAAAGTATCCCTTGAGCTTCAAACGTCATTGAAAGCCAATGGCGACGAAAGAGAAAACCATGCTTTAAATAAGGTAATCAGCCTTTTTGAGAGCGGAAGGGGTTCCGACCTTGCAACGGCAAAAGGTACTTATTGGGGCGCGTATAATGCCGTCAATGAGTATCTAGGATACTTCCAAG
>Ga0208644_1000267_pt1 | contig 40027 bp, 53 predicted proteins | sample VirMetDEL_Nov_18_FD_184517 | JGI IMG/M metagenome (GOLD analysis project Ga0208644, IMG submission 184517) | Aqueous microbial communities from the Delaware River and Bay under freshwater to marine salinity gradient to study organic matter... | ecosystem: Environmental > Aquatic > Marine >...
CTAGGAACAAAAAGTAAGGAGGCAAAAAATAAATTGGAAGAATTTTATGATGGGAATTGTGACTGTAGATCGTACATTGAATTTGTTAAATTTGTGAAATCCAAGTGAGCCTTCCCTCTTGACCTCGCTGCTGCTGAGTCAACTCCTGTTGCACTCACCGCACCTGCAATTGGTTGAGTTTCATAAAAACTGAATAACTGATATAATTAAGAGGGTATAACAACCCTCTTTTTTATGTCTCATAATCCTCAGCACGAACCTATGCCTAACTGGGTAAACTGGTTAGGTGTAGGTCTTATGGTATTCACTATTATTATATTCCTTTTCTTCACTCTTGGAGTCATCTATTGGGGTTGACTTCTTTATTAAGGAATGTTAAGATAAATATGAGAAATAACAAAGGAGGCTATGACTTCTTCTACTCTTTCACCGCCCATTTCACAGAGAGGTTGGTTCGATGTCCTTGATGACTGGCTTAAACGAGATCGCTTTGTATTTGTGGGTTGGTCTGGACTATTACTTTTTCCCACTGCTTATCTGGCGCTTGACTGGTAGGACTGCTGAATGACTTTTCTGGGATTGTATCTAATCTTTATTGGTGTGAATGGATTGTTTAGAGATTTACAGAGATACAGAGAACAAACTGATAATAGGTAAAAATATAAAAGACACTTTCTAAACTGGAACAGGGGCACTTCGCAGGTGCCTTTTTTGGTGGTATAATACTCTTATACACACAGAAACCTGATGACTGAACGAGCACAAAGGATTATGAAAGCATACGAAGCAGAAGATACTTACAACTTTCCAAATGATGGAGTTGCTGCTGCTATTCGTGCTATTGCCGATAGATTTCCTACCGAAAAACATCCTTATGATGCGTTGTATGAAATTGCTAATGAATTGGAGGCACTCAAATGATTTTAGATGAAGAAGTCATCAAACTTGTAAAAGAACACTTTGAAGAAGATTGGGATGAGAATGATGGTTGGGAGTATTCTGGAAACTTTGATGCCTTTGCAAAGTTTGCCCGAGCACTTTATGATGAGGGTTATACTAAAGGTTTCAAAGTAGGGCACGATGCTGGTTGGGAACTAAATGAAGAAGTATCACGCAGAGGATTATGACTGAACGAGCACAAAGGATTATGGAAGCATTTTATCTCACTTTCGCAGATAAAAGACAAGATTTTATTATTCAAAAACTTAATAATGATGCTCTTGCTGCTACTCTTCGTGAAGTCATCAACCAACTCCAACAAAGCCCTGGTGTGATTATGTGTGCTGATGTGTTAGAATTGTGTGAAGAATTGGAGGCACTCTAATGATTTTAGATGAAGAAATTATTCAATTTGCTAAACAACATCTTGAATGGTAAGCAGTTCTATGAGGATGGATGGTCTTGTAATATTATTGAAGAGTATTTGAGTAAATCTCAACCACTTTATAGTTCTCCTTATATTCCACCTGCTTCAAGCACTACTCCCACCATTCATAATGTAGTAAAAGCAGAACCTTATAAAGATGTAAGGGCAAATTGGAAGGAGAAATGACTTACGAAGTTCAAACTTGGGATGACGCAGATAAAACTGTGTATTATGAAACCGTAAAGGATGCTATTGATTATGAGAATGCTCGTGATATAATTGTAGAGAAGTATCCAAATCGTAAAGTAATTGCTGTGATTAGAAAATGACTGAACCAACCGACACGGAAATCCTTGAATTTCTACTCAATCAATTTCACCCACACAATCTCAAAATGAATGGTGAAAGTGATTGGGTTTTTATGAATGGTGGGTCTCGTATGAACCATCTAAAAGGAAAAACCGTAAGAGATGCTGTGATTGCTGCGATGAGGGCAAAATGACTTACGAAGAATTTTTGAATATTCCATATAGTGCTCTCAAAGATATTGAAACTATCCTTATCCTCAAAGACAAACATAATCTGGATATTACTAAACAAGAAGAAGATTTATGTAGGCATATCAGTAAGTATTATGGAGAGCAAATCAAATCTTATGAACTCTTCAAGAACAAAGAAAACCTTGAACGACTTTTTAGAAAATGAGTAAAGAGGAGACCTGTGAAGGTCTCTTTTTTTATAAATAATAATGTAGTAGAGTCAGTAGCAGTAAGAATGAAACATAAACATCATATTGTTCCAAGACATATGGGTGGTAGTGATGACCCATCAAATCTTATTGAACTGACTGTGGAAGAACACGCAGAGGCACACAGAAAGTTATGGGAGCAATATGGTAATATCAAAGATTACTGTGCTTGGAAAGGTTTAGAGGGGACTATTGGTAAAGAAGAGATTGTAAGGTTGCTGATGGACCCAACTGGAAGAGTTCATACAGAAGAAACAAAACAAAAAATCAGTCAATCACATAAAGGTAAGTTGAAGCATACAGAAGAGAGTAAAGAAAAGTTGAGACAGTTTAGAACTGGTATGAAGTTGAGTGAAGAGCATAAGGCAAAAATATCAAAAGGTTTGGAAAGAAATACTAATATGGTTGGTAGGAAGTTGAGTGAGGATACAAAGAAAAAAATAAGTGAGGCAGGTAAAGGTAATAAGAATGCTTCTAAAAATCCAAATATTAGTGAAGAAGAAAGAAAGAGGAGGAGTGAAGCAACCAAAGAAAGGTGGAGAAAATATAGAGAACAAAAAGGACTTGACCCTAACAAACCTATTGATGGTAGATACTCTAAAATATAGTGCCCGCAAGGGCACCTGCCGAAGGCAGTAAGTATAAATACACTTCCTTTTTTATCCAGTTTCCATTACAATAAATATGTAAAGTAATGTAAAAGAGATTATGACTTCTTCTGTTTTACAGGCACCCTCCCAATCACAGCGTGGATGGTTTGATGTCCTTGATGATTGGTTGAAAAGGGACAGATTTGTGTTCGTAGGTTGGTCTGGCCTACTTTTATTTCCAACAGCATACCTCGCACTTGGTGGGTGGCTTACTGGAACGACATTTGTATCTTCGTGGTATACGCACGGTATTGCTTCCAGTTATTTGGAAGGATGTAATTTTTTAACATCCGCAGTATCAACCCCAGCAGATACTATGGGTCATTCTCTTCTTCTACTTTGGGGTCCAGAGTCTCAGGGAGATTTCGTCCGCTGGTGCCAACTTGGGGGACTCTGGACTTTTGTGGCGCTCCACGGAGCTTTCAGCTTAATCGGATTTATGCTCAGGCAATTTGAGATTGCCAGATTAGTAGGGATTAGACCGTACAATGCTATCGCGTTTTCTGGGCCTATCGCTGTTTTTGTCAGTGTGTTTCTCATGTATCCACTCGGACAGTCCAGTTGGTTCTTTGCGCCGTCGTTTGGCGTTGCAGCGATTTTTAGGTTCCTCCTATTCTTACAAGGTTTCCACAACTGGACGCTCAATCCCTTCCACATGATGGGTGTGGCAGGTATTCTTGGTGGTGCTCTTCTTTGTGCTATTCATGGTGCAACAGTAGAAAACACACTCTTCGAGGACAGTGACCAAGCAAATACTTTTAAGGCTTTTGAACCTACGCAAGAGGAGGAGACTTACTCGATGGTTACTGCGAACCGTTTCTGGTCACAGATCTTCGGTATTGCTTTTAGTAACAAGCGTTGGTTGCATTTCTTTATGCTCTTTGTTCCCGTCATGGGTCTCTGGACAAGTTCTATCGGTATTATTGGACTTGCTCTTAATCTTCGTGCTTACGACTTTGTATCTCAAGAGATTCGTGCGGCAGAAGATCCTGAGTTTGAAACCTTCTACACGAAAAACATCCTTCTGAATGAAGGTCTCCGTGCCTGGATGGCTCCTGTGGACCAACCTCATGAGAACTTCGTGTTCCCAGAAGAGGTATTACCACGAGGCAATGCACTCTAAAAAATAAATAAGAGGAGTTCTCTGAACTCCTTTTTTTATGTTTTTAATTCTATTTTCTTTTATAGCATTTGGGTTTTTTATTTTTATAATGTCAATTATCCAGGACTTATGATAACATCAACAACTCCATATAAATTAGCAGAAATTATCAGGGATACTTGGCCAAACCTTTACAGACCTGCCAAAGTATCCTATGATATTCAAAAGACTTTAAAGAATGAAAAAGTACAAAAGTGAGGATTACTTCTCCGTAATTGAAACTAAAACGGGAAGAAAGATTGTTGATTGTGGAGAAGAAGCAGATGCTCTTATAATGGTTGCTATGGATCCACAAAACAGAACCATTACAAGAAATAAGTTTATGATGGGTCAAGTTGTTGATATTGAAATGCCCAAAGCACTGCCTACTAATGAGATTGTAGTGAATATGGATGGTGGTGTTGGTGGTTCTTGGGAAGTCAAAGAACCAGAAAAACTTCCACAAATCAAACTTCCTGAAGGCCAGGGAATTCCAGTTAACGCTAAATAACTTTCAGTTTTATAACAATTATGAAGTTTACAGTTTATTCAAAAGATGGTTGCCCATATTGCACAAAAGTCCAACAGGTGCTAGAGTTAGCAGAACTACAGCATGTAGTTTATAAACTTGGAGTTGATTTTACCCGTGAAGAATTCTATTCAGAATTTGGACAAGGTTCTACTTTTCCTCAAGTAATTGTAAATGAAAAATACATTGGTGGATGTACAGATACTGTTCAATACCTTAAGGAGCAAAATCTAGTTTAATGGATAATAATTTTCACGAAGTCTGTAATGATGTAGAAAAAGCCATTGACTATGCTTTCAATGGGCAATTTGTTTTGAAGTTTTATGATTATCTTAAAGTTCGTGGAGCAAAAAGAAGTGAAGTGAAAGATTTTATTGAAAGCAATACTGCCCATGAATTAAGTGATCTTGTAACCGAACTTGAAGAATATCTTGAAGGTGGTTCTGACGAAATGCATAAACAACTTCGTGAAGGATATGGACATATTCCAAAACCACAAGCAAGAAAAATTAAGAATTATTTGTATGGCATCCTAGAAGATGCGTGGAAGTATAGTCATGATAGACGACCTGGACGACGCAAAAAGCAAACTAAATAAAAGTGAACTCCAAATTAATCGGGGTGTTGAGTTATTACTACGAAATAGGAGGGGAACATCTGAAAGACCAAAAACTTTTCAAGTGAAGTTTGGTAAGATGATTTCTCTCTTCAAAAGAGAATTTCATTTCTTTATCGATTTTCACTTCGACATAAGAAAAAAGTAAATTCTCTGGAGAAAAAAAGATGTTAGCAGTAACTCTCACCATCAGTACTCTCGTTTCAATAATGTTCTTTTTTGTTGGAGGTGTGGTAGGATGGTTAGCAAAAGAGCATTTCTACCAAACACAACCTGTTTATACCCACCCAGAGATGTTTGACTCAAATGGAAATATAATTCCTGACGAAATTTTAGCAGTAAGATTTGAAAACAATTATGACGACTACGACTACGAAGACGAAGAAGACGACGACTGAAAAACCTATCGAAACTCTTCCAACAAATCCTTTTATTTTTGAAATTTTAGAACTTGCTTCAAAGCAAAGAAGTAATGCAAAAAAAGTAGAAGTTCTAAAAACTTATGAACATGATTCTATTAAGTCTATTTTTATTTGGAACTTTGATGAAACAGTAATTAGTCTTCTTCCAGAAGGTGATGTTCCTTATGCAGATGCTAATGACCAGTCTGTATATTCAGGAACGCTTTCTGATAATTTGAAAAAAGAAATAGTTAGTGGAGAATCTGCAACTGGTCAAGATCTTGATGGACGTGGCCGTACTTCTCTTCGTAGAGAATATCAAAACCTTTATCACTATGTAAAAGGAGGCAATAATTCATTAACATCTATCCGCAGAGAAATGATGTTTATTAACCTTCTTAGGGGACTTCATCCAAAAGAGGCAGAAGTATTGCTTCTTACAAAAGATAAGAATCTTACAAATAAATATAAAATAACTCTTGAAAATGTAAAGCAAGCATACCAAGATATTCGTTGGGGTGGTCGTTCATGACGGTTGTAGCACAAATGGAGAAAGATATGGCAGAATATGGGAAAGAAGATAAAAGCATTCTGCCTTGTAATTATGGGTGCGACATCTTACTTCAAGATACTACAATCGAAAAGGCAAAAGACTCTTCCTTTCCAAATGATGCTTATCTGATTTGGTATAATCTAGATGGAACTGAAAAGTTGGATTTAGTAAGAGGATCTAGAGTTCGTATTTTTGATATGTACTATGACAAGTATGGTCCAGGTGTAGTTAAAAAGATTGATTTTGGATACGGACGTACTAATCCCAAACTGTGGGGATATAAACAACCAGATAAAAAGAAAAAAAGATGAGTGAAGGTTTTAGTGAAGAAAAAATAGAAGTTAAAATTTATAAAGATGAAATAAAAAAACTTCTAAAGCATTATAAAAAAATTAAAAAGTATCAAAAGTCTTCCATTTTTGAAATTAAAACTATGGACGGAACTGAAACATATATCAGTGAATTAATAAAAGACGTGAAGGAGAATCCATGACAGATGGGAAAGCATTATCTTCTTAACTTGTATGGCTGTTCATTTGTTCTTTTAAATGATGAGCGTTGTCTCATTGACTTACTAGAAAATGCAGCAACTGCAAGTGGTGCCACTGTGGTTCAGACTATTTCTAAGAAGTTTGAACCACAAGGAGTCACTGTAATTTGTTTGCTTTCTGAAAGTCATATTAGTATTCATACTTGGCCCGAAGAAGGTAAGGCAGCAGTTGATGTTTATACTTGTGGTGAATGTAATCCAAAGATTGGATGTGATATGATTATTCATCAACTTTTTGCTCAAGACCATACTCTAAGTTATATCGAACGTTGACATATTGATATACATATCTTATAATCATCTACATATATTTGTTTTGTAATGTCATACTATAAACCATATTCGCCCGAGTGGCATCGCAAACGCTATTTAAAAGAAGCGTTGGACAAGTATTTGGATGAATATATTGATAATCAAGTAATTCTTAATGATATTTCCGATATTCTATCCAAAAGATCTGAAAAAGCATATGAGGAATTCAGCAGAATTAATGATCTAGAATCAATGATTAATGCTAAATAAACCAACAAGGAGATTAAATATGCTCTCTACTCAATATCGTCTTCGTCTGGAAGAAATCTGCAATAAGATTGCCAGACATCAAGAGGTAGGACTAGAGGATATGATTTGGGCAGAAAAACTTGCTAAAGCAAATAGGTCTGCTTCAACTATTTTAAGGCAAGCAAGACGCCGTGCTGCTAATCCAGACATGCAAGAGGATAGTTTAGATGGTTTTATGAATGCTATGGATTTGGGAGACCCAGACCCATCAAATCATAGAACAGGATTTTATAGTGCTGATGATATTATTGACTTTTTCACCGATGACAAACCAGAGGACTGGAGACAAAGAGATTAAGTAATAATAAGATTGTATCAGGAAATACAAACATACTTGCCTAGATAGTATGAATAGGAGTATAATAATCTCCTAACGTTCATCCTATGACTAAAGCACTTTTGCTTTTAGCATGGGTTCCACTTCTTTCTGTTTCAACGCCACGACTTACACAGAATCCATATCCTGTGAGTATTAGTTGTGACGCAGCGTGGGAACTAATGGACATCGTTAAAAACGACGATGTAGTAGAACAAAGAATGGAAGACCGATTGCTTTTAGAACTCCGAAGGGATTTTATTCAGAGGTGCTAACCAAAATAGGACGGAAGTAAGCCGACGCGGAACGGAACGTTCATTCGCTATTCGCAAATAGCGAACGCAAACGCCGACTGAAGGAACGCTCTTTAACCTAAAAAACTAAGGAGAACCCTAATGTCTAAAGTAGTTTATCGCGGTGTTGAATATGATACTCAGAAGCGTCTTGAGTATCAACAGCAAATGATGCAACAACCCCAACAATATAATGAGATCTATCGTGGTATTAAGTATGTAAAGGAGGGACACAAGTAATGATACTTGTTGCCCAACTTACTTGTATTTCTGTTGCTGTAATTTTATTTCTATCAGCATATATTCAGTTAATATACAAATAATAAAATTATTTAATTTGGAGGGTTCTTGACTAACCCTCTTTTTTTGTCTATAATATCTTTGTATAGGTTTTTTAAAATGGATAGAGAAAAACTTAAGTTGATTGTTAGGAATCTTGAGTCTCTTGTAGAGTGTCTCAAAGAAGAAATTAATTCTGACATTAAAGACCACTATTATGAGGAGATTAAAAATTATTTGAGTGATTACGACGAAGTATTTTATGAGGGAGACGATGATGGATATCCAGACTGATTTTGAGTTTATGAAACCAGAAGTAAAACTAATCAGCGTTACTCCAGATGCAGAGAAGCATATGGCTTACTGTGCAAGGGTAAGTAATCCTGCTAATCAAGAGAATGAAAAGTTCTCCGGACTACTCAAGTATTGTATTCAGCATCAACACTGGAGCATCTTTGAGCAAGCAACCATGACAGTAGAGATTAATACTACAAGAGGTATTGCGGCTCAAATACTCCGACACCGTTCATTCACATATCAAGAATTTTCCCAACGATATGCTGATAGTAATCTTCTAAGCAAGACTATTCCTCTTCCAGAACTGCGGAGACAGGATACAAAAAATCGTCAAAACTCTATTGATGATATTCCCGATTATCTCAAATTGAAAATGATGGAGGAGATCCGTATTTACTTTGATCGTGGTATGCAACTCTATAATCGTCTTCTAGAAGCAGGAGTGGCAAAAGAGTGTGCAAGGTTCGTACTGCCATTAGCGACCCCTACAAGACTGTATATGACGGGCTCAGTGCGTTCTTGGATACATTATATTGATCTTCGGTCTGCTCACGGTACGCAGAAAGAACATATGGAGATAGCAGAGTTGATTCGTTGTATTTTTACTTGTCAGTTCCCTGCTGTATCTGAAGCACTTGGTTGGACTCGTGATGGATGTTTGGATTGTATTGATCCCCCATCTATTACTATTGAATAAATATTCTTATATAAAATGGAGGAATAAACTATTGGCGACATACCCCGTTATTAATAAAAATACAGGAGAACAAAAAGAAGTTGTTCTCAGTGTTCATGATTGGGACCAATGGAAGAAAGATAATCCTGATTGGGATAGAGATTGGTCAGATCCTGCAACATGTCCTTCTTCTGGAGAAGTGGGAGAAGTTTATGATAAACTTAAAAAATCTCATCCAGGATGGAATGATGTTCTCAACAAAGTATCAACTGTCCCAGGTTCAAAAGTAACATCAATTTGATAAAATATGCCTAAAAGAAATATTCCAAAAAATCCTGTTCCATTTGGAATGAGTAATAAGCAGATGAAAAGGAAGAAACCTATTAATCTTGATATTATGAGGAATATTGATCCTCTTACTGACAATCAAGAAACTTTGTTTCATTCGTATAAAAAAGATCAAAATATAGTTGCATACGGTGCTGCTGGAACAGGTAAAACATTTATTACCATCTATAATGCACTTAGAGATGTTTTAGATGAAAGATCTCCGTATGAAAAAATTTATATTGTAAGATCTCTTGTTGCTACTCGTGAAATTGGATTCCTTCCAGGAGACCATGAAGATAAATCATCTCTTTATCAAATTCCATATAAGAATATGGTAAAGTATATGTTTGAGATGCCTGATGACTCTGCATTTGAGATGCTTTATGGTAATCTTAAAACTCAAGGAACAATTAGTTTCTGGAGTACTTCATTTATTCGTGGAACTACTTTAGATAATTGTATTATTATTGTTGATGAATTTCAGAATTTGAATTTCCATGAATTAGATTCTATCATTACTCGCGTTGGTGAAAATTCTAAGATCATGTTCTGTGGTGATGCTACACAATCTGACTTAGTAAAAAGTGCAGAAAAGAATGGTATTATTGATTTTATGCGAATCTTGAATGTAATGCCTTCTATAGATGTGATTGAATTTGGCATTGAAGATATTGTTAGGTCTGGTTTATGTAAAGAATACTTGGTCGCAAAAACAGAATTAAATCTATGACATTTACTCATTATAATTTTTTAGGTGATATTGAACTAGAATGTAAAACAACAGAAAGCATTCGTCTTTATAATCTCCCTAATGGCAAATGGGTGCCTTCTATCACTTCTGTAACATCCTTTTACAATCGTCAGATTTTTATTGACTGGCGAAAAAAAGTTGGTATTGATGAAGCAAATAAAATTACTAGAAGAGCAACGTCAAGAGGAACAGATTTTCACCAAGTCTGTCAAGACTATTTGGAAAATAAAGAACTAAACTGGGATGATTATCAACCCTTAACAAAGTTTATGTTCTATCATTTAAAACCGGAACTTGATAAGATAAATAATATTCATGCAATTGAAAGAACACTTTATTCAGAATATCTTGGATTAGCTGGTAGAGTTGATTGTATTGCAGAATATGATGGAGAACTTGCTGTTATAGACTTTAAGACATCAGAAAAAATAAAACCAGAAAAATGGATTGAGAACTACTTTGTCCAAGAAATGTTTTATGCTTCTGCATATTATGAACTTACTGGTAAAGTAGTTAAAAAACTTATAACACTTATGGTCACTCCTGGCGGAGAAGTGAAAGTATTTGACAAAAGAAACAAAAGCGATTATATTAAATTATTAGTTCGCTATATTAAAGAATTTGTACATCACAATACTGGGTCAAATGCAGAATGAGTTAGAAAAAGTACTAGAAAACAAGTTCTTTTGCCCTTCTCGGTTTGCACAAGAGATTGAATCTTTGGTGCAAACAGAAAAAAGTATGAATTATATTGATGCTATTATTTATTTTTGTGAAAAGAATAATATTGATATAGAGTCTGTTCCCAAACTTATATCTAAACCATTAAAAGAAAAACTTAAGTATGAAGCAATGGAACTTAATTTCCTCAAAAAAACTTCCCGTGCTAAATTGATTTTTTGAATGATGCCTTATGATGCCTACAGAGAATACCTTGCTTTAAAAAATCATTTTACAAAAAATAGTTACGATTATTTCAAGTACAATAAAAAAGTAAAAGCAACAGTGCAATCATTCTATAAACGTAAAGATAGAATGTGGTTTGAAAAAGTATCCCGACAAAAGTCAAATCAAGAAGTTGTTGATTTTTTTGTCTCCAACCTTGTCTCTTGTCCCGATCCAGAAACACTTTGGATTGGTGAGATGATGAAGAAGGGTGAAGAAAGATATCAACAGTGGCAAAAGAAAATCCAATCACTTTCATATGTCTTCAAAGAAGAAACACAACAACTTTTTGAAGAACATGAGTTTGAAGACGTATTCAATTGTTCTAAAGGACACCCACCCATTCTTAAAAAGTTTCTGAGCGGAAAAATTTCTCTAGAAACTCTTGTAATATACAACAAAATTTTATTATTTGGTGAAAATTTTGATAAAAAACTAAAAGATCCAGTGTGGGAAACCGTAAGTAAAAAAATAAAAAAATATTCTCCTTTCCTACATATTAATGTAATACGATACAAAACTATTTTAAAAGATATTGTTTTAGGAGATAAATGAGTTTTTTTAATTCTGAAGTTGTTCGTGCAGAAATGTCTAAAATTAGTGAACTTCAAGAAGAAGTTTATCGCAACGTTTTTACTTTTTCTTCAATGAATAAAGAACAAAAACTATACCATGTTGAACTTTTAGAAGAACTTCTTGATAAACAAAAAGTTCTTTATACTCGTTTGAGTTTGTCTGATGATCCCGAAGCAATTGATATGAAGGAACGTATTGTAAAATCTGCTTCTATGATGGGACTTCCTTCTAATGTTGATATAACTATTATTTTTAATAACATGAGTTCAATGTTGGAAGTTATGAAAGAACAGATTGGCAAAACAGGCACGGACATGTAATAATATCCTTAGCATAAAACAACACAAAGAATGAACTTGGGCTTGACATCCCTTTCTATTTGAAATAGAATAAAGTTGTTACAAAGGCCAAATACATTTAACAAAAGGTAATCTAAATGAGCTTTAGCGATCTTAAAAAACAATCTTCTCTTGGTTCTCTGACCCAGAAACTAGTCAAAGAAGTTGAGAAGATGAGCACTACTTCCAATGGCGCAGATGAACGTCTTTGGAAACCTGAAATGGATAAAACTGGAAACGGGTATGCAGTCATCCGTTTTCTCCCTGCCCCAGAAGGCGAAGAACTTCCTTGGGCAAAAATTTATTCCCATGCGTTCCAAGGTCCTGGTGGATGGTATATTGAAAACTCTTTGACTACTCTTGGTCAGAAAGATCCTCTTTCAGAACACAACCGCGAACTGTGGAATAGTGGTAGTGAGAAGGATAAAGAAACGGTTCGTAAGCAGAAGCGTAAACTGTCTTACTATTCTAACATCTACGTTGTAAAAGACCCTGCTAATCCTACTAACGAAGGTAAAGTCTTCTTGTTTAAGTATGGTAAGAAGATCTTTGATAAAATTATGGAAGCAATGCAACCTGAGTTTGAAGATGAAACCCCTATCAATCCTTTTGACTTCTGGCAAGGTGCTAACTTCAAACTGAAGTTGGTCAAGAAGGATGGTTATTGGAATTATGACAAGTCAGAGTTTGATCGTGTTGCCCCTCTGTTGGATGATGACGATGCTCTGGAAGCAATTTGGAAAAAGCAATACTCTCTGACTGCTGTAACTGCTCCCGACCAGTTCAAATCTTATGAAGATCTTGAGAAGCGTCTGAAGTATGTTCTTGGACAGAAGACTGCTCCTCGTCCTCGTCTTGATGAGGAAGTTGATGATGAAGATAATGATCGCGGTTCTTATTCTCCCGACTTTACTTCACGTCGCTCTGAACCTGAACTTCCTGTTGTAAGTTCCTCCAATAACGAGGATGAGGATGATGCTCTTTCTTACTTTCAGCGTCTTGCTGAAGACTGATATTACTCAAATAGTTTAATATTATCACCTTTTTTCAAGGTAGCACTTATATACTGAGTGCTACCTTTTTTGTATTGCATTAATTCTTCTAAGTCATTAAATAATAAATTTAAATATCGTGGTTTAAGAACGAAAATATTTCTTTTTTGATCTTGAATTTCGGATTCGTATTCAAAGTTTGTGACTGGAAATATTATTTCAGTTGAGGGAACCATTTTATATTGTGCTAAGTTGTCATCATAATATTCATAGTATAAAGATGCACCAGCGACATTTCTAGACAAAACTTTTCCAGACTGTGATGGTTGTGTTGTTGGTATTGTTTTTAATTTATAATTAAATTGAACTGTTCCTATAGATTCTATTGTAAATGCACTAGTGACTATAAAATTGCCATTGAATGCTGATTCTGAAACATTACTAATAGTAACTTGGGAACCAACTACCAACCCTTTAATGGGGTTAACTAATGTTATTGATGCAACATCTTTATTATAAGATACTTGACTGATATTTGATGTGATTATTCTGACAAAGTTTCCATTTTCTCTCCAGTTAGCATTTAAACGTGTTCCTTTTGGAATTAGGACAGAACCTAAAGAATCTTTAACTTCATTGCACTCATAATGATGAGTTTCATTTAACTTATCATACGAACCATATTTTTCCAACATTACATTATCAAAAGACTGTTGGGGTAAAGGCCACTCCGAATGGACGTTAGTGATGTTATTCGCCAATAAAATAATCCAGTCTAATGTAGAATCATTATAAAATTTATATGCAACATTATCGGGTCTCTCATCTCCAATGATCGTGTACTTTGTAAAAAAGCCTAAATTGTCGAAAATATCTTCTCTAATTTTTACTCTTTTAAAAAGATTTTTTACTTCCAAATAGTTTGATATTTCATTATTATTTGCATTTCTATTAATGTATTGGAAGTTGGGAACTTGTCTGAAATAGGGTTTTGCCATTTTTAATATCCCATTGTTGGGTCATCTACCTCACCTATTTCATCACTGTAAATCGGGTCTAGTTCACTGAACTGTAAACTAAGTCCATAAGAAGTCATTGATCCACTACCTTTATAATTTGAATTAATTTTATCCTTACTTCCATAAGTCATATAACTTCCATCTGGAGTATAATCTACATTTAATGCAGTTAACGCACAAGGTTTTATTTTATTCATAAATGGATGTTCTGTTCCTCCACTTTTACCTCCATAATAAATATATTCTATTTTAAAAACTGAAGGAACCTGTAAAAATAATTCTCCCGGAGTATGACCAACTGCCATTAATTTCTTTAATACTTTAATAATAGTTCTGATCTCTACTGCTTCATCCCTACTTCTTGGAGTAAATTTGAAGTTATAGCTAAAAGTTCTAAGTTTAGGTCCAGTAAATAGAAGTTCTAAGTTTGGATTGATAACTATTCCAGACCTTCCCAAAAAGTTAGCCCCAACTGCTTGTCCGGCAAACATTGCAGTTATTGCTGATTTCAATCCCGGTTGTGTTATAAGAGTTTTAGCCTGGTCAAATAAACCCGTTAAATTATCAAAAGCACCATGTAAAGTAAAACTATTAGGATCTTTGATTATATCTCCTGCTTTTTGACCGAATGCAATTTGAATAGGATTTAAACTATCTTCTCCCCATCCAACAGAATTTGATTCTGTGATTCCAGGAACCATTGGAAGAAAAATTGTGCTTCCTGTAGGGGTTTTAATTCTTTCTTTTGTTCTTTTAACGGAGAAATTGTTGTTTGTGACAGCAGACATGTCTTCAAAATTCAAACCTGGTTCATATTTCATCGGTGTTATTTTTATGAAATCATAGTTTTGACCGGTATGGTTTAAAGGATATTTAAGTATTAGTTTCTTTGCGAAGGCGGATCTATTATTATTTTCAAAAACTGATAATGTCACATCTGATACTGCTGGTGCTGCTGGTGGTGCTGGTGGTGGTGCTGGATCTAATGGAAGTGCTGCAGCTTGAAAGGCTCCTCCTGGTCCCACGTTATGACTAATATTGAATGCTTGATTGACTTGATCTTGTGTTAGAGAAGTTGATCTCGTTAAAATTTTGATTGCGTTTTGTTTTGCTGCATAATTTAATGAGTTTACATCTTTTACTGCCAACTCCTGTCTTGCCGATTGACCCAGAACATAATTTGTGGAATTTGGATTTACAACATTTCCAATTGAACCATTTGGACTACCTGGACTTGGTGGATTAATAACCCTTGCTTCATTTTCTGTTAATGCCTTCCAAGTTCCATCTGCTTGTAATTTAGCAGATTCGACATATTGAATAGTATTAAATGGTCCTGGTTTTTTATATACTAAAGTTGTTTTTAGTGTAGATGGATTTATTGTTCCTGCTCCAGCTGGTTCTCCATATTCTATATAATAGTTAAAATATAATCGGGCACCATTTACAACATAGTTAAAACTTGTTTGTGCTACAGTTGCATTTACAATTCTGTTCGCCATCAGAAATCCTCCTCACACACAAGAGGATTATTCATCTCAATTTTTTGTAGAGTATGAGACATTATAGACTTTCTAGTTATTTAGTCATAGTTTCTAAGAAAGTTTTCATAACGAACAGAACGTAGATAATCAATCTCATTATCTTTAATAGTATGAAGTTTTCCAGAAACTTCTAACCAAGTATAGTTTCTTATTTCTCCCCAATGAAAGTTTAGACCTCTAAAACCCCATCTCTGAATATCTGTACAAGCAATTAAAGGAAACTGATCGTATTTGATTCCTTTTGTTTTTGGTAAGTAGATGAAAGTATAATATTTTCCGACATCTGGTATAAACTCAGTTTCACGAAACACGTCCATAATCTCCAACATAATGGATTCTGAGTCTATAAGACCTTCAATTCTTCTTTTGAGTTGTGATACTCTTGGTGGTGAAGTTTTAATATTTTTACCAAAACCTTCTGCCATTACTTGATACCTAATTCAGATTCCGTTATCACTCTAAAACCTATCATACGGTCGTCACACCATTCTTGAATTGATTTCCATTTTGCTTGATTGACCATATAAGTTTTCATTTCATTTAGGTATGTTTGTTTTCTTTTATTTCCTTTTACAGGAGGTATAGTTTGTCTTTTTGGTTTTATTTCTATGATATATTTTCTTACTTTATTATCATTTTCCAATACTTCAATAATAAAATCTGGAAAATATCTACAAACTTTATTTTTTACTGGATTGAAATATGGAACAAAAAATTCCTCCGAACCATATCTTAATACACTTGGTGTTCTATCACACCATCTCATAAATTTCAATTCCCAAGAGCTTCTGTATACTATATTTCGCGGATTTCCAATATATTTTTCTGGATTTTGTGGATGAAAAAATCCTTGATGATACTTTGAATCACGCGGCATTTTTTTCCTCCAATATCTTTACTACATAATATATACGGTCAAAAAGTATTTATAGATGACAGGACCATCTCCAAATAAACTTTCAGTAAGTAAGATTAAGAGTAATATTTTAAACATTGCTCAAACCTCAGTATATCAAGTAAAACTTCAACCACCAGAAGCCGTTAAAACTTTTTTGGAGTTCAGAGATATTAAATATGATTTGGATGGTGAAAACCTAGAACTTCTTTGTTCCGATACTAATCTTCCTGGTTCATCTCTTGCAACTCATGACGTTACAAATGATTATCCTGGAGTAACCGAAAAGTTTGCTTATAGGAGAATATACGATGAAACTATTGATTTTACATTTTATGTTGATAAAGATTATAAAGTTGTTGAATTCTTAGATGGATGGATGAATTATACAACAGGTCAGGGAACAACATATACCAATAATGAATATACTGATCGAACCCGTCATTATAGGATGAATTATCCCGAAGATTATAAATCAGATGATCTTTATATTACAAAGTTTGAAAAGGATACAAGTAATTCAATGACTTATCAGTTCATTGGCGCATTTCCTGTTAATATTGTTTCGATGCCAGTATCCTATGAAGCAAGTAATATCTTGAAATGCACTGCTTCATTCTCTTATATTAGATACATTAGGACGAGAAATGTAGATTATACTCCAGATGGAAGTTATATGACTTATGGAAGTTTAGATGAATTACAAAAAAGTTTTGACCAAGATCCTAGAACAAAAGAATTTAATCTAAGGGGATTTGGGACAAAATGGGGAACCACTAATGATAATATAATAATAGATGGAGGAAATGCCTAATAAATAATCACACTGAAACTTCTATAGGACATTATGCCTTTACCAACTATTGCGACTCCAACTTATGAACTTGAGTTGCCTTCATCAGGACAAACAATTAAGTATAGACCTTTTCTAGTAAAAGAAGAGAAACTATTAGTTCTTGCATTAGAAACTGAGAGCACAAAAGAAATATCAAGTGCTATTAAAGCAGTATTAAAAAACTGTATTCAAACTAGAGGTATTAAGGTAGAAACACTTCCCACTTTTGATATTGAATATTTGTTTTTAAATATTCGTGGTAAGTCGGTCGGAGAAGAAATTGAGGTTAATCTTATTGCACCTGATGATGGAGAAACTTCTGTTCCTATAAAAATTAATATTGATGATATTAAAGTGCAAAAGAAAGAGGGGCACGATAAACATATTAAGATTGACGATACCTTAATGATGGAGATGAAATATCCCTCATTAGAGCAGTTCATTAAGAGCAACTTTGATTTTTCTGGTGAATCTGGTATGGACCAATCTTTTGAATTGATTGCAACTTGTATTGATAAAATTTATAATGAAGAAGAGGTATGGACAACTGCTGACTGTAGCAAGAAAGAGATTTCTGATTTTCTTGAGCAGTTTAATAGTATTCAATTCAAAAAAATCGAACAGTTTTTTGAAACTATGCCTAAATTATCGCACGAAATTACCTTCAAAAATCCAAAAACCGGTAATGAAAATACTGTTGTAATGGAAGGTCTTTCAAGTTTTTTCGGTTAGGAATGGTGCATATGGATCTTGAAAACTATTTCAAGATTAATTTTGCCTTGATGCAGTACCATAAATATTCATTAACAGAGATTGAAAATATGATTCCTTGGGAAAGGGATATCTACATTGCATTACTACAGCAACATCTGGAAGATGAAAAATTAAAACAGCAGCAAAATGGCGGTTAAAGCACCATCAGGAATAGTAAAATGGTATAGTCACAATCTTGTAGGGCCTGGGACTCTTGCCACTCTTAAGACGATGTTGACTGGCAAGACACAACCTGGTAGTTCGCCAAAAACTTCATATGTTAAGTTATCTGATAAAGAAGCAGATGAACTAATTGAAAATATAAAAAAAGACCCAAAGGGATTTCCTAATTTTGATGAAGCTAATGCTCCAGATAAAGCAGAAGAATATCAAAGGTGGTTAGTTGCAACGTATCATACCAAAGTAAAAGAAAAGGCATTTGAAAAAACACAAGAGAAATCTCCAACACCTAAACCAACTTCATCTGCATTAGTTCCTGTAGGAACAAAAGGAACCGATCTTGTTGAAGAGCAAATTGATGAAAGGGTTTTGGCAATTCTTGGATTGCAGGATGCTTTCGACTTTACCTATGAAGAATATCTGACTCTTTTAAAAGAGAAGGCCGTTTCTGCTAGAATGACGCAGCAAGGAATGCCAACTGAAAGTGTTGAATTAATTACTGATGAACTGAAGAGAGTAAAAGGGAAGACAGGAAAGTTTAAGGTCAAAGCTAAGAAGGTCAATATTGGAAAGATTGTTAATCGAACAGGACAAGCAGCGAAACCTTCTGTTCAATTAGATCCAACGAAATTATTACCACCTGCTATTTCCGATTCTCAAGAAGAACCGCAAGAAGTTCAAAAAGATATTTTAGATTTTCTAAAAAATGATTTACTAGATGCACTAAAATCAATCAACTCTGTTGTTACAGATATTCTTGATGTACTAAAAGAGCAAAGAGCTATTGATAAAAAGAAAGCAGAACAAGATAGGAAAAATGCAGAAGTAGAAAAGAAGAAAAAGAGAGAAGCAAAATTAGAGGGTGATGCTGGAAAAGGAATGAGTTCTCTTGTTTCAACAATAGCAAAACCGTTTACTAATTTTTTTGATACAATCAAAAACTTCTTTATGAATATTTTGATAGGATCTGCTATTAACTTTTTACTAGCAGTCATCAAAGACCCAAGCATTATTCTCACTCCACTTAAGAATTTTGCAAATATGATTATTGGATTCTTGAATGGTATTATTAGTTTCTTATGGAATCTAGTTGTATCTCCAATTAACTTTGTTATCAATGGGATCAACATTGGTATTCTGGGACTGATTGATCAAATTAATAATGCAATACGATTAATACCTGGTGGAAAACCGATTGTTGCTCCACAATTACCAACAGTTCCTGGTCCTCCACAAATACCTACATTTCCCGTTCAGCAACAAGAAGGTGGTGGAGAAACAATTAAAATCGGTGATATTTCATTAATGAGTGGTGGAGGTGTTGATAATAAAACTGGTATGAAAGTATCTGGATTTGGAAAGGATACTCAACTAACTGCACTGTCTCCTGGTGAAGTTGTGTTCAGTAATCCTGCTGCTGACTTCTGGGGAAGGGATAATCTACTTGCAATGAATGCAGTGGGCGGTGGTAATAATAAACCAAAATTTGGTTCATTGGGATCAGTTCAGACAATGGCAACTGGTGGTATGGTTGGTGGTGAGCATGGGCCAATTAAATATCTGGAAAAAATTAATCAAAGTGTATCTTTTGGATCAATTGGTAATAATATTGGTAATACATTTTTTAATATGCTTCAGCGACAGCGAGGTGTTAATAATGCATCTTCCGACCCCGGCCACATTATTCCACAATCAAGTGGTGGAGGTGTTAATAATGCATCTCCATCTCCATCTCCACAATCCACAAAACTTAATGTAATTCCTTATAAAGGAGAAATGGTTATACATCGCGGTATTCTATATTATCAAAATTCCACAGGGTCACTACTTCCCCCTTCTGCTGCGCCTGATGATATTAGATTCCAAACTCCCACAGACATAACAAAGATTAATCTGCAACCGGGCAAACCACCAACAAACATTCAACCACCCACCACATCATCACAACCAAATGTTGTTGTTGCCCCAGTTCCTGTTGGTGGTGGATCACAAGCACCAACAAGTTCAGCAACACCAAGTCAACCAGAAGTTCCTGGATTCTCTGCAGAAGATCCTATGAACATGAGTACTTTAGTTGTTAAAGCAATATACAACATGGTAGGATAAAACTATGTTACCACTTATTGCAGGAATCGGAAGCAAACTTTTATCACCAGGTAAAACTGAGGATAAAAATCTTTCTGTGAGTAAGAAAAAAATTAAAACGGAAAAGTTTTTTGATAAGAAAGATAAAGGTGGTGCGTTAGTTAAGACAAGTGACAATCAACCTAAAATCAAACCATCTAGTGCATTAGTAAAATATCAACCACAAGAAACGTCAAAAGATAAAATCTCAGATTTATCTTCAGAGGATAAGAAAAAATCAACAGGCGATGAACTACAAAGTATTATTGATGAAGTTAAGAAACTTAAAAGCGGACTTGTAAAAGTTAGAGGACTTCTTGCAGAAAGAAAAACTTCTGATTTGCAATCTCTTGTAGAAAGTAGAAAAGCACTTCAGATAAAGAAGAAAAAAAGAAGAGAAGATGAACTTGAAAAGAAAAAACCAAAAGAAAAGAAAGATGGAATAAGTTTACCCAAACCAAAGTTTAGTTTCTTTGATTCTATTGTAAATTTCTTTACAAGTATATTAATTGGAAGTTTGCTTAACTTTTTGCTTGCGAATAAGAATGCTATCTTCAAAGCATTTGATGATATATTAAATGGATTTAATAATATTTTTAATGTGATGAGATATGCAATTGTCTCAATATCAACTACAATGCCAAAACTTATAAAATCTTTAGCAAGTTTTGGACAAAAAGTTTTTAAAGGTCCTGCAAAACTTACTGCAAATCTTTTAAAGAAACTTGGTGGAACTATTAAAAACCTATTAGTAAAAACTGGAAAAGCACTTGGAAGTTTTGTTTCTGGTACTTTTAAAAATTTAGCAGGTCTTGCTGGTGGAGCAGGAACTTCTGCTACAAGAGCCACTGGTGTTCAACAAAGAAGATTACCTGGTAAACCAGGAGCAAAACCAAAACTTAGACCTTTACCAAAACCAGGAACACCTAGACCGACATCTAGATTAACATTAAAAGGTGCTAAGAAGTTATTTAAACCAGGTGGATTAAAGCACTTCAAAAAGGTATCTGGAATATTTAAAAAAGTTCCTTTTATTGGTGCATTAATTGGTATTGGTATTGATTTAGCAATGGGTGAAAGATTGGATAATGCTATCGCCGGTGCTGCAGGAGCATCTCTTGGTTCGGCAATCGGTGGAGCAATAGGAACAGCAGCACTCCCAATACCTTTTGTTGGAACATTTCTTGGAGGAACAATAGGTGCCGCTGTTGGTGATTGGGCAGGAAAGGAGATTTATAAAAAACTGAGCGGACAAATAACTCAAATTAATCCATCACCCCAACTACCAGATCCACCACCCCGTCCAGGAACTCGTGGTTTGGGTGGACAAATTAATCAAGTTCAGGGACAAGTATCTGGGGGAAATGCTGATTTCTGGACTCTTGCTGCAATAGCAGCACTTGAGAATTCTGATCCGCAAGGGCAAGCAGATGTTGCACAAGCAATTTACAATAGGGCATCAGCTGGACTTTTTCCTGGAGGTCGCAGTATAAAAAATGTAATCATAGCACCATCTCAATATTCTCCAGTCAATGAAAGTGATCCATCAAAGTGGGCAGCAATTGTAGATGAAGCTACTGCAATCGCTGCAGTTGCTTCTCATAGTAGAGGTGGTGTTAATGCAGCAAGAATGGTAAGCAATGCTGCACAAAATATTTTAAATTCAACCTTACAGAAAAATGCTGCAGATTACATTGGTGGAAGAACCGACTTCAACTCTTTAGCTGTTTATCCAAGTGATCCTTCAAATGCAATTTCTGTAGTAAAAAGACATGGACATAGATTTGGATTTTGGGTTGGTTCAGGATCTATATCCTATGGACAATCTAATCCCGGTCCTGCAGGAATACCAAATTTATCTACATCAACTTCCCAACCAGCACCAGTTCTTCCTGGACCTGATGGAAGAATGCCAACTCAAGCATCACCATCTACTCCTCTAATTGGAGCAGGTAAAGCAACGTTTGGATCAACTGGTAACACAGATAATGCTAAAAAATGGGTTCATGGTCATTTCCAAGATAACAATAGAAATGCACTGTTGAATAATACTTTTCCTGTTGTCAAAAGATTATTAGAGCAAGGTGTTTCTGTTGTAATTACTGGAGGTGGGGATGAAGAACTGAATCGCAATATGAGTGATTCTCAAATAAAACAAGCAATATCTAGAGGAATTGACAGGCATTCAAATAGAGCCCGTGGATATTTTGCAGTTGATGTTTCTGTTCCTGAGGGTACAAAAGTTCCTGTTCCACTTCAAGATATTCGTTGGGGTGGTGGAAGAGAGGGAATACGTGGAGTGATACCAGGAACTAATACCTTTATTGGACATCTTGCTCCTGGTTCTAGAAGTGCAACTGCTGCGGAACTTGCACAAGCACTTAGGCAGCAAGCATCTTATGATCAAAGAGGTGGAACTATTGTTGTTCCTGCTCCAGTTATAGGTGGAGGTGGTGGTCAAATGATTGGTGGTGGAGGTGGTGGAATAATGCCCATAGGAATCTCCAAGAAAGAATTGTTAAATAGTTATTATCAAGCTCAACTTATTGGGTTCTTATATAAGCAAGGTTAATGGCAGATAACTCAGCAGCACTCTCTGGTAATATTACTAGGTTTCAAATTTATCAAGCAAAGAATGGAGGAGATTCTATTGATGTTTCTCCAGCTACCATTGAATTGAGTTATTATGAAAGTGTTTTATCAAATTCAATATCTGCTAGTGCTACAATTGTAGAAACTGGATTTAGTGATAAAGGATTTAAGAATGCCCCAAAAACGGGGGGAATTATAGATACTCTTCCTATTCGTGGAGGAGAACAAGTTATTCTTGAATTTGAAGATGGACAACAAACTCCAAATAAATTATCATTCAAGGCAGAAAAATCTTTTTATGTGAATAGAGTTCGTGGAATTAATCCGGGAACTCAAAAAGATACCTATTCTATTGACCTATGTACTCGTGAATTTATTGCGAATGAGCAAACAAGAGTTGTAAAAAGATATAATGGAAACATATCAGAAAATGTTTTAAAAATTCTTACAGAAAATACTGGTTTAAAGACAAATAAAAATGTTGACATTGATAACACTGCAATCGAATATAACTTTATAGGTAATGATAGAAAACCATTTTATGTTTGCACTTGGTTAGCATCAAAGTCAATTCCAGAGTTGAGTGTAGACGGTAAGAATGCTCTGGGTGGTTCTGCTGGATACTTTTTCTTTGAAAACTATGATGGATTTAAGTTTAAATCCTTAGATAAGTTACTTGAGGAAAGTAACAAAACAAACATAAAAAGATATATTTTTAATGGCACTGAAAGTAAACCTGATGGATATGATGATAAAATACACTCTGTAAATATTGAAAGAGACATTGACTTACAGCAGAATATGACTCTAGGAACTTATTCAAATCGTAGTATATTTTTTGATTTTGCTGGAATGAGATATCAACTAAGAGATTATAACATTGATGATAACCAAAAAGATAAGATTAAGAATGCTGGTTCTAAAGAAATAACTTGGGTTGCAGAAGACTTTAGAAAAGGTCCATCTAGAATACTAAGTCATGTTCTAGATATTGGAACATTATCTAATGGTGCTACTCCAGAAGATCAACTAAAATATTGGAAAGAAAATAAAGATAAACCAACGCATGATACTGCTAATACAATGGTTCAATCTATTATGAGGTATAACCAGTTATTTACTATCAAAACAAATATTATTATTTCTGGCGATTTTAGTTTAAAAGCAGGCGATTTAATCTATTGCGATTTTCCAGAATTAACTGGTGATGAAAATAAAGAAACAAACAAGGAATCTGGTGGTATATATATGATAGCAAGTTTATGTCATCGCGTTACACCAAGAAATACTTTTACTAGTCTTGCATTGGTAAGAGATACATTTGGTAGAAAACCTTTCAAAAAAGATAAGTAACATGAAAAAAAGCATTCAACAGCATATTAATGATGATAAGGATGAATTAGACAATCCACAACTCTCATCACAACGTCGTCGTCATATAGAAAGTGAGTTGGATTCTTTAGAAAAGTATCAGGCAAATCATCCAGATGATGATTATGATCCAACATCATTTGAAATGTACTGCGATGAACATCCAGATGCTTCAGAATGTAAAATTTATGATGACTGATGATGATAGAACAAAGTTTATTTAAGAAACATTTTGTAGGAAGAGATGGATTCATCTGGTGGATAGGTCAGATTGCTAGTGATTCTTGGACTAAGAATACAGTAGGAAGTGGACCTAGATCGGTATCAGTAAAAGATCATCCGGGATTTGGTTATCGTTACCAAGTCCGTATTATGGGGTATCATACTGCGGATGATACTGCATTAAAGGATGAAGATTTGCCTTGGGCAGATGTAATGTATCCTGTTACTTCTGGTGGTGGCGGAGATACTACATTTGAAACTCCTTCTATTAGAAAAGGAAACTTTGTTTATGGTTTTTTCGTAGATGGTGAAGATGCTCAACATCCCGTTATTATGGGTATACTGGGATATAACCAGTATCAGCCAATATACTATGATAAAACAAAACCATTTGTTCCATTTAGAGGATTTGATAATACAAGTCCTGTTGCATCTTATGGAATTCTTCCACTTACTGAAGAGAACCCAACTCGTTCAGATGTTCCTGGAAAGCAACCATCAAATGCCAATATAACCACAGGAGCTTCGTCAAGTGCGGTGGGAAATAATGCTGCTAAAGTTACTGAACAAGATAGTGGTTTAAAGTCTAAACCACTTAAATCACCATATGTTTGTGATAAAGAAAAATCTCCTGGACAGATACAAAAAGATATTCAGAATATGATTCAGAATATTCAAAAAGCACAGAAAGGGTTAAAAAATATAAAATATAGTATTACTCATCCAATTCAGTTTGAAGGTCAGCAGGTAAGTATACAAGAATATATTCAAATACAAATTGACAGAGGAACAGAAGTAGTTACTAAATGGGTTAGAAATAGAATTGCAGGTGCTCAAGAATGGATAACAAGAAAAATTAATAATGGACTGAAAGACGTATACTTTCTAGTTTATCCAGATAAACAAAATGATCTAAAGTCAGGTGTTGAAACCGCAATGGATTTATTTGGATGTTTATTTAAAAGAATAATGAAAAATCTTTTGAACATTGTTCGTAAAGCACTTTTAACTGTAGTTGATAGGTTTATTAATGTTCCATTATGTGCTGCAGAAAATATTATTGCTGCTATTTTAGGAAAACTTAGTGGTTTAATTAACTCTGCTGTTGCTGCAATAATGAAACCATTAGAAGCGATACTTGGAGTTGTTGATATTGCTGGTGATATTCTTGGATTTATTGAAGATGTTCTATCTTTTTTACAATGTGAAGAAAAACCAGAGTGTCCTGAAATAGATAGTTGGAGTTTGTGGGATGGTGCAGACGAACCATTAGCATCTTTTGATCCAACATCACTTATAAACAAAGTTAAGGGATTTGCCGCAGGAGTTAGCCAAGCAGTTGATCCTAATAATTTTGACTTTGACTTTGACTTTAGTGATATATTTGATAATCCATGTAATATTAATGCAATACTCTGTGGTCCACCGAATGTAGTTTTCTGGGGAGGGTCTGGATCAGGTGCTTCTGGAAATGCAATTGTAAGTGCTGCTGGGGATATTCTTGGCGTTGATATAATAAACTCTGGTTCTGGATATGGAAACAAACCTACATTTATAAATTTCGAAGATTCTTGTGGTAAAGGTGTTGGTGCATCTGGAAGAGTAATTCTTGGTCCGGTATCAGGACAACCAAATGGATTTTATATACCAGATCCAAATGGTACAGAGATTGGTATTGTTGGTGTTGTTATGGATCATAGTGGATATAATTATCTACCTGTTCCAGATGGATCTGAAGGTGGTGATCGTAGAGTGTGGAAAGAACCAGATGAAACGATAGTAAAAAGAGAAGACCAGACTTGGGATGTCCCATATGGACCTGGAGATAATGTTGTTTTAAAACCGGGAGATAAAATTAAAACTCCGGAAGGAACTACTGGCGAATTGCTGACTGATGATGGTGAAATCATCAGATTTGATGGTGGAAAAGAATTTACTGTTTCCGTTGGAGGGATATTAACAGCTCCTAAACCTAAGGAAGTATTGTCTATAAGAAGTGATTCTAATAGTTATGGTGTGATTCTCTATATGTGCGATGTTATTATCAAAAATACTGGATTTGGATATCAAGAAGGTGACGAGATTGTTGTTGAACCAAGTCGTGGTGCTGAATTAAAACCAACATTTAATCAGATTGGACAACTTACTTCTGTAAGAATCATATCAGGTGGAGAGGGATTTAAAGAAATACCAAAAATTTACATCAAAACTGATACTGGAGTTAATGCAGAAATGTCTCCAAGATTCTGTATAGATAGTGTGGATGATACAACTATTAACCGTCCAGGAATAGATGTTAAGGTTGTTTCCGTAATAGATTGTGTAGGTAAAATTTAATGCCTGAGAATATTAATTATCAACATAAAAGAATAGGAACTAATGATGCAGAAATAACTTTTGGTGAAGTTGACCTCTCTAATGTCACTTCTGGAGTTACCCTTAGAGTTGGAACTTCTTCTCCCGATGGTGTTCCACATTACTTTAGAATGGATAAAGGTGGAGATTCTTATAATAAGGGAAGGAGGGGAACTATATTTGAGTGTCCTGGAACATTTCAGGTAAATGCCGGACAGTCAGTTCGTGAAGGAATCCCCGGTATTTTTATTGATGCCAATAATGGTGATATTGTTTTTAAAACTAACGGACGTATTAGATTTGAAGCTGAAAATATTGATATGATTGCAGAGGGTGCTGATGGTGAAAATGGCGTCATTAATATTAATGCAAGTGAAAAAATTATAATTGATTCTAAGCAATCGGTTTTAATACAATCAATTGCATCAACCACAGTTTTTTCTGAAAATACTGTAGAAGTTTTGGGAAATTCTATTTGTAACATATATGGTGGATTATTAGCACTTATAGATGGAGCATCAACAATTAAAGGTTCAAGAACTTTGATACCTGGAGTTCCTGCCACACCTAGAGAATTAATTCAACAAATTAGAAACTTTATAAGTGGAGCATCATAATGGCAAAAGCAGGAGATTTTTACGTCGGTAGTCAATTATTTTGTGGAGTAGCAGAACATGCTGGTGCTCCGCTTCCTCCTGTTGGATTTGGTATTGGAGGTTCTAAAATTCGTGGAGCTGCATTCTTACCAGGTCCAACAATCATGGGATCTCCTTTTGCATTTACAAAAGGACCAAACATTAATGATGCTTGTGTAATGATTGGTCGTTGTGGAAATCCAGAAGCACTTCCACCACCACCATCAATTCTTAAGGTTTCGTCTCTTGGGTTTTCACCAACACCTATTGATGTGATGTTGGGTGATCCCACTGGACATGTTGGCATCACAGTTAATTCTACTGTTATTAGTATTTTTAATGACACTAATGTTTCTATTATTTCACCATACACAATAGGTGTTGGTATTTTAAAATGGGTTGGTGCTAAAACATTAACAGGGGTAGTTGCTGAAACTGGTGCTGAAGCAAGAGCTGGTGCGGAAGCAGTATCTGCGGCAACAGTTGATAATGGAGTTAAAACTATTAATGGGGCATTACGTGTTTCTACTCAACTTTATGTACCACGAATAATTGGTGCTGATATTAGTTTATGTTCTGGAAAAAAAGACTTCGATATTCCTCATCCAACAAAAGATGGATGGAGATTGAGGCATGTATGTATTGAAGGTCCAACTGCGGATGTTTACATAAGAGGAAAACTTGAAGATTCATCTGTTATTAATCTGCCAGAATATTGGAAAGGGTTGGTAGATCCGGAGACAATTACAATAAATATTACACCAATTGGTTCGTATCAAGAATTATTTGTAGAAAAGATAGAATGGGGATCTAGAGTTATTATAAAAAATAATGCAGGATCTTCTATAAAATGTCACTATACAATTAGTGCAGAGAGAATTGATGTTGAAAAAAACATTCCGGAGTATGAAGGAAGTTATGATGATTATCCCGGAGACAATAGTGAATATATGAACACTGTAAGATTTTTACCTATGAGGGATTGATTGTATGGCCTTAACTGATAAAATAAAAAAAGATATTGCAACAAAAAAACAACAAAAATTAGACGGTATTGAATACTTTAAAGAGGAAATACTAATTACAGATGCTCTTAAAGAGGATTATGATAATGCTGTTATTTCTATTGATAGTGATTTACTTGGTGATATATCAGCAACCAATGATACTCTAGTTGGCGTTCAATCTGCATACCAAGATAGAATTAATGTTGGTTGTAGGACTGATTTATTTTGGAGAATTACTGGATATGATTCTGGAACAGGAAATTATTCACTAATTGTAGATAAATTATCTTCTATTGGATATGGATCTTCAATTTTATTTGTAGATACTTTAGGTGGTATTACAACATATGCTGATGGTGTAGTTGAAATACCTGGCATTAGTGGAGATAACTTACATGGAATAAAATATTATAACGAACCATATTTAAAAGATATTGGTGATACTACTATAGGAAGTTTTATTGGTATTGTTGGAACTGCATCCACAGTTTTGGCTATTATGTCACAGTCTTCGGAAGAACTTGTATCTGTATTTGATATTGGCAATTTGGTTATATCATCAAAAAATGGTGTCTTTTCCGGTAGTAGCAATAAGATTGTTGGATTTGGAACAACAACAATCACAGGATTTACAACATCAATTATGGATGATGTTGTAGGTATAGCAACTACTTCTTTTGATGTATCTACTATTATTTTAGAGAATTATACTGTCGGATTTTCTACTTTACCTGAATCTGATGGATCTTATACAGAATTCACAGTAGTTACTGACCCAGATACATTCGAACAAACAAAAACCAGATTTAGATATCAGGTTAAATTTACTAAAAATCCATTTTCTCCACAGACAATTGGAATTATGGATTCAAGTACTGTTGGTATTGGAACTTTTATAGAATATGACAATAGTGCAAAACCACCAACATCCCAAAGTTGGAAACCGGAATTAGAAGGAATTGAAAAAGGTGGAGAAAAAATAAAAGAACCAAAAGTCGGTGCTGGAAGAATTTATAATATTGTTGGATTTACAGATCAACCATCTATTCTCGGTGTTTCTAAAGAGAAAGGAACAACTGCAACGACATCAACTCTAACTGGTTTATATTCGGCAATTACTCCTCCAGGAGGATGTTCCGCAATTGAAACTGCTTTAACTAATGCAATTTCTCTAAGAGATTCTACAGAGGCAGCACTTTCTTCTGGTTCTAATTGCATTCAATCAAAGATTGATGCAGCAAATGCATTAAGAAAAGAAAGATCTGAGTATTCATTGAAAATATGGGGACTTAGGCAATCTATTGGGGGAGAAAGTGATCGCGTCGATGAATATGAGGCACTCGAAACCTATATAGGTAATACGGAAGAAACAATTAACGGAACCACAAGTTGTTTATAAAATTATGAAAATCGAACATCCATCTATTAAAGATTATAATCTAAATCTTGAAAGTTTAATAGGACCAGAGAACGCAGTATTCTATAGGGGTAGAGTAAGAAATGAATCTGTAATAGAACTTCCAAGATATTGGGAAGATCTTGTAGAAAAAAGGTCTATTTCAGTTCATCTTACTCCAGTTGGTTCTCATCAAAATGTTATTGTAAAAAGAGTTGGTGAAAATAAAGTCATTTTACAGGCAAATGGTGGAATGCCAATAGACTGTTATTATTTTGTTATAGGACAAAGAAAGGATGTGCCACCTTTTGATGTGGAGGAATCTGTTGACACAGACGCCTGACCGTGCTATGATACTTGGGTAGTCAACGGACGACTGAATGCAAGACGAGTATCTGACACGCTGCGTGGTTGACCCCATTAAGCGAACCGTATATCTGTATTCTAGTGAGGGGTCAGAAAAGAAAGTGACCTGTGATACGGTGGATGAGTTTATGAACGTACTAGACTTCGTTCGTGCTACAGTTGATGAAGAGACACTCTCTTATGCAAGTCCTCTCTGAGGGAAAATCAACTTTTAATTCCATTTTTGGGGGGAAAAATTCCCGGCAAAATTTTACGCACGATACTTTTTTATAAAATGGGTCTTTTAAAAATCAACAAAGCATCTTTGTTTGAAGCACCAGTTAAAACAACACCAGAAAATGTAAAAGAGGCAAACGAAGCACTTTTTACCGCAAAATGGAATCTTCCTCAAGCAGCAAAACACTGCGGAATGACACAAAAAGAAATGAAGTTGACATTCTGGGAGTATCTCAAGTATAATCCTATTACTTACAAAGCGTAAGTTTTTTGGGCGTGTATTCCAACCGGCAGAGAAAATTGACTTAAAATCAATAAAGTGTGGGTTCGAATCCCACCACGCCTATGAGGTTCTCCCTCTAAATAAACAAAAGTACGGAACCTTTATGAAATACCGTATTGATGCCAGATATTGTTGGTACAATCGTGGAACTCAAATAGTTCTAATGTATTTCATAAATCAAGTTCCTTTTACTTTTGATGATTTACCAGACGAATCAATATTCGATTTGGAATTAATCAAATTAGCAGACAACGAAAGACGCTTTGAACCAGAAGACCTTTATCAAGCATCATACTACTTAATGCTTGAGGAATGCCATCCACTCTTATATGAGTTGGAACTGGAAAATCCAGAAATGTTGCCTGCTGATTAATTTGCCTCTAAAGCATTGTGGTGATGCACCGCTCTTGTAAAGCGGAGACGACAGTTCAATTCTGTCTAGAGGCTTGAGTTCTACAAAACTCCAAATGTCACTTCTTTCCCAAAAAGACCGTCAAATGGTCATTGAAGCACTTGAATATTATGTTCAAAGACTTAAGGATGATAATTGCACGGATGCTTCCATCTCAGCATTCCAAACCCTTCTCAACTGGGTTGAACTGGAGCATTTCAAAAATGAAAATTAATTTATGGTATTGCAAAACAATGCAACAGTGGCGTTGGATTCTTACTGATAATTCAAGACCAATTGTTAAACAAGAATCTGGGCAACAACCATTTCTTCGTGATGCTATGAATGATGTAGCAAACACCGTAGAATATATGTTAGAATGCAAACAAAGTGAGTAAAAATACTTAGATGAAATCAGATTTTTACATAGATAGGGTAGGTAAAGAAGAAATCAAAGAACTTCTTTATACCTATCATTATCTAAAAGACGAATCAAAAGATTTTAAATCTGGTTTCAACTATGGACTTTTCAAGCGTACAGAGTGGGAATGTCCTCTTAGGATTGGCGAGTGCCTTGGTGCTTGCATTTTTACTGGTCTCCCAGTTCCAGAAATAGCAAAAGGAGCATTTGAATTAAATCGTAATAAACAACAAGGACTTTTTGAACTTTCAAGACTTTGCATTGAGCCTAGTACGCAGTCACGAGAATATAACATCACTTCTTGGTTTGTGTCAAAAGCGATTAGACAACTTCGGAAAGATACTGAAGTTAAAGCAATCCTTTCTTATGCTGATTCAAATCACCATTCTGGTACAATTTATCGCGCTTGCAATTTTAAATATTACGGTCTCACGGATCGAAAAAAAGATTTCTACTATTCAAACGGAACTAAACACTCTCGTGGAAAAGTAAAGGGTTCTGAGGGTGAATGGAGAGAAAGAAGTAGAAAGCATCGATACCTGATGATATTTGATAAAGAACTAAAAAAACGCTTGACGTGGAAGGAAGAAAAGTGGTAAAATAATATAGTGTGAAGGAAGGCGCACTTTATGTGCTATTAAACCTCTGCCTCTGGCAGGGGTTTTTTTATGGATAAATAACTTATAACGGAAACTATAAGCACTAATAAGATGGGTCTCTCCAGATTAGATAATTTTTTAAAATCGGTTCGCGGTACAATTTTATATGTTGATCCAAACAGTATTGATGCCACGGACAGCATAGAAAATCAGGGTAATAGTTTAACAAGACCTTTCAAAACTATTCAAAGGGCATTAATTGAAGCAGCAAGATTTTCATATCAGAGAGGATTGGATAATGATAGATTTGGAAAAACAACAATCTTATTGTATCCAGGAGACCATATTGTAGATAATCGTCCTGGTTATATTCCATACGGATCTAATAATTATGACCTTCGTAATGGACTTTCATCTGATGATTTTCCTCCATTTGATTTAATTTCAAATTTTGATTTAACATCTTCTAATAACCAATTTTATAAGTTAAATAGTGTTTATGGTGGCGTAATTGTTCCAAGAGGAACCTCCATCGTTGGAATAGATTTACGTAAAACTGTTATTCGTCCTAAGTATGTTCCAGACCCAGAGAATGACGAAATTGAAAGATCTGCTGTTTTTCGTGTAACTGGTGGGTGCTATTTTTGGCAGTTTACTGTATTAGATGCAGACCCAAATGGCACATGTTATAAAGACTATAACAATGTAGAGTTTGTTCCAAACTTTTCTCACCATAAACTAACTGCATTTGAGTATGCAGATGGAGTTAATAATGTAGTTATTAATGATGATTTCATTTCTAACAAAAATTATGGAAGAACTGACCTTGACATGTATTATGAAAAGATTGGTTTAGCTTATGGTGAAGCATCTGGTCGTGAAATTCAACCAGATTATCCATCAAATTCTTTAGATATTGAAGCAAAACCTGATGAGTATAGAATTGTAGGATCTCGTGGAGCAGAGGTTGGTATTACCAGTATTCGTGCTGGTGATGGATCTACTTCAACAACAACTATTACAGTTACTTTAGAGGAGAGTCTTGATGGTCTTAGTGTAGATACTCCGATTCGTATTGCTGGAGTTAATGATACTGAAGATGATTATAATGGAAACTATGTTGTTTCGGAAGTTCTTTCTTCAACACAAATTCAGTATAAAGTTCAAAATGCACCGATAGATCCTCTACCATCTTTAAGTTCGCCCACACTTAATATTTCCGTAGATACCGTTACTTCTTCATCTCCGTATATTTTCAATATTTCATTGAGATCTGTTTATGGAATGTGTGGTCTTCATGCAGATGGCGATAAGGCATCTGGATTTAAATCTATGGTTGTTGCCCAGTTCACGGGTATTGGATTGCAAAAAGATAATAATGCTTTTGTAAAGTATGATTCAGTAACAGGAACATATTTAGATTCTACCTCTATAAGCAATCTACACACTGATAGTAGAGCAAGATTTAAACCATCTTATGAAAACTATCATATTAAATGCTCTAATGATGCATATATTCAAATAGTTTCTGTATTTGCGATTGGATATGCAAATCACTTTTTAGCAGAGAATGGTGGCGACCAATCAATCAACAACTCAAACTCAAACTTTGGTTCAAAAGCACTTGTTTCAACTGGATTTAGACGAAAAGCATTTACTAGAGATGATGTTGGTTATATTTCACATATTATTCCACCAAAAGTTATTGAAAATTTTGAAGTAAGTGTAGAATATTTGCCAATCGATGTTGGTGTAACAACTGCTGTTGGAATATCAAGTCACCTATATCTTTATGGATATACTAATCAAGATGTAAGACCTGATAATATTATTGAAGGATACCGTATTGGTGCTAAGAGAGGTGAAACTTTAAATGTATTAATTAACTCCATAGAATATTCTTCAAGTATTATAATTCCAAATACAACTAACACAACTTCTGAAAAGAGTTTTAAAGTTGGTAGAAGTTCTGTAGGTGTTAATAGTATTTCAAGCAATACATTTACTCTTACTGAAGACCATAATTTTGAAAATGGAGAAATAATTCGTATTATTTCAAATAACGGACATATACCTGATGGTTTAGTTTCTAATAACATTTATTTTGCAATTACAAATGGAGTAAACTCAAACGAAGTTAAAGTAGCACAGTCTCTGAATGATGCTGTTGGTGGAAATGCAATCTCCATTAATAATAGTGGTGGAGTTCTTAATATTGTAAGTAGGGTATCTGATAAAAAGCCTGGAGACTTAGGACATCCTATTCAATATGATAACATCAATAACAACTGGTATATACAAGTTTCAGAAACAAATGAGATATACACTCAGGTAAGTAGTCTTGGTGTTGCTGGACTGGGAGATGCAACATCAAGAACTTACATTAATAGAACTCCCGATACAAGAAATATACTTGATACTATCTATAGACTTAGATATGTTATACCCGCAGATTCTCCAATTGTAGCAAAACCACCTCTGGATAGTTTTATTATTCAAGAATCAAATAATTCTATCGAATCTACTAACGACAAAGTTGCATATCAGTTTAATCCTGCAGGAATTACTTTAGACAATTCAACTGATTTAAGAAATCAAAGAATTATTGCTGATGCTTCTTGGTCTTCAAGCACAGCAACATTTATAACAGAGCTTCCTCACGATTTAAAGATTGGATCTGAAGTTGAAATTCTTAATGTAACAAGTACAAATAATGCAACAGGTATTGCAAAGTCGGGATTTAATGGAACGTTTACTGTTGCTGGAATAAGTAGTTCAAAACACTTTACAGCATCACTTTCTTCAAATCCAGGAACGATAACGAATAATATTTCGGATAGAACAACATCACTTCCACACTTCAAACAGAAAAAATATAATAACGTTTACAGCATTTATAGAAGTCAAGAAATTCAAAAATATATTCCTGGCGAAAGAGATGGAATATATCATTTAATAGTTACAAACTCATCCAATTCTCCTTCAGTTGCCCCATTCACTGGGGATGGTTATAGTCAACCAATCCAAAATCTATATCCACAACTAAACAGGGATAATCCTGTTTCCGATCCAAAGCATTCAATATCATTTGCAAACCCCTCTATCATTGGTCAGGTTGTAGTTGATGAACCACAACATAGTATTACAAAAGAAAGCCTTGGAAAAGGATTGATTGACTTTAATGTTGGTTTTGGACTTACCGATATTGTATCTTCATCTACTACAGGAACGGCACATACTTTCTACACATCTATTGATCATGGTTTAAATCCTGTTACCACTTTAAGTATCGTAAGTGGTGGTGCTGATTATGGTGTTGGTAGCGGCAGTGTAGAATATTACTACAACGCCAAGCTTGTTGGATTTGCTGGATCTACAACAGGTTCAAATGCAACAGCAAGAGTTACCGTAAGTGCTGCCGGAACTATTTCTAATATTGTTGTTATGGATGGTGGCAGTGCCTATGGTGTAGGAAACACTATGAGTGTTGTTGGTATTGCAACAACTGGAAGTTCACATACAACAGCAGTAGTTCGTGTAGATGCAATTAATAATAATATTGGTGATGTATTAAGTTTAGATGGGATTGTGCCAACAAACTATGAAGCATACAATACTCTTTATAGAATTTCTGGGTTATCAACATCATCAGAAAAAGAAATATCTGTTGTATCTATTTCAGCAATAACGGGAACTACATCTGGTATTGGAGTAACAATTGCAGCAACAGCAAACGTAATTGTAACGGGAAAATCGTTAAATGTAACTTCATTTGTATATGACAATGTAACTGGACTTGCAACTGTTACTACGCAACAAAATCACGGTTTAAATGTTGGAAATCCAATTGTTTTAAGTGGTGCTGATAATGATTTCTATAATGGAAGTTTCCTAATCAATAAAAATGTTGGTCTAACAACTTTCTTTGTAACTATTGGCAAAACCAATACTGCGCCAGCAACGACTGGAACTATAGTTGCTAATCCTACTGGATTTGTTGCTCATGGTGGCAATATCACAAAACAGTCAGAAAATATTAGTGGAAGACTAATAAGTCAGTATGCTGGTATTACAACTACTCTTGGTGCCGCCATATCAGATGCTACTGCTGGAATCTGTTCCATTACGAATGTATCAAACCTGAATTTGCAAATAGGTGATTATTTACAAGTTGACGAAGAAATTATAAGAATCAAGAGTACTGTAACTGGAAATCCAGTTGATATCTTTAGGGGACTTCTTGGAACTGTAAAAGCACCTCACATTGAGGGATCTGTTGTAAGAAAGATAAAGCCGCGTCCTATTGAACTCCGTAGAAATTCAATGATTCGTGCTTCGGGTCATACTTTTGAATATCTTGGTTTTGGTCCTGGTAACTATTCTACAGCATTCCCAGAGAGACAGGATAGGGTTATTAGTCCTCAAGAGGAACTTCTATCACAGTCAACTAAGAAAAGTGGTGGTGTTGTTGTATTCACTGGAATGAATGCAGATGGTGATTTCTATGTTGGTAATAAGAAATCAAACTCAACAACAGGCCAAGAACAGGTATTTGATGCTCCAGTCCCAACTATAACTGGGGAAATATATGAAAGTGATGGATTAAATGTTGGTTTTGATGTTATTACTCCACTTGAAGTATCTATTAACCGCTCTCTCCGCGTTGAAGGTGGGCCAGATTCAAATGTACTTTCAGAATTTGATGGCCCAGTAGTATTCAACAATAAACTAACTTCAACATCTTCTAAAGGTATTGAAGCAAATTCATTGTTCCTACAAGGCGACAGATCCATATCTAGAAAATATACGGTTGGAATAGCAACACCATCTCTTGCAGGAAATTCTGGAGATGTTGTATTTAATGCAACTCCATCTATAGATGGTTATGTTGGATGGGTTTATACGAACAATAATCGGTGGGAAAAGTTTGGTTATGTTGGAACTTTTAGGGATCCAAGAGTTGGTTTCTCTTCAGATTCAAACTTTATTGGCATTGTAACTCAAATAGATTTCCGTTCTGGAACTGGTTCTACAGTTAGAACAGATTTTGATAGTGTTTCTGGCGTTGGAACTGTTATTTTTGATTCAAGTCCTCTAAACGTTGGTATTTCAACCGGACTTGGATTACAAAAGACATTTGTAGGCGTAGCAACTGAAATTAATTTCATTGGATATGGAATTACAATAACCGCATTTTATAATGCAGGTATTGCTAGTGTAACCTTTGATGGTTCAAGTAGTGGTGGAAGTGGTTCTCCCGCATTACCATTAAACTCTATTCAGTATAATAATAATGGATTCTTTGGCGGAAGTTCTAATTTAACATATGATGGAGACACATTTAATCTAAAATCATCACTTTCTTCCGGAAATATTTTTGTAGTTGAAGATAATCTTACAGATTCATCTCCATTTGTTATTGATTCTGATGGAAATGTTGGAATTAAGAATTCAGCACCGGTATCAAGTCTTGATGTCAGAGGAACAACATCGGTAGAATCTCTTAGATTATATGAGACTGATAGATCAAACTATGTTTTATTACAACCACCATCACTAACAAGTAATTATACTTTAACACTTCCAACTACAACAGGAACTGCTAATGATATTCTTTATACTACTGGTAGTGGCACTCTAAGTTGGATTTCTCCAACAAATCTATTTGATTCTTTGTCACTTACAACAGATGATATTTCTGAGGGTTCAAATGAATACTATACCGATGCTAAAGTTAAGGGGGTAATCAAACAAGCAATAGATAATGGAACTCAAGATGGAATTGATGTAACTTATAATGAATCACTGAATAAATTGGATTTTGAAGTTTCTGGTGGAGGATCTACATATCCATTCACAACTCGTGGATTTGGATATCCTCTTTGATCAACTTCCGTCCTCTTTAATAATGACGTAGTTATAAGCACCACATTCAGCCCTAAATGTTTCTTTGTTTGCTAATAAAATTTCTGATGGAGCTGGTGATGATGCACTTACAATAAGCTTAGCAACATCACCAGGAGTTCCCCAATATACTTCTGTGGGATTTTGTAAAAAATTAAACTTTAATCTTACATTTTTTCCAGTATCATTTGTATAAGTTGGATTTGAAGATCCACTTTTAACGATAGAAGCCATATCAGTTACCATCCTCTCTGATTACTACAATATTATATGCACCACATACAGCACTAAATGATTCTCCGTTTGCTAATATGATTTCTGTTGGATATTTGCCACCAGGAGTAATTGTTTGTGGAATGTAATAAATTCCCGCATCACCATATGCCCATGGCCCCCCCTGGCCGCCGGCGGTGAAGCCGGATCCATATTCAAAAAAGCCTATTATACGTGATGCTATATTTCCAATATTAGTTATAGTTAGGGCCCTAGGTACACTATAAGAAGTATCTAGTTTTGCCAAGATTTCATCATTTCCCACCTCCAATTTATACTTATAGATTGACCCACCAACGACGGGTTCACCGGGAACGAATTTTTTAGTATCTTCTGTAAATCCACCAAAACCACCATTAATGGTCCAGGTATCTTTTCCCACAGTAGAAGTTCCTTCTTCTATTGTCACACCTGCCCAAGTCATACTTGTGCAAGATGCCATGTAATTGATTAAAACTCTAACATTAACTCCAGTATCATTTGTATATGAGACATTATTATTTCCACTTTTAACGATAGAAGCCATATTTCTCCAAAATACTTTTCTTGTATTTATAAATAGAAAGAAAGGGTGGAGAGTGAATCCCAATGGCAATAAACAAGAATTTTGTAGTTAAAAACGGGTTAGAAGTTAATACAAATCTTATTGTTGCTGAAGGTCAAACTGTTGGTATCGCAACATCAAATCCATCTACATCATATAACCTTCATGTTTTTGGTGGAATTGGTGTAACAGATGCTTATATTGCAGGTCTTTCCACATTTGCATCAAATCTGGATATCAATGCATCTGTGGACATTAGTAATAACTTAGTTGTAGATGGATGGACTGATGTTGATGATTTAAATGTTTCTGGTGTTTCTACATTTGCATCAAATCTGGATATCAATGCATCTGTGGACATTAGTAATAACTTAGTTGTAGATGGATGGACTGATGTTGATGATTTAAATGTTTCTGGTCTTTCCACATTTGCATCAAATCTGGATATCAATGCATCTGTAGATATCAACACCAACTTAGTTGTATCTGGAGTATCCACATTTGTTGGTGTTGTCACTAATCAAAGCACTATATTTGCAAACAAATTAAGTGTAGCAGGTATTTCTACTTTTAATGAGGACGTTCATTTTTCCGGTTCTGTAGGAATTGTTTCTGTTTATTGGGATAAAAGTGCTAACGCATTAAAATTTAATGATGGTATAAGTGCAAACTTTGGAGAACACAATGATTTAAAAATTTATCATGATGGAAGTGAAAATTATATAGATGATGCTGGTGTTGGAAGTCTTTCTATTAGAACTCTAGGAAATAATACTATTAATCTTCAAAATTCAACAAATAATATGTTGAGTGCTGTTGGTTCTAGTGGATCAGTAGAACTTTACTATGGTGGAAATAAGAAGTTAGAAACCATAAGTGTTGGTGCAACTGTTACAGGAACTACATTTACAAACCAATTAAGTGTTTCTGGTGTTTCTACATTTGTTGGTGTTGTCACTAATCAAAGTACTATATTTGCAAACCAATTAAGTGTAGCAGGTATTTCTACATTTGCATCAAACTTAGATATTAATGCCTCAATTGATGTTGGTGGTCATACAGAATTAGATGATTTAAATGTTTCTGGTGTTTCTACATTTGCATCAAATCTGGATATCAATGCATCTGTGGACATTAGTAATAACTTAGTTGTAGATGGATGGACTGATGTTGATGATTTAAATGTTTCTGGTC
>Ga0208644_1000268_pt1 | contig 39998 bp, 50 predicted proteins | sample VirMetDEL_Nov_18_FD_184517 | JGI IMG/M metagenome (GOLD analysis project Ga0208644, IMG submission 184517) | Aqueous microbial communities from the Delaware River and Bay under freshwater to marine salinity gradient to study organic matter... | ecosystem: Environmental > Aquatic > Marine >...
GAATTTTCCGACAACGTTTTCCGCATTCAGGACGAAGGCGACACGACCAAAGAACTTGCGTTTCAATGCTCAGGAATCGGCACAGGCACCACTGTAACACTGACACCACCGACATCCGACGGTACGCTTGCCACATTGGCCGGCACGGAAACGTTGACTAACAAGAGTATTTCCGCAGACCAGATTAATAGCGGGACGCTGCCAGCGGACCGCCTCGGAGCGGATTCAATTGATACCATTACTGAGATTACTGCGGGCCTGAAGTCTGGAATTGATGGAACCTTGGTGACAGGCACAGCGGGAACGAACGGTAACCTGGTGCAATGGGACGCAAACGGTGATGCTGTGGATGCATCGATTGTGGCGGCGGATGTTAAAACGACGCGAACAGGAGTTTATCGAACTATCTGGATTGGCGCGGGCGCGATGGTTCCGCGCACCACCAATGGCGCCGCGACCGGAACGGCGGAATTGGCGACGAACGATGTCATGTTAGACACGATGGACTTTGACACCGCTACCGAGGAGGGGGTTGGGTTCTGGGTCAACTTCGGTGATCAATGGAATGCCGGGACGGTGAAGGTGAAATTCTATTGGACTGCTGCCAGCGGGAGTGGGACGGCAAAGTGGGATATTGCAGGTCAATCCTACGCTGACAACGATGCCATCGACCAAGCCCTTGGCACGGAGCAGGGCGTGACTGACACGCTCTTAACCGCAAACGATATGCACATCACCTCCGCCACATCAGCGTTGACCATTGCCGATGCGACTGCTGGCGAGCCGGTTTACTTACAGATAACGCGGGATGTTGCGACCGACACGCTTGGAGTGGATGCCCAGTTGATTGGTTGCATGATCCAGTATCAGGAAAGCAGCACAGAACAATCCGCTTGGTAAGATGCAAATATATTTACCACATCGCAGGGCGCAGTTCAGAGGAGTCTCTACGACCGACTTGGTTTCTTTCTGGAAGCTGGATGAAGCGAGCGGCACACGATACGACGCCTTCGGGTCGAACGATCTGACGGACAACAATACCGTGGCGCAGGGAACCGGAACGGTCTATGCGAATGCGGCAGATTTTGAGCATTCAAACAATGAATATTTAAGTTCCGCTCACAACTCATCTTTGTCTCCGACTGGTGATATGACAGTTTGCTGCTGGGTCAAGTTTGAGTCTTTTGGAACATATGATCTCGCAATGCTAGTCACAAAGGATGATTACACAGGTTATCCGACATCGTCTCCAAACAGGGAATATAATTTGCTAGTCGTATACTCAAAGGCGCAGTTTGCGCGGACCTATGGGGCTGGGTCAACAGATCAGGTTACAGCTGAAAATTCATCCACTTTAACGACTGGGGTTTGGTATTTCATTTGTGGTTATCATGACACAACGGCACAGGAAATCGGCATCAGTATTGACGGCGGCACGGCGGCAACTGTATCATTTACAAATACACCTCAGACGGGTTCCGGTGATTTTGGGATTGGTGAACGATTTGTGTCAGGTGGCCCTGAGAACCTACATTCATTGGATGGTGTTCTTGGACCAGCGATGCTTTTTAATCGTCGCCTTTCCGACGCCGAGATCACCGCACTAGCTGATTCCTCCAACCCGTTTTACGATCAATTCTAGCACTATGACAAAAGAAGAAGCACGGGCGGCAGCTTTTACAGCAATCAACGCATACGCAGACGCGATCTTTGCCGCGCAGTCTGCGCGATTGACGGCGAAAGGGACTTACCTGCAACGAAAGGCAACGCACACGACGCCGCCAACAAACGGGAACACCAGCGCGCCCGACTCGATTGCGGACACACCAACCGACGAGAACGAAACCGGGGAAGAATACTTTTCTTTTCCCGCGCAAATGCACACCAGCGCGAGCGTAAACGTTTCCGTTGGACCTGACGGGCAATCCTTCTTATGCGTTTTTGAATTCGACTGGACCGCGGACGGGATGCGACAGCGTTACAGCGTCACCGGCCCTGATCGCGTTGATTCTGGTTGGACCGAATACGACCCCAACGCCTCGCCATTGCCATGAAAAACTACATCAAAGAACACATCCGAAATGCAGCATTGATCTGCCTGATTTACGTCGCAACCCTGTTCCTCCTTGGCTGCATCGTTGGGTGCAGTTCCAGGCTGCACACATCGCATCACTACGACGCAGACGGGAACCTTGTTCATCGCGACCGCACGCGCTCCTACCAACTCTTTGGCAAGAGCGAGAACGCAGGGCTTCAGGGAACCTACGACTACGGCTCAGTTGTGAACGGCAAGACCAATCTGTTTCACTCTGTGAAGTTTGGTGTCGAGAGTGAAAAGAAGGGTGTGGACGCAGACGGCCTCAAGGCTGGAGGTGGCGCACTCGGAGAAGTGATCGGTGAGGCGGCAGAAGCCGTCGTGAAGCCATAGCCAATTTAACGCCAGTCGCTGCCGGGGTATAAAATCCCCTTGATCCCGGCCTGAGAGAAACAGCGCAGAGCACAAATCGCTTTTTGGGGGGGTGGCGCGGAACGGCAATACGTCAGCCGTCTGACATGAAATATGGAAGACAATACAACCATTGGGGCAGTGCTGAGTGCGCTCGTTGTCATAGGTGGCATCGTGTTTGGGGCTGTTGCGCGGGTGCGCAGCTTTGAGCAGTCGATAATTGCCGAGGTTGACAAGCGTATTGACGAGGCGTTTAAGAGCATGGAAGACAAGCTTAACACCAAGGCAGATGCCGTTTCAGCCGTGAGGGTTGAGCAGACAGTGAACAGTCTCAACGCTGCCATTACCGATTTCATGCGGCGGCAGGACGAGCACATCAAAGTGCTCTACGACCAAGACCATGCCCAGGACGCGCAGATTAACAACCTGCGCGTGGAAGTGGCATCCAAGTGCAATGGCTGACGCATACACAAAGCGGGCTCCGTTCCTTGAATGCGACCAGTCATTCAGGGACGCCTCACAGGATTTGATCGACGCCACATGCAACGGTTGCGGGGCGCGTGACGGCATCGATGTTCCAGACACCATCTGGGGATTGTCTATCACCAGGGCTTGCAACGTGCATGACTGGGACTATCAGCGCGGTATATCAGCGCAGATGAAGGACATCGCGGACGACAGGTTCCGCAGGAACCTTCAGAAGCTGATCGATCACGCCTACTCCAACAGCGGGTGGCTGCTGCGCTTCACAAACATCAGGCGCCTGCTTCGCTGGCTTCGGGGGTGGCGAGCGCAAACCTACTACTTGGCAGTCCACTACCATGGCGACTCCGCATTTTGGGCAGGCAAGTAGCGATTGAAAAAATGTAATAATCCTGTTCCTCTACTCGACATGAGTTGTAAACGCTGGATAGCGGCCTTTGACGTTCATGGTGACATGCAGGACCGTGAAGCGGTTCGTGTCTTCCATGAGTTCACAGAAAAACACTGGAAGCCGCACATCAGGATTCTTGGCGGGGACTTATGGGACTTCAGGTGCATTCGCAATGGAGCATCCCCGGAGGAGCGGGCAGACTCTGTCACAGCAGACTATCAGGCTGGACTTGAATTCCTGACCCGATTCAAGCCTCACGTCTTCCTTCGCGGCAACCACGACGAGAGGTTATGGGAGATGGCTGCTCGCACACAGGGAGACGCCATGATTGCCGACTACTGCATGTCGGGAGCACTGGAGGTCGAGGCCCTGATGCGCAAGATTAAATGCGACATGCGCCCCTATCACAAGAAGAAAGGGGTTTACAAGATGGGACACCTGCGCGTCCTTCACGGTTTCCGATCTGGGCAAACTGCCTGCAAACTGACCTGCATGGACTATGGGTGCTCAACGCTCCATGGACACATTCACTCCGTTGATATGTGGTCCGCTCCTGGCATTGATCGTCGGGTGGGGTGGTCATCTGGCGCGCTATGTCAGGTGGACATGCCTTACAACGCGAGGCAGCCATTAACCATGCGACAGAACAACGGCTTCGCCTACGGTGAGGTGAATGAAAAGACAGGGGAATTTTCTGTCAACCTTGCAGAGCGCATCAACGATGAATGGTGCCTCTACACGAAACCACTAAGACTAAAATGAAAACAAAGAAACCCAATTGGATAGACTTACTGGACGAATACAATCACTATGATGTATTGAAAGAGCGTCCCCCAAACAGTTTTAACATTCGCCAGCTTGCGGAGAAGTGGGGCATCAGCCCCGAGGCTGCGTCTCGCCGCGTCAGGCGAATGTTTGATGACGGAAAGCTTGAGAAGCACTTCGTCAAAGGTGTTTCTCGTCCGGTCCCACACTACACTATAAAGTGAAACGTTCCGCACTGCACAACCTGACAGACGCCAAGCTGCGTTGTCATGTGCAGGTGGGCTCGCACGCGGTTCCGGTGTATGCCGCCAACCTTGAGGCATACAGTGTCTACGGCTTCGCCTTCGACTCTCCCGAGCCCGAAATATGGATCAACTCCAGGGCGACCAGACAGCAGCAGGCGCGGGCATTGGTCCACGAAATTGTGGAGGTTATCAACTTCGTTTACGATATGGGCTTGAGTGAGACTCACATTAGGATCATGGAGCAGAGCCTATGTCAGTCCTTCCGCATGACCAGAAAGAAACCATGAAAGCCGTCCCTGCGAGCTTTTTTAGTTTTAGTCTTCATTTTCGATGATCTGTTTGATTGCGATTCCGATTGTGTTCCAGATTTCGGGCCATTCCTCGGGGTTGATTTGAACTGTTTTGCCACTTTGCGTGACTTCTACAAATTCGCCCCCCGATTCATCGACGATCTCTATGTAAGTCGCGTGCTCTGAGTATAGTTTGTTCTCATCGCCTTCTGGGTAGACGGTCCACTTAGTTTGTCTTGTTTTCATTTTCATAGTTTCAAAAAGAAGAATCCCGCCGCCAGACATTGGGGCACGAGTAGTCACTTCCCGATCCAGTCCAAGTCATCGTTTCGAGTTCTCTCTTCAAAGTGAACTGTGCTCCTGTGCATCAGAAGCGGCACGTTTACGTGCTTCGGGCCGTTGCGTTGCTTTAGAACATGGCAGTTGATTTTCCATATCTCGGTGTCTTCTTCACTGAAGTCATGGTCTTTGTGCAGCATGAGGATAACGTCTGCATCGCGCTCAATCGCGGCTGACTCTCCAAGGTTCTTTTCAATCGGGTGAACCCCAGGCTTCAGGTTGTCAGTGTCGCGGTTAAGTTGGGCCAGGGCAACAATCGGAACATTGAGCCGCTTTGCTGCGGACTTCAGGGCCTTTGAAATTTGAGCCACCTCTTGGTCGCGCTTGTCCTTGGATATGTCTGGAGATAAGTATTGAAGGTAGTCCACAAAAAACGCCTTAGTCCCATGCTTGCGTTTATGCTCATTCATTTTTGACACAAGCTGCGAAATTGTCAGGGGAGACTCATCGTCAACTTCAAGCGAACAATCTCTTATTCGCTCCATTGAGGACAAGACCTTGGCGTGCGCCCTATCGTGGTATTTCCCGTTGTCGTCTTTGAATCCGCTCCTGATAAGGTTGAATGGCACTTTCGCGTGAGATGCCAGCGCACGCCTGTAAAAGATTGTGTCAATATCCTCAAGGCTGAACACCGTGACGGGATCTGCGTTCAGCCCCATGTTCAAGGCAATATCTTTGGCGAGTGTTGACTTACCCATAGATGGCCTTGCCCCAACGACTATCAGTTCGGCGGGCCAGAGCCCGCCTCCAAGGGCGCCATCAAGATTTCGGAAGTGAGTCTTGATGGCAGGCACCTTCCCGTCGTGCGCCTCCTGGCATTCTTCGATGATCTGCTGGAGGGCGTCAACACGAGTCCTTTTTCGCCCTCGCGTGTGCTTCTCCTTTAGGCTCTCTGTGGTCGTTTCTAAGCGTGCGAACACCTGTTCCGCCGTGAGATCACCCGATAGCCCCAAAGACGCCTCAGAGAGGGCCTCAAGGCCGTGCCTGTGGGCGTACGCCTCCTTAACCACATCAATGTAATAGGGGAGGTTTATCGCCGAGGGCACCTTCTGCTCAAGCTCACCGATGTAATAAATGCCGCCGCACTCATGCTCCAGGTTCGCCTCGCGGACACGGGAGATCAGGGTGATGCTGTCAACTGGCTTGCCATCGTTTCGCATTTCAAGCATCAGCCGCCACAGGGCGGCGATGCGAATATCGGACAAGGCGTCAGATTCCAGCGATTGCGCGACGACATCGATGTTGTTCTCATCGATCAAGCAGCAGGCGAGGATGCCCTCCTCTGCTTCTATGGGGTGGTTCACCCTACCTTGGATTTGAGGTGTGCGATGCGAGCAGTGGCCCAGCGTTCCGCCCTGCGTCGGGTCTTGTCGCTGGCGTAGTCGTATCCCTCAAGTTCTTGGCGCAAGTTCTTGACTTCGCTCACCGTGTCAGCCCGCTTGATGCGGTCAACGATTCCGTAGCTCATTGTTCTTTTTCCTGTAGTGCTGCTATGACTTTGAACAGAGTCAGCAGATCCTCGGTCCTGAGAATGCTGATCCATTCGCGTCTGTTTGGTCTGTGGTGGACAACCGGCATCTTCATGCTGCCAGCGTCCCTGATCGCCTGATCGAGAGAGCCCCATAGGTCAAGCCTCTCAACCCGCTTCACCTCATGGTGAATGTGGGGCAAAAAAGTGCATTTGACATCAGGCGAGTCAAAGCCTCCCGCGTGTTGGCAGCCCCGCTCTGCGGGGAAGCCGTGATCTGTAAGGAACTCGGCGAACTCACGCTCGCCCCGCGCCCCTTTGTCCCGTGATCTCTTGCCGCTCATATCGGCTCACTCCATTCGATCTCGCATTTGTCGCAGCGAAACATGAGGCAGATGACGAGCTCGGTTCGCCCCCGGTTCCAATACTCCTCCTCGCCAAGGAATTCGATGCTCTCGCTGCCGCATGAAATGCAGGCAGCTTGGTCTTGGTAGTCGGAGTCGCGGACCCCTGGCGGGAGGTTGTTCATCGCTTCTTGCCTTTCACTTGAATTGTCTTTCGCCTATGCCACCCGCAGGGCCTGTATGTATCAGCCTGACTAATACACATTTGAGTGTAAACGCTGTGTCGCAGATTAACCATGTGAGCCAAACGACCAGCACAAACAGGGCATACGCCGTCAAGAGCAGGAAGCTCAGTGCCCACCCGCCAATCCTTGAAAATGTCAAAAACATGATCGGGGGTGGGCACAGGCTATGGGTTTAGATTAGAAGGGACATCCGGGGACATCCGAGTCATCGATGCGGTTGTCTCGCGGCATCCCGCCCTGCTGACCGCCGCCCTGCTGCACCCCGTCTCGGTTCACAAACTTTGCATTCCCGAGTATGGGGCCTCGTTCGCCGCGCTCTCGCGCCTCCTTGCCGATGTCCTGTACGACCATAAAGTCATTTCCATACTGGTCCGTACCTTCCCGGTTCTCAAGGAGGGTTATGTCGAGGTAGGTTCCTTTACTCCCCTTGAACAAGGCGTTCTTGTCAATTTTGGTTACGTCAATTTTCTGTCTGATGATCATGGGTTCTCTTTCTGTTTGTTGTTGGGTTGAAATTGTGCCCCGCTTTTATGCGACTACGGGGCGGGCGAATGAAGTAACAAGCCAGTTGTCTCTGGCCGTCGCGATACCCTGCCCGTTAGTAGGGCAAAAGCTTTTCAGCTACTTGTTCAGTTACAATTACGTCCTGGCGCAGATACTGCAATGCAATATGCTGCGTCTCTGGATCTTCGTAGAACCGGTAGAAGTTCTTACCGTCAACCAGATTGTCCTTCTGCTCACAGCCAAGAAACTTGGCGAGCCTGTTCAGTGAGATGAACTCTTGGCGGTTACCGCACTGCCAAATCTTCATCAGGTCGATGACGTTGCTGTTGTAGTAGCGATTGTGCTCGGGGCGAAATACATCGCCAAGCGTAACATCGTGTTTCATGCAGCGGCGGGCGAGGAACGGCAGGTCGAAGCCCTCGATGTTGAAGCCGCAAAATCGCGGCTTTTCAGGCATCGCGATATGAGCGCAAATCCCAGCGAATTCGTCGAGGATAGCCGCCTCATCGCCGTGCAGAATCTCCGGTTCCTTGTCCTCGCCAAACCACTTGTAGCCGATTGCCAACACCTGCCCCGACCACGCATTGAGCGCGGCCTTGGCGTAGGCGTCGGTGTAGTAGTTCTCCTTCGCCTCCTTCAGCTTCTCAGCCCGCTTCTCCGGGTCTTTGAGATTGCCCATCTTGACCGACTCAGGGTCAAAGGCGGGCATCATGCTTCGGATCTCCTCCTCGGGGGCAGGGCCGGTTTCGATGTCAAAGATTAGTGTTTTCATTTGTCCAAGACGATTCTGCATTGATCGTTTCTGACTTCCAGTCGCGCCATACCCGGAGTTCCGATGCGATTGCGCGCATCGTTGATCCGCTCAATCTCCAGGTCACACCATTCAAGGTAGGTGACGAGACCGTAGCCGGTGCTCATCTTCCAATCGCAGTTTTCCCAATCTGTGATTACATCATGCATGTTAATATTCTCCTTCCAACAACCATACAAATTCCTTGTGACGGTTAGTCCGTTCGCCGCGCACATCCGCGTCTATGTCGGCCATCACATCGCGGCTAGTGAACTCGCAGCCCGCCTCTGTGAGCAGGACATCAAGGTCGCCGTGCATGAACTCGCAAAGCTCCTGCACAGCAGCCTCTTTGTAGTAGCCAATGGCGAGCTTGCGATTGCCGCAATTGCGCTTGTGTGTCGGCTTCCAGTCTGCGCCAATGATGCCTTTCTTGCGCATGGAGCGGGCATCGCGACATGCGAGCGCGATCATGGCGCAAAACATATTCCTCACTCCCGTGTCGTCGTATTCTTGTGTCTTCATTTGGTGTTGGAGTTTAAGGTTAGGATGGCATGATGCTTTTCTCTTCTGCGTGTTTCTCAAGGGCCTTGATGAAGTCGTCAAACCGCTTCACAGACTCCGCAGCCATATCCGGGTCCAGTGTGGACAATGTTTCACCAGCCTTCAGTTTGCCTTTGTCCGCAAAAAAGCTTTCCGCGACCGGCACCCACTTCGGGCCAAGCTGCTTGGCAAGCTCCTGAACAGCCTTACCGTCGCTTTCTCCGTTCCGCCTCGCCTGACGGGGAGCCGATTTCCTTGCGCCGCCCGGAACAAGTCCACCGGCATCCCCGTCGTCCGATCCCTCTACTGGGATGCAAAATTGTTGGAATGCCCAATACTTGAAAGCCATCGAAAGGGCTTTGGAAGTCGCTTTGTCAGCCTTGTCCTGCGCCTCGGAGGCAATGCGCGAGGTGATGGAGGAACCATCAGTGGCGGACAGGACGTAGTCTACGATCAGGCGGCACGCAGTGCCGTCATATTCAGCAGACTGGACGAAGGGTGTGACGGTCACCTCATGCTCAATGAGGGCCTTGTGCAGTGCCGCGTAAACGTCGTCAATGCTCCGGTAGTTAAAGCGGAAATGTTCATTGCGGCTGTTCTTCCCGATGGAGCCGACTGCTGCGGCAACCTTCGGAACCAGGGTGTAAATGAGATGGGATTCACTCATGAATTTTGTAAGTTTCAGGGTCGGGGTTTACGGGGCGGTCATCCCAATGGGCGTCAGCGTCCCGGTTGAACCAGGCGTTGTACGCTTCGGCGTAGTCGGGGAATCCTTGTGCAATGCGGTCCCGGTTCTGCGTGTCAGCTTTGGCGTAAAGGCGCAGCAGCTTCGCTCCAAACCAGTCGCCATGGCCTCTCAAAATCAGGCCAACGTTCTCTCGGTCGAAGTCTGAGATCACGCCTGCACCTCCTTCGCCTTGCAGCGGTCAGTGTTTTGGGAAATAATGCGCTCCAGTTCGTTCTCATCCATAAGGTGGTTGCGGGCGATGTTCAAAAGTCCGCGTTTGCGGATCTCGTTCTGGAGGCGGGCCAACTTTTTGATGTATGTGTTCTTCATTTGGTGATGTGGATTTTAGTCAGATATTACATTCTGTCAACACTCAATGCTTGAGAAAGTTTGAAACCGTGCTTGCAATCCCTGCATATTAGCCAAATCTGCAAGCATGGAATTTCCAAAAACCCTGAAGCGAGTCCTGAGAGAGGAAAAAAAATCACAGGCACAACTGGCGGAATCTGCCGGTGTCACCCAGGCGTACATCAGCAGGGCCTGCAACGACCGGCTGCCATGCAGTGCGAATGACCTGTGGCGGCTGCTCGCCCCGCTTAAGAAGCCCAACCAACTCGACGCGCTCAAGGCGTATGTGGCAGACGTGGTGCCAGAAGAATTGCACGGGCATGTCGCGGTTAAAGCAAAAGAGAATGTGATTACAGCAAACCTATCGCACCAGGGCGAGCTTGCTCTCGCATTCATTCTCAAGCGCGCCAACCAGATTCCTGAGATAGAGGAGAGCATCATGGACATTGCGGCCTCTCTGGGGTGGGAATATGATCCGCCAAAGGGTATCCCTCGCGGCGCTTCTGTTCGCAAAAGGTAGGTGATTTCACAACCTTTCTCGTTCTGTCTGCCAGTTCGTTGAACAGGTCCATCTGTGTGTAAGGGTGGTTGCTGCACCGCTCCCGCTGAGCTGCGCGGTCAGCAACTTCAAGCGGAGCCCCGTCAGATAAATACATCCCGGCCCGCTCAGCGCGGAGGTAAGCACATTCCTCGCAGTCATTCACTCTCATCCATGAACACGGCTATGAACTCTGCTGCGAGAGGCGGGACGATAGCGTTTCCGTAACCGCGTAAACGCATCACCCTCTCCTCCGCTGTTGATTGAGCATACGCCCTGCTGATATCGCAGCTTGGCACCATTCCACGGGGTAGCCCATCAACCAGCGGGAATGTGCCGGGTTCAACCCGCCTCGATTTCCCGTCTTTGCAGCAGAGGGTGTCGTAGCGATCCCAAGGGCGGCTTGTCGCGGCAGTTGATCCAAGCGAGTTCGCGTCGAGCCGTCCGAGTTCGTTCCCGTCTGCGACATCCCCGGCGTGTCCTTCCAATCCCTCGCTGGCGGCGTCACCCAACCCGCCAAGTGAGCCGCTCCTTCCGGGGTCAACCCTCTCGTCACGCCGTCGCTTGGGCCGTGTCCGTGCGGGCCTCTCGGCGTCGGCCACCCAATAAAGTCTTTGTCGGATGTGCGGGCTTTGGATGCCCGCAGCGCACAGATCTGCCGCCGCTGCGGCGTAATCCACACTTTCCAGGTCAGCCGATACTCCATCGAACCATCCACGCCCAGCCTTGCTCGAAACCTGTTCGCCAAAGACGATGCGAGGGCGACACTCGCGGATGAGGCGGAAGAATTCGGGCCATAGGTGCCGTTCATCGTCGGTTCCTTTGCCTTTCCCTGCTGCGCTGAAAGGTTGGCATGGGCATGACCCTGTCCACACGGGTTCGTCTTCAGGCCATCCTGCGAGTTGCAATGCGTAGCTCCACCCGCCGATTCCTGCGAAGAAGTGACATTGTGTGTAGCCCTGAAGGTCGCCGTGTTCAACTTCGACAATGCTGCGTTCGTCAACGTGTCCTCGCGGAATGAGTCCGCGTTGGATAAGCTCCCGAAGCCAAGCTGATGCGTGTTTGTCGTTCTCATTGTAATAGTTCATCCTTGACCTCAGTTGCGGCTCGCCTGCTGCGCCGCCATCCAATTAGCCGCGAGGTGAGTGATCTTGTGGAGTTGGGACACGGGGATATCCCGCGAGACATTCAGCGTGACGACGGGGTCGCCTTCGCGTATCTCAACGAAACCGATGTCGATCAGGAATCCGCAAGGGGTCTCGTAGGTGATGTCCCCGCCCTCGTCCACAGAGTAGCCTGTAAGATCGACATTCATCGTCCACCTCCCGCCGCCTTGAACTTCTTCAAATAACGCAACGTCGCCGCCTTGCGGTGACCGCTCGGCCCGCCGTTGTGAATCCTTGCCATCGTCGCTGAGTCGCCGTCGATGTAGGCCCGCTTCGCATATCGCCGCATGTAAGCGTCAACGACCTTGGACGCGTAGAGTAGGTCGGCTACGTCCTGATAACAACCTCCGAGGGATCGGTCATAATTGACCGCTTCCTTCCAATAGCCGCGATGAATTTGTAGCGGGCCTCGGGCCGCGCCGCCGTCGCCAATGACCGCGCCCAAGCGACCACCTGTCTCGACACGGTGAAGCGCGTCGATAAATCCTGCGGGAAGGTCTGCCTTCGCAGCCGTTGCGGTGATGAATAAAATTGTGAGTGCCGTTTTCATGTTTTCGTTTTTTGGGGCCGGTAGCCGGAGGCCCGATTCAATAACCTTTCTGCGCTTGTGCTCCATTCCGGGGTTTGACTAGCCCTGTCCACTCCGCGGAGCAGGGCCAAAGCTTCAATGCGATCCAGGTGCCAACGCCGCAGTGTCTCCTCGATGACCGAGATGTAAGCCCACTGGTCCGCAACCTCCTCCTTGGCGGCGATGCACATTAGGAGCGGGTCTTTTTTCCACAAGTCCCCACCGTGCTCTTCCTGTCCAGCCCGGTATTTGTTTTTGAATAGGTTGGAGAACTCTGCATTGAGTTCCAGCATGTGTGTTGTCTGTTCTGGTGTCATATCAGGTTTCTGCTCCATTGCTCAAGAACTCTCATTTCAGCCCCAAGTATCTGCCATGGCATCTGCTATGCCGGTATAGGTTTCGCTTCTCTTTTTCCACCTGTCCTCACTCGGAGGCATCTTGTGAATCCTCGCCTCCCGCCCTTCCACGATGTTGGTGGGCTTTAGCAGAGACAGTCCCTCCAGCCACAGACAGGTAGCCTTTGTCTCGCCATGCCCAAACATCCAGGGTTGGATGATCTGCGTGGGCTTGCGCCACATCGAGGACATGATGCTGACCGGATTCTCAAAGCAACGCCCTGAGATATGCTCAGAACGCCGCACAAGGCGCATGAAAAAGCTGACGGCGGCCTGCTGCCGACCGTCAGCCTTCTTGGCCTCAAAGTGCCGTGCCCCAGAGACTGAGAGATGAGTGCATTCAGGGTGGAAGATAGCAATGTCCAAAGGGTAGTCGATGACGTCAAAGACATCCCCTTGGTAGTGAGGACCGGGAACGTCAGTAGGGAGAAGGTCACAGGACATAGCCTCATGCCCACGGGCAAGGAATGCGTCTCTCACCTTTCCGCTTGTTTCACATCCAATCAGGACTCTCATCAGAACAGTCTTTCTACGAGTTTGTATTCCCGAACAGGACCATCTTGGTCATGCCCGGTGCGGGAAATTATGTTATGCGCCCCATACTCAGGCTTTTGCATCCAGCGCAGCAGAACAGAGAGTTTTGCAACAGGATAGCCAACCCGCTCTGAAAGCTCCTCAAGGGTGAACCAGTCTCCCCCGACCATGGCGAGATAGACAGCTTGCATGATGTTGCGAAGGCGGTGTTCGTCAGTTCTCATTTCCAGTTATTGAAAAGACGCCTCAGAGCGTAGCTGACTGAGAACTGTTAAAGTGAAGTCGTTCATTGGGGCAACTTCTACGCTCAGGCAACGCGCCTGTCAATACGAAATGTTATAGCAAGTGACACCCGCCCGCATACCCCAGGATTACACCGCCGAGCAGATTTCAGGGGTGGTCAAAAAGGAACATTGCGAAAATTGGGCCAGAATCGCAGATCACCCCAAAATAGTCCTTGACGACTCGCCAACCCCCGAATTAGTATCCGACCAGCGGGAGGCGCAGAACCCTTCTCCCCGTACCCCTCATCCCCTGTTTAAGCCCGAGCCAAAGCAACCTTAAGCGCGGGCGCGTCGGCCGCAGGCCGGAAAGCGCGTAAAACCCGCAAGCGAAGGCGAGGGCTGGCGCATGAGCAGTTAAATGAAACCCGAAGCGAGCCCAAGCGAGCTTTGTAATTCGCTTGAATCCCAGCGGGTACTAGTCCGAGTATAACGCGGGCGCGAGCAAGCTGTAAGCGAAACCCCCGGATTAATGAAAACCGGCGACATACCCCAGCCTTGCCGGGCTACGCCCTTCCGGCTGGTATCCGACATAGCAGGGGATTACGGTGCAGGTCATGAGTTGAAGCATGGACTGGTTGCAAGCTTCAAAGCGCCAACCCCGGATTAGGTCTGGCCAGGTCTGATTGGACTGTCCGTCCGTCCGCGCCCCTAGGGAGACGGACGGACGGACGAACGGAGGCGCGTTCTAAGGCGTTTTAGTTTTCGACTGGTATGCTGACACCTTGCGAGCCTTAAAACGCGAGAGAGGCGTTTCTAGGGCACAAAAAGGCCGGGCTCGAAAGCCCGGCCGTTTTGACGTTAGTCTAAAATCCCCTTGAATCCCGGCTGCCATGAATCCCTACGTTGGACCATCGCCGACCATACCGCCGAATCCCAGCCCTGAAAACGGCGCGCCGCCTCCCCTCCGCGTGGGCCGTAAACTGTAACTTCAACGCACGGTGTCCCTGGCAGCTTGTCTAAAACCCATTGTGCCGCCTTTTTGGGACAATCACTCGTCACGGAAATCCATTGCGTTTTGCCCTGGAAATTGTCCAGCCCTAACGCCGCCCGCTCATTGAAATCGATCCGCACGGCGTATTTGTGAATTCGCTTTCCGTTCAATTTGCCAAGAAAACGCGTCCATTTCCGGTTGTCTACGTAGTTCTGCATGATCAATTTTGGATGAAGTTAGCGCCAACCCCGTGAGCGGGAATGAATATGGATTTCGCCGGACGGGAATTCCCAGCGCACAATTTACAATCCCGGCATTCAACGCCCCGTGCGCTGGGGCATTCGATTTCTCCGTCAGCTCCCGTTTCCGCGATTCTGAAAGTGCGCCATCCCCGCCGCCATGCTGTTTTGGCGTCCCTCTCGTTTTCAACGGATGCCATTAAATATTGACGGTATCCCTTGAAAACCGGATTGCGCCATTGATGGGTGTAACCGGTAAATCCGGCAGAACTAGCCGCCATTGCGGCAAGCTTGGGAAGCGGGATATGAACTGGATCACCATAGGCGCCAAACCGGATTTCACGCCCATTAAACAAGGCGCCATAGTCGCCGGATTCAGCTTTCTGGTAACCGCCAGACTCCCATGATTTCCATATTCCAAGCGGGGCCTGGCCCACATTTACGTAGCAACCGCGCTCCTTTCCGCGATTTCCACGCAACGGACAATCGCCGCAAACTCTAGCATCCGTTCCTTTCGCTAGAGATTCAACGGGATTCTCCCGCCGGTTCAGAATCCATGTTTGAATCATGTTTCCCGTTTTACGATTTTGTGAAGACATGGTCGCAATCACAATGCGCCAGGAATCTGAATGTATTATGTAGCCGTTTTGTTTTTTCATTTTCTTGTTTCCTTTCATTAAAAAGCCCCGGCCGGAGCCGGGGCTTGTGTAATAGTTCAGACGGTCGCAATCCAGACCAGCAAAATCAGGAGCGCGGAACAGGCAAAGCCGAACAGGTCAAAGATTAATTCGCGGACCTTCATTCCACACTCCATTCGTTTTTCTGGCCAACGAGAATCCCCGTGCCGATCTCAATCTCACGGATGACGCCATCCCAGGCAATCGATTGTCCGGACGTAGTGCGCCCCCAGATGGTGAAGTCAAACAGCTCACCAACCGCCTCCCCGCGCTCTTTGAGCTGTTTGCCAAGCCAGGGCGTGACGATCCAATGTTCCAAAACTTCGGGCGGTTCGTAGTCTTCGACGGCTTGCCTGAAAATCCCGTCCAAATCCAGATCTCCATTGTGATCGATGTGGTCTTCTCGTGTTTCTTGCGAATACCGGAATTCTTCCCCTCTCAACCGGACAATTGTGTCCAGAGTTCCGTCGTCGATCAATTCGCATTCATCAATGTCCGGCGGCGGCGGGAAATATAGATCCTGGAGCCATTCCTGCGGGAATGTATCTCCCAGATTCAATTCATGAACCATTCGCGAGCAACAATGCACAATTTCAAGTTTTGCAAGCTTCTCACAAATCCATTGGTTTTTCATTTCGTTCTCTTTCATTTTAGTGTTCGTGTATTTTTTTGTCTGTGCCGGTTCAAAAACGTTTGAGCTGAATGCGAATGCCCAATTCACGCATGAGCGCAGGTGTCAAAGCTTCCAAAGCTTCCCCGTTAATATCGTGTGCCGCGACAGGCAAATGGCATCGATTGTTCGCGGGCACCCCGTTCCCACGCCAGGAATTTGCCTCTTCCCAACAAGCTTGCTCATGCTCCGTCGCAAACTCTTCCGGCGGCATTTCACCGTCCGGCAACAATTCGTCAATTGCGCATGCATAGGCGTCTTCCAATGTTTGAGCGCGAATGATGCCGACGATACCCATACTGTCGCGCATGAGCCAAAGAGGGCCAAAGCCATCTTCCCATACGTCAATCGAATGCTTTATCCCACCCTCCCACGTACGAAAAAACGCCGATTCAAGAGATGTGCAATCGGTGGGACTTATTTGCCGGTTTAGCTTTGTTTGTGTTTTCATTTCGTTTCTCTTCATTGTGCCGGGCAATCCCCGGCGGGTTTTTGTTAATAGCCAAGCCAGTTGAGAACATCGCGCAACGTAGGCTGGATCGATTCCAGGCGGTATTCGTGGGAGTATGCGCACCAGGCAAGGATGCGCCCGTTATGCTCAGCGCAAACCATGCCGTGTTGCCGGATGTAGTTTAATAGGTCGTTCATTGCGCCTCCGCCCAATATTCCAATTGTTCCATGACTTCCCTTGCCAATTCCATGCAATTGGAATCGCGGTAAAGGTAAATCACAACCCAATGTGGAAGGTGGTAACAAGCACCGGCAAAGGAATTGTCTCCGGTTTGCCAAGCCCATTCAGACATTGATTCGTCTGTGGCAAAGGTAACGCACATTCCCGGCGTGTTGTCGTCAAAATCGTCAGTTGCCCGATCGTCGTCATCAATTGATGTCTTGAATTGCTTCAATGCCTCGTAAAAGGCGCAAACTGTAGGTTTCATGGTTTTCATTGTCTGGTTCCTTTCGTTGGGGGCTGTTGTCATATCATTCATTGCGATGAATTGCGATGACCCTTAACAATTCGTTATTGATGATGTCCAGATTTTTTTTGCACAATCTGCCACCTGGCCAAACGTCGCCCAAAACGCCGCCCAAAGCCTAGCACGCCCAGCCCGGCGCATTGTGTCCCGCGGAGTGCTGAGACGAGGGACAACGCCCGCCAGGGCCTGCAATGGGCATCATAGACTGGAGCGCAAACAGCCCGGCGATTAAGGGCAGGCGGGCAGGCGGGGATGAATGGCGGAAAGGGATGAATGGCGAGCAACATAAGTAGAATGGTAATGATTACGCTACGTGTCTGATTAGTCGCGCCTCCGCCTTTCCCTCCCCGCTCCCTCCGCCCGTCCAAAGTTAATCGCGTCTAACAATGTTTTACACGCCATCCTTTGAACCTAATTAATATTGTGCGAAGGACGTTGAAGCTACAACGGTTTACGCATGCGGGCTGCCGCATAGCATAGGCTCGGGCCTGTTTTCAGCCTGTATTGGGCAGGCCGCCGTTCTTACTCTGCATTGCGGGACCAGGTGGACACCCCGGTCGGGGGGGTGATCCACGCGCGCGCTTACCTCCTTACGCAAACAGAATGTGTGTGCCCCCTTTTTTAAAACACCTCTCAATCCCCTCTCTCGCTCCATCACAGATCTTACTCTGTTTGCCCCGTATCTGCGTTCTGAGGCGTTTTCCATGTCCTTGAGGCTGGTGATACCTCCCCTTGTATTGTAGCTGTAGAAGCCCTGCTTGACAGATATGACGGTTTGTTGTTAGATACGTGTCACCCATGAACAAGATGAAGAGTTCCCACATTGAAATACACCCCTGCGAGAACGGTTGGATTGTGACTGCGTATGATCCGATGAGGATATGGGCATTTGAGTCTGTGTCCCATGTCGCTAACTTTGTGAAGGAGTTCTTTTCGCAGCAGGAGGAGAGTAGTGATGAAGGTTAAGTCTGAGAAAACTGAGAGGGTAATTATCGAGATGGACGGGCCGGAGGCTCGTTCCATCCGTGATTGGCTGACTGCCCAGGCTGACGCCCAGCCTCCCCACTCTCCGGTGGGTCGGCTGCGGGTTAAACTGACTAATGCAATGGCTGAGTAATATGAGTGAAGAACAGGAAGACTATCAATGCTTCTTCTGCGAGCACGGGGCTGATCGTGCGTGCGGCGAAAAGTCAACTAATGGCGTGGCGTGCGACATGCCCGCTGGTCATGCTGGGCGTCATGTGAGTTGTCACAACAACTGGCACGCTGCAGTGATTTGGAACACGGGCGGCAAGCCTGTGGTGTCCTACCGGCACCGCAAGGGCAAGGGGAAGAATGCTGAGAGGTTGTATCGCTTGGCGAAGGCCAATCAGGCTGCTGGGACTGGGGCTGATAAGCAGCGGGTTCAGAACGAGGCCGCGACTGACATGCTCAACGAGCTTGAGGTTGATGGGGCTGCTGCCGAGGTGTTCAAGGAGCTTTGTAGGGCTACGCAGTATAACCCGATCTTGGAGGTCATTAACGCCCTAAAGAACAAGGCAAAGGGCGGGACTCAGGGCATCTCGCCTTCCAAGAGGCTCGATGCGAACATGAAGCTGATGGAATATCTGGTTCCGAAGCCGAAGGCGCAGGATGTGAGCAAGAAGGAGGATACTGGCATTACGGTGAACATCAACGATGGGGAGGTGAAATGAAGAAGGTTGACGAGAAGCTTGTTAAGGCAGTTGAGCGAATTGCGGACTCTTTGTCCCGGCTTGAGGGCATGATTGGCGAACTGATCGAGTGTGAGGAGTGTGACTGCGACGAACCCTGCGGCTATCACGAGCTGTCTGAGGGAGAAGAAATCAGGAAGGGTGATTGGTATTTCAATGAGTCAAAAGAAAGGTGCCCAATTGTCTTGGATTTGGGAGGGCCATACATCAGGGACTACTTTGAATTCTCCATCTACCGTGATGTTCCAAGCTCCTGACTGTCATGCCTGAATTTTCCCTGCCATATCAGTGGGCTCCGCGAGAGTATCAGAAGCCCCTCTGGAACTACTTCATGTCGCCTGGGACGGGCAAGCGCGCCTCAATCTTCTGGCATCGCCGCGCTGGTAAGGATTTGTTCGCCATGAACCTAATTTCAGTGATGGCGCACAAGCGGGTTGGAGCTTACTGGCATATCTTTCCGCAGAACAAGCAGGGCAAGCGTATTGCGTGGAATGGGCGAACTGGCGGCATCATAGACCCTGTGACGCATGAAGTGAAGGAGCAGGGGCGCCCATTTCTCAGCTACCTTGGCGGGCCGCGAGATCCGAAGACCAAGAAGCCGGTCCTTCAAGAGAAGTACAACGACCAGGAGATGACCTACGTCTTCAAGAATGGTTCGATGTATCAGGTGCTTGGTGCGGACTCCGACTCACTGGTCGGCGGCAATCCCGTTGGGATTGTTTTCTCTGAGTGGGCTTTGATCCCCAAGAAAACATGGGAGTATTTGTCGCCTATCCTTGCGGAGAATGGCGGCTGGGCTTTGTTCATCACCACGCCTCGCGGCAAGAATCACGCCTACGACATGCATGAGATGGCGAAGGACAACGACAATTGGTTCCGCGAGACATTGATTGCCGGAGATCAGGGCACACGCGATGAGGCGGGCAATCCGGTGGTGCCAGATTCCTTTATTGAGCAGGCCAAGATGGATGGCATGGAAGAGGAGCGCATCCGATCCGAGTTCTACTGCGATACCGAGGCTCCTGTGAGCGGGGCATACTATGGTCGTCAGATGATGGAGGCTTCGGATCAAGGGCGCGTGACGGATGTTCCATGGATGCCGCAACTGCCGGTCTACACCTCATGGGACTTGGGCGCGAATGATGCGACTGCCATTTGGTTTTTTCAGCGGGCGCAGGGGGCAATCCATGTTATTGACTACATCGAGGAGCGCGACCAACCGTTGAACTACTACATCAAGTTGGTGCGTGAGCGGCCCTACACCTACGAGGCGCACTATGCGCCGCACGACATTGAGAAGCGTGAGATCACTTCTGCCGAGGCGCGCATTGTCACTGCTGCCAAGATGGGCATCAGGTTTACGCCTATTCCGTTCCTCTCAGTGCGTGAGCGCATTGATGCTGCGCGCAACCTGATCCCGGTCTGCCGCTTTGATGCGACCAAGTGCGGTCCTGGCATTGAGGCATTGCGCAGCTATACCAAGAAGTGGAACGATAAGGATGACACCTACATGAACGTTCCAAAGCACGACTGGGCGAGTAACGGGGCTGACGCCTTCGGCTACTTTGCTTTGGCTGCTGGGCCGGAGCCTGATACGAGAAACAAAACTAACTACAAGGGCAGTCCGATTATGGACAGCTTTGACTACCTTGCGTGAGCGCCATTGAGCAGTCCATCGCAATGTGGCCGTCTCCAGAGGTATTCTGGAATGATGTTCGCAAGTGGGGCGAGATGGGCTGCTACGTCCACATTCGCCCAGACTTCTGCGTCTGCGCCAAGGATGTCGAAGGGCGGGGTTGGTATATCTACCTTGCCGTTGGCGACATGGAGCGCATGCTTCGCCAGCTTCCCTACGAGCTTGAATTCATAGGATGGGACCGGGAGTTGCGGGGCTGCCGCAATCCGAGATATTACCCACTGAAGAAATTGCTTGCCAAATGTGGGATTTCGTCCATTCCTTCATACTAGATGACATCTAGTGCCCCGAAGCCACCGGCTCCACCCAAGCCGCCTGCACCCGAAGGTGCGGGGGCGACTGTGCGTGCGCAAGAAGCCCAACGCAGGCGAAAAGGACGTAAGTCCACAATCCTTGGCGGGTTATCTCCGAGTGCTGGCGCTGAAAACACCTTCCTGAAATCAATCCTTGGCGGTTAATGACAGACGAAAAGGCAAAGCAGGTTTTGTCCCGCCTCGATGAACTCAAGGCGGCGCGGAACACCATAGACTCCGAGTTCCAAAAGATTGTGGACTACGTTCGCCCAGAGGGGGCTGACTTCTCCACTCGGAACGAGAAGGGCCGCGCCCAGATCAACCGCTCTGACAAGATTTACGATTCGACCGCCCGCGATTCCGTCGTCACCTTTGCTGGGGGCATCGAGTCCAACTTGACCAATCCGGTTGAGCGTTGGTTCTCTGTCCGCATCGAGGGAGTTGACGACGAGCAGTTAGACCATGAGGCTCTGCTTTGGCTGGACAATGTCACCGACATCGTTTACTCGCAGTTTAACCGCCCGGAGGGCGGATTCTATACAGCGGTTGGCGAGGCATATACAGACCTTGGCAGCTACGGCACCGACGTTATTGGCTCCGAGTGGGACGGCAACGGCGTTGTATATCGCTCCTACCCACTGGGCAACTGCTGGCTCGACGAGGGCGCAGACCAGTTGGTGGACACCAATTTCCGCGAGATCGAGATGACCAAGCGGCAAATCGAGCAACGATTTGGCCGCTACGGGATGGTTCCCGACTCGATCATGCGAGAGAAGGACTCCACGAGACGCTTCGTGGTTGTCCATGCAGTCTATCCCCGATCCGATGCAGCGGGCAGTCGGGCTATCAATAAACGCTATGCCTCCTGCTGGGTTTGCGCAGATACCAAGTCTGTGCTCCATGAATCTGGCTACGACAGCTTTCCATACGCGGTTTCGCGTTGGGCAAAGCGGGCGGGGCAAGTTTATGGGTTTAGCCCCGCCCGCATTTGTCTTCCCGACATCCTCATGGTCAATCGCTTTCAGCAGCAGATTCTGAAGCGGGCCATGAAGGTGACATCCCCTCCCCTGTTGGTTCCCAACTCGGGCTATGTCCTGCCGATCAATACCTCGCCCGACGGCGTCACCTTCCATGACGCCTTCAGTGGTCAGAACGAGGTGCGCGAGCTTTACCAGAACGTGCGCCAAGACCTTGGCATTTCCCTTGAGATGCTGACCGATGTCCGCAACTCCATTCGCAAGTGCTTTCATGTTGACTTGTTTGAGCTTGGCAAGAACAACATTGAGATGAAAGCAACCGAGGTGATTGAGCGCAGGAATGAGAAGCTGCGCCAATTGGCTCCCATGATCGGGCGGCAGACCAAGGAGAAGCTTGACCCGATTGTCTCCCGCACCTACGAGCTTTTGAACGCGCATGATCGCATCCCAGATGCCCCGTCTGCGCTTCAGGGCACACGCTTGCGCGTGCGCTACCAATCTCCCGCCGCAGCCGCACAATTCAGCGTCAGGGCTGATTCAATGCGTGGATACACAGAGGATCTAGTCGCGCTTGCGCAGGCATATCCTGACATTTTGGACAAGATCGACCCTGACGCGCTGTCGGCTGAACTTGCTAGGGCGAGGCAGGTTCCGACCGCGATTCTGCGCCCCAGCGAAGAGGTTGAAGAAATTCGCGCCCAAAAACAGCAGAGCCAGCAGATGCAAGAGATGGCCCAGGCGGCGCAGCCAGCGGCTAGTGCAATCAAAGACATTGCACAGGCGCAGGCGATTTCCCAATGAAAACCCTAAAGCAACTAAAAACCCATACGGAGCGGAATTGCCATTCGGTGCTGATTGCCGCTGTAGCCAACCCCTCGGGGAATACTGTCGTTATCGGGCCATTTGCCAACGCAAAGGAGATGGACCGCGCTATTCTGCGCTCGGAGTATCCCGTTAACAAAGTCGAAGGCCCTTATCAGGTGCTGATTCCTTACCCCGAAGGAGCCGTAAAGCCAAAGGCGACTGATGAACTGGCAGCAGTTGGTCAATAAGACCCTCGGCAAAAACCGCTCGTTCCAGGCTGTATTCAAAACCCCGGAGGGGCAAGAAGTGCTGCAACACATCGCTAAGATGGGCTTTGTGTTCCAACCTTCGATGGATACCAGGGGCTTGACAGAGTTCAACGAGGGTCGGCGCAGTCTTGCGCTGGACATCCTCGCGCTCTGCAACAAGGACGAAGCGGCCATACTTGAAATGCTGAAAACCCACCAACAGGAAGAAACCCAATGAGCGACGACAACGACACACCATTTGTTGAGACACTGCCCGAGGAATACCGCGACAATGCGGTGTTCTCGTCCTACAAGGACATGGGTGGGCTTCTCAAAAGCCACGTTGAACTGAACAAAATGCTCGGTAAGCCCCGAGTGGATCTGCCTCAAGACGACTGGAAGGACGAGGACTACGATAAGTTCTACTCTAAACTGGGCAGGCCCGAGAAGGCTGAAGCCTACGCCGAAGGGCTGGAACTGCCCGAAGGCGTGGAGCTTGACCAGGATCAAGTCAAGTGGGCGACTGACCAGTTCCACAAGCTGGGCATCTCCGACAAGGCTGGCAAGCAGCTTCTGAAGGATTACATCACCCGTCAAATTGAGCAGGATCAAGCCACGCAGAGCAGCAAGGCGCAATTTGCCGAAGAGGCGACCGCCGCGCTGAAAGCCGAGTGGGGCGACAACTACGACACTCAGATGGAGTTGGTTAAGGGTATTGCGAGCAAATTTGGTGACGATGCGTTTTTCGAGTTGCTGAATAACCCTGAGTTCGGTAACAACCCCGCCCTTGTGAAGTTCATCGCCAACGTCGGCGAGGAGTTCAAGGAGGATGTCGTTGGAGGTTCATCTGGCGCGCCCTCTGTGAGTCCGCAGGCTCGCGCCAAGTTGCAACTTGAACAGAATCGACAAGACCGTGAAAAGGTGCGACTTTTGACCACGCCGCTTTACAACCTGCGCGAGGACGAGCAAGTTGCGGCAAAGGCGTTGCGAGCCGAGAACGAGAACCTGTATCGCCTCGCCTACAAGGATTAGGGAGCCCCTTCTCCCTTGCCCCGCCTCGGGTTTTCTTTGTTTTTACCGAGGCGGGGCATTTTTGTTGCTTGACCGATTCCTGAATACTTGTTACGCATCATCATATCTGGACAACTTGACACGTCGAGCCCAGTGACAGCGGGGAAAGCCCCGCCTTCCAGCAGCGGAGAAAAGCTGTTATGGGAGAGTCCGCATTTGTGGGTAGCTCAACCGATCCGAAACGATTGCAAGAGAAAGGCTACCTACAATGTCTTCAGAGATTAGCACCTCCTTTAAGCAGTCTTACCACGACATGCTGGAGATCGGCCTGCAACAGCAGGGCTCCCGATTGCGCCCAGCGGTTCGTGTTGAGTCTGTAAATGCGAAGTATGGTTACTTCGACCGGGTCAACAGCGTTTCCGCTGTTGAGAAAACCTCCCGCCACGCGCCCACCCCGCAGATTGACACCCCGCACGTTCGTCGGCGTGTTGATATGCGCGACTTCCACTTTGCCGACATGATCGACAAACAGGATGTCATCCGCGCTACGGCCAACCCTGAATCGGCCTACGTCCAGAATGCGATTTACTCGCTCGGACGCGAGATGGACAATCAAGTCATCTCGGCTGCTTTCGGAACGGCCTATGAGGGCGAGACTGGCGGAACTTCCACCACGTTCCCGACCGCGACCCAACAGATCGCGCACGGTTCGGCTGGAATGACCGTTGAAAAGCTTCGGGCGGCAAAAAAGATCCTCGACTCCAACGAGGTTGGTGATGAGCCCCGCTTCATCGCCTGCACGGCCCAACAGATCGATGATCTGCTGGGCACGACTGAGGTCACTAGCACTGACTACAACTCCGTCAAGGCGTTGGTTCAGGGCGAAGTGAATACGTTCCTCGGCTTCACGTTCATTCGGACTGAGCTGATTGACATTTCGGGCTCTACCCGCTCCTGCATTGCCTGGTCGCGTAGCGGCCTGCTCTTGGGTGTCGGCATCGACATCGAGACGGACATCAGCGTTCGGAATGACATGAGCAACGCCATCCAAGTGTATGCACGCGCCACCTTCGGCGCGACCCGCATGTATGAGGAGAAGGTCGTGGAAATCCAGTGCACCGAATCCTAAACGAGAAAGGACTGACAGATGGCTACTTACAATTCTGAACAGTTGGCCGCTTTTGTCGCCCCGAATTACGGGCCGCAGGAGCGGAATCGTGCGGACGCGCTTCGCCGCGAGTCGTGGACCTACAACACGACCGATGACCCGACCGGCGCAATTGCTGAATTCGACACCATTCGCTTGAAGCTGCTCCCGAAAGGGACGCGCATCTGGGGCGGAAAGTTGTTCTTTGAGGCGATTGGCTCCAACCAGGTCGTTGACTTCGGCCTTGAAGGAGCGGACGGCGACGGCACGTACGACGGGACCAATTCCGATGACCCCGACTTCTTCACCACGGCGCAGGTTGCTGTTGCGGCCGCTGGCGAAGCTGAGTTCGGCGTCTTGCAGGAAGACAATCCCGGCTACGAGTTGGTGAAGGACTGCTACCTGACGATGACCCATGAGGACACCGCCAGCACCAACGCGCCTGCTTCCGACAAGGACATCGACGGTTACGTTGACATTTCGTAACACTCAATCCCCTGCCGGGGCATAACAGCCCCGGCAGGGCTTTTCTATGGCAACTCAAGTCACGATCAGCAATTTGGCCCTGATGAATCTCGGGGCTCCTACCATTACGCGGATCGAGGCTGAGACTGCCTCTGGCCGCGCTGTTCGCGCAGGCTGGGACGTTTGCCTTGAGGCGTTCCTGTGTATGCACCCGTGGACGTTTGCCACGACCAGGACAACGACCTCGCCTACGGCAAACACGCCCAACCACAATTACACCTACGAGCACGCATTTCCATCAGATGCGATTTACGTGTTTCCTCCGGGGCAGGGCACGCAGCCCTACGACGATTACAAGATCGAGGGACGCACCATACTTTCCAACTCTGACACCCTCTACATCCGCTACATCCAGAACGATGTGTCGGTGTCAGACATTCCGCCATTGGCGGCGAACGCACTTGCAATCTACCTCGCTTGGTGGATGTGCATGGCATTGATTCAGGGCAACACTGGGCGCAGGGAGAAGGAGCGCCTTTGGAACGACTTTGAAAAAGCCCTGGCGAAGGCGAGACACGCCGACTCCGGTCAGATTGCCGGACTAAGCGCAACCAGCTTTGCGCTGGAAGATGCCCGCAGTGGCGGCGTTGACACAGTGCGTGGCCTGACCTAATGGGACGCTCACACACACTCCAAACAAACTTCACAGCAGGCGAGCTTTCGCCGCTGCTGCGCGCTCGCGAGGACATCCAGAAGTATTTCAACGGCGCGGAGAAGTTGGAGAACTTCATCGTCAAGCCGCAAGGCGGCGCGTTTCGCCGCTCTGGGACGCAGATGATCCTTGAAACTAAGGACACTGACATCGTCGGTTGGAACTCAAGTTCTGCAAAAGTGAGATTGGTTGAGTTTGAGTTCTCCACGACTCAGGCATACATCCTTGAGTTGGGCAACCTCTACGCCCGCGTTTACAAGCAGAGCGGGGTTGTCACGTCCACGAATGAAACCATCAGCGGAGTGACGCAGGCCAATCCTGCTGTTGTCACTGCGACTGGACACAGCCTGTCCAACGGGGACCATGTCGTAATCAGCGGAATCGTCGGGATGACGGAACTCAACGGGCGCAGGTTTGAGGTTGCTAACAAAACGACTAACACCTTTGAGCTTCTTGGTGAAGATTCGACTAGCCACACCGCCTACTCGTCTGGTGGAGACGCGGACCTTGTCTACGAATTCACAACCCCTTGGGCGACTGCCGATCTTGACGACCTGTATTTCACTCAGAGTGCGGATGTTCTCTATGTTGCACACCCAGATTACGAGCCGAGGAAGATCACGCGAACCGCCGACACCACATGGACAGTGTCTACATTCGATGGCGAAAAGGGGCCGTATCTCAGCATTAACTCTGGGGACACGTCGTTTAGGCTTGCCACACTTTTGACAGTGAGCGGGATTACTCAAGCCAATCCTGCGGTTGTCACAACTTCGTCCGCACACGGCCTTGAAACTGGAGACATCGTCAGGTTATACGATGTCGGCGGCATGACAGAGGTAAATGACGCAGGCTATACGATCACTGTTGTCTCAACCACCACGTTTTCACTGGACGGCATTGACTCCACTGGCTATACCGCATACACCTCTGGAGGAACTGCTGACGTGGGCAAGGTGTCGGATACTGCCACGGTTACTAGCAACAATGACATTTTCGTCTCTGGGGACGTTGACAAATATATTGAGTATTCTAACGGAAATGGAGTGTGGGAACTCGGAAGAATTACAGAATACACAAGCGGAACTGAAGTAACAATTGAGCCGCAGAAAGTGTATGAGCAGCCAGCGGGAACTTATTATTACATAGGTTATGATGGGGGAGTTGGAGGACCGCGTTTGTTGTCGCCATACTCTAACGTTTTTGACTATGATGACGTTGGGCGGCACGCCAGAGCAAATGATATTTCGTCTTCATCAACAGGGTGGTGGAGAATTGACCTTTTAAAAGAAGACGATTCATCATCAACGCGGGCAGGCGGAGTAACTGCGATTACTCTTGCGTCTGGCTACACTATTGGAGAAGACCGATGCACGATTTCCAATAGGAGCATTACTGCAACTCTTATTGCGTCATCTGGGACATTCGCCAGCACAGACGTTGGACGCTGGGTCAGAATGCAATACGGAATTGATTGGGTGGATTGCAAAATCACTGCATACACCGACTCAACGCACGTTACTGTTTCAATTTCGGAAGACACAGAAATCCCGAAAGATCCAGAAAACAACACCAAGCTTCTCAACGATGGGGAAACTGTGTTTTGGCGGCTTGGTGCATGGTCTGACACCACTGGTTGGCCTTCTGTTGTTTCTTTTCATCAGCAGCGTCTGTGGTTTGCCAGCACCAACGACAACCCTGACACCCTGTGGAGTAGCAAAGTAGACGACTACGCCAACTTCCAGCCAACCGATCCAGACGGGACAGTGTTGGACGACTCCGCGATTACCGTCACAATCGCGAGCAACCAGGTAAACGCCATCAAGTGGGTAGAAAGCGGCCCGGTCCTTCTGATCGGGACACTGAGCGGGGAGTATCAGATGCGTGCGGCGAGCACGATCAATGAGCCGCTGACTCCGAGCAACGTTGATGTCAAGACGCAGACAAGCAATGGAACACTGGCAAGCCACATGCCCCAGCGCGTTGGTTCGGCTGTGCTGTTCATCCAGCGGGCGGGGCGTGAGGTGCATGACATGCGCTACTCGTTTGAGGCCGACAGCTTTGTGAGCCGTGACCTAAACATCACGTCGGAGCACATTCTTCGCGATCAAACGCAGGCAAACAGACTGCGTTACCAGAAGAACCCCAATTCCGTAGTGTGGGTACTCACTGAGACTGGCGACCTTATCACCCTGACCTACGAGGCAGACCAGGATATCTATGCGTGGTCAAGGCAGAAGATTGGCGGGACTGGGGTAGTTGAGTCTATCGCGTCCATCCCGTCGTCCGCAGGGACTGAAGATGAGATTTGGATGGTGGTGAAGCGCACCATCAACACGAAGACAGTTCGCTACATTGAGAAGTTGCTGCCCGACTTCAATCCTGCGTCCGCCACTGACAAGGACGAGATGAAGTTTGTGGACTCCATGCTGTCGGGCTCGGCAACATCCACTACGGTTCGCGGGCTTAACCACCTTGAAGGTGAGTCCTTGCAGGTCTTGGTTGACGGGGAGTATGTGGGCGACAAAACCGTGTCGTCCGGGGCAATCACGCTGGATGACACAGGGACGACTGTTATTGCAGGTTTGCAATTTATCAGTAAGGTTAAGAGTATGCCACTTGCGCCACGCGGCGACTGGGGAAGTTCTGGCGGGAGCGTGAAGAGAGTCCCAAAGGGATACATACACGTTCTTAACAGTCTTGGGCATCGTTACGGGGCAAGCGAGTCGGACCTAATTCAGCACGACTACCGGGAAGAAGATGATGACATGGATCAGGCTCCAAACCTCTTCACGGGGTGGAAAGAGTTTAACATTTATGGCGACGACGATTTGGACAACGACCTAGATTATGAGGGTCAGGTTTGGATTCAGCAGCAGCAGCCTCACCCGCTGAACATACTTGCGATGGTCTTGGTGGTGGAGAATTCGGAATGATAACGCTTGAGGCATTGACAACTCAGCATGTGCGGGACTGCTTTCGGAGCGGATTGCTCTTGAAGGAGATTGCCGACAGGCTCGTTGTCATCCCCCCCGGCAAACACGCCGCCCTGCGCAACGGATCGATGCTGGCTATCGGCGGCATCACGCAGGTATGGACAGGGGTTGGCATTGCTTGGCTAACAGTGTTTCCGGCTGCGAAGAAGCACCCTCACGCGCTGATGAATGCCGCCTTTGAGATGCTGCACAATGCAGCCGAGGATCTGCGACTACATCGAGTCCACGCCGAAATCAATGCAAGCGACAAGAAGGCCAAACGGGTGGCGAAGATGCTTGGCTTTGACTACGAATCGACACTAAAGAAATACGGTCCCGACGCGACCGATTACCACATGATGACATGGCAGCTTTAGGTGCATTAGGGGTAGCGGCGATAGCAGCCTCTACAGTATCAACCGGGCTTGGAGTCTATTCTGCCGTGCAGTCTGGGGCTGCACAGAAGGACGCCGCCGAGTTCAACGCTGCCGTTGCGCGCAATGATGCCATCGCGGCGCAGCAGCAGGCCGCGTCTGAGTCCCGCCAGTTGTCACGGCGGAACAGATTGCGTGCCGCCACTAGGCGGGCACGCTTCGCGGCTAGTGGGATCGAGTTGTCCGGTTCTGCCGAGGATGTGATGTTTGACTCTGCGGTCCAGGATGAGCTTGACCGTCAGAACGCCATCTATCGCGGGGAGCTTCGCGCAAGACGTTCCAAGGCCGAGGCTGGATTGCAGGAGGCGATGGGGCGCAACGCAGTGACATCGTCCTACCTAAACGCGGCCGGGACATTTTTCGGCGGCGTCAGCCAGGGGTTGAGCATCGCTTCAAATCCAAGCTTTCGTAGAAGTGGTGGATCTTCGCGAGGCGCAGCAAGCGCGGGCGGGTCATATGTAACTCCCGGAGTAAGTCAATCACAATATTGGGCCTCACCATAATATGCCACCCGTAAGAACATCCACAGCAGCCCCGCTTCAGGTGGCTGGATCAACAGGGCCGAGGGCGTCAGCAGCGTCATTCGCTCCAAGCTTTGCTGGGGCGGCACAGGGGTTGTCACAGGTTCCTGGTGCGCTGGCTGCGGTTGCGGGTGCGCGTAAGACGCGGGAGCGCGAAGCTGCCATGTTTGCACGGGAGGAGGCAATCCAAGCCAAGCTTGAGTCGGATGAAGAGAAGGAGAAGGACGACAAGTTCCGATTCAATATGGCCCTGATTGAGGCGTCCCAGAAGATGGGCGTCTACATGGCGGAGAACCCCAATGTGGGAGTCGCTGAATTCACTGACGAGTTTGAGAACACCGTCAAGATGCACAGCGACACCCTTGGTGAGATGTCGAATGACTTTAAGGTCAACATGGGCAGGATTTACGCCCAGAAGATTCCGGTCATCGCCTCTGCTGCCAGAGGTCGCAAGATCGGTGAGATCATTACGACAGCCGAGAAAACTCTCTCAAAAGTCGCCATCACGAAGGACTTGGACTCCCTTCGCGAGGCATACTACGGGCTTGGGCCAGCATACGCCGAAAGCCTTCGGACATTTGGCTCAGAGGTCGAGCGTTCCAACATGGAAAAGTATGAGTATAACGCTGTGATGACCGCAGTCTCGGACTTCCCCGAGGAGGCGTCATATATGCTGAAGGACAGCAAGTATCTCCCCGCAAACCGGGTTGAGGAACTTGAGGCAGCCATTGGCCGCAGCATTCAGAAAAACAACCAGATTGACGCGGCAGCGTTGGCCGAGAACATCGAGGACGACCTTGCGCGGGCATGGGATGGTGAGCCTTCAGGCAAGATGGTTGTCACAATGGACATGGTTGGCGGGGACAAGGACAAGTATGCTGCCTATGATAAGGAGCGAGAGCGTTATGCGGCTGCGGGGCACATGCTCCGTATGGCAAAAAACTCCCCGGCAGAACTCGCCAAGATTGTAGAGAAGGCGGGGGACACCCTCGACAAGGAGAACGAGGTTGCCAAGATTGCCGCACAAGGGGTGGAGGACAGCCGCATTGGTGCAGTCGGGCTGTTAGACTCGTTCCAGAAGGAGCCGTTGCGATACATCTTTGACACGGCAGACGAATTGCGTGCTGAGATAATCGAGCTTGAGGGCTTGATGGAGCAATACAAGGTTGCCTCGGACGAAGCGAAGCCTGCGATCAACGCGCAGATGCACAGCACCTACCAGGACCTGGATGGCAGGCTGATTCACATGCAGCGCGAGCTTGGGGTTGCGGACGACGACATCAAGCTGCTCCTTGACTCCGAGGCCAAGCAGTCCATCGCAGCCCTGAACTCGATGAAACCACGGGACGGACTGAACGAGTTGCTCAACATAGAGTTCCGGCACGGAGACAAGTATTGGCCCCGTGTGTTCAACCAGTTGGTTGACGAGGGAATGTCTTCGGGAATGTTCATGGCTTACAACTACAAGGATTCCCACGGAATCCGCGAGACGGTCATGGAAGCTATCAGCAATGAAAAGGGATTTGAGCAAAACGACCGTGCCAAGGTGAGGGAGAAAGTTGACAACGACCCGGAACTTGCCGCCTTTGCTCATGTAATGGCCGGTGGTAGCGCGCACTTGAAAAGCGGGATTCTTAGTTTTGTGGAAAGTTTCGCCCTGCAACTCAACAGCAACAATCCCAGCATCACCCATTCCGAAGCGGTTGAGTTGGCTAACCAGTATCTTGTCGATGATCACGCCATCGTTGCCGAGGTGGACGCAAATGATCAGGAGCCCATCCTTGTGTTCAGGGATCAGCGAAACGCCGAAGGCAAGCGCACGGACGACGAGATCGACAACGTCATTGAATTCCTCGACATTGCAACATCGGTCCTTGACCATTCCGTAGTGGACGCGGCAGGGATTGCGCCGGGACTGCCTGAGCAAAGGCTCAGGGAAGACACGCTTGCCGGATCAGTAAGCATCAAGGGCACCTCCCAGATGGAGGCGGTTGAGGCATTCCTGAACGGTGTCGAAAACTACCGCTGGGAGTCTGACGGCCACGGGGTGTATCTCCGGTTGGAAGAACTCCGTGGCGGTGACTCATTCCACTTGCGCGACAAGAAAGGTAAGAAGCTTTACATCGACTTTGACAATCCATTTGGCGGAGGGAAGACCAATTGGCCCACCACCGGCAAGCATAAGGCTGATATAGACAACATTCGCCGGCCATCAATTCCGCTTCCGGGCGTTGACAACGTCCCGTTCTACTGATGATCACCTATAAACCATACTCCCGCAGGGATGTGGGGCAGGTAAGGGAGATCAACGATCTCCCTCTTTCCAGCGTGTTTAACGCTGCTGTTGGGTATGGGCGTGAGTTCCTCCAAGCGCAGAACGCAGTCCAGCGCATGGTTGAGATGGGAGTCGCCAGCGGCAATGTTCTCTCTCCTGACGAAGCCAACGAGAGATACAGTATGCCGGGGCTAGAGTTCAATGAGCCGGTTTTGGAAGGTCAGGCTCAACTCATGCGTAGGCGGAAGGAGTTGGAGAACGCCCGCATGTTCTACCTCCAGAATGCGAAAGGCTTCACTGGCATGTCGGCTGCCTTTGCGGGGCAAGTCATCGGGAGCCAGATGTCGTTCACAGACTTTGGTCTCAACTTTGTCCCTATCGTAGGGCAGGCCAAATACAGGCGCATGGCAGGCATCGCCTCGCGCACCAAGCGCGGGGCTAAGACAATCCGCATGGGCGGGGGACTTGGTCGCCCGGTCGTCCGAGTAAAGAACTCTCCGCTCATCGCCCAACGCGACCGCCTTTCGCTCGAGGAGGGTAGGTCCGTCATCGCCAGGGTGGTCGGCGGAGCAGTCGATGCTTCGGTTGGCAGCCTGATTGCGGAAATCCCAATATACATAGCCAACAGGCAGCAGCAGGCAGAATACGGATTCAACGACATCCTTATCGGTGTCGCTGGATCGGCCATAGTCGGCGGCGGGTTGCGTGGAGCTGGCATCGTGTTTGAGAGGCTGACGGCCCCCACCAAGAGGGAGATGGCTGCCGTTGCGCATGACCAGTTCCTGAACGACGTAGACGTTGACGTTGCCGGTATCGCCAAACTTGACCGTGGCGTTATCGCCGGGGAGATACTGGCTGACGAGGCACGCAGGATGCGCGACATGGCCGAGATCCGCAGGCTTGCCAAGAAGGCGGTCGATGATCAGGAGGCTGAAATCTATGCTGCGGTAGGTGGTGAAGGGCGTTGGTATAATGACATTTTAAGGTCGGAAGCTTACGAAGCCCGCCTTGGAGCCAAGGATGCGGTCGAGGCTCGCAAGGCGAAGATTGCAGCCAAGGTCAGGGCGCGAGTAGAGGCGATTGGCGTCCTTGGTCGCGTCACCAGGGAGCAGGCAATCCAGATAGGCGAGTCTGCGGCAAAGCGCGGAGGCAAAGGGCAGCAGGCAAAAACACTCAAGGCTTTGCTGGAGAGAGCCAAGGGCGGAGATGTGTCGGCAGCCGACAACATTGCCCGCATGTTTTTCCTTGAGCTTGACGAGACATCCAGGAACATCCCAAGCTTGTTCAAGACTGGGGAGGTTTCCCCGAAGTTCACTCCGGCTCAACTCAAAGCAATTGACGAAATCGTTGACCTCCTCCCAGACCGGACCAAGAAGATGATGCAACGCATCTCTGCTGACCGTCTGGACTTTGACTCACGGATTGAGGCAGGCATCCAAGCGAAAGCCGACAGGATTGAGCGGGCGGAATACAAGAGACGCATTGCTGACCTGAAGAGGCAGGATGCTGGCAAGAAAAGCAGATTTAAGAAGCGGGTTGAGAAGGAACGGCTCAAGCGTTACAAGGCTGAGGTCCGCAGACTCCAGACCGAGTATGATGCCCGCACCCAGCAGTTGATTGAGGACACCTACCAGAATAGGTTGCGTGAACTCATAGATGAGCGCGGGCTCTCCAAGAGCGAACCGGGCCAGGAGCCCATCCCGAGGGAGTCCGATGCGGGCGAGGGCGGAATGGATACGACGTTCCACCAGCAGGACGCGACAGAGATTGAGGCGACCATCAAGCGGGACGGGGAACTTACGGCATCTGAGCAGGCTTACCTTGACAACTCCTTTGACTACGAGCCGAAGGCAATCGAGGAAGGATTGCTCTGCATGAGGAAAGGATGACATGCCAAAAAACCGTTGCATAGACAGGGTCGTAAAAGCCTCTGGTGACAAGAAGATCACCAAGCAGCAGGCCGAGGAAATCCTTCGTGAGATTGAAGCTCAGATCCACAAGCGCGAAGGCGTGGAGCCGAAGTTTGCCTCGCTGGAAGCTGCTCAGGCGGCAATGAACGATGTCATTGACAAGCTTGAAGCCAAGAAGGTCATCGACAAACGCCGCAGGTTGAAGGCGATTGCCTCCGACCGGGACTTCTTCAGGCGGGCTGAAGGGTTTGAGAACAAGGCTGACGCCCTATTGTCGTCCATCGGCAAGTTTGGGAGGACAGAGGCAGACGTTCAGGGAGGCAGGAACTCTGTCGAGGGGCACTTCGTTGCCTTAACTGCTGCTTACCAAGGCAGGCTTGAGGCGAGGCTTCACAAAAAGGGGCTTTGGGCAGACTTCAAGAGCAACAGGCTGGAGCGCGAGATAGCCAACGAGATGCAGCAACTCTCCATGGGGGAGAAGGGCAACCCGGGCGTATCCGGCAGCAACGCTGCAAAGAGAATAGCTGCCGAGGTTCACTCCATAATGAGAGACCTTGTCGGCAAGCAGAACGAGAACGGGGCAGACATTAAAATACGAGCCGACTACATCCTGCCGCAGACGCACGATCACACGGTCATCCGGTCCCTAGGGGGAAAGGAGGCAAGTCAGGGATTGTGGAAGAAGGACATTTTGGAAGGCATTGATTCTGAAGCAACCTTCAAGGGCGCAGATGAAGACGCCTTCCTGAACTCTGTCCACGAGGATTTTTACAACAACTTCTTTGACAAGGTCCGCGTTGACGAGTTTGCCGACGGAAAGGTTGACCGTGTCATCCTTCCGAAGGCTGGGCAGCACGGCAGCCTTGCCAAAAAGCTTGGGGCGGAGCGTGTCCTTCACTTCAAGGACGCGGACTCATGGTTCAACTACAACAAGAAGTATGGGAGGCACAAGTTCTTGGCCCAGGCAATCATGGCCGACATCGAGACGCGGGCGCGTAGTATCGCACTGATGTCTGAGTTCACTCATAATCCCGGCGAGGCTTTTGAGCGAAGGCTTCGCGGGCTCATGGCTCTCGTAAAAGACAAGCCTGATTCAGCAAGGCAGCTTGACGCCTTCAAGGGGCGCGAAGGCAGGCAGATCGAGGCAGCATGGAACGAGGCGACTGGAGCCAATGCGTCCGAAGGAACCAACACTTTTAACACCTACATGAACGGGCTCAAGACGTTGCAGTCCGTGTCAAAGCTTGGTGGGGCGGCTCCAGCCTCCCTGCCTGACTTGTTTACAAGTTCGGCAAAGCTTATGGCAACCATGTCCGCTGATGGCAGCGGGTGGGGAAAGGGACTTGAGGCGGCCGTCAGGGTCATCAAGGAAGTCCCTTCCGCCTTTAAGGCTGTATTGGGCAAGGGCTCAGGCGCAGCCTGGGCCCGGGTTAATGGCGTCATGTCTGACTCATTCAGTATGGGAATTGCCGAGCGGTGGGGGTCTACTGTTACCGGGGCGGGTAGGGCAAATGAGATGTTCAAGGCTATAACCAATGCCTTCTTCAAGATCAACCTACTTGGGTGGTGGACTGACACTATTCGGGTAGCGGCGCACAACGCCCATGCCGCCCTGCTTGGTGAGTTCTCAAAGGTTGACTTCAGCAAGCTGCCCGGAGGTATGCGGGCTGACATGGTCGAGGCGGGCATCACGGAACTTGAGTGGGACGCCATGCGTCGCACGGCAATGCAAATCAACGAAGATGGGGCGAGGATGGTTGCCGCCGACACCGTTGGAAGCGGCGACTACTCAGCAGTCCTCAAAGAGAGGGGGCTTACGAACACTCCGGCCAACCTCCAGAAGGTGGCAAACGATGTTGAGTTGAAGACCCGCATCTACATGGACAACCTGCTTGAGCAGTCTGTCCCGACTCCAGGCATGGAGGAGCGGCTTATCATGAGGGGATACAGGCATACGGACGACTACTTCGCTGGAATGCTTGGAGTCCTGCTTCAGTTCAAGACGCACCCAATCACGGTCTACAACAAGATTGTCAGGCGCGCCTACAAGAAGTCGGGTGCAGCAGGGGTAGGAGAATTCCTCGCCAAGGGAGGTAGCGCAAGAAATAACCTGATGATGATGATAGGGCTGACAACAGTCGCGGGTTACTTGTCTGGAGCAGCTAAAGACATCATGCGCGGCAAGACGCCTAAAGACCCAAAGAATGTTAAGACCTGGCTGGACGCCGCCTCAAGGGGCGGCGGGTTAGGCATTTTCGGAGATGTCCTGTTCCGTGAGTATGACAATCACTTGAGCAAGGCTTCATCCGTGTTTGTTGGCCCAACAGTTGGTGGCTTGGTGGACCCGCTAGCGTCGTCTGTTTCGGCGATTGCCCATGACGGAGACGTCGATGCGGCTCAGGCTTCATTGTACAAGGCCGCCAGGGACAACACTCCATTTGCGAACCTGTTCTACATCAAGCCACTGATGGACCAGTTGATCTGGTTCAACATGAATGAGTTCTTCTCGCCGGGGTGGGAGAAGAGATACAAAGCAAGAATGGATGACGCAGGGCAGGAATTTATAGACTTGCCAGTCGTTGGGGAGTTTGGAAACCCGAGCGAATAAAACTGAAACTTCTTGACCATTTTGACAAATGGATCTGAATAGGATAGAGCAATGAGCCTTACAGACACAGACAGACACGCAAGTTACATCGCCAACGGGTCAACGACCGAGTTCTCGTTCCCGCATAAATTCTTGGCGAACGCACACCTACAGGTCTACGACGCGGGCACGTTGCAAACCATCACCACCGATTACACCGTAACAGGGGCCGGGGAGGAAAGCGGCGGGACTGTGACGTTCACGACTGCGCCGACTGATGGCAACACGGTTCTGATTCTAAGGGTCACACCCAACACTCAGCCCACTGACTGGGTTGCCAATGCGCGGTTCAATGCGCAGGACATCGAGGACGACCTGGACCGCAGGGCCATGGTCGTTATTGACAACTACCCGACGATTCAGTCCAACGCAGGAACGCCCGAATCGGTAGTGACAGGCTTTGCGGATCGCGGCGACTTTTGCTACGACTCAACCAACAGCATTCTCTATCATAAGTCTTCGGGCAACGGGACTGATACGGGCTGGGAGAAGGTGACGGATGTTTCGGACCTCGACCTGTCAGACATTAACGATGTCACCCTCACGTCCATCGCCTCCGGTGAGATCCTTGTCTGGGATGGAAGCGGCTGGGTGAACAACACGCTGGCCGAGGCAGGGATTGCCCCGGCTTCGCACACACACGCCGCCACAGATATTACATCAGGGACACTCCCGCCTGCGCGACTTGGGGCAGATTCAATTGACGCCATCACTGAGATTGCCAGCAGCCTAAAGTCGGGCAGCGATGGAACTCTGATTACGGGCACCGCTGGAACCAGCGGGGACTTGTCTCAGTGGGACGCCAACGGTGACCTTGTGGATGGTCCGACTCCACCAAGTGGAACTATCGTAGGAACGACGGACACGCAGACGTTGACCAACAAGACGATTGACGACTTCACCAACACGGTTCATGCAGACTTTGTTCACATTCAGGTGCGCAACGAGTCAGGGTCTGCGCTGAGTGCTGGCGATGTCGTTTACACCTCGGGGTGGTCGGTCGGGCAGTCAAAGACTTTAGTCTCCCTCGCTGACGCATCGTCTGCATCCACAATGCCCGCATTGGGCATTATGAATGAAGCGTTGTCGAATAACGCTACAGGAGAGGTGATCGTCAAGGGACTCGTTGAGAACATTGACACATCCTCTTGGTCAGAGGGCGACATCCTTTATGTGAGTGAGACTGCTGGAGCCCTAACATCGACAAAGCCTACAGGCTCTGCGCAAGTGGAGGCGGTGGCGACGGTTCTGCGCTCTCACGCATCTTTGGGAATTATTTCGGTGAACACTCGCGCCGTTCCGTATGTGACCGGCTTCGCGGCGACACTGCTTGACGACGGGACTGCCTCGGCGGCGCGAAGCACGCTTGGCGCCGCCAGTAGTTCTCATACCCATGATGCGAGCGAGATCGTTTCCGGCACAATGGCTGACGCCCGCATTGCGGAGTCAAACGTCACTCAGCATGAGGCTGCGTTGTCGATTGCTGCCGACCAGGTTGATTTTGCTGGCGCGGGGGCGATCCCAACCACGGCAGATTCGGATCTCGTTTTGATTGAGGACGTCACTGACAACACCGTCAAGAAAGCGTCCCTCCTCCAGTTGATGGCGCACACTCACAGTCATGCTGCGAGCGAGGTGGTGTCAGGGACATTCGCTGACGCCCGCATTTCGGAGTCCAGCGTCACTCAACACGAGGCGGCGTTGTCGGTTGCCTACTCACAGTTGACGTCCCTTGCGATTGATTCCGGCGACATTGTTGCGGACATCGTCACCGGACTGACCGAGGAGGCATCCCCGGCCGCTGGCGACTTCTTGCTGGGCGTGGAGTCCGGGGGTGCGTTGCGAAAATTCGACATCGACAATCTCCCTAGCGGTGGTGGAGGCGGTGGAGATTTCATGGCTGATGGTTCCGTTCCCATGACGGGGGATTTGGACTTGGGCGGCAACGCTGTATTGGATGCTGATACTTTGACGACGGCCTACCGACTCGCCCCTTCGACCCCGGCAGCCGGATACGGGGTCTGGTATGCCGATGCTTTGGGCAAGCCATCCTTCAAGAATGCGTCAGGCACAATCTATGATTTGACTGACTTGGACGGAGCAGTCTCCGATCTGTCCGATGTAACGATTACCTCGATTGCGTCCGGGGAGCTGCTCAAGTGGAATGGTTCGGCCTGGATCAACAACACATTGGCCGAGGCTGGGATTGCTGCGGCTTCCCACACCCATACGGAATCCGACATCACGGATCTGGGCGCTTACATCACAGCGTCATCTAATGACACGCTGACGAACAAGACCATCGACGCCAGCCAGTTGGTAGTGACCAACAACTTCGACTACGGCGAATACAACGTTTACGCCAACCTGTTTGGCTCGACGTTGGACAACACCACCTACGCTGACCTAAGCAGCAGCGAGTGGGAGTTTTACGTCGGAGGGTTGGCAGCCCTGCATCTGGACAGTGCGCAGGACGCTACTTTCTATGGCAACATCGCTGGCCCGACGACGCAGGTCTCGTCGCACCACATCCTCGACCACACGACGACGCCGTCCGCTCCCATTGGGGGCACTTCGCACCTCTACGCCAAGTCAGACGGCGAGTTGTATTTCTACGCCCACGGCGGAAGCGAAGTTCAGGTCACCACAGGTGGAGCGGTCCGCTACGCCGCTGGCGACCTTATTTTGGGCACCACAACGCAAGTCTCGGGCGACATCAACCAATTGCACAATGTTGTGCCCTCTGCTGCGACGGTTATTACCATGCCGTCTGGCGGGTCTAACGGTGACCAGATCGCGTTCAACATCACCAACAACTCCAACCACTATGCTGTGACGCTGGAACTGTCCGGCGGCACGGATATGTGGGTCTTTAATGGTTCCGGCTTCGCTGAGTTCGTCTGGATTGGTAGTGACTGGTCGCTGCTGAACGCTTCGGAGAACTTCAACGGGGCGAAGGGCGACATCACAGTAGGCAAGGGCAGCGGCCAGTCGGTGAACCTACCAGTGGGAACCAACGGGTATGTGCTTACCGCCGACAGCACGCAGACCTCCGGCGTCAAGTGGGCGGCGGCGGGGGGGCAGAGCAACGAATTTTCCGACAACGTTTTCCGCATTCAGGACGAAGGCGACACGACCAAAGAACTTGCGTTTCAATGCTCAGGAATCGGCACAGGCACCACTGTAACACTGACACCACCGACATCCGACGGCACGCTTGCCACATTGGACGGCACGGAAACGTTTACTAACAAGGAGTTCACCAAC
>Ga0208644_1000270_pt1 | contig 39944 bp, 63 predicted proteins | sample VirMetDEL_Nov_18_FD_184517 | JGI IMG/M metagenome (GOLD analysis project Ga0208644, IMG submission 184517) | Aqueous microbial communities from the Delaware River and Bay under freshwater to marine salinity gradient to study organic matter... | ecosystem: Environmental > Aquatic > Marine >...
GACCGGCCCGGTCCAGGATCTCCTTAGCGGCGGCTAGACGATCCCGGTTACCGAGAGCACTAGGATCGTCTAGGATACCAGCCATAGACAGAACTGCCTTGGGGGCATTAGCAGCAAGCATATACTCGGCACGCTCGATGATCTCATTCTTCATCTGACGAATCAGACGAGCCGGGTATTCTGTAGACGCGTATCCAGCAATACTCATAGCCTCACGGAAATTACCCTGAGCCTCACCGAATAGTGCGTTTAGGAATTTCTCTTGCTGCTCAGTCATCATTAACCCTTTGAACAACCGCGTCGGGTAAATCCAGCCTTCATATTGACCTTGTTAGCTGACCCGCCTTGCTTCTTTTTGACCATACCACCGTAAGCCTTTTTGACCGGGGCTTTCTTTTTCTTAGCCATGCCACCCTTCTTACGACCGGCTACGTTCATCTCCCTTTCCATCTCCATCTCTCTTGTTATCCTCGCGTCCTCGGTGGCCTGTTCCATAGTACGCTTATCACCCAATGCCTCCATAATACGTTGGGCAATCGGCTTCTTGGACCGGGTGTCTACAGTCGAAGGTCTGCTTGAACCTGAACCAGCACGACGTTCCGCCGCATTACTTGCTAGTTCCTTACCTTCACGCTCAGAGCGAGGACGAGGAGGTGCATTTACTCGGCCAGAGTCCGTTAGTTCCGGGGCACGCTTTGGACGAGGCTTAGGAATAGGAACAGGCCCTCTCAGGTCTTTTAATTGCTGCTTTACCGACTCAATTTGCGATAGAAGCCTGTTAGCTCCCTTCATACGAGTGGTGCCCGCGTCGCCTTCTTTCTCTAAAAGTTCTTTAGTCTGACCATATCGAGACTGCAAGTCATCCAGTTTATCTTGCAGTTTCTGTTCTTTCGCCGCAAAACCTTGGCTTCTTAAATTATCAGCCATAACTATTTTTTCCCTTTCTTTGCCTTACCGGCTTTACTATAAGCAATAGCAACTGCTTGCTTCTGAGGCTTGCCTTCTTTAACAAGAGTGCTGATATTCTTTGATATAGTCTTCTTAGACTTACCCTTCTTAAGAGGCACGATACTTCCTAACCTTCTTAGCAATCTTATCTGGTTGCTTTACGTGTTGCTTGCCTGCTTTCGTGCCAGCCCGTTTAGCTTTAGTAGTAGCACCGTATTCAGCAGGAGATAAGGCTTTAATAGCTTTTTCCGGGAGATACCGTTCCCCGGTCTTGCCAGAAGGTTTACCAGACTTGGTACGCCATTTCTGGGATGTCCAGGCTTTCAGGCTTTTCTGAGATTTCTCGAGTGGCATTATCGATACCCGCCGCCTTTATCTTTATATTCCTTGGCGAGCATTTGTGCCTTCCTAGCCGACCAAGAATTAGGTTTACCGCCTTTAGACCCGGCTTTGATCTTGTTAAACAGTTGTTTACGCATAGCAGGTTTGGTATAGTTACCTGCCTCGTTAACCTTGCTCTTAGTTTGCTTAGGCATTTAAGATCCTCTCAATGCTTTAAGATAGCATTGCCCCACCATGTAGGATCATCTTCCCATGTAATTACTTCGTCTTAAGACATTTACCGGCTGCTTTACACTTGGCAGGTGTTGGGCAACCTCTACAAGTCTTAAAGGCCATACCGCCCTTCTTCTTAGCTACTGGTTTCTTCATAGCGGTTCCACCTTTCTTGAATCGGCCCGGTTTCTCCAAGTTTAATACAGGCATTGGTTTGATCTTTCTTATGACATTCGCATCTACAAACTTTAGTATTACAGTTACACTCTAGGCAACTATCGCATTTATTGAGCATAGATTAAAACTTAATTTTGTATCTAATCATGGCACCATCGACACCTTTTTTAAAATTATCTTTGGGTGTCACAGAAAGAGACAACTCATCCTGGATTCCTATCCCGGTTACGTCTTTAATAGAAGCACTTAATTTACGCAGTTGTGCATCTGATATATTAGAAGCATTCTTAATACCAAACTTTTTTAGGTCATCCGAAGGTAAAAAGAAACTTCCTCCGATATCTCCTTGAGCCTCTACCTTATATTTTTTATCTTCATAACCGATAGCCGCGCCTAGCGTACCTCCGCCAGAAGTTCCGTACTCATTTTTCGAACCGCCCCCGTCAACATTTACTCTACCGGTAATTCCAGACTTTGTTCTACCCGAAACTTCCGCAGATAAATTTCCTACTGTATCTTTTTTATTAGAAGACCCGCTTCCAGAAATAGATCCACCAAAGGAAGGAGGTAAGGATTTCCCCTTATTACGAGGGTTTCTGAAATCTGCCATAGATCACCATTTTTCCTTATCGGCCCAGTAGGCAGCAGACATCTTACCCTTCTTAATATTCTTGGCGTGTCTGGCCTTAAAGCTGGCCCGCTTCTTCTTCATATGGTCTGATTCACCAGACTTAGGCTTACCGGCAGTCTTAGCACCTTGCTCACCGAACCGGATCAGCTTGACCTTATCACCTTCTTTAGCCAATACAGCGTGACTTTTCTTAGGATGATCGGGAGTACGCTTGGGTTTATTGTACCCGCTAAACTTTTCTCCACGGTGATCAATAGCCATAACTAAACCTCATAGTGGATGCTGGTTAACCGTAGAATCACAGGCTCCGTTTGCCAGCATCCGATATTCTCTTGTCCACCTCAAGCCCCGCAAGTACAAGGATGGATCAAGTCAACGGAATATAGTGTAATATTATAGACACTATTAAAAACCATGTCAAGAAAAAAGTTTATCTTTGTTGATTAAATATTCTTTTACCAGACCAGACCGGACTACATCCTGTACGCCGAACTCGATCCGGCTAAAGCTACGCATATTCGCCAGGATCTTTAGGAAATCCTCAATTGATATACAGACCTATAGTCTGGTGAGGAATATAGTATAGAAATACAGGATATATGTCAAGAGAAGATATTAAGAAGGTTAATAATACGATATATTAGATTACCAAACCCTATATATGGTAGGTTAGACTTCCCACGTAACATCATATATTTATTATGATACGTTACTTAGATAATATTTTATATATATTTTATATATTATATAGTCTGTAGTCTAAATTACGATCTAGATATTTATCTTAATGTATGTTTAGGAAATAATCTATATATTTTCTTAGTTATTGGTCTAATATATATTAAGAATAGGTCTGATATACACCTAATCTCTTAATACGGTATTCGTATTCAACTGAATACTCATAAGAGTATCATATATCCAACCAAAAGTCAACCCCTAAAATGCTATATACGGTAAATAATTCAACTGCCACCGTCTGTATCCCCTGATTTTACCTGTTGCATATCCGTATTTCCCTGGCATTTCCGTGACTATTTGTAATACTTGGTAACATTTGGTTACATTAAACTCGTGTCGGGGATTGATACGGGTATATATGCCATGTGTTTACATTGATTTGGGTGAATTTTGTATGATCGGGTATAACGTTACCCCGAACCCCCCCGTGGCTACCGCCCGACCCCCCCCGATCAACCCTGATAAACCGCAATCAATTTAATTTCTTTAGACTTACTGAACAAATTTAACCTGCGATTAACCTGTTTGGGTTTATCGGAGACTATTGGGATAGGCTAAACTGGCACGGAAATTGCACTACCGGCCGCGTGCAAGGATGCATACCTATACAACCAATCCGTTCTCATTATATATACACGCGAGACACAACCTGTCCGCGATAAATAAAAATAAACTCGCCTTCGTTTTTTTTGTGGTTTATCTTTTCGTGATGTGATTAAAAGGCGCTCGGGATTTTTTTCGGCGACGAGGAGTGCCCACTATGTCCAACGGTCTAGTAATCTATCGCGGCCCGAGTGTCCTCGACGGTTCGCCTATCGTCGTCATTGCCACTGGGCTAGGTTCCGGTTCGAGCAATCGAAAAACCGGGGCGCTTGTCCAGACTTGGATACTTCGCGAGGACGTGTCGCCTATCAAGGCGATCCAGAACGGGTCCGACGTTTCAATCTGTGGCGCTTGCCCACATCGCGGGCGTATTGAGGACGGGCGAAACGTGGGCCGGTCATGCTATGTTAACGTGGGCCAAGCGCCGCTTAACGTGTGGCGGACGTTCCACCGCGTACCGCTCGCCAATGGTAAGCCGCGTTCGGGATATCCTGAAGCTCGCCCAGATGAATTGTCGGCAATGTTTGCGGGGCGCTTGGTTCGCTTGGGATCATATGGCGATCCGGCGGCGGTTCCGGTCTGGGTATGGCAAGCGGTTATGGCGCAAGCGGACGGCGGGACCGGTTACACTCACCAGTGGAAGGATGCCGCGCCCGAACTTGCTCAATGGTGCATGGCATCATGCGACAGTGAGGCCGACCGTGTTTTCGCCAAGCTCGTGGGCTATAGGACTTTCCGCGTCACTGCGCAGGATAGTCGGACGGACCGTGGCGAACGTGAAGTGATATGTCCCGCGTCGGATGAAGCGGGCAAGGTCACGCTTTGCGCGGCGTGCAAAGCGTGCGGCGGACTATCTGCGAAAGCTAAGGCGGACATTGTGATCACGGTTCACGGCCCGACCTATGCTAAGGCGAACGGCAGGCGGAACCTTGCCAACGTCTAAGGCGAAACGGGGCCACGCGCCCTGTCGACCGGACAAGCGGCCCCCGGTCCTGATGAGCCGGCCGCGCGAAGCAAGAGGAAACAGAACCATGCCACGCCAAATCGACAACGATACCGCCATCGCTTTCACGGGGCTTTCCATGGGCCATATCGTCAAGGTTTACAGCCGCGACGACGACTGGCAGGTTCTTGTTTACGATCCGCATGGAGTAAGGATTAGTGAGCATTGGTACAGTCAGTGTCGAGTAGATCGTCCGGGCATCCTGTATCGCACGTCGTATGTTTCGGATATCACACGCGAAGAACGGCTAGCCGCGTACCGTTTTAATTGAAAGCGTAACACATCATCGGAGGAAATAAATATGTATGAGCCTGTAAACTTGCGCCGCCGGGCCTGCTTCGATTACTACGCGGGCGCTGAATGGACTCAATTCTACTCGTCAGGCGTAGGGCAGTCTCGCGATAGCAACGCGCTCGAACGCTCTAACTTTGTGTGTATGCTGAATGCTCTCGGAGGCGAGAGCGATACCGTTATCGTGGTAAGAGAAGGGCATTGGGCTGTCGGCTGGATTGAATGGATTGCGATCCACGAAACCGATGCGCGCGCGCTGGAGGAAGCTGACGAGATTGCCGGTGCGCTGGAAGATTACCCTGTAGTCGATGAAAGCCATTGGTCTGAATTGGAGATGGAAGAAGCGAATGAAGTCTGGGCGCAATGCTATGACGTTCGAGAACGGATTGCGTACATCCGTAAGCATCGGGATCAATTCGAATTCCATAACTTCGCTGATATGCTAGGCTGTATTCGCGGTAATTACTTCGCTGGATACGCAAGCGACTTACTCTCTTAATAGGCTTTCGCTTTGATCCTATCTAGGGATAGAATGTTCCTAGATAGATTGAGAGCGTGACCTATAACACACGGAGTAGAACCATGACCGCCGTTCATATCTCAAAAATGACAGGCAAGCTTGACGGCCTACGCGCCATCAGCACTAACACCGTGACCAATCCGTTCTGTCAGAAGATGAATACGTCCGGCGATACCATATGCCGTCAGTGTTATTCCCATGGTATGCTGAATTCATACCGTAAGAACATGCAAGCCAGTCTGCAGCGCAATTCGGATCTGCTATCAGACCGCGTGCTGGATCAATCGGAATTGCCGACAATCCTAGATGCTTTCTTTCGGATCAACGCGCATGGCGAGCTTATCAACGCAACACATCTGGAAAATATTTGCCGCATCGCAGAGCACAATCCGCATTGCAATGTGGCAGTGTGGACTAAGCGCAAAGATATCGTATCGCGTATGTTTGCCAAGCGGGCTAAGCCTAGCAATCTCATACTGATATGGTCTAATCCCAAGGTCGACGCGGTGGTGTACGATCCGCCGAAACACTTTGACCGAGTGTTCAACAACGTGTCCTATGAACACAAGCGCACCGAACAGAACTGCACCGGTCAAAAATGCCGCGATTGTCTGCTATGCTATAAGCTTGATACAACCAAGGTAATCGTGGAAGCCGTGAAGCTTAACGGACGCACTGTCAAAGCCTCCTGATATCAACCGGAACGGCTGGCCGTGCTGGCCGTTCTAGTGGATACCAGAGCAATCGAAGGAGGAACAGAGTTATGAAAGAGATCAGGTATGTTTATGGGGCTTTCACCTCATGGGAAAAAGCGGGAGATGCTCTTGAGAATTACTATGCAGACGGTGAAATCAGCGCATGTGAGATGCCAAGGATTGAGTATAAGGGGGCCGCTTGTTACACGATAACCCTGCGGGATATTAACGCAACAGAGGCGCTCAGTCGTTCCTGATACTAAGCTTACGTGGATACCAGAGCAATCAAACGCAAAGAGGTGTCGTCATGGCGAACATTCGAAAGCGTACCGTGAAGATATCCACTATCCTAAATGCTACGGCATTCTCGGTCGGATATGAGGCAGCATCAAAGGGCATCCCGTTTGATCCAGACGCCCACAAGGGCGAGAAAGATCACGGATTTTCCGCGCCGTACCTGTACGAAAACGGCAGATATTTCGCGGCGCATTGCAAGGCGGAACTAGGTCGCTGCATCCCGCTTAAGTATGGCAGGATCGTATCCAGGGAAGCTATCAAGGAATACCACAACGCCATGCGAAGCGGATCGGTCTGATATGATTTACACTCTATACATCCACGATAAGCCTGTGATATGGTCCAGCCGGATCGAGGTGATCGACGCCAACATAGCCGCGCTCGGCAGTCTCGCCAAATGGTGCCGGGTAGAACCGAGGGAGAGTTAATCAAATGACTATCATCGTCGCTTGCATCTTCACCGCTGGCCTGATATGGTTGGCAATAGATCAACTGTTCTCGTTTCTGGAGGATTAACCTATGCTCGACAGATCGCTGAACACTTTGCTTGATTCCGATCTCCTATGGCTGGCAATGCGGGCTAGGGCGGATAATATAATTTGTCCCACACCAGAGTCGCGCCGAATCGAGATAGACTGTCAGCACGAATTGCTGCAGAGGTATTCTGAGGACAGCATCATGGGAGGACTCGTGCGTGAGGGATCGTACACCACTGCCTATCTGAAGTGGGTCAATCAGAGGGAGACAGCCCTATGACCTTGATCACCGGGACCGCTATCTGTCTCACCATCGCCTTGCTAATCTGCTTGGCATGGTATACTATCACCAAGTGAACCACACTCAATCAACAGGAGACTATCATGTCTGACTACATCACCATCAAGGCCGCCTCTAATCTGTTCGACGTGCCTGTCATGACCTTGCACAAGGCATTGCGTAACAATAAGATTAACGGGGTACATGCTGGCACCGGAGGCGACTCTAAAGCATCGGGCCTAGATGGTCGGCTGGTGTATCACAATCTGGTCAGCGTGAGCAGCGTTATCAGGTGGAACGCTGACAGGATGAAAGATAAAGTGTGATGAATGATGTCAGGGACCAGGTCAGGGATCAGGTCTGGGATCAGGTCTTGGATCAGATCAGGGATCAGGTCGGGGAGCAGGTCTGGGATCAGATCAGGGATCAGGTCTGGGATCAGGTCACGGATCAGGTCTGGGATCAGGTCAGGGATCAGGTCTGGGATCAGGTCTTGGAGCAGGTCACGGATCAGGTCGAGGAGCAAACTAGATGAAACAGGTCACATATCAGGTCTGGGATCAGGTCAGGGATCAGGTCAGGGATCAGGTCGGGGATCAGGTCAGGGATCAGGTCAGGGATCAGGTCTGGGCTCAGGTCTGGGCTCAGGTCGTGGATCAGGTCGGGGATCAGGTCAGGGATCAGATCAGGGATCAGATCAGGGATCAGGTCAGGGATCAGGTCGTGTATCAGGTCTGGGCTCAGGTCGGGGATCAGGTCGGGGATCAGGTCTGGGATCAGGTCTGGGATCAGGTCTTGGAGCAGGTCTTGGAGCAGGTCAGGGATCAAGTCTAGGCTCAGGTTAGGTATATAAAACAACTCACGAACAGGAGTATCTAAAAATGCGTGTATCTTTTGGGCATGCCGGATCGGCAGATCATACCGGAGAGGGTTGGGATTTCGAAGTAGCATTCGAGCCGACTCGATTCGATAAGAGCAAGTACGTACTCAATGCCGATACCGGGGACGTGTTAGGTATCGTCGGCAAAGACTTCAATTGCGTCAGTCATGCTGAGTTCTTCGAGGGGATCGAGGACGGTTTCCCTGATGGATTCGGGTCGGCTACCACTCGAACCTTCACCAGTCGCAAAGGTGCTTGGGCATTGCGTGAATGGGCATTCGAGGGTATGCAGTCCCTGATCTCTACTGATCAGAAGGAAAGCTCACTGGTCTATAAGATCGTGGCGTGGCATGGTCTGGATGGTCTGACATCCAATAACGTCCTGTCCGGGTCGCGTCTGTCCTGGTGTCTTAATACCTGTGTATGGGGTGAAGATATCTCTCATATCCGCAGGAAGAACAGCCGACACTTTGATCTTGACAAGTTCCTTCTTGAAGTACAGGATGGTTCTGTTATCTTCGCTCAGCATATCGAAGCCATGAAACGGATGGCGCAGCGTAAGATCACACTGGATCAGGCAGAAACGGTGATCAATAATATCATCCCGTTCGAGCGTACCCAGAAGGCTATGATTGAACTGGCCGCAGATAATATGGACCAGTGGGGCAACAATACCTTCGGGCTGTATAATGCCTTCACTAACTACGCAACCTATGCCGATGAACGGAATGGGTTTGCTATGCGAGACAGTTCAAACGATAATCAGATTGAACGCTTGCATTCCAGGTCATTTGATGTTATGAACTGGGTCAACACCGCTGCATTTCAGTCGATTGCAGCTTAACATGAGGAGACTAAGCATATGAAAACCTTCACCAACATGGCCGCTCAAGGTGACTTCATCATCTTCCGGGTTGACACAATCCCGGAGAACCTAGAGAAGATCCAGCCGGATCAAGGCTATCTGACCATCGCTCACAGTGAGACCGGGCATGATCATGTCATGCTGGCTGAACGCACCACCGCATACAAGGATCGTATGACCTCGGACGACAAGCTGTTCGAACTGTTCCTGTCAGTCGAAGCACCCACCGAGATCATTCACAAGCGGTCCTATGATACCCATGAAACCCTGCTTGTTCCCGCTGGTAACTATGTTATCAAGCGCCAGCGTGAGTACACCCCGGAGGGATATCGCCGGGCTGCTGATTGATCTAAACTAGGGCGGGCTGTGTCTGATATGGCCCGCCCTTTCCTTGGTGGAGCAAACAAAATGAATCAGGTCGGGTATCAGGTCAGTGATCAGGTCAGGGATCAGGTTTGGGGTCAGGTCTGGGATCAGGTCTGGGATCAGGTCGATGGTCAGGTCAGTGATCAGGTCAGGGATCAGGTTTGGGGTCAGGTCGATGGTCAGGTCAGTGATCAGGTCAGGGATCAGGTCAGGGATCAGGTAAAAAATCAGTCTAACAACTCAGTATAACATCATCAACTTAGGGAGACGTGTCATGTTGAATAACCTCAACGACGAACAAATCAAAGGTATCGAAGTCTGCCGTGACAAGTGGATCAAGATTGGTCTACAGACAGGGCCGATTGACCGTGATGCTGCTATCGTAGCAGTTAACAAAGCCTACAAGCGTGCCGGTCTTGAGCATCCCAAGGAAGTTGTGTTCTGTTCTAGCCCTCTGGATATGGATAAGAAGATCCGAGGGGCAAGCAAAGATCAGCACAACTTCGTTTCCAGCAACGGATTTGCCAACTGCTGGACCGGTTGGGTAGCATTTACCGACTACTTCCACACCTATACAGACGTGAAGAACTTGGAAGTATTCGAGGGTCTGCGTGATCTGTCTTACAACTGTGGGTTTGTCAGCTTCTTCGATACTCACGTCTTTATCTCGGAACGTCCTGAGTATATCAAGATGGATGATACCGGTCTCACCCACTGCGAAAACGGCCCTGCTATCCGATATGCTGATGGGTTCGAAGTGTACATCTGGCATGGTGTCCGTGTCCCTAAGTCTTGGATCACCGACGGGCCTGACATTAAGCAGGCTCTCCACAACAGCAACCTAGAAATGCGTCGGGTAGCATCCGAGATCATCGGCTGGGCTAAGATCCTGGATCATTATCAGGCCGAGGTTATTAACGAGGACGCAGATCCTCAGATCGGTACTCTGCTCAAGGTCAATATCCCAGATGTTGGCGAGGAGTATTTCCTTAAGGTTCTGTGTGGAACCGGTCGTACGTTTGCTATCCCTGTTCCTGAGACGGATGAGGATGGTAAGCTTATCGACACCGCCCTGGCTGCTAATGCTTGGACGTATGGTATCAAGCCTTGGGAGTACAAGCCGGAAGTCAGAACCTAACAAGCCGAAGGCAGGATATAATCCTGCCTTCTCTTTACCTAAGTCAGGGAGCAAACAAAATGAAGCAGGTCTGGGATCAGGTCAGGGCTCAGGTCGGGGATCAGGTCTGGGATCAGGTCGATGGTCAGGTCGGGGATCAGGTCGCGTATCGGGTTAGGAATCAGGTCAGGAATCAGGTCGGGGATCAGATCGGGGTTCAGGTTGGGGATCAGGTCTGGGATCAGGTCTGGGATCAGGTCAGGGCTCAGGTCCGGGGGCAAACAAAATGAATCAGGTCGGGTATCAGGTCAGGGCTCAGGTCGAGGTTCAGGTCAGGGCTCAGGTCTGGGATCAGGTCTGGGATCAGGTCGGGAATCAGGTCGCGTATCAGGTCTGGGATCAGGTTAGGGCTCAGGTCTGGGATCAGGTCAGGGCTCAGGTCAGGGCTCAGGTCTGGGCTCAGGTCTGGGATCAGGTAGGGGCTCAGGTCGGGGCTCAGGTCAGGGAGCAAACAAAATGAATAAGGTCTTAGTTCAGGCCAGGGCTCAGGTCGGGGGGCAAACAAAATGAATAAGGTCGAGGTTCAGGTCAGGGCTCAGGTCTGGGATCAGGTCAGGGATCAGGTCTGGGATCAGGTCAGGGCTCAGGTCAGGAATCAGGTCTGGGATCAGGTCTGGGATCAGGTCAGGGCTCAGGTCGAGGATCAGGTCTGGGATCAGGCCAGGGATCAGGCCAGGGCTCAGGTCGGGGCTCAGGTCGGGGGGCAAACAAAATGAATAAGGTCGAGGTTCAGGTCAGGGCTCAGGTCTGGGATCAGGTCAGGAATCAGGTCGCGTATCAGGTCTGGGATCAGGTCGCGTATCAGGTCAGGAATCAGGTCGCGTATCAGGTCAGGGATCAGGTCAGGAATCAGGTTGGGGGTCAGGTCAGGGATCAGGTCTGGGATCAGGTCTGGAATCAGGTCAGGGCTCAGGTCAGGGAGCAAACAAAATGAATAAGGTCTTAGTTCAGGTCAGGGCTCAGGTCTGGGATAAGGTCTGGGATCAGGCTGATGGTCAGGTCAGGGCTCAGGTCGCGTATCAGGTCAGGAATCAGGTCGGGGGTCAGGTCGGGGCTCAGGTCGGGGATCAGGTCTGGAATCAGGTCTGGAATCAGGTCTGGAATCAGATCAGGGCTCAGGTGTCTGGTGATATTGGGAATCACTAACGAAAGAAAATAATACATGAATACTTTGGAGTCACTAGGTCTTGTTGACTGGTTTATATATCTTGGGTTAATATCGGTTTACCTATTGGTATTCTGGTTCCTGCATCTAGTGAACCAAGCGGATAACGGAGAACTTGATGATCATTAATAGTATGTTTCTTGTTGGTACGGACGAAGATGATCTTGACTTTGATCAAGATTTCGAGGATATTTTATGGACCGAAAAGAGTATGTTTATCGTTGAAGAAAATATCAGGTTGAAGCCCTGGGATGTAGACTTCAACAGAGGGGTGTGGTCAGATGAAGACGCACAAACAGAAAGGGAAATCCAATCCTTTCGCAAAACAATTGAGGACGAGTCTGTATAAACCCAAGGTCGCACAGAACAAGAGTAAGTACGACAGAAAAAAACAGGGAAAGGTGGATCATGGTCTTAGACGAAACATCGCTAGACTGGACGATTGAAACGCTGGTTCTTGATGCTAACAGCTTCGCCGGTTTAACCTGGAATGAAGCTCTTATGGCCGAGAACATGCGACGGGCTGCTGATTATCTATCAGAAATGAAAAAGGAAAAGGAACAGATCATGGATATGGACAAGTATCAGACTGAATCACTCAAGACCGCCGTGTATCCCGAGGGTCAGGGCAAACTGTATACGGTTCTGGGTCTGGCGAATGAGGCCGGTGAAGTAGCCGGTGTGGTTAAGAAGATTATCCGGCAGGATGTTCATCTTCCTCGCTGCCTGACAGAAGAAGAAAACGACAGGATGAACCAGGAAAAGATCCGCGCTGAACTTGGCGATGTGCTATGGTACTTGGCTGCTGTAGCAAAAGAGTATAACCTTAAGATGTCTGATGTCGCTCAGTATAACCTGGATAAACTAAAGGACCGGGCAGAGCGTGGTGTTATTAAGGGGTCGGGTGATAACCGATGAATGAGGTTAATAATCAGGTCAGTGAGCAGATCATGGGTCAGGCCAGGCATCAGATCATGGATCAGGTCAGGAATCAGGTCTGGGATCAGGTCTGGTATCAGGTCAGGAATCAGGTCAGTGGTCAGGTCAGTGGTCAGGTCTGGGGTCAGGTCAGTAGTCAGGTCTGGTATCAGGTCTGGGATCAGGTCAGGGGGCAAACAGGATGACTATCACATCACCGTTAAAAGCTATCCGACAAAACTGTATCGAGTGTTGTGGAGGCAGCAAGCATGAGGTCAGTCTATGCCCCGCTACTGGATGCTCGCTCCACCCCTTCCGCTTTGGTAAGAATCCATATAGTAAACGTACACTTTCAGACGAACAAAGAGAAGCTGCTAGGGTACGCCTACAGAACTATCACGAAGCGAATAAAACAACATAACTAAACATAAAACAGAGGCTTCCGTAGCTCAACTGGATAGAGCATGAGACTTCTAATCTCAGGGTTGCAGGTTCGAGCCCTGCCGGGAGCACCAATCTATCTTAAGGAAACTATATGCTATCAGACTATCCCGAACCATGGACGGTCAGCACTTGGATCATTTATCTGCTGGTGTTAGGGTGCTATTTCGGTGTACTATATGTATTAAGCGCGGCAGAGCGTATCAATTATGGAGAATCAAATGATGATTAAGAGCGGGTTCGTACCTGACACACTAGAGGATTATGACGAGTTCGATGACTGGGTATGGACTGATAGGGATACGGAATCAGTCGAAGAAAATATCAAGATCAAACCATGGGATCTTAATATCGGCAGAGGGGTATGGTCAGATGAAGAGACCGAAACACAAAAAGAAATCGAATCCTATCGCCAAAGATTTGATGACGAGTAAATACAAACCAATAGCATTACCCAATAAGAAGAAAGAACAGAAAAAAGTCGGGTACTCTAACCAAGACACAGGTGATAGCAAATGAAACAGGTCAAGTGGCAGGTCAGGGCTCAGGTCTGGGATCAGGTCGGGGATCAGGTTGAGGCTCAGGTCTGGGATCAGGTTGAGGATCAGGTCAGGACTCAGGTCAGGACTCAGGTCAGGGATCAGGTCGAGGGTCAGGTCTGGGATCGGGTCTGGGATCAGATCAAGGAGCAAACTAGATGAAACAGGATGTAATCTATGGAGACTTAGAGGACATAGTCCTTGATGATATATATGAGACCTATCCTAACATAGAGTCAGAAGATTGGTGTGGCAGGATAGATATGTTTTGGAAGGATAAACTAGATGATACAGGATCTTCTCAATGATGTGATCTTGAAGGATGGGGAAACCCTGAGACTGAACTGTCCATCCTGCGGTGGGTACAAGACATTCACGATCACTAAGCTGTCCGGGTCTACAGTCTGGAACTGTTACAAGGCATCGTGTAATCTTAAGGGAGGCAAGGGTTCAACCTATTCTCTCAAGGCATATCAAGGGTTACGCAACACTGAACCAGCCGATCTTGTATTCGACTTGCCTCACTCGTTCACTCTGGATATACCAGACCATATGATTAAGTACCTGGAAAAGAACAATGTTCTCAAGGCATGGCGTCGGGGATTGGTAGATCTATACCATGATGTGTCTCAGGACCGGGCTGTATTCCTGATCAAGAAAGATGGTAAGCCTGTAGATGCTGTAGGTAGAGCACTCAAGTACGGTATGAAGTGGCTCAGGTATGGTAAGAGTTCCGAACCGTTCGTGGTCAGGACAGACTTGAACCATGCTATCCTGGTGGAAGATGCAGCCTCAGCTTGTGCGGTATCTGAATATGGGACTGGCATAGCCTTACTGGGTACAAGCCTTACCTGTCGTGCGCTAGAGGTGGTCACGCAATACAAATCAGTTACCGTAGCCTTGGACCGGGATGCGTTCAACAAATCACTAGCCTTAACACGTAGACTCAGGCAATATATGGCAGCCAATGCCAAGCTGCTTCGGGAAGATCCGAAGGCATACCCTAGAGGAGTTATTGAGTGAGCGATAACACGAACAATCTCTTGCTCGGCCTGTTTCTTAAATACGATTTCTGGGAGAGCAATCATCTGCTCATCGGGGATCAGTATTTCCAGGACGAGAGCAAGCGTATCTATTCTATAATCTCAGAGGCGCATAGCAAATACAAGCGGGATCTAACTATCAACGAGGTTGAGGCTTTGTTGATGGCTAAGTATCCTCTGCTTACTTCCGCTCAGAAGTCTCTGTATATTAATCTGCTTCGGGATATCAAGCCGGTTATCGGTAGCGATGTAGCCGAGGAAGTTATCAAAGCATCCTTTCGTGAGCATGTGGGTGAGACCATTGCTCAGTTAGGTATGAACCTGATCGAAGGTAACGAGACCGATCTATCAAAGGTCAAGGAACTGGTAGAGAAGTATGAGGGCGGGTTTATCCCAGAGAAAGAACTAGAGGTTCTGTCCAACGAGTTCGAAGATATCCTGGAGTATGCTAACGATAAGCTACCGTGGAAGTTTAACCTCGCCGGGTTGAACAGATTGATTCCTGGTATCGGGCCGGGTAACTTCGGTATCATGTTTGCCCTGGTGGAGTCAGGTAAGTCAGCCTTTAATATCTCTATCTGCTTTGGTCCTGATGGATTTGCAGAACAGGGAGCACGAGTATTGTATGTAGCTAATGAAGAACCCGCCGAGGCTACTCGGTTTCGGGCAGTCATGTCCAACACAGGGTTCTCTGAGGAGCGTTTGCTACAGAATAAACATGCTGCCAGAGATATGTGGAGAAGGATCAAGGATAACGTACTGTTCCATGAGACAACCGAGATCCGTCAGCTAGAGGCTTTGGTCAAGAAGTACAAGCCTGATATCGTTGTGGTAGATCAGATGGATAAACTGAATATCAATGGATCATTCGCTCGTGATGATCTTAAACTGTCAGAGATCTATCGCCATGGTCGGGAGATCGCTAAGAAGAATCAGTGTTCTGTCATTGCTGTAACCCAGGCTGATGTTAGTGCTGATGGTCGGACCAGTCTCAGGTTCACACAGATGTCTGGTAGCAAGATCGGTAAACCTGCTGAGGCTGATTATGTTCTTGGTCTCGGTAAGGAATCAACCGAGAATGGTTCTGATAACTTCCTACGATACCTAACTGTATCTAAGAATAAGATCGGAGGTAAGCATGGTCGGTGTATCATTACGATCCAGCCAGAAGTATCTCGGTATCGGGATTAAGATTTCTCTTGACTTTTCAGAAACCGTATGGTACTACGTACTTCGTTACGTACGAAGCCACAAAGCGTAGTACGGAACGTGGTTTGTTGTGACAGGTGTATCTATAATGTCAGATAAAACTAAAGAAGAACTTATAGAAGAAAATACTAGGCTAAGGAAAGTACTAAGTACCAGCTTTCCTGAAAGATCGGGTGATATATTTATCTGTGGTTCTTCTAAGGATGTATCATCAGATGGTCTACCAGAGTCTGTAATGATCTGTCCTACTTATGGATCAGACTATTTTGTAATCTATAGAAAGGTTAGGTAAGGTATGGCTAAGGGTAAGAAGTCTAAAGGTAAGCATTACGTATCCAAAGGTGAGCGGCCTAGTGTTAAGAGATCAATCCTGAAAGCGGTCAGGAAAGATGTCAGCCCCTTAACAAGGGCTATCTATAAGCTAGAAGCACAAGGTAAGGTCAAGAAAGAGCCTAGCCAATCCGGTCCCTAATATACATAGCCATAAGGAATATCGTGAAGAATCATATACTTAATAGAATGCGTGATGCAGCCTATGCCGTGGCTTTGTCAGGTCAGGGTGTCGGACAACGATGTGCCTTCCGACACGGTGCCGTATTGTTTGACCGGTCAGGTAAGATCTTATCAGCTAAGTCTAACAGTCTTAAGACCCATCCTAAGCTGGCTAAGTTCACTGACTATCCGTATCTCCATGCTGAGTCCGCGTGTATCATCGGTCACGGTATGGATAACTGTGATGGCCTTAGTCTCCTGGTTCTAAGAGTGTTGAAGAATAATCAGGTCAGCCTATCTAAGCCTTGTGTTATCTGTCAGAGAGTGATAGAAGATGCAGGACTAAAGAGTGTGTACTATACTGATGTCAATGGAATGGTTAAGAGGTTGTGATGTACGATCTAGTTGTTGATTTGGAGGTAGACGTACACGGAGACAGGTCAGATCCAACACCATACAACAACCAGAATATTCTATCAGGTATCGGTTATCTCCGTATCGGTATGGACACTGATCCTGTCTGTGTATTCCCTGACAACCCTGACGGCATAGATACATTCCGTTCTATCCTTAAAGATGCCCGGTGTGTTATCGCACACAATGCCAAGTTCGATATGTCCTGGTTACGTGAGACCGGGTTCGATACCGAGGCTAAGTTGATCGACACTATGATCAACCAGTATGTACTTAACAGAGGTCAGCGTGGTCCTCTTTCCCTATCAGCACTAGCAGAAATATACGGTGTTACAAGGAAGCTGGACTCCCTTAGCCAAGCACTAGATGCTGGTCAGAATTACTCAGATCTAGATAAGGAAACTCAGGTAGCGTATCTGTCTGCTGACGTACTTGCCACCGCTGAGATCTATCAGAAGCAGACTAAGATACTTCAGGACGAGGACAGCAAATCCCTTGTCCCTATTAGGGATCTTATGTGTGAGTTCTGTTCCGTCTTGACTGATATCGAACGGTCTGGTATGGCTATCGACCTTGAGGCATTGAACAAGGTGGATCAGGACTATCAGAAAGAGCAGGAAGAACTAACTCAGTTTCTGACCAAGTACACCAGCCATCTCATGGGCGATACTCCGGTTAACCTTGGTTCACCAGAACAGATGTCCGAGGTTATCTATTCGTGTAAGCTGACTAACAAGGCGCTCTGGAAAGATATCATGAATATCGGTACGGATGCACGAGGTAAGCCTAAGCGTCGGCCACACATGTCCCTGGTGGAGTTTAAGGATGCACTAAAGAGGTGCTTCGAACGATCCTATAAGACCAAGGCTATGCAGTGTCCGTCATGCCAGGGTCGGGGATCATTCTATAAGACCAAGAAAAGCGGAGAACGGTTTAAGAATCCTACTAAGTGCTCGGGTTGTGAGGGGTCAGGCTTTATCTATACAGATACCAAGCAACGTGCTGGGTTGAATGTGTCACCTTCGGTTGCCTTGGCAGCGTCAGGTGGATTCAAGACTGATAAGATCACCTTGTCGTCTCTACTGAACAAGACAGATAATCCAGAAGCTAAGAAGTTCCTTGAGTCTATCATCCGACTGTCAGCGATTGATACGTATCGCTCGTCTTTTATTGAAGGTATCAGGAAAGGAATAAAGAGTGACGGTCTTCTTCACGCTAACTTTAATCAGTGTGTTACTGCTACTGGCCGCTTAAGTAGTAGCAATCCCAACCTACAGAACTTCCCTAAAGGTAAACTGTTCCCTGTTCGTAAGGCATTCGTTAGCCGGTTCGATGGCGGTCAGCTTATCGAGATTGATTACTCCCAGCTAGAGTTCCGGGTGGCTGGTATCCTTGCCAGAGACCCTAAGATCAAACAGGAAGTCGAGTTAGGGTTTGACGTACATGCTTATACGGCCCAGGTCTTGACTGATAACGGCGAGCCTACAGAACGTGGGCCAGCTAAAGCATCTACATTCCGTCCGCTGTACGGTGGTACAACAGGTACACCAGCACAGATGGCTTACTTTCGGGAGTTCTTCGACAAGTATCAAGGAGTGTTTCAATGGCATATTGAACTACAGGATCAGGCTATTCGTACTGAACGGGTTGTCACAGCAACAGGTAGACAGTTTGAGTTTCCCGGCGTACACCGCACCAGGCATGGTACAGCTAGTGCCAAGACCCAGATCGTTAACTACCCGGTTCAGTCTGTAGCTACGGCGGAGATAGTCCCGCTCGGGGTGATCATCCTGCATAAAACCCTAAGACGGATGCAGCTTAAAAGCCTAGTGATCAACACGGTCCATGATAGTGTGCTGGTTGATACTCACCCCGACGAAATCAATATCATTAAGCAGGTTGGACCTCAGTGTCTGCTTGATGCACAACAGGAAGCGACTGATCGATTCGGTATAGATCCCTTCATACCCTTGGCGGTCGAGATGTCTAAAGGAAAAAACTGGATGGAGCAAGAAGATTTCTCTTGACTTTTAGAAACTATAGGATTATATATACCCTCATTAGCAACGCGAGGATAATATGTACGACATGATGCACGATGAAGACGAAGAATGTATCAACCTGTCAATCAATTTAAATTCTGGTAATACCAGTTATCAGTCGGTAAACTTGTCCTCTAGCCACCCTTACGATGAAACTTGGCTTGTTCTAGTCGAACAGTTTATCAAGGCACTCAATGCCTATGGGTTTGTTATCAGAGGAACTAACCAGTTAGTTATCGACCCTTACGGAAAAGTCACTCGCACCGAAATTAATGAAGGACATACTTATGAGTAATCTAGCTATCATCACTGACTCCACTGATTTTTCCCAGCTTTACACAACCCTTTCTCCGGCTGGACCTAACATCGCCCGTCTCCGTATCAACCGGGATTCCTCTGTCGAGGGCTCAGATGGTAGCCTACTGACTGTACCTGCACCGTCTCTTGCTCTGCGGGACACTGATGATACCGAGCTATACTCGAATGATTGCTATCTTCGGGTTTATCTCGACACGATGCAGACCGCCGTGTTCGATTCGGATGCCGAAGAATATACTAATATGTCCGCTCATTTCCGAGACTTTAGTAAGCCTGCTATCGATTGGTTAGGTGGTGATAAGTGTGGCTGGGTTCCGGCTAAGGTGCGTGAGAAGCTACGTGTAGAAGATCCGACTGCTTATGCTACCGCTAGCAAGGTCAAGCTGTACCGACATGTATATGGTACGGTTCGTATGGTTGATGCAGTCGATCCTTCAACCGGTGGTACTAAGGATATTGATAGTGTCCCATTCCGCCTCCGTCTTGGTCCGTCTAACTTTATGGAGATCGGAAATGTCATCGGCGGTATTGTAAAGCAAGGCGTAAACCCTGCCTCTGTAGAACTTAAGATTGACTTTGAACTTAAGAAGCGAGGTTCTAACAAGTGGTTCAACCTTAAGTACAAGCCGATCATGACCAACATCATCGATCTTGATAGTGATTACCAGGAGTTGCTGAGCGACTTTGCTCAATTGGTTAAGGTTGAGAATGAGCAGATTCTGGATAAGATGCGGGAGAATGCCAGTGAGGTTGTTGACGAGTTCGATGACGTTCTAGAGGCATAACCGGTGCTTAGTTCTAAGCATCCTTTGCAGGAAAAGATCGACGGGTTCCTTAGCGGGAACCCTGAGATCCCCCGAGAGGTACTGGCTCAGACCGCTCAACAGTTTGCGGAGAAACTAGAAAGGTTTAACGAGACCCGTGGACCTAGGAAAGGTCTTCCCTCTCTATCACAAATCGGTAAGCCGTTCTGTCAGTTACATGCTGAGAAGATCGGTATGGCTATGACACCTGAGTTACCCAGTTTTAAGATCAAGATGACTTACGGTGATATGACTGAGGTTATCGCTGTTGCTATCCTTAAGTCTGCCGGTGTTGATATCGTAGCCTTGAATCAGAAGACACGACTTGAGACACCGTTAGGAGATCTTAACGGAGAGTTCGACCTGATGATTGATATCGATGGCGAACTGTCTATGTGGGATATCAAGAGCGCATCTAAGTTTGCTTTCGAGCGCAAGTTTTCTTCCTACAAATATCTAAAGGAAGGAGATTCATTTGGTTACGTAGATCAGTTATGGGGTTACACCTTAGCAGAACGAGTCAAGTATCCTGATCTGAAGATCGGCGGTTGGATCGTTATCAGTAAAGAGACCGGAGAGATGCTGGTATGTCCTGCTGATCCTGGCGATGAAGACGAATACCGAAGGAAGATCAAGGACACCCTTGATAGGTTTCTGGAAGCTGACGATACCAACTTCAAGCGGGAGTTTTCGGATGTACCAGAGACTTTCTATAAGAAAGAAACAGGCAATAGGAAGTTAGGAGTTACGTGTTCTTATTGCAGTTTTAAATTCTCGTGCTGGGAAACCTTGGAGTACCGGCCTAAAGCAAAGTCGAAAGTTAGAGATGCCTACGAATACTACACCTTCTACCAAGAAGAAGAAGATATCCGTAGCGTCTGCTAAGGCTAAGGGCCGTAGGCTACAGCAATGGGTCAGAGATTTCTTAAGGTCAAATCTGGCAGGAGTTGAGAACGATGACATTACCTCAACTCCTGGTGGCGTTAATGGTCCTGATATTGGTCTTAGTCCTCTGGCCCGTCGCGCATTCCCTTGGACCGTTGAGTGTAAAGCACGAGCAAGAGTTGGGTTGTACGATGCCTTAGAGCAGGCAGAGTCTAACCTTATTGACAACACACGACCAGTAGCTATATATAAGCAAGACCGCAAAGAACCTATAGCAGTCTTATACGCTAAAGATTTCTTGGAGTTAACCGTATGTCAGACGAAACCAAAGAAGAAATGAATTTCCCTTTCGAGATCCCTAACAACACGGTCGGGATCTTTGTGTATTGTGAGCCGGGATCACAGAACATCCTTCTTCAATCATATGAGTTCGTAGATAAGTCGACTGTCGGCACAAAAGAGTATGATGCCGTAGCTGTTCTGTCCACCCAGATCATTGATGCTATCAGGCAGATTATTGATTCATTCGTTGAGGAAGTAGACGAAGACTTTACTCAATCCGATTTCACTGACGGCGATCAGTATGGACTACCATTTCCTAAAATTAATCCGGTGAATTAACATGGACCGCTGTAAGATTATTCTTGAGGCTAATGATCTTATCACGAGTGACAGAGCTAAGGACTATGGGGATGCTCGTCAGAATTTCTTAAACATCTCTAAAGGGTGGTCGGTTATCTTCGGTGTTAATGTAGCACCTGAGAAGGTGGCACTGGCTATGGATTGGTTGAAGACTTGTAGACTTATCACTAGCCCGGAACATGTGGATAGTTGGATTGATAAGGTTGGTTACTCCGCTCTAGGCGGTGAAGTTGCTATCAAAGAGGATTAAGCAAATGACTATGATTGACGAGATTGCTAAACTAGAAGAAGAAATCGAGCAGCGTAAAGCTAAGATTAAGTCTATCAAGGAAGACAGCCGAAGCGATATGCTCAATACTATCGCAGATGCACGCGAGAAATACCGTGAGGCAGCAACAAAGCTAAGCGGTCTGATCGCTGAGTATCAAAAGATGTACCCGGCTTCGCTTCCTCTTACGTATCCTGATCTTCTCCGAGGCACAAAGTTTCGGCTATGAAGTCTAGGGTACAGATCTTATTAGAGATTGATTCGGAGGCTACCTGGATTCCATCAGACGGGGTGTCCGGTGTAGCCAACGAATTAGAAGATATGATTACGGATGCCTTAGAACAGTGCATCGACGGATTAACAGTTAATAAAATTAAGGTTGAAGTTAATGACTAGTTTTAAATCAAATGCTAATCCGATGTTCCGATCACGGTTCTCGGAGGATATCTTTAATCTTAAGTATTCCCATCCAGGTGCGGATACTTGGGAGGAACTAGCGCATACTCTGATAGAGGATGTGTGCGGTAATCTACGCAGTGGTGAGCGAGACCTGATCACCAGGGATGAAAAGGCCCAGCTTAAGAAGTATATCCGTGATCTTAAGTTTGTTCCTGGCGGTCGCTATCTGTACTATGCCGGTCGGAAGAATCGATACTATAACAACTGCTTCCTGCTTAAAGCTGAGGAGGATACCAGAGAGGATTGGGCTAACCTGTCATGGAAGTCCGAGTCCTGCCTGATGACCGGTGGCGGTATTGGGGTTGACTATAGTGTCTATCGCCAATCCGGTCGTATCTTGCAAGGTACAGGCGGGGTAGCATCCGGTCCTATCCCTAAGATGCAGATGATCAATGAGATCGGTCGCCGGGTTATGCAAGGTGGCTCACGCCGGTCGGCTATCTATGCTTCCCTGAACTGGGATCATGGTGATGTCAACGACTTCCTAACCGCCAAGGATTGGGACCGGATGCCTGTAGGTAATACCGGTCTCACGTTAAAGCAAATCAAAGAGCAGGACTTTAACTTCCCTGCACCGCTAGATATGACTAACATCAGCGTCAATTATAATACGGATTGGCTGCTAAAGTACTGGGAAACCGGAGATGTAGGTGAAGTATTTAAGAAGAATGTTCAACAGGCTTTGCGTACTGCTGAACCAGGGTTCTCTTTTAACTTCTTTGAAGATGAGTCTGATACACTTCGGAATGCTTGCACAGAGGTAGTTAGTTCTGATGATAGTGATGTCTGTAATCTGGGTAGTATTAACCTGGGGCGGATTGAATCTGTAAAAGAGTTCAGCGATATTGTTGAGCTTGCAACTAAGTTCCTGATCTGCGGTACACTGCGGGCTGATCTGCCTTACGCCAAGGTGTATGAGACTCGGGAAAAGAACCGACGCCTTGGTCTAGGTATCATGGGTCTACATGAATGGCTGATCCAACGCGGGTCTAGTTATGAAGTAACCCCTGAACTGCACCGCTGGCTATCTATCTACAAAGGTGTGTCTGATAAAGTATCTAAGGAATTTGCTGATAGTCTATCGGTGTCACGGCCTGTAGCTAACCGGGCTATTGCACCGACAGGTTCTATCGGTATCCTGGCCGGTACGACAACAGGTGTTGAGCCACTATTCGCTGTTGCTTATAAGCGCCGGTATCTGACGAACGGTACTAAGTGGAAGTATCAGTATGTGGTTGATAGTGCAGCACAGGAATTAATTGATATCTATGGAGCGGACCCTGAGAATATTGAGAGTGCTCTGGATCTTGCTGATAACTATGAACAACGTATCAAGTTCCAGGCTGACGTACAGGACTATGTGGATATGTCCATCAGTTCTACAATCAACCTGCCACCCTGGGGTTCAAGGCTAAACAATGAAGACACTGTGGACAAGTTTGCTGACACTCTTGCCAAGTATGCCCACAGACTGCGCGGCTTTACTTGTTATCCCGACGGGGCTAGAGGTGGTCAACCTCTTACAGTAGTACCATATAAGGAAGCAGTAAACAAACTTGGTACTGAGTTTGAGGAACACGTGGAGACTCACGATATCTGTGATATCTCTCAGACCGGAGGCAGTTGCGGTGTCTAATAAAGCAAGGGCCACACTACAGGTAGCTTTCGAAAGTGGTAAGATCGGGTTTAAAAATAATATGGATAATCCGTTCCACCCTGAATCCGATCTTTACAAAGAATGGGAAAGAGGGTATAACAAAGAATACTTCGATAACCTGAAACGGTTGACAGGTTCAGCCGGTGGCACTTGAGCACCAAGATCTAGGAGCGGGAGAGGGTAAGGTATGTTCCAAGTGTGATACATATCTCCCTCTCTCTGCTTATGCGATGCACTCTGGTGGAAACTTTCTCCGACCAGAGTGTCGTAAGTGTAATGAAGAATTAAGGGTGGTTAGAAGGAAACTGAGGGAGGTCTACGGTATGCCTCCTGAACATTATGTATGTCCTATCTGTAACCAGAATGCAGAACAGGTAAAAGGCAAAGGCAATACTAAGAATGGTCCGTGGGTTATCGATCATTGCCATGAGACCGGGGAGTTCAGAGGATGGCTTTGTCACAAATGTAATAGAGCACTTGGAGGGTTTGATGATAATAAACAGATCCTTAAGAGAGCTATAGATTATCTAAGTAGCAGAATTAATTTCAACAGAGTAGATGAGATTTGGCGATGAAGGTAGATAAGATTTCCCACATGGGGTCAGACCTTACTGTAGTTAATGCGGCTAAGGTTAGCCATGATAAGGAGTCTGATTGGGGTCTAGAGGTATCGGATGACCATTCGTACATCAAGCGGGTTCTTAAAGATGGTGACAAGAGACTGATTAGTTATCTAGCTAAACACAATCACTGGACTCCGTTCGGCCATTGTCAGGTAACACTTAGAGAAACCGTACCGATCTTTGTCGCACGAGAGAGGTTCAGGCATACAGTAGGGTTTGTCTACAACGAAGTATCCAGACGATACGTAAGCTATACACCTGAGATCTGGCGACCGGAGGTATGGCGTAGTAAACCAGAAGGGTCTATCAAGCAAGGTTCCGGTGATCAGTTTGATGATCAGAACTGGGCGGACGATATCTACCTGGAAGCAATAGTACACGCCAAGAAAGCATATGACAGTCTGATCAATGCTGGTGTTGCACCGGAACAGGCCAGGGCTGTGTTACCTCAATCAATGTATACCAGTTATTATGTGACCGGATCTTTAGCTGCATGGGCTAGGTTCTATAATCTCCGTGTGGCACCGGATGCACAATACGAGATCCGAGAACTTGCTGAGAAAGTAGGAGAGATTATCCTACCGTTATTTCCGGTATCATGGGAGGCATTGACAAGTGTTACGTAACATCTTAGGTGTGGGTTTGTTATGCTTAATGATGACAGTAACACCGTCTAAGGCTGAGCCTCCATCGGATTGTATAGATATCAAGTCTGCTGAACGCACTCTGATGGCGCTGTATGGGGAGAGTAAGATCTTTGTAGGTGCGTCGGAGAAAGGTCACTTGATCGTGATCTATTATAATGAGGCTAACGGATCTTACAGTATCGGGTTTGTATACCCGGAATACCCTGACCATATCTGTCCAGAGGATTCAGGTACAGCGGTATATAAACTGGATAAATATCAAAAAGCAGATGGCTCATAAACAAACAATAACCCCCGGAAGGAATCAGCCAACCGGGGGTTTATTTTATGCTTAGTTATGTACGTTTGAACTAACGCTTTGTGAATCCGCTACCGAAGTATAGGCCGGTGATAGCAGCGACTAGGTTTGTATCAAGAGGTGTGATAACCAGACCTTGGAACGATACCCATTCAGTGGCTTTCTCAGGACCGAATAGCCATGTCAGGAATCCACCCTGCATTTCCAGATAACCAACTGTTACAATCCAAGGGGTATCAGGGTAAACCAACGGGGCTACTTTAGGTAACACGATGATTGAGAAGATAGCGGATAGGGCAATGATTCGTCTAGTCCAGGCGAAGTGAGTATCACGTAGTCCGTATTCCCTGGCGGACTGAACAATCTTAGCTTCCTCAGTGAGAGCGGTGATATACATCTTGTTTCGCTCATGGGATGCTTTGATACTCTGACCCCAGATAGACATGATACCACCGAGAACTGTTGAGAACAGTAGGGTGAATATCTCCATAGGTAAGCCGGTCATTGAGAAGATTCCTTGAGTACCTTTTCACCACCAAATGTAATAAAAGGACTTAGAATATTTGTTTCAGACAAAGTTCCGATACCCTTAAGGCGGCGGTAAAGATCAATAGTAGCTAGAAGTCTCTGATTATAGTCTTGGTTATCTTCTACTTTCTCGTCCCTGTACCTTAGATCCGGGATGATCTGACTCATAACTTCTTCATCGGACATGTTTCTTGTATTGAATCCGCTGTCATTCAAGGAGTTCCTGGCGGTAGCAACCACCCCAGGGGTAGGATTACGTAAGCTGGCAAGAACGTCGGCTTCGTCTCCTTTACTGAAACCCTCCTTAACCCTGTAAAGTTCGTGCAGTACAGGGTATTCTTTCTTCACCAGTTCGTTTGCAATCTGCCTAAAGTTCTTAAACTCTTTAATATCGAGACGCCTTAGTAAGTCTCTATACTGTTTAGGCTGATCCGAGGATGCTTTACCAAAGTAAACCACCTCTAGCAGTTTACGCTTTCCTGCTGCATCCCGGTCTCTATACTCTTTTGACCGGATTAGATCCGTACCAAGTACTCTAGATACAACACCTAACATACGATTTCTGACGTTGTCGTACTGAGGTACTTCTGTATAACTATTGAGACTATACAAGTTTATACCAGCCTTCTCTAGTTCATTTTTGACTAAATCATCGTCTAGAGTTGGGGTAGCACCAGTTAACTGACGGAAGACCTGTCCTCGACCAGTCATTAGTTTACCACCTGTTGGTGATTGAGCGAGTGGAGTATCCGAGAAGACAGCGCCCTCAAGAAAACTTCCTTTAACAGACTCTTTGATCATACCATTAAAGAAGCCTTCAATGGATTTGCGTAGAGTAGGGTCTTCCGGTAGCAATGCTTCTGGTAGCAAGACCTGTTGTAGTCTACGATCAATATACTCTCTATCAGTAACGCCAAAGGTTTTTAGCGCTTCGTCAACTGGACGCAAAGGAACCGCTAGACCACCAACAAATCCGCCGAGAGAGGTACCGATCATTTCAAAGAAACCTTTAGCGGCTTCTTCTGCACGGTCAGGATTATTGTCCAACATCGCCTCAAGGTAATCGCCTACCAGAGAAGCACTAGCACCCCGACGTGTAGACAACCCAGCTATGATTTCTGGGGCGTCAGTAAAAAATGAGTCTCGTTGCTTTTGACCAGTAACCCACCTGTTCATACTATCAATCATTAGAAGGAAACCGTTAATCGGGGCAACAGTACGTATATCGTACTCTTGATCACCGACCTTAATTGTATGCCAGTTATCCCCACCCATCGCCCAATAGATAGTACCAGCCGCCGCGTATAAAGATACACCACCAGCAAATTCTACAATTCCTTCCTTAAGTCTTAGGGTCTCTCTTTCAAGAGCGATTTGGTTTTGAACAGTACGACCAGCCTCAGCACCTTCCTTTAATAGTTTTTGGACTTTTGTATAGGATAACCCTGATTTAATCAATCCCCCAGGGAGAAACACCCGGTTGGTCATATACACAAAGTTACTAAATGCGTAGTTAAAGAACGGGACTTGTGTTCTAGCTAAAGCATTCTTATCAAAGAAATTCGACAGGCTGTCCTGTAACTCTTGAAAAAATTTACCACCGATAAACATTTTCGACCCAGCTTGTCTATTTTGAAACGACATATCCAAAGCAAACGAAACCGCTTCTCGGTACATCTCGTCTGTTAGTAGATCGAATCTCTGATAAGAAATTACATCACGTATGTTGGTGAGCTTCTTAGCGGTTCCGTCAGGTAGAGTAACTACAGGTGCTTTGATTCGATCCAAGTTAACCGCACGAACATACTGACGTTCAAGTTCAGTAAGGAACGCAGCCGACTTAAACCAACGATCCTGAGCACGGTTAAGTGTGTTAGCTACAGTGACCGCCTTAGCCGCAGTTTCAAGACCTTTAACGGATCTTAACTCATTCGGAATAAGATCATCCATAACCTGAAACATTCGGAAGTCTACTTCCTCGTTCATCATAGCGGTATATCGCGCCATACGAACCACTTCTTCTGGGCTGGCAAAGTTTTGTAATACTTTTAACGGGTTAGTTGTTAAAGCGTCGGTGGCATCAATTGGCTGAAGACCAAGTAACTTTCTTTCCCAGTTAATAAGTGAGTTGTCTAGTGCAGAACGGAAGACTTCTTCTGGAAGGCGGGTTGCTGTACCTTGTACGTTACGGACCGTAGTAACCGGCTGAGATACGAGAGCCGAGCGCCAGATATCTACAAATGTGCTAAAGAACCCAGGAGCTTGACCTTCGGTTTTATCTATCTCATATATTTTCCTTAGATAGCTGTCCAACTCTTGACGCGCCGCAGCATCAGCCGTGTCGACTGTCTGACCGAAAGCGATGAGTTCATTGATAGCACCGGGCGCTTGCGTTTGCAGTTTAGCACCGGCTGCACTAATATCAGCACGGTAGATCTTTCCTAGATCTTCTCGCTTAATACCATTATCCGTCAAGAACTGCTTAAAATCATCCAACTTTTCAGGCGGTAACATATCTACAATCTGGGCGATACGTTCTGTTTCCTTAATACGGGGGTCAAGGTTCTTAACCGCAAACAAGGGATTGTTCGGCATCGCTGTTAGCGCGTATTCGTTAGCAGTATCCCGTAGTTTAATGATCTGCGTCGGAGATAGCGTTAGGTCTAACTTTTCATTTGGTATATTAGGATCAAGTTGCTTTAAGAACTTTTTACCTTCTTCCACTTCTTTGGGATCTAGGAATGTTCCATAGTCCTTGATATATTGGTTAGCCATTTTCCTGGCTGTTTCCAGTTTCGGGGATTGTAAGTTAGATAGAGGTACTTCAATATTAATGGCACCTTTATCAAACATATCTTTACGATACTGGGCTTTTCTCTCAACCTTCGTACCTTTTGGTAGATACTGCACCACGGCTGTCTTTTTGGTTTCATCCAAAGACAGGACACGACCAAGTTTATCGTATCCTTCGGGAACGACATTAACAGCTTCTTTAGCGATAATATAGGTGTTGGCGATATCTTTGACCGGATCGATAGGTTTAGTAGTACCACGAACAGTTGGCGGTGCCATAACAGCTTTTTCTAGATCATCGAAAGCAGCCAGACTACCTTGTGTACTTGACCGATCAGCTTCCGCTAACCATCTATCAGTTTCTTCGGCAGACATTCTACCGAGCTTACCGCCGAGAGCACCGATAGCACCGCCTGTTAAACCACTGATACCTCCGGCTAGGGCTAGTTCTTGTGGGCTGTAACCTTCCCGTACGTTTAGATCTTTTTCAGCCTTCTGGACCGATGCTTCTGTAGCTACACCAATTGGGCCTTCTACGGCTGCACCAGTTAAAGCGCCAGCTAAGACAGGTCGTTTAGCTGCGGTACTAAGTGCTTTATTAATTACACCCTTAAGAGCAACACGACCGGCTGTACTGGCGACAATTTTACCCGCACCAAAGCCCAGAAGGTTGACGGGGTCAGCGATGTTGTAGGCCAGGATTTCACCAGCGGCCATCAGGCCAGACCCAACCCCTTCAACATCGGCAAAGTTTTCCAGTTCATTATCAAAGGTGTTGTACAGCCGACCTAGCTGTGCTTTATACTCTGGATCTTCAATCTCAGACGCATAGTTAGCAAAGGTTAAGGCATTAAAGGTATTGTTCTGGATACCACGATACTCTGACAGGAAGTCTTCTAAGGCTTCGTCTTGGTCTAAGTAGTCTGTACCATACCTATCCTGAGAATATCTTCGGATAGTCTGCATGACAGAGGGATCTTTTTTTAGATCGTCAAACGTAAGTTTGCCAGAAGGCTTCGGTTCCTCGGGCTGAACCGGCTGAACTGGTTGAGTTCCTGCCGCTCTCGCTTTGCGTTCTTCTGCTCCGGTAAGATCAATTGCCATTATTATTGCTCGCTGATCAGCGTTACATCTAAGATAATTGGTATGTTATTCTCGTCATTGGAGATACGATATACTTTACCACCGTCTTCAAAAGTATAAATTATTCTTCCATTTTTGTCTCTATCACTATTGTCCTGCCGCCAAGACGGGTTTTTAAGTTTGGCTTGTAACTTTGCCAGAAGATCTTCTGGAACAGGTTGATTAACGGCTTTACCAGCCTGATCTGGAACCGCCTCGGTAGGTTGTTTATTTACTGTTCCAGTACCACCCGACGGCCTGGGAGGTGTCTTGCTAACAATTTTGTACTTATCTAAGTTATTAAGAACTTCTGATACACTGGTCTCATTCATATCTTTAGCAATCTGAGTTACGATTGTATTAAACTGATCGCCTGAATTTTCAACTTTCTTATAGATTTCGTCGACATGACCGATAATACCACCGATATCATCTTCTGTGTAAGCCTGGTTATTACGTAAGGCGTTAATGATACTTAGTTTTGCTTTAATTTCTTTTTCGTCTTTTGCGGGATTAAGGAGCGGATCAAGATCGTACTCATACGAAGATTTCATAGAAAGGTTAATACCTTTTGATTTAGCAAGTTCGTTATACGCCTTGTTCCACGCCGGATCTTCAAAAGATAAAGGATTATAAATCCTATCCAGATTAACGGACGCTTCCCGGATATCCGTGGTAAGTCTTGAAGGATCAGTTTCCGCCAGTTCTTGCTGAGAAGGTGCACCGGTAATACCTCGGAAAGCCCTGCCGAAGAACCCTTCCTCGGTCTGGGTCTCTACGTCCATCTTAGGAGGTTCGATAATATTAAACACTTTTGTAGGATCAAACTTACCTTCCTCGGTCCTACCGCTGAGGAAAAGACTCTTATTGAAATTAGTCGGTGTTAGTCCCCGAGTTTGTGATTGAATCTTAAAACTCTTACCAGCCGCTGCCAGCAATGCAGGGTCATCCCCGATATGAATTTTAAGTTCAGGTGACAGAACTTCCTTCGCAAGATCAATGTACTCCTGCTCTGTCATCTTTTTTCTATTTAGTTCTCGTTTAGCCTCACGACTTAACTGATCAAACTGATCACGTCTACGCTCCATCATCTCAGCGTTACGTTCCTTAGCATCCTCAATCTGATTAGTGAGGCTACTAGCAGCACCGATAATAAACCCTGGTGAAAAGAAACCCATTATTCTGGCCTCCCCATTAGACCACTTGACGGTGCAGATACTTCTTCTTCTTCAACAGGTGCCTGATCCATTAACGATTCAGTAGGCTCTGATACGCCCTCTTCTTGCATCATTTCCGGTTGTTCGTCTTCATCAGTAGGTTCATCAAGACCCTGCTCTAGAGCCTCACGTTTCTTGTAGAGCATGTCAAGAAGGTTTTCGTAGGACTCGTCTTGCTTTCGTGGAGCTAATGGGATATAGTCCACGCCAGATTTCTCCAGTAGCTTACCGGTTAACTCAAAGATAGGACCGGCGATGAGGTGCATCACGTCGTTGGTGTAGTAACCCTCAGCCCAACCAGCGAAGACAATAGGTCTGACCATAAGTTCCAGAGGTACGCCTAGTTCTGCTGCTACAGCGATACGCTTAAACACGTCAGGGTTAGCAATACGATCAACCAGAAAATCGTATGCTTCTGTTGGGTCAACATACATAGGAGGACGCTCATCCGGCTGAGACCCTAACTCGTGGGTTAGAGAAGCACCAGGAATAGGCCCGTTAAAACTTTGATCATTGGGTTGCATAAGACACCTTAGTAATTATATCGACCGATACCACCGGATGATAGAGACCCTGACGTACCAGCATCAGCATCGATGGCGCTAAGCATAGCCTCGTGACGATTGATAAGTGTTTGAATTGTACCAAATGAAGCGGATTCTTCCGGTAATGTTTCCATGCCTTTGGTATCAGGTTCCATAACATTCTCTACGCTTCTACGGAATCTGGCCGGACTACGATCAAATTTAGTGGGTAGGGTCTGGGATCTACGACTGCCACCACCAAGAATGGATGATGCTGCACTACCTGCTACCGATGCGATAATACTTCCGATCATTATTTACCTCTTTATTAAGGTTTTTTCGGGGTTGGGGCAAACACAGAACTAATAATACCGCCAGCGATACTACCAAATAATCCGCCTACAGCCAAGTCAGATGCAAGATCTAGATCCTTATCATAAGCAAAAGAAGCCAAGGCCAGATTATTCCGATATTCCTGGTCATTCAAAGCCGTAACCCGAGCAAAGTTAATCTCGTCTCGCTGCTGCTGTAGGATCTGAGCCTGAGCATTCTGGCTGATATTAAACAGATTGCTTACGTTAAACTCATTCTCAGCATTAGCGATTGCGGTATTAGCGGTATTAATCTGCCTACGATATACAGCGTTAGCCTGATCGATAACGATGCTGTTCTTAAGATTGAACTGCTCCCGCTGATTTGTCAATTCAGCATTAAACTGTGCTACGGCATTAGTCTGACCGGCGTTAAACTGTGAGATGGCATTTCTCTGAGCAGCATTAAACTGTGCGGTCTGGTTAAACAAGCTGGCAAAGAACTGATCATTCTGTTGCTCAGAGGTTGCATTAAACTGTCTAGCACTATTAACCGCAGCCTGATCAGTAAATAGAGACTGGATCTGATTCTGTGTGTTGGTTACCCGAGCCTGCTGTTCATTGCTTAGGTTCTGTAGATCCATCTGCAATGTCATCTGGGCATTGAGGACTTCGGCTTGCTGACGGTTGTTCAGGTTTAGTTCCTGCATACGCCGGTATGTCTCGGCATCGGCAGCGGCAATAGGGGTGCTGGCCTCCATAGCGGCCTGAACAATAGCAGCACCGGCCATACTAGAGGCACCCATACCTCTGGCAGCTAGTCTCTGTTCAGCGGTACGAATAGCACCGGCAGCAAAGGCAGGGATTTGACCGCCTTCAAACTGCTGCATAAGTTCAGCAAGCTGGCCTTGAACAGTAGACTTTACATCCACCTCACCTTTAGCAGGTTCTACATAATCTGTCAAGCCCTGCTGTTTAGCGGCCTGGATCTGAGTCTTAGCTACACGATCAGCAACTTGAGTAGCTTCATATGAAGTAGCACCGGTCTTAGTCGGATCTACAGCCTGAGATACTTGAGCTTGAGCAGCTTGAATATTATATTTAGTAGGAGTAGCCTTGTACTTATCAGCATCAAGGAACTCATCAGGTTGCGCCTCGAAACGCTCAAGAGATAGTTCTGTACCCGGAGGAAGTTCAGGATTCTCGGCAAGTTCAGCCATCTTGCCTAGAGGTGTAGTCCGTCCATACGGATCAACATAGGACTGCTTAGAACCTACAGCTTGTTTAAATCTACTATAACCGCCTTCACCGAATACACCTAGATACCCGGTATCCCGAGCAGTCTTGCGCTCTCCTAGTGTGTCGAGAATAGACTTTAGTTCTAGTACGGCTGGATCATTAGGGTCAGTAGCATTCTTAGCAGCGTCGATCTTTTCCTGTAGATTTAGATCCTCTGGAATACCTATACCACCTACGAGGTCTTGGCGAATTTTTTTAGTTTCTGGATCTAGGAATGCTGATATACCTGTCTCGTATTGGCCTACAGTACCTCTAGTAGTTTGATACCCCTGGATCGTTGCCACATCTTCTGCTGATCTACGGAATGGATCAGGAGCCTGTTGCTGGTATTGTCCTGATAACTGTTGCTGGGGGTTACTAGGGTATAGACCTTGATAATGCGCATATAGTGCTTCATCGCGGGTAGGCGCTCTACCATACTGCCGCATGAACAGGCTGGTAGGCTGGTACTGACTCTGACCTGTAAACCCAGGATCTTGAGCAACATCGGGTCGGGCTGTTAGATATGCGTCCGGGTCGAACTCGGCATAAGACAAAGTTCCTTCTCGTGGCGTATAAGCACCAGAGCTATAATAATCACTATAATTATAGTTGCCGATCTGAACCATGCCTTACTCTTTTCTTTTATACAGGATAATTCATTAGGCCAGATGAAGACACCGGCTGAGTTACTTGGTCTCGTGGATCGACTGTCATCGGACCCATCGGACCCATAATGGTTTGTTGACCTTGGGCTGGTGGGGCAAACTTTTGGGTTTGGGCATACTGAGTAGCAGCCTGAGTAGCCCCACCCGGTTGAATACCCGCTGTAGCACCCATAGCAGCAACAGGGGCAGCCATACCTCCCATAAGAGAGCGTTGCTGTTCTACGCCGGTATTGACTTGCTGGCCTACATCCGCTACCTGTCTAGCAATCTGTTCTCGACCTGTCATACCAGAAGTCTGGATCTGAGCACGCTGACGTTGGGCTTCACGCTGATACTGTTCCGCCGCCCGCTCTAGTGCATCAATGTTTTGAGATACGCCGCCGACTGCGCCAGTGATATCCTGAATACCGCCTGTTAGCTGTTGACCTAGAGCCTGTTGACCGCCCATAAGACCGGCCTGACCGGCAAATAGAGTAGTCGGCTGACCTTCACCCGGAGCACCGATTGCACCTTGAATTGCGCCTTGACCAGCACCAAGTGCCTGTTGACCGGCCATAAGACCTTGTTGACCTGTCTCTAGACCTGTCACCCCGGTTTGAATATTCTGTTGACCGGCCATAAGACCTTGTTGACCTGTCTGTAGACCTGTCACCCCGGTTTGAATATTCTGCTGACCTGTCTCTAGACCGGTGATACCAGTCTGGATAGGAGAAAGATCCGGTGCCTGTTGAGTCTGATTAGATTGTACGACCGTGGTTGTACCGGGCGCGAAGGAACCAGAACCATAGATGTTAGACAGAGCGTTATACGAAGCCTGTTGTTCAGGGGTTGCGCCAGTAATATACTGCTGAAACTTTTGAGTAGGATCGGCGGAGAACTGGCCACTGTATCCAGTTGCTTGGCGAAGGGCGGCATGATACTGGGGTAGACCAGCCTGCACTTCGGCCTGTGAATAGTACAATTGCCCGTTAACTGCTGTAGGCATGATATTACCTCTTTTCTAATACTTTGTCAAGTTTATCTTCAAGCCGGTTGAGACTTTCCATAACCCGCCTCATGTCTTCTCTAAGTTCTACACGAGTGGCGTACTCTTCCCTAGTCTCTTGAAGTTTGGCTTCTAGTCGTTTAATCTCTGAGAATAAGGACTTGAACACCCATGCAGCAGGAGCCACTATAAGAGATAGAACTATATTCCAGATAACTGTAGGAGAAAGGTCCATCTACTTTTCTATCCTGATTAAATACTGTCCGCAGATGATGAGACATTAGTAATTCCCCAGTGAGAATTATTTCTAACATCAATCGCATCTAGTTCTACCGAAGTCATAGAGTCGATACTGTCTTTTAGAACCCAAGCCTTCTCATAAAATGATTGAACATGTGCTTGTACGATCAGACCAAGAGCAATAACTTCCTCTGGGGAAAGGTCATGAGTTACATCATTAGCATCACGGAACTTCAAGACTGCATCAGGTGTACCTGCGACAACCTGAGCAGTTGTAGTCACCGCTTGGATATTACGAAGATCAGTATCATTTCGGGCATCTGCTGGGATGACTAGGCTGCCATCACCTGCTAGGTCACAATTGACTGTACCCGGCCAGCGCCGATCACGTTCTTGGTTGACGGATTGTTTTAGTTGAACTTTCTTTTGTTCGATTTCAGACGGGGTGCGGTCTCTGGCAATCTCATTATATACCGCGTCGTCATCTGCGCTATAGTAGGGGCTAACAACTTCGCGAGTTTGACCTGCGGTGACAGATGGAATGGGTTGAATCTTATACACCCCAAACTCTGTCTTGGCTCGGTCCTCGGGGAAGCCTTCTTTGAAAGGAGAGGCGGGAGCGATCAGTTCGGCAAAGGTGCCGGTCGCAACAACGGAACCCGCCTCGACTTTGACGCATTGTTGCCTAGAAAAAATCATTGCGTAGTCTCCTTATGATACGGTATGGGTGTATTCGCCTGGGGTGCTGTAGGTGGTGGTGCCAGCGCCGTCGATGATGACGACTGCGCCTTTTGTTCCGGCAGTATTAAACCCACCGCCATATCCGATGTTGCTTCCTGGATAATCTGGATCAGAGGTCCCGGCAGGGATCGTCTTGGCTCCTGTGGTTGACCCAGCAACGCCATTGGCACCAGCAGTCAGGGTACTAGCCAGAGCGGTCGCATGGACAAACCCGGAGCCACCACCGCCGCCTCCGGTTTCTTCGGCGTCCGAAGCGCCAGAAACTCCACCACCGCCACCTCCATAGTAGCCAGAACCACCACCACCGGCACTTATTGCGAAGTCGGCCCCACCGGCCCCTCCAGCTAAGGCTGCGCCATTGGTAGATCCACCTCCACTACCCGCAGCACCGCCAGCGCTTTGAGTACCGCCTTTACCGTTCCCAGGGTCGTTCACACCGTCATTACCGGTTGCCCCACCACCGCCGCCTCCGCTTTCGTCTTCACCAGAACGGTCGAAGGAGCCAGCCCCGCCTCCACCACCAGCAAGGAGGAAGGAATTTGCGTGGCTGACTGTGGTAAGAAAGACACCGGAATAGCTGCCACCGCCACCAGATATGTGACCCCCCTGGGAAACTCCAGCGCCTCCGCTGTAGTTTCCTCCAGACGGAAGCCCGCCTCCAGATCCGACACGAACCTTTAAGACCGTTCCGGGGGTCAAGGCAAAGGAACCAGATGCGAAACCTCCAGCACCGCCTGAACCGGCAGAACCACCAGCCCAATAACCGCCTGCGCCACCCGCACCCCACGCCTTGATGGTTACTTCTGAGGCACCAGCACCCGCCGCACCCAAAAGCGCCGCTTTACTTGCCCCTAGCATCAGCTGAACTCCTGACCTGCGGTGAAGCCGTACCAAGTTGTACCGCCATCTGTCGTGATAAAGGTGAATACATCCGTAGATGAAGCTGTTGAAGTAATAGTAGGTGCAGACCCTCCAGCCCATTCAACAGAAGCGGGCCAAGTAACTGTCCTTGATCCTGTACCGTCCTGGTTTTGGATAAGGGTAAACGCCCCAGCACTGCCAGAAGCAGGTGGGTTGCTAAAGGTATAGGTGCAGTTACCTGTTAGAGTTAGGTTGAATACGTTGCCGTTTTCTAGGTCGATAGTGTAAGTTGTGCCTGTGTTAGCGACTACGGCTGTTTCTGAATAGTCTTTTAGTTTGACCCGATTGACCTCTTGATCATTTCCGGACACAACACCTGATAGAGTAACTGCGTCAACGGTCAGCGTATTGCCGTTCATGTCAAACGCACCACCAGCCGTCAGTGCGTCCACATCACTTAGGGTCCAGCCGCTATTCTGAACGGTACTGCCACCGGTTCCATCAAAGCGAACTAAGGCATTATCCGTGGAACTGGCTGGGCCAATTACTCCCGCTGTTGTTTGGTCTGTATTATCGGGAAACCTAAACCCGGTGGTAGTGGAATGAATACGTCCTGCTGTAGTTACATTACCACTATCATCAATAGTGACAGAACTGTTTTGGGTTGTCGAACCAGAGGTTCCATCCCAACGGACAACAGCATTATCCGTAGAACTGCCGGGACCGGAAAGATCTCCTGGATCGCCCTTATCTCCAGACACATCGATACTAAAATACAGATTATCCGCATCAGAGAACGGTGAGGCACCGCTAGATGCTTCAACAGTACCTACAAGTTTAGTGTACCCGGAAGCAGAGGTAAGAGTTGTAATCTTCATCGTAATAAAGTTTTCTGGCGCAAACTCTTTACGAATAGTTACATAACCAAGTACAGAGGAAGGATTGTTACCACCTGCTAGTAGTGCAATAACCCCGCTTACATTTGTACCGTCACTGTCCTCGTCATCGATATAGATTTCCGTAGCAGCGTTCTGTGTAGCATTATTCAGTCTGACATTACCAGAACCGGGATCAGAATCGGTTGTGGTGGTACTAAATGTGTATTGGAGAGAAGTTCCTGGGTCACTAAGATTACTGATACCGGAGATAGTGCCGCCTGTGATTGTTACGTTATTAGCATTCTGAGTAGCAATCGTACCTAGACCAAGTGTAGTCCGTTGAGCAGAAGCACTAGCGTCATCTAACAGGGCTCGACCGGCTGAGGTGAGACTGGTGGTGGCATAAGTATCGGATGATGTGGTGTAGATCATCTGGTCGGCTGTAGTGGTCAGACCAGAGATAGACTGTAGACCAGCATCGTAGGCTTGAACATTAGTACCGATTGCTACACCGAGATTAGTCCGGGCGGCAGAAGCAGTAGACGCACCTGTACCACCATCAGCAATTGCTAGATCAGTGATGCCGGTGATAGATCCACCTGAGATAGTAACAGTGGTAAAGGTTCCCCCATTAGAGACTGTAGCACCTGAGAAATTAATAGTGCTACCGGTTGATACGGTGAGGTTAGTAACCGTAGCCGCAGCAGGGGCGGTAGCACCGATGATAGTGTTATCAATAGTACCAGCATTAATATCAGCGGTGTCTGCTACCAGAGAATCAATATTAGCGGTACCGTCGATATATAGATCTTTAAATTCCGCTCCTACCGCACCTAGATCAATATCGTTATCTGTTACAGGAACAATAGAACCGTCTTTAAAAGTTACTTGAGCTACACCACCTGACGTATAAGACATCTGGTTTGCGGCATTAAAATACAAACCGTTATCTGTGTCCCCGGTTGTTGTAATCGAAGCAGCACTAGCGGTGCCAGCCTCTACAACAATAAGAGAGGCTGCTAATGTATCAATATTAGCAGTACCGTCGATATATAGATCCTTGAACTCGAATGAGGATGAACCTAAATCAATATCGTTGTCAGTGAAAGGTACAATAGCCCCGTCTTGGATACTGATTTGACCTACCGAAGCGGCACTGGATTCTACATAGAAGTTGATCTGATTAGCACTGGTATCTACAAAGATAAGATTGTTCTGGTCGGAGTCAGCGATACGATCAATAGGTGGACCTTCGGCAGCAGTACCGTCGTGCTTGTGGCCGGTGGAATTATTAAACGCCGCAAGGATCTGGTTAAACTCGGCATTAAGCGGCGGAGCAGATACGATCTCACCGTTAAGAATCTGAGCTAAAGACTGACGTGTATAACCTGCCATTATCTATATCCTGCTTCTTGGAAAGTAAGGCCCCAGCCTTGAATGCTATAAGGTGCTTGTTGACCTACAGAAGTGATAACAAAGCTAACTGATCTACCTGAGCCTTGTATATTCTTTTCTAGAACGGGACTACTAGAACCACCAAAAGTAAAGGTTGACCCATAGGTTCCTCCGGTAGAGAAATAACGAAGGATTGCACCTTGAGTGGAAAGAGCGTAAGAGTTAGGATTATATTTGTTAGGATCATCCCAATCGTAATACACTGCTAAGTTAAACTCCGACGTGCCTTCTGGTCGGGTATAAATAGATAGTTTATGAAATACCTTACGTCGTTCTGTACTATCAAAATAGAAGAACGGGGTAGCGTAGATAGCAATAACATCCGCACCGTTAAACGAGTTACCCGACTCTTGCTTGAATACATACCCGTCTAGGTCTCCATGAACCGTGGTCTCAATACTGTTGATGGAGTCAGAGTACGCCACGAAAGATCGGATACCTAGTAGCTCCCCAAACTCCCAGCCTACGCTGTTATTAGCAAACCGGAGACCCCCGATAATACCGAAAGCATCGGTCACGGAACCGGTTTCACTAGGGAAAAAATATCGAAACTGAGACTTGTTCTTGATAACTACAGAACTCATCAAATCCAGATTATAGTTTTCAGGAAGGGCTTGTAGGATTTGCTGAATTGGTTTAGATACAGTCTGTAGTTCGATATCCCCGATACGGGCTGTACCCTGGATAGGTCGGATGCCATCTGATGCTAGGAACAGGATATCACCACCGATCTCGATAATACTATCAGAAGCGATACAACCGATATTACTTGTTACTTCTGAGAGAACAAAGTCTGACGAGTTGTTACCTTGTAGTCGTTTGATCTGCCGTTCACCGAATATATATAAAGCATCACGGAACTTAGCTATACCAGTAACGGTAAAACCTGCGTTAATCTCTCCTGCACCACCAGCCGGATCATATCTTAGGTCTGAGTTAGGGTTACTAAAGGTGATACTGTTGGAGTTATCCTCA
>Ga0208644_1000273_pt1 | contig 39870 bp, 67 predicted proteins | sample VirMetDEL_Nov_18_FD_184517 | JGI IMG/M metagenome (GOLD analysis project Ga0208644, IMG submission 184517) | Aqueous microbial communities from the Delaware River and Bay under freshwater to marine salinity gradient to study organic matter... | ecosystem: Environmental > Aquatic > Marine >...
GTGATGGGTGCGGAGCCGTCTTCGGCGGAGCCAGCTCATCTCATCCAAAAGGAACAGTCTAATGACAGAGCGTGAAAAGATCGCCTCCCCCACCCCCTCTATGACGGAGAATGCAGATGAGTGAGCGCGATCCGTGGCTGACGGAGCATGAGGCTGCCAAGGAGTTGCGGGTTTCGGCGTCGGTGGTTCGTGCCGAGCGCCGGGACGGTAAGCTCGGGTTCGCCCGAGTCCGTGGCCGCGTCTTCTATCCCCTGTCCCTGATCATTGCCTACAAGGCCAGCATCACATGTCCGGCAAAATCGACCTCTGGCTCAACCCTGTCGGCAAGCGATGGTACATCGTTTGGACCGAGAATGGGCGATCTATCCGCGTCTCAACTCGCCAGACAGATCGTGGAAAAGCAGAGGAAGTTAGGGCGACTTTCGTCCTAGAGCGCAACGCGGGCGACCCGGTCAAGGCGACTGCGGTCGAAGTGCGTACTCTACTCGATAGCTACTACAACCGCCACGCCAAAGCGCTGCCGAGCGCCGAGCGCATCCGCTATTCGATCAAGTACCTCAAGGCGTTTTATGGCTCGGGTTCGGTCAAGACCGTGACCGCCAGGAACCATGAGAACTACATCGCGCGCGCCAGATCCGAGGGCCGCGCCGATGGGACGATCAATCGCGAGCTAGGCACCCTGCGTGCCGCGCTGCGCTTCGCCGTGAAGTCCGGCGATCTTGCCAGCGCGCCCTTTGTACCCTCCCTGCGCGAGCCGCCACCGCGCCCCCATGTCCTCACCCCGGCCCAAATCGAGGCGCTGTTGAGCGCTGCCAAGGCCAGCAAGGGGCACGACCACGTCGAGACATTCATCCGCATTGCCGCAGCCACAGGCGCGCGCAAGACGGCCATCCTGCAACTGACATGGGACCGGGTAGACCTGACCGGCGGCACGATCGACTTCCGCCTGCCCGGCGTCGCCCACAGCCGCAAGCGCCGCGCCATCACTGGCATATCGTCCAGCCTCGCCGCCTACCTGTCCCGGCTCAAGAAGCGGACCAAGGGAACGCACGTCGTGCAGTTCAATGGCGAGCCGGTGAAGAACATCAAGCGCGCCTTTGCCACCATCGCAGAGGCCGCCAACATGCCGCACGTCACGCCGCACGTTCTCAAGCACACCTTCGTATCGCAGGCGCTTCAGGTCGCCTCGCCGTGGGTCGTCTCAGGCATGACGGCAACGAGCCTTCGCACGCTCCAGGCGGTCTATGGCAAGCACATGGTTGCCGACCAGCAGAAGGCTGCCGAGGCAATGGAAGCTCTTACGCGCAAACCGCGCGCAAAAACGAGGGATTCAGCGAAGCCTCGGAATCGTGTAAAACGTTGAAGGGGCGATGGTGGGCGCGACAGGGATCGAACCTGTGGCCACTGCCATGTCAAGACGGATGACTACTGGTAAGCTATTGATAAATAACGAGGTGGCGTTGTGCATAACGAGCAATCCGCACCGGAACGTATCGAGAAACCCGCGCAAATTGCGCGTGCCGGCGTCCAAGTAGATCGCAAAGGTGAAACGGGATGGTTTGAGTTCGAGGGTAAATCGGTTCACGTCTATTTGAGGGACTTCCGGGGGCAGTGCGCGCAGCAGGTCTATTCACCTCTTGGGAACGGACACTCGATCCCCGGCCAATGCTCCCGCACAGGGAAGCTGGAATGCAACGGCTTCAAGTTCTGCGGGCAGCACTACCCGCCGAATGTCCGGGCCAAAGAGAAAGAGCGGCACCAGCGATGGGAACGTGAGTCTGCCGCCAGGACAAAGGAATGGGCAGCGGAAAAGGCCGCTCGGGATCTTCGCGAGCGCGCCCTGGACGCCATCAAGCTCATCGCCGCCGGTCACAACGACCCGCGCACGCTTGCACAGGAAGTGCTGAACCCGCGCAAGGAGGAACCTGACCATGGCTGAGAGTGAGATGACAGGCTGGATGCCTATCGATACGGCGCCGAAGGATGGGACGGAGGTTATTGGGTGCTATTTTATGGATTGGGGTGGCGGCACCGTGAGCCGCTATGGCCCTTGGACGATCTCGTTTGATGGCAAGAAATGGCGCTCTAGCTGGGATGGCTCGCAAGTGATCGATTACATGGGCGATTTCGGCACCGAATACAAAGAGCCGAGCTGCGTTCCAAATTACTGGATGCCTCTCCCGGCTCCTCCTTCCCCCGCCGGGGAGGGGAGGTAGTGGCTACGCGCCTTTGGCGCTTCGCACCAACCGACCTACTTGAACAAAAGGAGTGTGACGTATGAAATTCAAGTTCCTACGCAGCAGCATAGTCCGATGGGTTGCGAGACGTTTGCGCGTGCCGATTGATGTGCATCAATCCTATTTCACTTAAGGATTTTTTGTTGTAGAGTACGCGTTCTGTACCAAGCCGTTGTCGCACCCGTCTCACCGATTGCGATGAAGCACACGATCCGGGCCGCACCCTCTGGCAGAGAGGGGCGGCCCTTTCGTTTGAGTGTAAGGTCTAGCCGCAGGAGGGGAACAGGGCACGGCGAAGCCGTGAACCCCTCCCATTTCCTCCGCGTTTGGGGTAGAATTTCTTTCTTGGAGAAGCAGTTGCCTCGCAAATTTGCCCCGCGCCCTGCGGCTCGTATCTCGGATGAAGAAATCCTAAAGAAATTCACCGTCAGTCCAACGGGCTGCCACGAATGGTCCGCCTCTGTGACGCGCGGCGGTTACGGTCAGATCCACAGGAAAAGAGACAAAGAGTCTTGGATTGTGCTGGCGCATCGGCTGCGGTGGGAAACCAGCAACGGACCAATACCGAGTTGGGCGGTCGTGATGCACGCTTGCGACAATCCACGCTGCATCAATATCGACCACTTGCGTTTGGGAACACCGAAAGAGAACAGCGACGACAAATGGCAGAAAGGCCGCGCCCGAGGGAAGGACGGCCGCATTCTAGCCAGGGTGCCTTCCGGCCTTACTCGCGCCTTTCAACCGCACTGGAGAGTGCGAGAGACACACGACTGTCTGGGGTGCGGTCATTCTTTCGAGGCTGTGGCAGCAGAAAGAAAGCGCGGGCGGGGCTTGTTCTGCTCCCGCTCTTGCGCCGGCAAAAATCGAGCCCGGCCCGCAGCCTTCTCCCCTCCCAGCCGCCCGCAGGGTGTGGTAGACTGAGACGCTGCGGCGGGATGCGTGGTTCGTTTTGCCTAGGGGTTCGACTCCCCGATAGTCAGGGCATGACTAGGTAACGAGGCCCGAGCCACGGCCGTTCAACTCGGCCTCGCAGCTACTTCACCCGCCCTGCCAGCGCGGCGTGCTTATCCCGACAATCCACATAGGCCTTGGCGACCCTGATCCGCTCAGCCGCAAGCTCGTTATCGCTGGGGTTCTCCCCCGCCAGGATCGGATCAACGCACGGGAGCAGCAGGCTGGGCGCGATCTCCGGCTTGACCGCCAGAAATGAGGGCGCGCACGCCGTCAGAAGCAGCCCGCATGCTAGGACTGGCAGCACACTCGCGAGTGACCGGGGCACTGTAGATCCTTTCAGTCACGGTTATGACCTTGGTTTCGGTGTCGTTGAGCTTCTGGGCGAGCTGGGCAACGACGATCGCGTTGGCCTTGGCGTCCTTCTCCCGCTGCTCGATGATGGTATTAGCCGCGGCCAGCTTGGTTTCTGCGGCCTCCAGACGCCCCCACAGGCCCCAGATGACGACAGCGGAGGCCGCCAGCGCCAGCCACGGCCCGACCCTCAAGAAGAGCCCCCAAGGCATCAGGAGGCCTTTCCGCAAGAAGAGGCGTTCTGCAGGTCCGTCAGGAACCCGCGATGGTATCCGGCGATCAGGTCGGCCTTGTCCGTGCCGTTGATGATCCGGCGAGCGCCGACCGGATCGTCCGTGGTGTCGTTGAAGTACATCTCCAGGCACTTGCCGGTGAAGTCTCCGAAGGTGCTTTCCGCTTTCAGCATGCCCTCAAACATGATGGCGGCGGCGATGTGCGGGTCCATGGCAAGATCGAGATTGCCTAGGAGGTCCACGCCCAGCAGGCGGCCCATCTTCCGGTAATTCTCCTCCCATGTAAGCTGGACGTAGCCGCGGCCGTACCAAGGCCAGTACCGGAGATTGTTGCGACGCCACGTCTCGGACAGCCAATAGGCTTCCCTAACCGGCTGCATGGTCTTGTTGGTCTCGTGGTAGGTCGTGGCGAGCATGTAGGCCAGCCAGCGTAGATCCGTCAGTTTCCGGGCTTCCCACTCGTCCAAGATGGCGTCGATGCCCGACACCTGCTCCTGCGTGAGATTGCCCCCGAACAGGTCGGGCCGGATGCCATCGAAGAACGCCTTGCGGTCAATCATTGCGAAGCCCTCCCGAAAACGTGTCGTAAGCGCCAAGCCACGTAGATTGCGACTGCCGCCCAAAACAGGATTTCGATGACGATCACGGCTTTCTCCACGGCAGGAGTGCCTGCAGCGCCGCAATTACGGTGTCCTTCAACAGGACCAGCCAGCCGCGCGGGTCCTCCTTGGCTTGCCGGATAACGGCGGTGAACAGGCCGATGATGTCGTAAGCCAGCGTCGGGACGATTGCCGACACGGCCAACCCGGTCCAATCGGACCAGCCCCATTCCGAGATCACGACACGCCCGCAGACCGGCCCTAGGACAAGGCAGAACAGCGCCGCAACGCCCCTCTGCCGCCTTGTCAGCACGTCCCTTCGGATCGAGTCACCGAACACGGCGCCGACCAGCGAAAATGGAACAAACACCAAAAGTGCATCCATTATGAACCAAATATCGCGCCGTTCGCTCATGGACGACCGCCGTTCTCTGCGCCTACGCTCATAGTCAGCCTCCGTGCGGGTCTCGTGTCCGCGCTGGGGTTAGGGCCTCCGGCCTTGCTGTCACTTGGTCGGGGGTCCGCTTGCTTTCTCGTCACAACGCATCGGTGGTGAAATACACGCCCTGAAACGGGATCAACGACGTGTTGGTAAGATTCGCTTTCGTGAACGGCGTCCAGGTCTCTCCCGTAGTGGCGGGCGCCATATATCCTACTTCAAGTTGTGTGGTGCCTTCCACTGGACGAACCATCACACCACTGTTTGCCGCCGGCAGGCCGCTAAAATTGGCGCTGGGGTAGACGTGCCAGATTTGGCAGATAGCCGTGCCTCCCCCCGTCGTTCCCGCCGCCACGGTATAGGGCAAATTGGTAATGCGGATGTTCCCCGCCATCGTCCCATCGGTATCGAGAGCCGTGAGCTGCACGGCGCCGGAGACGAACACCAACTGACCGATGCGGTAGCACTTGGCATAGCCGCGAGCCAGGCCGTACGTGTTGGTGCCGGGCGTTGTCGAGCCCACAAGCATCGGGATCGGCAGCGTGGTCAGCGTCTTTTCGTCCGGCACCTTGCGCAGCGCTAAGGTCGCCGTGCCGACATTGACCGAGGTCGAAAGGGTCAGATCGTAACCCGCCGGCAGCAGGTCCGTGCTGATCAGGCCGGTAATTGCCGCCGTGCCCGATCCTGCGATCAAGCCGCCGCCGTTTATTTTTGGCAGGGTAAAATCGATCGACGCTCCGGTCGAGCCCGTGGCCGCAAACGCAAAGGCGGTGTTTGCCTGCTGATGGTAGACTGTAACGTCCGATGCCTTGATGCCGGATTGCAGTTCGGCCATCACCATACGCCGACTACTGGACGACCACGTCGCGTTGTCGGTTATGAACGTTGTTCCCAGCACTTCAGTGCGGGGGTTTGTGTCGCTTGCAAGAATGCCCGTGAAGGTGGCGCCGGATGCCCCAGAGATCAGGCCCCCCACAATCTGGTTGTCCTCGCCCGTGTCGGTTAGCTCAATCCCTACGGAGAGGTTTTGCAATGCCGTGATGTTGGGCGCAACGACCTTGGCGCGGAAGCATCGCGACAGGTTGATGCCGCCGTTGCACCCATCAAGAATAATCCCCTCCATCGTCACATCCTTGACGTTGGACAGGCGCAAGGTCCGCTGAAACGGATAGTCCTTGAGGACGACATCGCGAATGATGCCCCGTTGGGCGAATCCCTCGTAGGATTGCCCTGTAGTCGACGGATTTTGCAGATAGATCGCGTGCGGCGGCACGGTGTACTCGGTCGGGTCCTCCATCCGCACGCCGTCGATCAGGAAATTCTCGTACTGCCCGGCCGTGACGACAAAGTCGCAGCCGACCGCCCGAATGCGGCTGATCTCAAGTCCGCTCGCCAAGGCCCGGTTGTCGTAGTTCGTGCAGGTGCCGCCGCTCACGTAAGCGGGCTGGGATGTCGTATCGACGGGCGCGGTGAATGTGTCGGCATCAATCCGGGTTACTGCGACATTGACGTTGATTGCGGTTGGACCGACGACCCCGGCAATGAGCGTTGACATGCCGGTGATAAGGTTGTGTCCCGGACAGGTGATGGTGGTAGGGTTTCCCAAAGTGATGCCGGTGATGTTCTTGACCACCGTCGTCAGCGGTCCGCGCATGGTTGCCGCGGTAAAGAAGTTGGTGGCCTTGAAGTCACGCACCACCGCGCGGCTGCCCTGCAACCAGACGCCGCAGACTTCCTGAAAGCCTGACAGGCCCTTGTTCCGCCCCGGCGGCTGAAGCGCAGCCATGCCCCCTGCCGCATAAACACCGTAGGCGCTGCTGTTGACCGGCGTTGTCCGGGTGCTGTTCGAATACATTTCGAACGTCCGCGAGTCGATCCGCGTCAAATACGGCGAAGTCCGGTTGACCTGCGTCATGCCGGTTGACTGGTAGGTCACGCGCACCCGGTCGCCACTGACAAAAGGCACGTCCGAGGCAAACGTCATGACGGCCGGGCTGGCGTTCGTGATGTTGGCAATCGTATAGGCGCGGGGCGGGATGTACTCGGTCGAGACGCCGCTTATTTCGCAGTCGTCACCCTCAACGAGGAAGCACCCGCGATTGGTCGTGTATTGGCGGAATATTTGCGTGCCGTCGCCCAAAAACCGCGTGCCGCTCGCCATCGGCAAATCGTCGCTAAGGCGGTAGATCGCTCCTGTACGCATCAGCAGCGCCGCACCGGATTGCGCCGCCGCTCGCATGGCTGTCGTGCAGTCAACAGTGCCGGTCGGGTCTACCCCGTACAGATCCTCGATGGTGGAGGCTCTGGACCAGCGGGCGCGGTCGCGTATCATCAGGACACCAGCCCGATCCCGGCATCTTCAGCCAGATACGAGCGCACAAGCCGGCGCTGGGTGTCCGTCAGCAGGGTGGTGATCAAAATCTGCCGAATGGAGCCGGGTAGGAAGTTGCCCGGAGATGTTCCAATATTCGAGGCCACGCGAAGCCTGGTTGTTGCCGTGTTCAGCGTTGCGGCATTGGTGTTGGGAACGATAGGCACACCATCAAGGGTTCCGTCGATTGTGGTTCCCGACCAGATCCCATGAAAAACACGCTTGCCGAACCCATCGTTTGCGGTGCGGCTGTAGGCGTTTGCCGAGGTGTCATCGACAGCGAACTTGCTCAACTCGTCCGTTGAGTTACCCGGCCGTAGCCGACGCCCCAAACCAGAGCCGGCGCCATAACCAATGATATGGCGCGAACTGCCCGTAAACGGCGTGACGTTCGCCACCGCGAATATCTCGCCGCCCACCGAGCCGGTCGGCAGAGCCGTGATGGCTGTGCTGGTCATGGCGTTAGCTACGCCATCGAACACAACCCCCGCCCTGCTTCCGTCCAAGCCCGTTGCGCTCCAGGTCGGCCGTCCGGTCGTGGTGGCGGTGACGTTCACGAGGTTGATCCGATCCTTCCATGAGGAGATCAGGCCGGAGCCATCGTCCGTCATCAGCGCCGTGATGCCATGGTCGTCCGCATGCCACCACGCGCGCAGCACGGAGCGCGTGAGCATGTGCGGGCTCCAGGGGGCCACGCGAGCCCGGCGAAGGCGGCGCGGAGGGCTCATCAGGCGTAGACGATCGTCACGTCAGCCGAGCCCGACAGCACCGCCGTCAGCCCTGTCCCGAAGGCCAACCCGTAAGGGAGCGTTTGCCCGGCCGCGAGCGCGATGGTCGCGATCTTGGTCCCGCTGGCCGCCGTGTTGTCGTATAGCGTCAGCGTGATCGTGCTGCCGGGGTTGTTCACGATGACATTGAACAGGACACCCGCGCTCGACTTGATGACCGTCGTTGCCGATCCGGTCATGTTGACATACGAGCCAGAGAGCGAAATCGCGTTGCCGGTGGCGCTGTCTGTCAACTTGACCTTCAACCCGTTGGCATCGACCACCGGGTCCTGATTGGACGTTGACGCCCGAAGTTCTACATGCGCGGCCATTGTGGTCTCCTATGTTCCGTAACCAGCCGTGACTTGAATGTGCCCCGATCCACCTTCGCAGATGACTGCAATCCACACGGCATCGGGAGCGACAGTTGGGGGCGTCAACAGAGGCTGCGTGCCCTGCTGGATCTCCTGACAATCAAGCGTCGCCTCTACGTCGTCTTGCCCCATGAGAATGGACACGGGGAAGTCGTTGGAGTTGCTGATGAGAATGCGAAGACGGTCGGGGTTGGCAACCGCCTGCGTGCCGGGGATCTGCGCCCGCGCGCTCGTCGTTCCAACGCTGATCCGGACTCCCCGTCCGCCCTGAAACGGCTGGAAGCACTGCACATTGATAGGGGTTGCTTCGCTCATGTCAGGCCCAGCAATTCCTTGAGGTCATCAACGGACAGGCCCAGCGAAGCGAGGCGCTGTTCCGGAGTTGGTTCCGGCGGCTGTGCGGCAGCGCGAGCGGCCACCACGTCGGCGTGATTCTCCGGCAGGAACTCCTGCCCGTCCCACTGGCGGACGGACCAGAGGCCGTAAATGGATTGATCCTGACGGCGTCCGACGTAGGGCATCATCACCTCCGCGCCCAGACAAAGCCGACCGTGGCGATCTTGTAGCTATCAACCGTGGTCGGGCCGAAGGCGCGCGATGCCACCAACCCAGCTGCGCTGGTACGAATACGAAGCTCTTGCACAGCGAAGATGTTGGGGTAGCTGTACAGGTTGTTCAGCGGCGCATCGCCCTGTCGTGTCGCTGCGTCTGTTTCGTCCGGGCAGCAAACACGCCCTATGACGGCGTTTGCGTTGTCGTACATTTCGTAGCGAGCAATAGACTCAACAGAGAATGTAAGCGGCACCTTGAGCGCGTCAGTCCGGCGCGTATCGTCCAGCGTGTTGGCAAGGTCCACATCAAGCGTCGGCGCCTTCCACTTGAACTCCAGCGCCCCGCCCGGCCCTTCGTAGGTGGTGAACGCGACAATCGCGCTCGATACCCGCTTGAACCACCCAATCAGCCGCTTGTACGTGTAATTAGTCGGCATGGTCGGAGACGTAGCAGACGTGGAAAACAGCACATCCGTCACGTCGGTATCCGGCCGGTTGATCAGCCAGATGTAATAGTCCGTGTCCGCGATCGAGCCGGTATCCAGTCCGCCCTGGTTGTTGCCGACCGCCCATGCCGCATCCAGCCGCTTGGTCAGCGCCGAGCCCAGCACCATCATCACGGTATTGGTCGCGTCCATCGCGGAGCCAACCGCAATGTCGATGTCGTTCGTGGCGTCGGTTGCGTTGTTGGCGTAGGTGAGGCCCTGCACCGCCGACCGGGGCGATACGGGCGTGACCCACAGGACATCGACGCCATTGCTGCCCAGCACCTGACCGGACGTGCCCACGGCAAGCCGCTTGTATCCCGTGGCGTCGCGGGTCAGGAGATCCCCGCGCGTGGTCAGGGAGTCGGCCGCACCCAGCCCGGACATGGGGTCCACCGTCCAGATGGTGTTGTCCGACGAGTCCTTCAGGATGACCTTGTAGTCACCCGCCGCCAAATAGATCGAGCCGAACAGGCCATTGCCGTCTGCCACCACCGGGTTCGCGTTAGGCGTCACCAGTCCGCTGTCGGCATAGGTGTTCTTCGGCGTGGTGGTGCCCGTCGTGTAGAAATACAGCTTGGCGCCGGGATAGCTCGCGCCGTTGCCCGACATGGGGCTGTAGCGCGGGGGCGTGAATAGAGCGCTCATTGCACCCTCAGCATGTTGGGTTGAGATGTGGCGCGGCCGGTCTGGAAAGAGGCCTGCGCGGCGGCTCGGAGGGTGGCGGCGTCGATGCCCAGCGCCTCGGCAACGTCATCGATCTTCCCGGCTGCCTTGCCGCCCAGATAGACCGTCTCGCCCACGATGCGCGGTGAGAATGCCGGCATTGCCATCAGGTTCAGGGGGTTGGCAATCGCGCCGGCTCCCATCGCCATGGCGCCGCCACGGCCCACGATGCCGCGCGGGGGCAGCGCGTTGAGTGACTGGCCCGAGATCGCGTAGGGCAGGCTCGGTTCATAGATGGAAAGTTCGTTCAGCAGCTCGCCGCGATTGCGCCAGGACGTGTTGGCGTTGTCGCGCGTCGCGGCCTGTAGCTTGCGCGCGGCCGTCTCGCCCGTCGCCTTCTCCCCAAGGGAAAAGGTCTTGGTTACTTCCTTGAGTTTTTCGGAGGACCGTGCGTAGTCCTCCATCATCTTGGCGTAGGCCGGAGCCTGCGCCTCGATCTCGGCCTTTACCGCATTGTAAACACGGTCGGCCGCCACGCGAGCGGGTGTGCCGTACTCAGCCGAATCGCGAACAGCACCAATACTGCGCTTAAGAGCATCCAGTCCCTCGGGGGTGTGATAGACAGCAGGATCAAGCGCCTTCCATTCGGTAACGATAGACGAAATGTCGTCCATCGTCTTGCCCGCCGGCCGGTTGATGTTCACACCCTGGAAAGACCCCACCTCCGATGCCTTGGCGATGGCCGTGTCGATGTCATCGAACGGGATGATCGTCTTGTCCTTGGACAAGTCCACCTTGCCCGCCTTGTAGGCTTCCGAGCGCTCGCGCCGGATCTTCTCAAGCCCGGACTTGGCGATGTCCACGATCTGATCCACCGGCACGTCGCCGCGCATGTTGGCGGTAAAGGCCTTTGCGGCTTCCCCGCCTTCCATGCCGGCCCTGCCCGCGGCGCGGATCGACTCGGTTCCGGCGCCCGTGGTGACGCCCAGCGCATTCGAGGCCACAACCTCCGCGCCCTTACCGCCCAGTTTGAGGACATTGCCCGCCTGCGTGAGCGGATCGACCGTCGCCGCCGCGCGCTTCAGGATTGGCGCGGCGCGCGTCGGCAGAGCCCCGCCAGCCGTCAGGACGGTGGACAGGTCGGCCGCCGCGCCTACCGGGTCGGTGGCGATGGTGTTCTTGATGTTCTCCATGCCGCCGTAGCGATCAGCAAAGAACTGCCCCACGGCGTCGGCCGGGGCTTCCCGCTGGGCGCGCGCCGTCAACTGCTCGGGCGTCGGCTCGGGGTCGCCCACGCGGAGCAGGTTGCCCGGTCGGCTGATCTTGGAGCCCAGCGCGTCGCCCAGCGCCACAACACCTTTGGCCGTGTCCTCTAAATGCAGGATCGGCTGCACGAGCGCCTGCACGAAGTTGCCCGCACTGGCAGGGATATTCTTGATTGCCTCACCCGCCACAGAACCCCACGAGCGGCCCTGCGGTGCAACCGGCTGAGGCGGCGGCGCAACGAAGCGCCCGCTGGTGTCGGGGCGCGCATTGGGCGGCACGAAGTTTGGGTCCTCGATGGCCGTGCGGTCGTCCGCAACCGGCGGCTGCTGCGTCGCCCATGCCGGGGGGCGCTGCGGCTGGGCCATGGCGGCGCCAACCGGCTTGCCCTGCGGCTTGGCGGGGATCAGGTCGTCGAACAGGCCGCCGCCGCCCTGCGAGGGCGCTGCGCTCGACTGCGTCGGGATCAGGTCATCGAAGGCGCCCATCAGGGCTCCTCCTCGATGCCCAGGCTCTTGAGGCGCTCCTTGACCTTGGCGGGGTCGGCGCCCTTGGAGATGGCGTCACGGGCCTCGAACAGGACGCGGCCACGATCTGCGCTGCCCTGTGCGGGCTTGGGCGTGGCGGGAACGGGCGCGGCCGAGGTTGCCGCCTCCGGCTTGTAGGACGGCCCAGCGGCGCGGGAGATGCCCTCCAAGGCAATCCGGCGGTTGTTCGCCTTCTGCTTCAGCACCTCCGGCTTGTCGCCGGGCTGCGGGAAATACTGCTTTTCTGCGTTCGCGAACTCGGCGTCCGAGATCACCGCGCCCGACTCACGACGCAGCACGGCGTTGATAAAATCCCGGCGAGCCTGCTCGTAACGCTGATAGCCTTCGCTCACCATCTTGTTTCCAAGAACGGGAACGGCGCTAAGTCCCTTGTCGATCAGGTCGAGACCAGCCGCCTCGGTTTCGGCAATGACCTTCTCAGCCGCGCGAATGCGATCGGCGTAAAGCGCGGCGTTGGCCTGCCCTTCCGTCATCTGCGTTGGCTTGGGCGGCGTAACCGGGATCATGCCGGACTGAGTTGCTGGGCTGCCCGGCGCTGCGGCCGGGGGAGCGCCGGCCTGTGGCGCCTGACCGCCAGGCGCACCGCCGCCAACCGGCTGGGGACCCTGCCCCGGCTTCTGTCCAAACAGCCCGGAAGGCGTCATAAACAGGACAGATCCATCGGCCGGATTGGTGATAGTCTTGCCGGCTGCCAACTCTGCCGCCTGCTGCGGGGTCAGCGTCCCATTGGCGATCATCATGTTGAGGGCTTGTGCCTCAACGGAGTTTCCTGCGAACGGGCCTGTGCCCTGCTCCTTAGGCGCTGCACGCTGCGGCAACGGCACCGCGCCCCATCCGCCATTGGCGTCGAGGTACAGGACCGTCCCGTCCTTCACGATGGGCACGCCGTTCTGCAGGGCCACGCGGGCGCCCGGAGGAAGCTGCAGGCCACGGAGCGGCGCCATTGCGGGCGGTACGTTGCCGCCGGCATCCGACGCGGTATTGCCGGTGATGGCCTGTGCGTACTGCTGAATGGGCAAGACCTTGTTTGCCCCATGCTCTGCACCATGAACGCCACGGGCAAAGGCTGCCGCCGTCTGCGGGTCGTTGAAGTCGAGCGGCTTGGTAGGATCAAGGCCGCCAATGCTGGCGACGTTCTTTGCCCACTGAACCGGATCGTTTGCGCCATCACCGCGCGGCGCCCAACGCTCCCCGATTTGCAGGAGCGTCATCGGCTGTCCGTTGTTGAACTTGCCGGGGTAGGCTTTGACGTTGTTGACGGTGAGGCGGATGCCCTCCTCCAGAGAGGCGGGCTGCTGAAAGCCGCTGTTGGGTCCGCCGCCGACTGGGCGCACGTTGCCGATGTTGAACGAGTTTACGCCCCCGCCGCCCTGCCCTCCGCCAACCGGAGGCGCAAACGTCACACCCTCGTTTTTGTCCTTCCAGTAGTTTTCAAACGTGCGTGTTTGGTTAAGGATTTGGTTAAGCCGGCCCTCTACCGCGCGGTCGTACTGCGGCGGCATGTCGATCTTAAAGCCAAGACTTTGGCCCTCTGCCAAAGCGGCTTGATACGCTGCCGGGCGCTGATCCGGTGGCAGGCTTAAAACGCCCATGGCTGCGCGTGCTGTCCACTCTGTTGCTTCCTTGGCCCTTGTGCGCGCTGCCGCGTCCATGCGGTCCAGCATAGGCACCAGCTTGGTAAGAAGCCCCGGAGACGCCACTGCGATGCGGCTCAGTGCCTCGCGGTCTCCACCAAGGGCTGCCGGGACGTGCTGCGAGGCTTCGCGCTCTCGGGTGTCCGCCTCGTCGGCCCTGCGGGCGCGTTCGCGGTCAAAGGCGTTGCGCTCTGCCGCCAGATCAAGCTGCATCAGCGGTGCAAGCGTGCCCGCGACGTTTGGGAAGGTGATGCCTGCCATTACAGGCTCCCCCTTGCAAAGTCGGCGCAACCGGCGGATGCTACAGCGGGGCGGAGGAAACCATGCGGATTGCAGCCATTGCGTTGGCCTTGAGCGTCGCTGCCTGCGGCGGCCCGAGCCTTTCCGAGTTCATGAACGAGTGCGGGTACAACACGAAGCCCTTCGTCGCGGCTTGGCCGTGCGTCCGCAGCGAGATGGTCAAGGCCAAAGGCCCCGGCGACCTGAAAGAGGTCTACATAGCCAGTGGGGATTTCGTGGCCGAGCAGGTCACTTCCGGCAAGATGACGGATGCCGAGGCCAAGCTCGCCATGGCTCAGGTCCGGCAGAAGGTCAACGAAGCCGATGAAAACCGGGGGAACATCAGCACCGGCAACGCCATTGTCGCGTCCACCATTCTTGGCCGCCCAACCGCGTTCCCCGCTACGCAGCCCCTCGGCACGACGCGGGCGCCCCTGAACTGCAACAGGTTCGGAACCAGCGTCCAGTGCTACTAGGGCGCTCAAGTGAAGATTCCGCTTTTCTTGTTCCAGCCCATGTACCCGGCGGCCAGTGTGTTGTTCACGCCCGCGCCGATGCCCGAGGCCAGCGCATTGGCGCCCTGTGCGTAGCCAGAGCCACGCGCCGCACCACCTGCGGTGATGAAGTTGCCCGCGCTGCTCGTGAGCCCGGCCGACGTGTTGTTGGCGGCGGCGGTGGACTCGCCACCCATGCCGGCCAGCTTCAGGAGGCGGTCGAAATAGTTCCTGTACTCCTGCGAGGCCGTGCCCTGCCCGTAGTCGCTCACAGCCTTGATCTGAGCGCCTGACCGCAGGAGCCCGCGCGAGGCGGCCGATCGGTCGATGGCCTTGACGCCCTCGTCTATGCGGAACTGGTAGCCGGGGTCGGTCTGGAAATCCGCCATGGCCTTCTGCTGCTGGCCTTTGGCGTCGGTCGGATCGACCCAGTAGATCCCCTGGTTGTTGCCCTGCTGCGTGAGGGTGCCCAACCCGAGGAGGTTGGTGATTTTGCCAACTGCGGAGGTGCCGGAACTGGTCCACGGCGAGGCCGCGGCGCGCGCCTTCTGGGCTTCCTGAAGGTTCTGGCTTGCCGCGGCGTTGGCCGCGTCCCCAGCCATGTTTCCGCCAGTCTGTGCGCCAGACTGGCCAATCATGCCGGCGATGGTCGAGAAAATTGCCATCAGAGCGCCTTGTAAAAAGTATGCTCTGCGATGGTGAAGCCAGCCCGCTTATAGACTTGGGCCAAAGCCTCATGTCGGAGGCCGTGTTCCGACACCATGCTGAGCAGTTTTACGTTGCGCGCCCGAAGGGCGGATTCGAGTTGCTTGAGCAACTCAGCGCCAGCGCCTTTGCGATAGCTGGCGTCAACATACCAAAAGATTTCGCCCGCGATAAGCAGTTTCTTATTGAATAAGGCCGGCGCGATGGGGACGCCGATCATGCCCACAACCTGCTCATCCCGCTCGTAGACCAACAGGACGAAATGCTCTCCCAGAGTGCGGGCGGTCTCTTCAAAGGTTTCCGGGCAAAATTCGCCATGCTCGATACCGGCCAAGCGTTCGCCCCAGCCGCTCTCCTTGAAGAATGCGCGGCCCAATTCCACGATGCGCGGGATGTCGCGCGGCTCTGCCGGTCGAATCATCCAACCCTCCAGTCGGTCAAATCCCAATAGACGGGCACGGTGTTGGTCCCTCCCCCGGCCAGCACGCTGCCGAAGGTCGTGACGCTTGAGTCGGTGCAGAAGGCGGTGGAAACCTTCTCGGGCTCCATCAGCGCAAGCTCGGCGGCGGTGTACGTCGTGCGCTCGATCGTTCCCGTCCCCAGGCTTTGCAGGTACGAGATCAGGGCGCGTGTCGCCCGGCCGAACTTGTCGACAATGATCGCGGAGGAGTTGAGCGGCGCGGTCATCGGGCGAGCGGCCTGACGTTGGTGCGCATGCCGTAGAAGGCGCGCTTGACCGGGTCACTGATGGAGATCTCGACCGTGCGCTGGCGGAACGCGCCCAGCCGGTCCCACATGGCGCGGATCAGGCGCACGCCCATGCGGCCGATGCTGGCCCGGCGGTCGGGGCTCCACGTAAAGCCGCCATCGTCGGAGAACCGCATCATGATCTGGGGGTCGCTGCCCTGCCCCGTGCTGAGGCCGACGCCGAACTCACCTTCGATCTCGTAGTCGATCATCATGGCCCGCAGGCCTTCGGCAAAGAACGGCAGGCCGACGACCACGCTCCGGATGGGCTCGCCAAGGTCCGTGTAGGTATCGAGGTCCAGTTCCGCGACCTTGCCGCCCTGCAGGCCCACCAGCGTCTTGCCGAAGGCGGAGAAGATGCATTGGACGTTCCACGCCGCGGGCGTCAGCGAGGTGCCGGACTGGCGCTCATGCCAGATGGGCGCACCGGCCACCGCGGAGGCCGCAGGGTCGTAAACGAACGTCCGGTTGAGGCTCGGCAGGGTCAGGCAATAGAAATGATGCCCGCCCTGGAAGTACGTCATGCCGTAGGCGTCGCTCACCGTGCCCGCGCGCATTACTTCCTCGATGGCATGGGTGCTGATGCGGATGGGCTGGTAGCTGTCCGCTCGGTACACGATGCGGTCGTCACCCAGCCAGAAGACGGAGTTGTCCATCTTGGCCGGGCTGCGGGCCGCGGCGCACCCGCGCTCGAGCAAGGCACCCGGCACGCGCTCCAGCGGGAACGGTGACGCGCCCGTATTGCTCCACGGCTCGATGGTGCTGGTGCCGAACAGCCAGATTTCCCGGTGGTCGACCAACACGCCGACAAGGCCGTCCGGGCTGCTCTCGGCGCTGGCAAAGTCGAGCGGGTCGATGGTCGAGAAGTCGCCAAGGCCGGTGATGCAGAACTGGCCCGACGAGTCGTTGATGGTCAGGATGCCATACCCGTCGATGTAGGAGACGGACGAGAAACCCACCGCCGGCACGCCCGAGGAGGCGTTCTTGACCACCACCGTATCGGTGATGACGAAGAAGTCAGGGACGACCAGAAGGCCGATCTGCGTGCCGTTGTTGATGAGGGTTGCCGCGCCCGTGGGCGGGATCGCGTCGCCGTTGCAGGCCGTCGTGGTGCCGTCTTCCTCGGTCTTCCACAGGGTTGTGCCCGACAGCACGTAGCAGACGCCCTGCGCCTCGATGCCGGCGCGCACGGTATCGTTGCCGATGGTCCGCCATTCCTTCTGGCCAGGCGTGCCGTACAGAACGACCTTGGTGCGCGAGCCTTCGGGAGCGGCCTCGGCATACAGGTTCACCACCCGAGCCGGGTTGACCGGCAGGGAGCGCTGCTGCGAGAAGCCAAGGGCGAGCGGGCCGCGCATTAGCCTTGCGTGAACCCATACCGCCCGAACTGGCGGGGCCGCAGGGACAGGTCCGGCGCCGACGTGATCGGCACGTAGTAGTAGGATTGCAGCGCCGTCTTGGCCTTCTCGATGGCGTCGAGGTTCTGCGGGCTCAGCGGCACGCCGTACTGGTCGGCAAGCTCGCGCTGCAGCATCAGGCCCAGATTGCGCAACTGCCCGTCCGGCACGTTGACGACCGAATCCAGCGAGGCGAGATCGGTGTGGGCGTAGCGGATGCCCTCGCTCTCGAATCCGGCCATCAGGTCGTTCAACTTGCGAAATCCCGAATTGGCCTGCGTCTCGTTCAGCGCCTCCTGGTCGGCCACGACGCCGAGATCCCAGAAGGCGTAGGCAATCACGTCGCGTGCGGTACGGGAGGCCATCAGCCGCTCCTGATGCTGGGTCGAATGTGCAGACGGCCCGTGACCACCACGAGCCCGGATGACGTGACCGCCTGATGCAGGAAATCCCCCTCAAGCTGGTACGTGTCGTCGTATTCCAGCGCGACGGTGAACGACCCCACCGAAGCGGAAACAATCGTGGCCGTCTTGGTGAAGGTGGGCGTGCCGCTCATGGGGTCCCACGGCGGCTTTCCGACGCGCCATTGCACCGTGACGCCCGAAAGGCTCTGCACGGCGTTGGCGTAGTCGCGGGCGTACATCGTGAGGGTCCGCACCTCACCGGCCGCGATGTCGAAGTTCTGGACGTTAGCCACCGGCCTTGGCCTTCCGGCCGCGCGGCAGGTCGCCCACGGTCTGGGCGCCGATCTCCTTGGCCGCAGTCACGAAGTCCGGCGAGTCCGTCCAGCCGTCCGGCACATCCTCGAGGCGGGCGAATATCTGCCGCTCCCCGTTCGGGCCGTAGCGGAACGAGGGCCAGTTCTGATGGACGTAGGCGGGCGCCGCGCCGGGGGCCTTGATGGCCTCGCGCCTGCGGACCGCGTCCATGGCCTGGAATACGGCGGCCACGACGACCTGCGGGGGCTGCTTCGTGCGCTGGATGCGCTCGTAGGCGTTCACGCCCGCCTCGGTCATTGCCGTGGTGACGGACCCGTTCATGCGGCCTCCTTGTGTTCGCTGCCGCCGGGCTGGCGCAGCATGTAGCGATGCCAGTTGCCGGCGAAGGCGATCTTGCCGACGTGGACGAAGTCGACATCGGGCACGGCCCAGAGGCGTCCGCCGCATTCAAACCAGAGCTGGCAGAAGCGCGCGTCCTCACCGACCCACGTCCGGTTGACCTGATCGCAGGAGAAGAAGTTCCAGATTTCGCGTTCGCCTTCCTTGTTGGCGAGTTGGCGCTCCGGGTACTTGAGTTTCATGATGTCGAACACGTCGCGCGTCAGCATCATGAAGCCGGTCGGCAACATGCCCATGCTCACGAGACCATGCTCAAGGATGGGGAAGCCCTCGGGGGTCGTATCGACCCAGCCCGGATAGCCTTCCTCCCACCGCTTGAAGCGATAGAGGGCGCCGACCACGTCGCGGTTGGCCTGAATCAGCCGCCACGGCGCATCCGCCGGCCAGCCGCCCATGTCCGCGTCGATGAACAGCATCCGGTCGCAGTCGCTTGCAAGGAAGCGTGCGACAAGCTCGTTTCTAGCCAGGGCCACGTAACATGACCCCGGCCAGAAAGTGAGTTCGACCGCGACCCCGCGGGCGTTGAGGTCTCCGACGCTTGCCAGCAACGAACTAACGTATTCGTGGCAAACGTCACCCGTGCCCGTAGGGGTCGCGATCATCAGTTTCATGGGTTACGCCGCGCCCTTGATGAGGCCCAGAGCAACCGCAGCCGCGCGCAGTTCGTTGGTGAGCGTGCGGAGCAGGACAACCTGCGCCGTGACCGCATCGGCCTGCGTCGAGGTGGCGAAACCCCACGGCGTGGTGGTCGTCGCCGCCGTGGTGATGGTCGAGGTCGCCACCGCCGCCTGAGCCGCGCCGGAGCGCTGCACAATCGGGGTGGTGCCGTAGAAGCCGACCAAATCGGTCGTGCTCTGTCCGAGGAGGACGCCGTCCGTGCGGGCGTCAGAGAGCTGCTTGGATGCCATGATGTTGTTCTCCTATGGCGCTATGCTCAGGTGGTGCCCGACAGGCGGCAGGCGAGGTCGGGATAGATTGCCTTCGTCCCGTACAGGACATCGAGGCGGATCTTGTCCTCGTCCATTTCGCCGTCGTAGTACTTGATGACGCGGATGGAGAACCCGTTCTGGCTCTCGCGAGCCTTGAAGGTTGCGCCGTCCGGCATTTCGAGGTCGGCCATCACGAGAGCGAAGGCGTTCTTGTGGAACACGAGATTCTGCGCGTACTGCGCCGATCCGGTGCCCATCATGGTGATCGCAGCGCCGTCCGCCGGAGCCGAATCGACCGTCTGGTACGGGCCGCTGATGATGATCGCCGGAGCGATCGTCAGCGTGCAGTCCGTGCCCGTGGCGGTGATGTCCGACTGGATGACGAACTGCTGCAGGACGCCCGTGGACTGCTTGGACACGGGATTGACCGCGTACACGTTGTCGATGGTGAACACGTCGCCGGCCTTGAACGTGGTGTTCGAGGTCCAGTCATCCGTGATCAGCGTCTGGGTGTTCGTGTCCTTGCTGGTCGCATAGGTCACGTTCTGGTTCGCGCCGTTGATCAGGCCACCACCAGCCGCCGCACCGTTGGTGTGCATGCGGATGTTCTGGTCCATGGCCGTCGAGACGCCGGCAACCATGCCGATGTCGCCCGCACGATAGGCGCCGCGGGCCACGTCCTGCATGTACAGGCTGGTCTGCGAGCTCACGAGGCCCCAGGCATCAGCCGGCGACAGCACGGCGTGACGGTTGTCCTGCGGGACCGCGCCCTCATCCAGACGCCGCGGCGCCTTGGCGAAGTCGGCAAACGAATCGACCGGCGAGGTCGGCGTGCCGACCCAGTTCCAGACCTTGTTGTAAAGTCCGGTCAGGTCGTAGTCGATCTGGTTCGCGAGCGCGATACAGGCCGGCTTGATGTACCGCTCGTTGTACTCCTCGATCGACAGGGTGAGATCCTGCGTCGAGAAAGACCACGAGACGTGCTTGCGCTTGTCCATGGCGAGGGAGAACTTGCCCTCGGTCACGTCCTGGTTGATGGCGACGGCGCCATCCTGAGCCGTGAACTTGACGGGACGACGGACACTGATCGTGTCGCCCACCTTCACGAACTCACGCGAGTAATCGCGATAGACCTTCTTGCCCATCACGAGATTGTTTTCGAGTTGAGCCAAGCCCACCTTTGCGATGATGCTCGGCGTGATGATCGTATTTGCCATGACCTAACCCTTGGGTTAGGCCCCTTCGGACTCTCGCCTTCGCCACCGTCTAGCGCCGCTGGTCCCACTGGCGTACCAAGTCCAGTACACCCTTGTAGTCCATGCGCTCGATCGTCTGCGGGGCTGCCGCGCCTCCGGACACTGTTGCCGGCGGCGGCGGGGCCGATGAAGTTTTCGGCTTCGGCTTGGCGCTGAGACGCGCTTCCACCTTCGCCAGTTCCTTGACCGCCGCGACAGGCCCGAGTCGGGAAATCCGAAACGCCTCGTCTTCGTTGTCCGCCAGGTACTTGACCATCGCCGCCTTGTGGTCGGCGTCGAGAAGGTACTCCGCAATCGCAGGCGTCATCGGGAAGTCGTCGGAGCGCACAAGATCAAGCGCCTCCTCGAACCCCTGAATGGCCTTGCCTTGAGCCTTCGCCTCTCGGTCGAAGGTCTTGGCGCGCTCTACGCGGGCCTTCTCTTCATCGACGGCGCCGGCCTGCTTCTGGAAACCCTCCAGCGCGGCTTTGACCCGCTGGTCGGCCCTCCACTCGGCCCGTGCTGCGACAAAGTCCTCGTACTTGGTGAACTGTTCCTGACGGGGCTCGTCGCTCTGCGTCGCCGGCTGTTCGATCCTCTGCGGCTGGCCTCCAAGGGCCTTGGACAGAAGTTCGCGCAACTGCTCTGCTTCGCGCTTCGCCTCGTGCTTTTCGCGGGTGAGTTCTGAAATGCGCTTCTGGAAGCCGCCGCCCGGTTTCTTCGGCTGGGGCTGCTCGCCCTCGGCCTCTGATGGCTGCTCTTCCGCGGTCTCATCGACCGGGGCGGTGGTCGCTTCCGCCGTAGTTTCGACCGGTGCAGGCGCATCCTGGGGAGGAGCGCCCGAAGTCTTTGCATCTTCCGCGACTATAGCCGCCAAGTCAATATCGCTCACGAATCACCTCGTAGTTAGGCGGGCGCAACGGCTCCGCCGATCTCGACTGTCGGAGGAAGGTCAGAGGGCATTTCCGGGGGCATCTCGCCCATCGGCGGCATGGCGTCGGGCGGCGGGGCTTCACCCATCGGCGGCGCGCCCATCTCGGGACCGGGAGGCATTGGACCGGCCGGCGGCTGCTCGCCCTGCCCTGCCTGCGTGAGCATCTGAAGCTGCTGCATGATCTGCGGCAACTGCGAGGCCATCGCCTGCATGCTGACGAACATCTGGGCGTTCTGCAGCCTCAGTTGCTCGGTCTCAGCCTCCAGCTTGTCCGCAGAGGCGGCGTTCTTGAGCGCCGTAGAGGCGTCCACAGGGCTTGGCGGCGGCGGGGGCTGATCGATCGGCTTGCCCTCCTCGTCCAAGCCCTTGGCCTCGCGGATGCGCGCGGCGATCTCGTTGGCGCCCGGCACGTCCATGTTCTTGATGATGATGTCTCCGGCAATCTCGGTGAGCGTCGGGAAGCCCCGGAGAAGTTCGGTCATGAACTCGGCGGCCTCGGCGCGCTTGGTCGCGAAGCTCGGGCCGGTCGTGACCGTCACATCGTACTCGCCCGCCGACAGGTCGTTGAGGACGATTTCCATGCCGTCTTCGCCCAAGTCCGGCTTGTTGATGGCGACCATCTTTGCCGAGCCGTCCTCGCCCAGCGTGCGGACGACGCGCGTGCTGTCGTAAATCTTCGGGATCAGGTCCACGAGGATCTTGCCGCAGTACTGGATCGCGATGCCGAGATTGAAAATGTAGTGATAGGTCCCGGTGTCGCCTTCCTGCTGGCGGGCCATGATCGCCCGGCCGCTGGTCTCGTTGCTCGGGGCGCCCAACCCGGCCTTGTAGATGCCCGTCACGCCCTCAAGGTCGTTGATGGCAAGCTGGCTTTGTACATCAAGGCCCTGCGACGCCAGAGGCGGCTCGGAGCGCTTGGGCGGGCCGTTGGCCTGCGGGTCGCCCTTGTACATGAGCGCGGCAAGGTTCTGCGTGCCCGCGTTCATCCACTGGTCTTCGTAGCCCGCCGCCTGATTGGCCGTGAGGATGAACGGCGCCTTGGGCTGCATCGCAACGGCTTCCACCGCCGCGGTGCGCGTGTAGTTGTAGACCCGCTGTGGGTCGCGCATGTCGTGGATCATGCCCTTTCGGACAGCCCGGCCATCGGACCAGATTTCCTCGCCCACCACGACGCAGATGGGGATGTACTTGCCCGCCCAGTCGGTCGGCCCCTGAAGGATGCCGGCACCCGACATGAGGCAGGTCTTCACCTGCTGGACCACCACCTCACGCGACTGGACCACAGGCGATTGCGGCGGGGTTTCGTCGTCGGAGTAGCTGACGCTGCCGTCCTCGTGCAACTGCAGCATCTTCTTGACCGGCTCGCGGTACCAGTACTCCGCAATCTTGATCGTGTTGACCGTGCGCCACGTCAGCCCTTGGTCGGCAACGTTGGTCGGCAGGCTCTCCGCCGGCACGTTGGGGTACCGCTTTTTGTACTCCTCCAGCGCCAGGTCCTCGAACACGAAGCCATAGCGCATGTCCGACTTGTCCGGCTCCTGCGCAAGCGGGTCGATGAGGATTTGGAACGGGTCGTTGATCCGCTTGATGCGGATGTCTTGGTCGAAACTGTCGTCGCTGCTGTATTGGGTGACGACGCGCCATCCGCCGATGCCCGCCTGTGCCGCGTTTTCCGCCGCCTTGGTGTAGGCCGCGCGGGCAATGCTCTGCTGCTCGATGTTGCGGATCAGGCCGTTGAAGATTTCCGCCGCCTCGATCGTCGCGCCGTCCTTGGAGGGCAGAACCTTGATGCCGGGCGGGTTCTGCATCACCTCCCCGGTAAGCTGCCGCACGAAGCCGGGGCCGCGGTTCATGGTCAGGGCCGGGCGGTTGGCCCTCCGGCGCTGGGCAAGCGCCTCGCTGTCCCATTGGGCTTCCCCGCCAACATAGAACCGCTGGCAGTCGCGTCCGCTGGAAACGTTCTCGAACTCCTGCTTCCAAGCCTCGTCGGCATGGGCGAGCGCGAGTTGCAGCAGGGCGCTCTTGTCCGTGGGAATGTTGCCGTCAGGCGCCAGCGGGCCGCGTGTCGGGGTCGTGTCAGCCATTTCCGTTCACCCTGTCGCGCACGACCGAATCGGCGGCGTCGATCACACGAAGGCGCAGACGCGCCCGCAAAGCCTCGATCTCGTCGGCCAGAGCCGTGAGGAACTGATGCGTTTCCTTGTGCCCCTGCTCCTTGCAGACGGCGGCCTGTTGGCGGCACATGACGAGGATGTCGCGGTTGCTCATGCGGCCATCCATCCGCCCATCTGGCGGGGCTTCTTTGCGGCTTCGGCTTTGACCGCGGGCTCTTCGTAGACGACGCAGCCAAGCCCGAAGGAATCGGCGCCGTGCGACGACCAGTCGTGATTGGGACCGAGGCCAATCTGGCGCTTCTCGTCTTTCTTCTCGTGATACCAGCCGAGGGCATCCAAACCGGGCTGCGTGGTCGGCGCGTTGAACCAGCTGAACGAGAAGAGCCGCCGGGCCGCCTCGATGCGGGCAGCCGCCGCGCCCTTTCCCTGGTTGGGAACGACCGTCACTTCGTAGCCCGCCGCCCTGAGCGCAGAGGCGTAGGACACGTCATAGACCTTGTCGTTCGTGTCGCCGTCGTGAGGCAGCCAGAATTGCGCGCGCTGGGGCGTGTAGGCCTGCGAGCGGCACCATTCGAGATGGGCGGCCAATGGCTGGCCCACGGCCTCGTAGTAGTTCAGCCAGCGGATCTCCCGGCCCACGAACTGAGCCGCCCAGATGGTGAAGGCGTCTGCCCGCGCGCCTGTGCCGCCAATGTCGCAGAACAGGCGGATGGTCATCAGGGGATCTGCGGCCACGTTGCCGATGCGTCCCTGAGCCCGCGCCTCGGTCAGGTTCTTGGCGTAGTAAGCGCCCTCGATGACCGAGACGTAATCGCCTTCCCAGATGTGGCTGTACTGGTCAGGGCGCTCCTGCAGGTCGCGCTGGCGCTCGCGCTCCAGCTTGGCGGGGAACTTGGGATTGTCCCGCCAGTTCATCTCCACGACGCGGATCAGGTTGTCGTTGGCGTGACGAAACCGGCTCTCGACGGCGGCCGTCTTGCGCTTGGGGTTCCACGTCACCCACAGTTCGGCATTCCAGTCCTCGCCCTCTTCGCGGAGGGTCGGGATCAGGATCGACCACGCCTCAGCCGTGACAGGCTCGGCCTCGTCCACCCAGCACAGGAGAATGCGGCCCTTCGACTTCACGCTCTCGATGGAGCGATCCAGGCCCACGAAGGCGTAGGAAATGCGCCCGTCCCGGCTCTTGATGTACTTCTCGCCCACGTCGTAATAGGCGGCCAGCGGCGGCTCTTCCTCGATTGCGCGCTTGACCTCTTCCAATGAGGAATCGTCCAGCGAGTTCATGTACTGGCGACCGCAGACGATGACGCCAGACGTACCCGACAGGCCGAACATCATGCCACGGACGGCGGTCATCTTGGCAAAGGTCCGGGTCTTGGCAGAGCCTCGGCCGCCATAGGCCCCGCGCACGTCGGCCGGCCCGATGAACAGGGGCTTGAGTTTGGGCGGAATGGCGATCTGAATGGCGGTCACAGGTCGACCAACTCAATGCGGGTAAACTGGATCGGGCCGCCGTCCTTGCCCGTATGCTCGACCTTGTCGCCGTAAATCTTCGGCAGAGCCTTGGAGAGCAACCACTTGCGGGTGTCGACGCGGAGGCGGTCTCGGGCCGGGTCGCCGTCGTTGTCCGCAATCTCCGTCAACTGGTCGGCCATCAGAGCGTAGCCAGCCTCTCTGGCTCGCGCGTATTGTTCCGAAAACCCCTCGTTTTTGGGAATCCAGCGAAGGACCGCCTGCGGCGAAGGCATGTCATCGTCACGGCAAATCGCCCTCAGGGTCTCCCCTGCGGCGAGGCGTTCGCAAATGCGATCCGCCAGTGGTTGCGTGAACTTTGACGGTCGGCCTTTTACGGCCATGGGCTGATGCTCGGTTGTGGAGCGGTCAGCCTCCCTTGCTAGGGATGGTGTGTTTGGGAATGCAAGCGGAAAGTTGCAGTTAGTGCGGGCCGCTCCCGATTTCAGCCCAAGTTTCTTGGGTCATCTTTGGCAACGCTGCGAGTTTAGCCTCATGCCGAAGCTGCTTACGCATTCCCCAAATGATTGCCGCCAACTGCTTCCTTTTGTGCCGATTACGGCGCTTCTTCCAACTTGTATAGACCATGGCGGAAACGCCCCGGCGCTGACCAAGTATCACCGTTTCGACGGTCACAACGCGGGTATCTGCGTAAGGGTATCCCCACCGGATAATCATGCCGCCATCCTACGCCGCAGGTTGATCCGCGCCAATACGGCAATCATAGCGGGGGAAACACCGGGGCTGATGTGCATGGCATTCCGCTTGCGGGTTACGGCGGATTTGTCGCGCCCGAGATGCCGCCCGATTTCAGCGTCAGAATAGCCCGCTGAGGCCATGCGGCGCAGGGTGGCGGTGTCGTCTGCATTCCAGGGTCTTCCGTTCACACGCGCCTCCCATATGACCAATTCGGATCGACAAGAATCTCGGGCTGGGGCACGTCGACGACCTGCCGGCTATCGTCCAGCACCACGACCCAAATGCGGTGCCCATCGATGCCGCAGCGTTCCCATGCGTAACACCAGCCGCGCCGGGTTTTTGACGTGACGCCACGGGGAAGTTCTTTCGACGTAACTTCCACCGGAATGGGCGGATCAAGCTGGAGCATCGATGCGCCCTCCTACCCTGTGGACGCGCCCGCGGTGGATCTCGCCCCGGTAGTAGAAAAACTCCCAGCGCCATTCGCCGGGATACTCCCTCATGGGAGCCCATCTGGCGGGCTGCCAGTCTTCATCGGACAGGCGTTTGACCCAGTACCAGCCGGAGGGCCTCATTCCCCCTCCTTTGCCGGGAGGAGGGAGGTGGCTCGTTCGCTGCGCTCACTCCGCATGGCACCGGGTTTCGGGTGTGAGACGGCGCCATCTGTGGGGGAGAGCTTGCGGCTACGCATGCCCCGGCCCCGTCTCTGTTTCGGTGCCGTCGTCATGTACGGCGATGCGGCGGCACCAGACGCAGCCAGCGATCTGCGCAGCGTATGCGTCATCGCCCTCAAGCTGGCATGCCGGTGGACCAGCGCAGACAATCACCATTGTTGGGCCGTCGTCGCTCATTGCATCGTCTCCGGTCGCCATTGTGTGATGAGATGGGAAGGCGCGCGGGTCATGCGGACAGTGGCATCAGGAACTTGATGCGATAGCGCCGGCCCTTGGCGCGCTGCTCCTGATCGCAGAACCGCCGGAAGGCAGCCTCGTGCAGTTCGCCGGGCAGCATATCGATCGACGTACCGATCATGCCGCCCTTCCAAGAGCCCTTCTCGGTGCCGACCTCGTCGGAGAAGGACAAATCGAGGGTGCGCCGGATCATCGGCCGCCGAAACCAAGCCAACCACTTGAACCACCCGGTCCCAGCGTGCCATTCGCGCTCCTCGATGCGGGTCGTGGCCGTGATGACTTGCCCGTCGTGGTCCTCGAACGAAAAACGTGCGGCCGGACAGGCTTCCTCCAGCGCCTTCCATGTTTCGTATGGCGCGCGCTCTGGCACTGTCTCGAACAGCTCGCCCTTTAGGCCATAGAGCGAGCGGCGAACGTGCCGCCACTGCGTCCAGGGGATGAAGCCGCCCCAATTCTGATCGGTGCTGCTGTCGTGGGTCACGCGACCGTAGTAAACCGTGTAGTGGCCGTTGCTCAGGCTCACGCCGTACTGACGCGGGTCGATGCGCCAATACTTCTCGCCGTTATAGCTGCTCGTCACCCTCTCGCGGTAAGGCCGGATGATGTGCGGCAGCACGACGATCAGCGTCGCCTTCTTCAGGCTGATCCGCAGCGTGCATTGGCCGCTCTCGGCATCGTCATCGCCGCGAGACTTCAGGACAATCGCCCAATGCGGATAAGAGTTGCTGTAGGACCATGTGAACGGTCCGAAATAGCGATCAGAATCGCCCCAGCGTGCAGCCTTCATCGTTCCAATTCCTTTCTTGCTCATGCGTTCCCCACAAAGGCTTTGCGGTTTCTGGCTGCGATAGCGGCCATGCGTTCGCTCATGCTCGGTTCCTTAGCGCGCGGGCGTAGCGCCTCGCTCACGCCTAGCCCGCGCGCGGCACCAGTATGATTCTCTGATGAAGACTCAAGAATGTGTTGTGTTGTGTTAGGCATTCCACAAGCATGCCCGGAGGATGCTCCAAGCATGCCGGAAGCATCCTTGCCCCAGCGGGCAGCAGCGGCGGCACGGGCTTTTTTCACCGCCTCATCCTTGCGGTCGCCTGCCTCGATCAGTTCGCGCTCGATGCGCTTGTGCATCCAAGTCGCGTTGCCGATCTCGAAGAACGCCACGAGAGTCGGGCGTATCTTCTTCCACACTGGCGGCGTCACTCGTGCTATCTTCCCGAGCGCGTTGTCGTCATCGGGAAGCGGTCGCCCGTTGCTCCAGTAGTGGGCGATCAGCATGAGGTACGCCCCATGCTCTTGTGCGTTGAGGTGGCCGGTGTCGCGCAGGTAGTCGCCCCAGTACATGGGCATCCACAAGTTTGCGCGAACGGGTTTCGTTGGCTTCTGTGCCATGCCGTTCTCCTAGTCATGTAAGCCTGCCGAGCGCTTTTCACGACGCACGACAGAACGGTGCCGGAGGTTGAAAACCAGGCTAGGAGACCCAGCGGCGGGCATTGCTGACACCGCCCCTCCGGCAGCGCGGGTATAGCGCGCGGAGTACTCTCCTAGAAGGCTCTTGCCTCCGGCGCTAAGTATAGCGAAACGCAACGGGAACAACAACAAATGGTGGTGGGAATGACTCACATCAGCCCCCATATCAGCGCGCCGACAAACGCAACCACCCCCGCCACTGCGGCGGCTACAGGCAGGATCACACCCCATAGAGGAGGCTTCTCCTGATGGACGGGGGTTATCATGGGGTCCTGACCTTTGTTTGGTCTTGTGCCGCGCCATCTGCGTGCGATGAGTGCAGCCCGTTGAAGCGCCCCATGATCTCGCCTGCAACGCCCGCATAGCCGGCCATGTCCACAAAGTCGTCGCGGTTCAGCGCGCCGGTCTTGGTGCGCGCAACCTTTAGCAGAACCATCATCAGCGCGACTTGGTCGGCGGTGATGGTCACGCCCAAATATGCGGTCCACAGCGCGGCAATGTACTGATGATTCTCCACCTTATCGCCGTGCTGCGTGGAGCGGTTTCCCGCCACTAGGTCGGCCGCTGTCGCGACGATCCCCACTGCCCGCCAATCAATTTTCACTTCTGTCTCGCTCATTTCTCGAAGCCTCCTATGCAGCACGCGATGGGTGTGGAGCGAAGCGGAACCAGATCATCCTGATGGACGGGGGCGATGGAGGTGGGCGGGAGTTTCATGCGGCCTCCTGTGGCTTCGGGAGCATCTTCAGGAAGGCCAGCGCGCGCTCTACGTCGTTGACCGACCGGCACGTCACGAACCACGCCTTGCAGTTAAAGAACGCTTGCTCCATGGCGATTTGCTCGGGCAGCAGCGTCCCTTTGCTGGTCTTGAGTTCGAGGCCCATGACCGAGGGGCCCGGCGCCATGATCAGGATGTCCGGCCAGCCCTTCTTGACGCCCCGGCGCTTGCGCTGGTTGGCCGTGCGAGGGCGCATCTTCCCTGCCCCTGCGTCGATGGAGGTCCACAGGACGGGCGGTCGCAGAACCGCATCCAGATAGCGCGCAACGGCCACCTGAAGCTGGGCCTCGCTCATTTCTGGCTCGGGGTACTTCATGCAGCACGCGATGGGTGCGAGCGCAGCGAGCCAGTGCATTGCTTTGCGCCGTACTTGGGGCGGGTCATGGGGTCCTGACCTTTGCTGATCCAGCCGACGCGCCATCAGGGGCTTGCATTGTGCCGCGTTGCGTCCTATATTCCGGACATGAACGGGCGCTTAGGCCCGCCAAATCTGGGCAGGAGGCCCGACCGACATGACCACTGGAATCACTATGGAAACCGTATTGGACACTGGCCAGCGCAAGGTCCATCAGGGCCGGCGCGTCATCGGCTTTATTCAGTATTTCCCGGCAATCGCAAGCATCGGCCGGCGCGAGGGCTGGACGTTCATTGCGAACAGGAAGGACATCGCTGCCATGTATCCCGTGCCGTCGCCCGTCTTCGACGATCCGAAGGCCGTCCTGCGCCACGTCAACGCGACCCTGTCGGCGTGAGCGCCCTTCTCCGCGAGGCTGGCGAGGCTCTGTACGGGCCTCGCTGGCAGTCTGACATTGCCCGCGATTTAGGCGTGTCTGACCGCACGGTGCGCCGCTGGGATGCCGGACAGAACGCGATCCCGCCCGGTGTGTGGGCCAATATCCGCGCGCTTCTGAAAGAACGTGGTCGAGCGCTGGCATCAATGAGACGAAAGTTGCCACGCTGATCACTCCCTCACGCCATCTGTTTCAGCAGCTAGGATGGCCCTGCCGATCATTTCCGGGATTTGCGGGACGACGGCATTTCCCAAGGCCCTATTTCGGTGTGTCCCGTTGGGAACCCCATGACCTGTTCCGCGGTCTCGGGCACCGGATATCGTTGGCCAAGCACGAGGCTGCACCAGTCTTGCCAGTTGTTCCGCTCTGGATTCGCTACACCACGCCGCGGTGACTGGCGCCCACCCTTGAATGCAGTGGCGTTTGGGGTAGGCCACAAGCCAAACTCTGTCCCGAAGGTGGCGCAAACCAGCGTAGGAAGCCGGTATGCAGTGCCATTCCGCATCATACCCGAGCGCGGCCAACGCTCCGAGAACGTCGCCCATCCCTCGATCAAGCAACTCTGAGACGTTCTCCACGAGGACGTATCTGGGTCGAAACTCGCCAATGATTCGGGCGTACTCGAACCAGAGGCCAGAGCGCTCACCATGGATTCCCGCGCCCCCTCCTGCGAGGCTGATATCTTGGCAAGGGAAGCCTCCACAGATGACATCTGGCGGCCCAATTCGATCGCGATCAAAAGCGTGTCTGGTGACCCTGCATACGTCGTCATAGATATTCACTCCGGGCCAATGCTTGGCCAAAACCTGCTGGCAAAAAAGATCGCGTTCGCAGAAGGCGACCGTCTTGAAGCCGCCCGTGCGCTCAAGGCCCAGGCTGAAGCCGCCGATGCCGCTGAAGAGGTCGAGGACTTTCAGCATGGCAAGCGCCACACGGTTGCCGAGCATCCGCTGATGTTCTTGCGGCGGGCGTCGGTTTTCTGGATCTTGCCGGCGCGCTTGAGTTCGGAGCAGCGCGGGCGGATGGACAGGATCGTCTCGCCCACCTTCTCCGCGATCTCGTCGGCGGTCATCGGGCCGTGTGCCCTTAACGCCTCCAGGCACTTGCCTTGCAGGTAATTGACGCGGGCGCTCACCTTCTCCGCCGCCTCTTGGGAGGGGCCGGAGACTTTGAATCCGGGCATTCCGTTGTAGGGCTGGCGAGGGTCGAAGAGGTCGGGCTGGGTCATGCAGCGGCCCCGTCTGGCTCGGGAATCTCATTTTTCCGGCCACCTGTGACGACAGAGAGAGCGCCGCGCGGAACGTTGAAACGCTCGGCCGCCTCACGGGCAGACATGCGACCGGATTCAACCTCTTCCTTGGCTGTAGCCAGAGAGCCCATAGCGCGCTCGTAGGTGTCGATTGCGAGGTCTAGGCTATCCCGGTCCGCCTCAGACATCGCGCGGCGCTGTAGGACCTTCCTAATGGCCTTGGTGTCGAAGTTTTGTTCCTTGGCCTTCTTCAGGATCTCGGACTGGTGGCGTGTCTCGCCTTTGGCACGCTCGCGGCTGGCCTCGATTTCGGTGATGATGCCGATAAGGGCCTTCTTGTCGATGTTCATGCGGCACTCCCAACCATCGACCACGTGCGGCGGCGCTCATCGAAGTAGCGGCCAAATGCGATTTCCGCCTCAACGGCTACTGTTGGTCTGGTCGCCACCCAGCGGTAGTAATCACGGGCCTTGCGGTAATCGTCGAAAGGCAGACGTACCCATTCGCGATAGGTCAGGATCGCCCGTAGCAACTTCAGCAGTTCAGGAGTTGAGGGGTACAATTCCTTACTTCTGCCGGTATGCCCTGCCCTGAACGGAGCCGCGAACCGATGGAGTTGCTGCTCCGCGCTCCAGGTTGAGCGCACCGTCCCCATCAAGGAAAACGGCGCAAAATCGGCATACTGGCGATTGATTGACTCCAACCGATCGCTGACCTTGGTCGAAAAGCCGACTTTGACCCAATCGCAATAGCGCGAATGGGCAACGTAAATGTGGCCCGGCTCGTGAAGCATTTTGTATCGAGCGTCTGACATGGCGGGGTATTTGATCGGCTTGTCGGCCATGCGAAGCACTCCTTTAGATGCAGGCGGTCAGTTGGTGCGGAGCGAAGCGAGCCAGTTCATCAATCCACGTATCCCTTGATGAACATGTCGGTATGTTCCGGGGGTTCGGGCTCGGGAACGGGCTCGGATCTGGGGACCGGGCGCCATGTCGTATCCATCCCGGCTTCTATGCGCCGCTTCCACGCTTCCCGCGTCTCAGGCTTGAGTCTGAGTGCCATTACCGCCCCTTACCGCCCATCAGGGCGTATGCGCGCTTGCGCTTCGCCTGCACCGCGTCGATCTGTTCCCGAATCCGACGCTCCTCCCGCTCGCACTGCGCCAGAAGGCGCAGGGCCAGGCGCTGCGGAGAGGGACCGCAGGTCTTCCGCAAGGCGTTCATCAAGCGCGCGGAACCGTTCTTCAATACGGAGATATTCATCGGCCGAGAGGCTCACTTTTTCATTGTTGGAAAGAATTGCTCTTACGCGGCGAGCGTTCATATCGAGCCGCCTTGCGAGGCGGTTCCTCCAATGGTCCTTTGTATCGGACCACTGACGCGGGCCGCCGATGGCGACCAGCATGGGGCGGACGCGCTCAAGCGCAGCAGACATTGCCGAACTCCCGGCAGAGATTGACGACTTCACGGCCATCGGATGCTCCATGGTTAAACCCATGAGCAGAGCCGAATACCGAAGGAGCTACACAACCGAACGGCTTGGAGACGTGCTGCGCCGGGTTGCTGCCAGGCTGGCGGCGCAGCGGGAAGAAAGTGCGGCAGCGCCCCAAGACGCTGCCGCGAGGTGCCCGACGCAGGGAGGAGCGGCCGGGCTGATCGGCCACGTCGGGGGTGTCAAAGATGGATTGCGAGCCCGGCAAACAGACAAGGCCCGGATGAATGGGAGTGGCCTCGCGGGTGTGAGGGTTGCCCGCGAGGCCGTTGCTGGCGGGGAAATTGAAATCCGAGATGCGGCAACCCTGCCGCTGGGGGATGCGGGTCGAAAGCAAGCGCCCCGTCATGACCTGCTCTCCCCTTTCCCACCCAGGTCATCGACAATGCGATGACCGGCAGCAGACAGGCGCGTGCGGACTTCCCAGTACACGGCAGCCCATTCGGGGACCGCCATGTTCACCCGGAGGCACTTGCCAATCCCCTGCATGATCGAGGTGTGGCAGCGGCGGCCCGTCAGGCGGGCCATTGCAGGCCCACTCAGGCCCGAGAACTCACGCAAAAGGCGCCAGCAGACATGGCGAACGGGCACCACGCGGCGCGGGCGGATGAAGTCCAGAATATCGGCGGCCGGCACACGGCCTGCCTCGGCGGCCAGATCCACAATCAGGCGATACAGCGCGCGATCGGCGGGAAGGATTTCAGGACGGCCGATAACGGCCGTGCCCAGCGCGGGCTTTATGCGGGCCTTCTTGCGAACCTTCCCGATGCGCTCGCGATAGGCCAGCATGCGCGCCCGTGCGCCGGGGTTGGCTTCGGATCGACCGGCCAGCACGACCGGCGGAAGCGGCTTGGGCTTCTCATGGGCGATGCGAGGCAGGCGGGCGATGGCCGACTCGCTCATACCCCGCCGCCGGGCGGACTCGACCAGTGCCGCCGTGCTGGCCTGCAGCTCGTCAACGATGCCAAGGCGCTCCATCTAGGACCCCATCTCGTCAAAGTCTTTGCTGACGTGGTGAGACGACGGAGCGCCCGCATTGAGAGTGAACCTCATGCTGGTCTTAGCCGTCGATCTCGAAACAGACGCCCGACGCTTTTCCGCAATCCGGCGCTCCCGCTCCCTGACCGGCTGAACCGGATCGCAGGCATCATCCCAATCGCTCATGGGTTCCCTTCCACGATCATCTCGGCAATGAGAAGGAGAGCCGCGCCGATGCCCCAGACAGAGAGGGCGGCAATCAGGAAGCCGACGAACGCGGCGAGTTCCAGGAGGGCGGACCACCACATGTCAGGTGGACTCCGGCGGGACGGGAAGCGGGCGCCAGTGGGTGAAGTAAGCGTCGGCGCCCACGACCTTCTCGCCACCGGACAAAAGCCACGCGGTCACCGCTGGCGACCAGAAGCCGATCGCCAAACCAAGGCCATGCTTCCAAGAAAGCAGCACCTCTGTCTCATCCTTCGGCGCCGTCTCTATTGGTTGCCATGCCTCTCCGTCGAGGTACGCACGAGCGGCTGCGAAGATGAGGGACATGCGCGGGCCGTGCTGCGGGTTGTCCCAGTAATATTCCAGCGCCTCGCGCAGAGCGGCGGGGTCTATGCGGGTCATGCTGCACGCCGACGCTTGGCGACGCGCTTCGCCTTGATAAAGATGTCCTTGCCGTCCTGCCGAGCAATGTCGGCAACGCGGTCGAAGCGCCAATGAGGCACCTCCCCCGCATCACGCCAGCCAATGACCGTCGTGTACGGGACGTTGAGAGCGCGGGACCAAGCCTTGAAGGAGCCGTAAAGCTCCTTGGCCTTTTCAAAGTCGATGGCGGTTTCTGCGATCATGACGCGAAGGTACGATTTACGTTCCCCGCCGTCAAGCGGGAATACGAAAGTCGTTTCCGTGCGTAGCCCCAGAGTCGTCGTATCTTATGGCATGGACTGGTTGAAACCGCGCCTGAAGTCGCTGGGCCGCACGGGCGCTGCGTTTGCTCGCGCGCTCGACATCCCAAAATCCCGCGTCTACGAAATGCAGAACGGAACGAGAAGATTGCAGCCCCAGGAAATTGCGCCAGCCGCGCGGTTTTTGGAGATTAGCGAGCCGGAATTGTTGGCGCTGCTAGATGGTCGCACGATAAGTGCAATAGAAATGCAAACTATTCGCGGAAATGTTGAGACAATTGGAACGCCGACGCGCGAAACCCAATTCCAAAATATCCCCAATCTGGCACTATACAGGTCGTCACCGGCCGAAAGAGGGGCAGAGGGGATATGGATGCTTTACGATGAGCGCGCCGGCGAAGTTGAGCGGCCCGAGTTCCTCAAGTTTTCAAAAAGTGCCTTTGCAGTCAGGGTGTTAGACAACGATAACATGCCCGTATACCGCAAGCGTGATGTGCTTTTGGTAGATCCTGACAGCCCCGCAATCGAGGGCGACGACTGCATATTCACCGGCCAATTACCCGCCGAAGCTGTAGCCGGAGAACTGGTGCGGGAGACGCCCAGTCTGTGGATAGTTCACCAGTACGCCATCAAGGGTGAACGCGAGTTACCCAAAAGCGCCTTTCCCTATGCCTGGCCGATAGTCAGCCGCCAACATCGGCGCTGACCCCCGTTTCCTGAGATAATTGCAGCGGCCTCGGGATAACCGCGTTTGCAAAGATACGATTTCCGTCCCGTACCCTATTGACGTTTGGGTACGGCTTTCGTATCTTCTCCTCACGGGCGCACCGCCCAGAGGAGATGAGAGATGACCGCAGCCACCTACGCCGAAGCAAAAGAGATCGCCGACAGCCTCCGCGCGACCTTCACGGGTTGCGACTGGGTCGTGACCATCCACCGCCCCCTCTTCGAGGGCGACCTCTACCGCGTCGTCGTCGGCTAACCAAAGGAGCGAGACATGCCCGCCAAGAGTTTCGACGTTAAGCGCGACGCCAAGCCCACCTTGGCCGCGATCGGCTTCCCCACCGACATGGCCTGCAAGGCGTTCGTGAACGTCCGCGTCGGCACCGGACACGAGGGCGAGTACCAGATCATCCTGCACATGGATGATGCTCGCGCGTTCGCCGCCGCCCTCAACAGCGCGATCAACCACGCCGAGCCGCGCGCCGTCGCCACCGCCGCCGATCTCGGGATTGCCGCGTGATGAGCAAGCACAAGATCCACTGGTATCGCTCGGGCACCACCAACGGCATGGACGATTTCCAGCGACGAGTGGAGGCTTATTCCATTCCGGAGCCGAATAGCGGCTGCCTGCTCTGGGCTGGCCCAATCGACACCTACGGGTATGGCCAGCTTCGCATTGCTCGGCGGCTGCGGCTTGTTCATCGCGTGGTTTGGGAAGAGGCAAACGGCGCAATCCCCAAGGGGGTATGCGTCTGCCACCGCTGCGATGTCAGGGGATGCGTAGAACTACGCCATCTCTTCCTCGGAACGCACGCCGTCAATATGGGCGACATGAAAGCGAAAGGTCGTCACGTGGCGCGGCGCGGTACGGCGAATGGCCGCGCAATATTGGCGGAGGATGATGTCCGAAACATTCGGGCCGACCCGCGCCCGCTATCACTGATAGCAAAACTGTATGGCGTTAGCCGGTCAACGATTGATGACATCAAACAGGCGCGGAAATGGAGGCACGTAGCATGAGCCGGCACAAAATCATGTGGTTGCGATCCGGGACTCATAACGGGATGGATTTCGAAGACGAACAGGAGATCACGTTCGAGTTCCGCGCCGGCCGCCCGGCTCGGATGTACCTCCGCAACGGCGATCCGGGCTACCCAGCCGATCCCGACGAGATCGAGTTTGTTTCGATCAGCCCCGGCGCTGGCGATGCTGGCGCGTTCAGCGACCTCGCCCAGCAGGCTTTGGAGGACGAGGCGCAGACGTGGCTGTCCAGCGATGGCTACGACGCCGCCATTGAGATTGCCACTGCGGACCTCGCCGACGCCCGCGACTACGCCGCCGAACTGAGGGCCGACCGATGACCGACGACAAGACCCCAATCCGTCCGATTTCGGAACGCTGCAATCTGGTGTCGTGCGGGATCGTCTGCCTGTCAGGCGGTCGCTCGCGGACGCTGTATCGCTGCGACACCTGCAAGCGCGATGGCGCTTTCTGGCCCGGCCATCCCCCGCAGTGCTTGGACAAGGAGTCCTGAAATGCCCGACAGCCTCATCTCTCCCGAGCCGCGCGTAGCCGTCCGCACCGCCGATACGTGGGTGGTCATGGTCGGCAAGCACAGCCGCCTCCTGCAGAAGGTTTTGTGGAGCGCGGAGACGTTCTTCGATCTCAACGAGGCCGTGGACTACTACGGCGACTTGGAGAGCGGCGAGCGCGACGGCATTCCCGGCCAGATCGTTGCCTTCAAGGATGGCGACGTGATCGGCCCCCTGCCCCTGCGGAACGTCGCCGCCATGGTTCGCGAAGGGAGGCAGGCATGACCCTCGAAGCCATCGGCCCGATTGCCCTGCAAGCCTTTCTCGACGTGGCGACGTTCATTCTGTTCGCCTTCGTCATTCCCGCGTGCGGCCTTGGGGCCTGCGTGGCTTTTCAATTCTTTTTCTCAGCACTGATCGGAGAGTGAACATGGACACCGTTACAGCCGAGGCAATCGAGATCGACTTCGCATCGCCGCAGGGCGCTGGCGGTCTGGTGGTGCCGACGCCCACGTCCGCCGTTCCCACCCAGGCGCCGGCCGCCCCGATCTCCATGCTTGACATCATCGACCGGGCTTCCCGAGATCCCAGCGTGGACATCACGAAGCTGGAGCGCCTGATTGCGCTCAAGGTCAGCATGGAGTCCCGGCAGGCGCAGGTCGAGTTCGACAATGCCATGGCGGACGCCCAGGAGGACATGAAGGCCATTCGCGCCGATCTGTTCAACAAGCAGACGCAGAGCCATTACGCTTCATACGCCCAGCTCGACAAGGCGACCCGGCCGATCTACGCGCGGCATGGGTTCTCGCTCAGTTTCGACACGGCGCCGGCGTCGGACAACTGCGTCCGCATCGTCTGCACGGTCGCCCATCGGAGCGGGCACCGCGAGACGCGCCAGATCGAGATGCCGGCGGACGGCAAGGGCGCCAAGGGCGGCGACGTGATGACCCGCACGCATGCCACGGGCGCCGCCGCCTCCTACGGCCAGCGGTATCTCCTGAAGTTGATCTTCAACCTGGCTGTGGGCGACGTGGATGACGACGGCAATGGCGCCGACCACAACGACGACGTGGAACGGCTCGCCACAGGGCCGCGTGGTGCCGATGGGCGCCTCATGTCCAATTACAGCGCCAAGGCCGCTGAGAAGGCCAAGGAATGGGCAGACGCGGCCATCCAGACGATCAACCTCGCCGGCAACCCCGAGGTGGTCAAGGAATGGCGCCGCGAGGCCCAGACGGTCCCGCAGGGCAAGAAGAAGTCGCCCCTCCAGTGGTTGGAGGACAACTCCCCCGGCCAGTATATGCGCGTCCGCCAGTGCTACCAGAACGTGACCGGCGAGGATCTTGAGTGACTTCCTCCCGAGCGTCCTTCTCTGGGCGCTCGGTCAGGCAACCACTGACGAGGAGTTGGACACATGGTGGCGACGGCACAAACCCTTGATCGCGGCTTTGACCGCGGCGGACCGGGACCGGCTCACGGAAGCCGGCCGGCAAGCGCGGGCAAGGATCGCGGGCGGACACTCAAGCAGAACAAGCTCCTCCACGACGCGGTGACGGACATTTCCGACCAACTGCCGTGGCCGGCGGAAACCGGGGAACTGCACGACGTGGAATGGTGGAAGCGCCGGCTAACCCTGCAATGGCTCAAGGAAACCGGGGAAACGCCCGAGCTGATCGAGAGCCTGGATGGCCTGCAGTTCGCGCTGCTCCTCCCGCACACGAGCGACCTGTCCACCAAGCAATGCGCGGCGTTGCTCGAATGGATCTCGATATTCGGCGCCCAGAACGGCGTCACCTTTGGGAAGCTGGGGACATGAAGCACCAAATGTCAGCCGATGAAATAGAGGACGCAGTCTATGACTGGCAGCCCGACCCGCACCCCAAGGTTCGCGCGATGAAACCTATCGAGCGTGCCGCATATTGCATGCTTCTCTACAAAGCAGCGGGCGCCCTTATTGAGGATGGCGTCATAGCAGGCATGCCGCGCTGGAGGGTGGCGGCATCCTTGGGTGCCGCCGTCCGCCGCGGATTTTACAGCATAGAACACGACGGACAGAGCGTGCGACTCAACCTGCGAAGGGTCTTGCAATGACCGCCCGCCGCAAAATCTCGGATATGCAACGCGAGCGGATCTTCCTCGCCAACGGCGGCGTCTGCCACCTGTGTGAGCGCAAAGTCCGCGTTGGGGAGCCTTGGGACGTGAGCCACGACCGGCCTTTGGCCCTGCTGGGCGAGGATGGCGGCGATAACCTCAAGGTCGCCCACCGCGCCTGCCACAGGGTCCACACGGCCACCGAAGACGCTCCCCGCATTGCCAAGGCCAAACGGCAATCCCGCAAACACATCGGCATTAAGAAGCCCAGCGGCTTCAGGAAACCGCCTCCGGGTTACAACTATTGGACAAGGAAAATTGAGATATGAGCGAGCGCGTATGTGCCGTTTGCGCGGCGGACGGGGCGACAGTCTGCAGTTGCGACAAGCCCATGATCTCCCCCGCCATCCCCTCCCCGAAGGGGGAGACGCTTAAGCCGTGCCCGTGCTGTGGCTCCGATGAGATTGCCGAGGGCCACGACACCAAAGGCAATTCTGCCTTTACCTGCGAGGGTTGTGGCCTAGGAACCGCATGGGACCCGACCGAAATAGCGCGAGCCGCATGGAACCGTCGCTCCTCCTCATCCCGTGAGGAAGTACGGAGAAAGGCGCTGGAAGAAGCGGCGAAGGTGGCGGAGCAACTTGCCGGAACGCTCATGCACCTGCAGCCCACAATCAATCCGCTCGTGCAGATCGGATCGCATTTGGAAACGTGCAGGGTGATCGCCGCCGAGATTCGGCGATTACAGGGAGCGCCATCGTGAAGATTTGCACTGCGTGCGGCGAGCAGAAGCCGCCTACCGAGTTCTACAAGAAGCGCGGGCTGCTGGATGCCAGATGTAAGCCGTGTTTCAATAAGATTCTTAATGGCGCTCGGAAAACTGACGAGTATCGCGAAAAGCGACGCCTGTACTCTAGAGGCGCCCGCAATACTCCAGCCGCCCTTGAGCGGGAACGCCGTCACGCGAAAAAGTTTGGGGCATCAAACCCAGATAAGATTGCGGCGCACAAAATTACAAAACGCGCACTAGACGCCGGAGAAATTGTGCGGCCGGAGGCTTGTGATGATTGCGGCCAAACACCTTCTCGGCTCCGAGATGGCCGATCAGCGATCCAAGGCCACCACGACGACTACAGCAAGCCGTTAGAAATACGCTGGCTTTGCACTATGTGCCACAGCGCGGCTCACCGCGCCCTCTCCCAGGGGGAATAGGGGCTGGCTCGCGGCTAAAGCCGCTCCGCTCCCATCTCGCATTTCATCAACAGTACGATCAACAGGAGACAGCAATGGCTAATATCAGGATGAACGAAGACCACCGC